>FWPU01003544.1_pt1 | contig 39058 bp, 35 predicted proteins | sample 2228361 | NCBI WGS metagenome assembly FWPU01 (sample SAMEA103939777, study PRJEB20133) | metagenome | reverse complement strand
TCATATAAATAATCGAGAAATAGATTAAGTTGACCGGGTATATCAGAATAATTTATATACATTAAAACTCCAGTATATTATTATTATTGAAAAAAGTTATTAATTAATATTAAATTCGTTAACAATTTAATAAAATTTTATATAGACTGAAATTGGTAATTTTCATCTGGTGAATTATGAAGAATAATTTTATTATATCGATTGATATGGGCGGTACAAAAATTCTTTCAGCCCTCATTAATTCTCAAAATAAAATAATTGATAGGGTTAAACTTCCTACTGACGTTGAAAAGGGACAAGATAAAATTATTGAATCGTTAATCAATTCTATAGAACAATTATTAACGCAGAATAACATTGGTAGAAAAAGTATTAAAGCAATATGTTTTGGTGTTCCGGGTACGGTTGATCCTATCTCAGGAATAATTTCCAATGCTCCCAATCTTAACATGAAAAATTTTAATATAAAAGAAATTCTTAGTAACCACTTTTCTATTCCAATTTTAGTTGAAAATGATGTTAATCTTGCAGGTTTAGGAATTAAGAAATTTGAGTTTGACGATAATGTAAAAAATATGCTCGTCGTTTTTATTGGTACAGGGATAGGGAGTGCATTATTCTTTAATGGGCATATATATCGTGGTTCTACATTCTATGCTGGAGAAATTGGTCATATTCTTGTAAATAAAAAAGGAGCTATTGCAATAAAGAATTCAAATGTAACACTCGAATCAAAAGCAAGCAGAGTTGCTATTGTTAATTCAATTAAAAAAGATATAAAAAAAGGGAAAAAGAGTCTATTAAGCGATTTGATTTCATCTGGACAATCTATTAAAAGTAAAACGCTAGCAAAAGCTGTATATGATAACGATACTCTGGCTGTTAAACACGTATCCAAAGCATGTGAAATTATTGGTACTGTTATTGGTAGTTTGACAACTTTTTTAAATTTTGATACAATAGTTTTAGGAGGAGGTGTTATCGAAGCAATGTATGAATTTATGCTTCCTAAAATTAAAGAATCTTTCTATGGTGCTGTAATTCCTGAATGTGGAAAAAGTGTTAAAATTGAAGTATCAAAATTAGGTGATGATGCGCCATTATATGGTGGTATCACTTTAGCAGAAGAATTTAATTTATCGTTAAAATGATATCTAATTAAATTGTTTTTCAATTTCTTCAATTTTGTAATTTAATTCCTCCCATAGAGAATATTTATCTTTTAGTAACTTTTTTATTTTTTCATATTCTAAATTTTTTTCTCTTGTAAGTTCATGGTTGCTGAATACATCGGGTTGCGTTAATTCCTGCTCGAGAATTAGGAGCCTTTTTTCAAGATTCATTATTTCATTTTCACAAATTTGTAAATCCACTTTTAGATGTTTGGTTAATGTATATTTTTTTTGTCTAATTTCAGCTTCAATTCTTTTTTGTTCTTTTCTATTAGTTTTTTGCGAAATATGTTCTTCATAAAATTGAGTTGAGTTAATATCCTCTTTTCTCTTTTGAATATAATATTCAATTCCACCATAATAAATATTCAGAGTATGATTTCTTATTTCGTAGACTTTAGTAACTACTGGTTTTAAAAAATCTATATCATGGGATATGATAATTAGAGTTCCTTTGAAATCCATCAATGCCTTTTGTAAAATTTCTTTTGATGAATAATCAAGGTGATTAGTTGGCTCATCAAGTATAAGTACATTACTTTTTGTAAGTAAAAGTAAGGCTAATGCGACTCTACTTTTTTCACCGCCTGAAAGTACTTTAATTTTTTTAAAAACATCGTCTCCAGTAAATAAAAATGAACCAAGTAATGTTCTTATTTGTCCTGGTGTAAATTCTTTATTTATTTCTTCAAGAAGATCAATTATATCTGATTCTGGATTTAGACTCTCAGCCACTTCCTGTTCATAGTAAGACATAATTGTATTATGACCATAAATTACTTTTCCATTGGTAGGTTCAATTTTTTTACTGATTAACTTAGCAAAAGTTGTTTTGCCTGCTCCATTAGGACCAACAACAGCGATTTTTTCTCCTCTCTCAATTTTAAGATTTATATCTTTTATTATTGCAGATTCATTATAATATTTAGAAACATTTATTAATTCTATAGGAACGCTCCCACTTTTGGGAGGCTCAGGGAATTTTATATCGATTTTATTTTCTTCTTCTATTATCTCAATAGGTTCCAATTTATCGAGTAATTTTATTCTACTTTGAACCTGTCGTGCCTTTGTTGCTTTATAACGGAATCTTTCAATAAATCTTTCGATTTCTTTAATCTTTTTCTCACGGTTTTTTTCTAATACTTTTAATTGTAAATCTCTCTCTTTTTTAAAAGTCAGATACTTTTCATAAGAACCCGGGAAAAAATTTATCTGCTTATTAAATATTTCGAGTGTTTTTTGTGTAACCTTATTAATGAAATCTCTATCGTGCGATACTACAATTAAAGCTCCTTTGAATTTTATCAGAAATTCTTCCAACCAGGTTAATGTATCTATATCAAGATGGTTAGTTGGCTCATCCAGCAAGATTAAATCGTTATCTCCTAATAAAATTTTTGCAAGCTGGATTCTCATTTGCCAGCCACCGGAAAATTCTTCTGTTAATCGATTAAAGTCTTTTTCTTTAAATCCAAGTCCTGTGAGAACTTTTTTAATTTTTGATTCAGCACTATAAAAATTTATGTTTTCTTTTTTATGATGAATCTCTCCAAGTGCTTCAATTAATTCTGTCTGATCTTCTGTAGATAGATTATTATTATTTAATGCTTCAAGAATTTCTTTTTCTTTATCAATTAATGTTTTTAATTCAATCATGGATGATTTAACTTCTTCGAAAAGAGTTTTACCGTGGAATGAAATCAAATCTTGTGGTAGGTAACCTATTCTAATCCCTTTTTGTTTATTGATTTCGCCTGTTTCTGGTTTTTCTATACCATAGATCAATTTTAGAAAAGTGGATTTACCTTTTCCGTTTGAGCCAACGAGGGCAATCTTATCGTGTTTACTGATTTTTAAGTTTACATTTTCGAATAAATTTTCGCCAGTAAAATGAATTGATAAATTTTTAATATCTACCATTTTCTTATTACAGCAATTTTACCGATAGCTACATTATTTGCCTCTTCATCGTAGGCAATTATTATATAAATTCCGCTTCCAACTAAATTATTATTTATATCAGTTCCATCCCATATAGCAATTTTTCCACCAGGAGATTTGAAACTTTTAATTAGATTACCATTAATATCAAGAATTTTGATAAAAGAATTTTTTATCAAACCATCTATTGTTACATTCTTATTTTTTGAATCAATAATGAAAGGATTAGGATAAATAAAAAGATCAGAAAAATTTTCGACCGGTTTAATATAACTAGTTTTTAACATTACAAGTCCATAATCAGTACCTATATAAACTATTCCTTTTATTTCATCTATGGCAATGCTTCTGATTTCGTTATCTGGTAGTGGACTATCGCTTGAAGTGTATCTGGCTAATAATTGTAAACCATCAGAAGAAAGAACAAATATCCCATCTTTTGTTCCAACCCATTTCTGATCCAGTGCGTCAACAGCAATGCAATTTATACTTTGATTTCTTAGAGATGGAATTGTAATTTCAGAAATTTTAGGTCTTGATGGATCTATAATAAAATTCATGCCCTGACTTGTTCCAATCCATAGTTGACCACGCTTATCAACTGCCAGTGCGGTGACGTTGTCTGAAATTAAACCATTGGTGGTATTTAAATATCCATAGGTATCATCATTTAGATTTTCGAAAGTACCATTTTCATTGAAGTAATAAAGTCCAATTCTACCTTGATATAATAAAAACCACTTGGTATCAAATTGGTCAATGACCAGACGAAAGATTAGGTCATTCTCTGTTAATGTTGGATTTGTAAACGAATAACTGTACCATTTTTTATCAACAGTAAAAACACTAAGTAATTTTTTGCTCATTGTTTGCAGATTTGCAATCCATAAATTTCCTTTTGAATCTAGCTTAATATCTGGTATGGCTATGAAATTAGTATCGTTTGGAATTCCTACAAGTGGACTATTTTGTTTATTATATACTTCAATAATGCCATCTTTAAAAATGGTAATACCATTGCCCCAGTTTGCTAAATAAATTGTATTATCGCGACCAGCATATACATTATAGTAGTCGTTTGAAGGAAGCTGAGGATAATTTTGTTTACTAAATAAAGTCCACTTCTGTCCATCAAATTTCATAAATCCAATTCCAGCTCCATCTTTACCAGTAGCTACCCAGAGATTGCTGTTTTCATCAACAGAAAGATTGATAAATAGATTTCCCGCAGGTCCTTCAGGATAAATATTTTTTACTGAATTATTAGATATTTCGACTAAACCTTTTACAGAGCCTGCATAAATTTTTGAATTTGCATATAGTAATGATGTAAATGAATTAGAAAAGTCTTCATAGATTTTACTAAGTTCATTATTTGAGAATTGATAAATTGAATTTGTAGTAGCAATTAAAAGTTTATTTTCAATTGAATTAATATCCTGAATGTTATTACCAGTAAGAATGAAATGATTCCATTTATTATTTTCAAATAAGAATATTCCATTGTCTGTAGCTATTAATATTTTGTTATTCCACGAAAATATTTTGTTTACACTTGTAGCATCAATATCTGTTTTTAATTTATGGGTGGTCCATGATTCAGGTGCAGCTAAATTTATAGCTCCTGGTTTTTGTATTGCCACTCCATCTTCTGTGCACACATATATGATTGATGTTTTTAAGGATGACTTTACTTTTAATTCCGAAGGGAAATTTCCGAGTTTTAAAAATGTATCATAAAGAAAATAATTTTTTGAATTTATTAAAACTAATCCAAAATCTGTAGATACGAAAATCGTATCATTCTTTGAAAAAATATGATTTATTCTTTTTAAAGATTTACCGGATTTATAAATATCAAGAATATTTTTAACTGAATTATTAACTGGGTTATATGAAATAATATACCCTTCAAAACTACCGAACCAGATTTTCCCTTCATTATCAATATTTACTGCTGTAAGTCCCTGGCTATTAAATTTATTAGCTTTTGTATATGTTTGAAATGATTCATCTAAAAAATTGAATTTAAATGCTCCTCCGGTCGTAGCTGCCCAAATACCGTCGTCAGAATTAATTATTCCTTGAACATTTTTCATATCGGAGTAGATTTTCCACTCATTGATGGTTTGTGCATTGAGTGTTGAAATAATTAAGATAAAAGTAATAAATAATTTTTTCATATTTCCTCTGAATAAAAGAGATTTTAATAAAATGTTATAATGTATAAAACAAATTTAGAATTTTTTCATTATAAAACGGAAAAGTAAAAGAAGGAAATAATTATGCTGAATTTCTAAGTAGCATTTTTCTCATGGTGTCAATTTGGTTTGAAGATATTGTATATTTACCAAGATTTTCCTCGTCGTTTTTATTTCCTCCGTGAAAATCTGAGCCACCGGTTTCCAGAAGGCAATATTGATTAACTATACCCCTGTAGAAATTAATTTGATTTTCATTGTGACTTGGATGAATTACCTCGATACCATCGACTCCTGCTTTAATTATATTTAGAAGAATTGATTCGTTCATAAAACCAGGATGTGCAATAAATGAAAGACCACCTGCTTCACTTATTAATTTTAATGCACTTGTGGGTGAGATGTGAATTTTTCTTTCGTAAGCTGGGCAATTATCACCGAGAAATTTTTCAAAAGCTTCCATATAATTTTTTACATAACCCAAATCAACAAGTGCATTTGCAATATGAGGGCGGCCAATTGCAGAATTTTTTGCTCTGTATAATACATCATCAATAGTAATTGAAATTCCAAGATGCCTAAGCTTTTTAATGATTCTCTTTGCTCTGAAAAATCTTTCTTCACGAAAGAATTTCAGATATTTAAGTAATTCCTCGTTTTCATAGTCAATAAAATATGCTAAAAGATGTATTTCCTTTTCATCAATATCAGTACTTAATTCCAGACCGGGTATAACTTCAATCCCTTTTCCCTTTGCATAAATTGTTGCTTCTTTTATACCATCAAGACTATCGTGGTCTGTTATACTGATAATATTTAAGCCAGCTTTATAGGCTTTGTCAACAATTTCAAGAGGTGAATAAGCTCCGTCTGAGTAGGTAGTATGAATATGTAAATCAGCTTTTGTGAGCATTAACTATACAATTCCTTGAACTTTTCATAATCTACAATACGAATTTTTGACCCATCAATTTCGATCAAGCCTTTTTTTGCGAAGGCGTGTAAGGTCCTCGAAATTGTTTCTCTTGAAGTACCGGCCATGTTTGCTAAATCTTGTTGATGTGGTAAATTATCAAGTTCAACCCTGCCTTGCTTAATTTTACCAATTTCGTCTGCTAATTGTAATAATACTGTTGCCACCTTTCCTTCAGCATCTTTTAACGAAAGAGCTTTAATTTTAATATCTGCTACTCTTAACCTTTTTGTCAATTCTTGAAGTAATGATATACAAACTTCAGGATGATTTTTCAGTAAGTTTAGGAAGTCATTACGTTGAATTATAAAAAGTTCAGTTTCTTCCATAGCAGTCACAGTAGCAGACCTTGTTTGACCATCAAGTATTGCCATCTCACCAAAAAAATCACTGTTGGTAAGTATTGTTAAAATTACTTCTCTACCATCTGGACTAGACCTTGCTACTTTTACTTTGCCGGAGATGATAACAAAAAGTGCTGTACCAGCTTCATCCTCTTTTAAGATTATTTCATTCTTATTAAACTTTTTTTTATTCCCAACTCTTTCTATTTTTTTTAATTCATATTCCGGTAAATCAGAAAATATTGGTACATAAGATAAAAACTCAATAGACGACATTAATATACTCCCTCTGATATTTATTGATGTGAAATATAAAATTTTTAAATTTATTCACCAATCTATTTAATTATAAAATTTATAAAGACTATTACACAAAATATCCTTACTTTATAAGCTAAAATTGTTAATAAACGAAAATTGTTAAATTAATTATAACTATAAATTGAAATTTTTTCAATTAATGACTATATTGCAATATAAATTCACACAAATTCGTATATGGAGGTATAATAATGGCAACAAAAGTCGGAATTAATGGTTTTGGTAGAATCGGTAGACAAATAATTAATGTACTTGCAGAAAAAGGTTACCTTGGTAAAGAGGTAGATGTAGTAGCTGTAGTAGATATAGTTAACGATGCAAAATATTTTGCATATCAATTAAAGTACGATTCAGTGCATGGTAAATTTAAGGGAACTTTAGGCAGCGAAAAAAGCGATGCGTCATTAGAAAATGATGATATTTTAGTTGTTAATGGTCATAAAATAAAATGTTTATTAGCGCAAAGAGACCCTTCTCAATTACCTTGGAAAGACCTTGGAGTAGAATATGTTCTTGAATCTACAGGATTGTTTACTGATTCAGAAAAAGCAAAAGGACATTTAACCGCAGGTGCTAAAAAAGTAATAATAACTGCACCTGGGAAAGGAGATGTGAAAACTTTTGTTATGGGTGTTAATGATAATGAGTATGATCCCGAAAAGCATCACATAGTTTCAAATGCATCGTGTACTACAAACTGTCTTGCACCAATAGCGCATGTTTTAATTAAAGAAGGAATTGGGATTGAAACAGGATTGATGACAACAATTCACTCATATACAGCTACTCAAAAGACAGTAGATGGTCCATCGAAAAAAGATTGGCGTGGTGGGCGTGCAGCTGCAGTAAATATTATTCCGTCAACTACAGGAGCAGCTAAAGCTGTAGGAGAAGTTCTTCCCCAAACAAAAGGGAAATTAACAGGGATGTCGTTCAGAGTTCCAACGGCTGATGTTTCTGTCGTCGATTTAACTTTTAGATCGGAAAGGGAAACTTCAATTCAGGAAATTGATGAATTAATGAAAAAAGCTTCAGAAACTTATTTAAAGGGTATTCTGGGATATTGCAACGAAGAAGTTGTATCTACAGATTTTATTCATGATGACCGTTCTTCTATATATGACTCGCTTGCTACTTTGCAGAATAATCTTAAAGGTGAAAAGCGATTTTTTAAAATCGTATCATGGTATGATAATGAGTGGGGTTATTCATGCCGTGTAGTTGATTTATTGATGAAAATGATTAATACAAAATAATATATATTATGTGTTCTTTAAGACGCAGTCCGAAATTTATCGGCTGCGTCTTTTTTGTATATATAATTTCTATCTTCTAATTTTAGATTAAGAAAATCCCAAAACTGGAGGATAAAATGAAAAAACTCAGTATTGACAAAGTAGATTTGAAAGGGAAAAGAGTTCTTGTTCGTGTAGATTTTAATGTCCCTTATGATGAAAATATGAATATTACAGATGATTTAAGAATAACTGCGGCATTGCCCACAATTAAGAAAATTATTAATGACGGCGGTAAGTGTATTCTTATGAGTCATCTTGGTAGACCAAAAGGAGCACCAAATCCAAAGTATACTCTTAAACCAGTTGCTGTTCGTTTAGGTGAATTACTCGATTTGGATGTTAAATTTGCCCCAGATTGTGTAGGAGAGCAAGTTAAAGCAATAGTTGATTCGCTTAAAGAAGGAGAAATATTGCTTTTAGAAAATTTACGTTTCCATGCAGAGGAAGAAAAGAATGATCCAGCTTTTGCTCAGCAATTAGCAGAACTTGGTGATGTCTATATTAATGATGCTTTTGGAAGTGCTCATCGAGCTCATGCATCAACTGAAGGTGTAACTAAGTTTATAAAAGTATGTGCTGCTGGATATTTAATGCAAAAAGAATTAAACTACCTAGGCGAAGCAATTGCTAACCCAGTTAGACCATTTACAGCAATTTTAGGCGGATCAAAAATTTCAGGAAAAATTGATGTAATAGAAAATCTTTTACCTAAGGTTGATAATCTTTTAATTGGTGGTGGGATGGCATACACTTTTTACAAAGCTATGGGTTATGAAATAGGGAAATCGCTACTTGAAGAGGAAAAGATTGATCTGGCAAAAGAAACATTGGAAAAATTCAAAAAATCTACTGCAAAAGTTCTATTACCAGTCGATAATGTTGTGGCAGATGAATTTAAGAATGAATCTCCTGCACAAGTAGTGGATTCTGATAAAATTCCTGCTGATAAAATGGGTTTAGACATAGGCCCAAGAACAATTGAAGAATTTCGAAAGGTTATTCTCAATAGTAAAACAATTATTTGGAATGGTCCTCTCGGTGTTTTTGAATTTGATAATTTTGCGAAAGGAACCGAAACTATTGCACAGGCACTTGCAGAAGCAACTCAAAATGGTGCTATAACAATAATTGGTGGAGGCGATTCTGCTGCTGCAATTAAAAAAGCTGGCCTTGAAGAAAAAGTATCGCACGTATCAACTGGTGGAGGAGCCTCTCTCGAATTTCTTGAAGGAAAAATTTTACCAGGTGTAGCTGCATTGAATGATGATATTTAATTATGTAATATAAATTACAATCTTTAAGAGCTAAGATAATTTATCTTAGCTCTTGTTTTTTCTATTAATACACTAAAAATTTTTTTTGAATCTTGGATATTTATAAAAAGAAATTTTAATTTTATAATTGAACTGAAAACAGGAAAGCAAATGGGTTTAGATTCAAGGGATTATTATAGACCTTATGGATTCGGAGGTTTTTCATTTTTTCCCCCGGTAATAAAAAATTTGTTAATGATAAATATTGGGGTTTTTCTAATTCAACTAATATTTGATAACATTAATTTCAATGGAATACCAGGCTGGTATATTTTAAATAGATATTTTGCACTTAATCCTATTCAAGGTATAGATAGTGCAGGTATGCCTTATAATTTCAAAATATGGCAATTTTTGACTTACCAATTTATGCATGGAGATTTTACTCATATATTGTTTAATATGTTTATGTTGTGGATGTTTGGTATGGAACTAGAAAATATTATGGGCTCAAAAAAGTTTCTGTTATATTATTTGCTTTGTGGATTTGGTGCAGGCTTGTTCCAAATATTTCTTTCCCCAATATTTTCTGATTCATTAGCTCCTACAATTGGTGCTTCAGGTGCTGTGTTTGGTATTATGATAGCATTTGCAATGTTTTTCCCTGACCGATATATATTTTTGTATTTTCTGATCCCAGTAAAAGCAAAATACTTAATTGCCTTTCTGGTTGTAATTGAATTCTTGTCTGTTAATGAACCAACATTAGTGGCTCACCTGGCTCATATTGGAGGAGCAGTAACAGGCTTTATATTTATTATGTTAGATAGAAAATATAATTTCAATTTCGGTTATTTATTTAAATCATCACATAAAAAATCATATTTTCAGTTTTCATCAAGATTGCGTAAACCTACATTTACAAAGGATATTGAGGAAGCAGAGTTTTACGATATCAACTCTAAGGAAGAAGATGAAATAACTCAAGAAGAAATTGATAGAATACTCGATAAAATCAGTCAAAGTGGTTATAAAAATTTAACTGAACGTGAAAAGAGAATTCTATTTGAAGCCAGCAAAAAGAAGTAATTACATCCTAATTTTGTTAATTATTATACTTCTTCTTTTTCACATTAAATGCTCTAAAGAAAATATTAATGAAGATACTGCTGTTAAAATTTATACTGAAAATGTGATTATTGAAGAAAAGTACGCTTACAATCCCGATTCGCTTAGATTATCCCAGAAAAAATTATTCGAAAGATATAAGACATCTAAAAAAAAGTTTGAAAACTATTTAAACAAACTTAGAACAGATATAGAAAAATGGCAGAATTTTTTTAAGAAAGCTGATAAATATTTAGAGGATTTAAAAAATGCAGGCGCCATTAATTGACTTAATTGCAATGATGATTAATGAATGATTATTCGATGAAATAACTTATTTGAATTTTTTCACAACAAATGTATAATATAAAAAAGGCGATTTATTTTTTATAAGAAAATCTTTTATTTTTTTACTTATAAGAGTATAAACAAGAAAGCTTACTTTAATATTCTCATACAAAATTATTATCTACTTTTTCTTTTTTTGGCAAGAGCAATTCTTAATTTTGCATTACTTATCTTTTCATTTAATTCTTTTCTTAGCTCTCTAATATCATTAAAGCCCTCATCAATTTTTTTATAAATTAATCTAAGTTCATTTTGCTCAAAAAGTGAATCAATTTGAATAGATGGAATCGCTTCTATTAATGTTTCTATTTGAACAGATAAAATAGATTCAGGAATATGAGTAATACTTACAATATCTTCAAAGGAATATCTTTTCTGGATTAGCTCATATATTTGAATCGTGCTCTGAGGTAAATTTTTTTCTTTTATTATACTGTTAATATTTTCATTTCTTTCAAATCCCTTAATTGCTGAAATGAAATCTTCACCTATCTTGTTATACATTCTTTTATTAAACCCATCTATAATAAGTAATTCAGAAAAAGTTTTTGGCCGAAGTTTGGCTATTTCTCTAAGAACATTATCAGGACATATCATTTGAGCTGACTGGTTAAATTTCTCTGCGACTTCTTTTCTTATTTGTCTTAATTTGTTAAAAAGCATTAATTCTTTTTCGTAATCCTTTTTTGTTGTTGATTCTTTAGTGATATATAGATTAGACTTAGAAATATCAAAATAAATCATGTCATTTTTGACATTTATTATTTTTTCTGTTTCAAGAGCAAAAAGAGCATCATCAATTTCTATAGTAGTATAATGTTCACATGAACCATATGTTGAGATATTTTGATATGATATATCTCTACCTAAAAGTATCTTAAATAAATCTTTTTTATTAATTGAATTTAATTCCCCAAGTGTTTGAATAATATGATTCTTAATGTATTCGTCACAGGATAAATTTTTTGTTTTACTGTTGCAATTATCACATCTTCCACATTTGTAATTATCTTTTACTTCACCAAAGTATTTTAATATGTAAGAGAATCTGCATTCATTCGTTTTTACATAATCAATCATTTTCGCCAGTTTATTTCTACTATGTTCAATAAGTCTTTTGGTGTTTGAATAATCTATAAACAGATGCTCGCTTCTCACCCTTGGTTTCAATATATTGACGGTAGGGAATATTGAAGGGGGTTCGTAAAATATAATTCCAGAATTACTAAGCATTTTTAGGTTTTCAATTAATAAATCTAAATCAGTTCCTAAAATATCTGCATATCTTTTTAGATTAATAATAGTTTTTATTTGAAAGATCTTTCTACCATTATAACGTACTAGCAATAATATAAAATCTTTTAGCTCGTTATCATTTACGCTGCCAATAAAATAATTTAATCGGTCAGGTTCTATTATAAATTGAATTTTATGATTTGCGTAGTAGTCAGGGCTGTATTTTATGTAACCAGATTCTTCAAGAATTCTGATTGATGATTCAATTATAGCATTGTTTATTTCTTTTGTTTGTAAAAATGAAATAAGATTCGAATCTAAAGGTATATCTTTTTTTGATACGTTTCCAAGTGGAATATTGCCATAATCACAAATTGCGTTATAAACAATTTCAATCTGTTCTTTTTGTGGGTAAGAACTTTTTATAAAAAATTCTTGAATTGAAATATCCTTTTCATCAAATAACAAATATGCATTTGAAATTTTTCCATCTCTTCCTGCTCGACCAATTTCCTGATAATAGCTTTCAATATTTGCAGGTATGTTAAAATGTATGATAGTTCTAATATTGCTTTTATCGATTCCCATACCAAATGCATTCGTTGCAATAATTATATTTATTCTTCCATTCAAAAAATCATCTTGAATTAAGCGTCTGATTTCTGTGTTTAATCCTGCATGATAATATGCTGAATTTATTTTTTTGACTTTTAAAAAAGAATGAATCTCTTCAGTTAAACTTCGTGTGGCTGCATAAATAATTGCAGGGATAGTGGATGGGGAAATTAATTTTAATAACTGTTCTTTTTTCTCTTTCGTTCTTATAACATTAAGATTGAGATTCTCTCTCTCAAAACCATATACAAAAACTTTTGCATCAATCATACCTAATTGTTCAATTATATCCTTTCGAACATCTTCAGTAGCTGTTGCTGTGAAGGCAGATATTTTTTTTATTCCGGCATGCTCGGCAAAATTTTTAATTTTTCTATAACTTGGTCTAAAATTATGACCCCATTCACTTATACAATGAGCTTCATCAACAAATAGATAGGAAGGTTTAAGAGATTTAATAGTTTCAGCGAATTGAGTATTGTCTAATTTTTCCGGAGCCACGTAAAGTAATTTTATTCTTTTGTTTGATAAATTATTTAATATTGTATTAACCTCTTTATAAGTTAACATACTGTTGATATATGCAGCTACTTTTTCTTTTTTGTTTAATGAATCTACCTGATCTTTCATTAATGCAATAAGAGGTGAAATTACAATTGAAAATGTATCCGACATAAGAGCGGGTATTTGATAGCATAAAGATTTCCCACCGCCAGTAGGAAGTATTCCCAAAACATTATATCCGGCAAGTATAGTTTCAATAATTTCTTTTTGAGCAGGTCTAAAATCTTTATAACCAAAAACATTATTTGATATTTCTTCAGGATTCATATTTAAATTATGGTTAATTTCAGATATAATTCAATAAATTAAAGAAAATTAATAATGGATTCTGTAAATATAATTTCTTTACATTAAGATTTGCGTTTATTTACTTAATTTTTATAATTAAATTATCATATGAACTTTATTTAATTTTTGAAAATGATTTCTTGACATTATGTAATTATAGAAATATATTTAAAACCTTTGAAAAATAGATTTTTGTATTTGGAGGCAAACTTGAAACAAGAAAAGATTACAAAGTTCATTAAAACTGAAGATGTTGAGAAAAAATGGTATTTAGTTGATGCAAAAGATCAGGTTTTAGGCAGACTTGCATCTAAAATTGCTAAAATAATAAGAGGAAAACATAAACCTGTATTCACACCTAATATGGATACTGGTGATTATGTAATTGTTATTAATGCTGATAAAGTTCGTCTTACAGGTAAAAGAGAAAGTTTAAAGACATACTTCTGGCACACAATGTACCCAGGTGGAGTAAAGATAAAAAGTTTTGCTGAATTAATAGCTACTAAACCCGAATTTGTTATTGAACATGCTGTTAAGGGGATGTTACCCAAAAATAGATTGGGTAGAAAATTAATTAAAAAGTTAAAAGTTTATGCAGGAGAAAATCATCCTCACGTAGCTCAAAAACCTGAAGTATTAAGTTTATAATGGAGTAGTTTGATGGCAGATAAAATATTTGTAGGAAGAAGAAAAACTTCGGTAGCCAGAGTTTATTTAAGAAATGGCTCGGGCAAGGTTACAATTAATGATAGAGAATTTGAAAATTATTTTTCACTAAAGGAGCATCGCGATAATATCTTATTACCATTTATAGTTACACAAACATTAGGGAAATATGATGTATTTGCCAATGTTTCCGGTGGTGGAATCAATGGACAATCAGATGCGATCAGATTGGGTGTTGCAAGAGCATTAGAGGATATTAACCCCGAGTTTCGTCCATTATTAAAAGCTGAAGGTTTATTAAAACGTGACCCAAGAATGGTAGAACGTAAAAAATACGGACAGAAAAAAGCTAGAAAGAGATTCCAGTTCTCTAAGAGATAGTCAACTAATTTATTTAACCATTCATACTCTCGTATTTGCTTCCTGTGTCCCAATAATTAGGGATGAAAAGCAAACTTATCCGATAGAAATAAGGAGGATAGGATGAGAGTAGAAGAAAAAACAGGAGAAATTTATGCCTAGAGTACAATTAACAGAATTAATTGAAGCTGGTGCACACTTCGGTCATTTAACCCGCCGATGGAATCCCAAAATGAAACCATACATTTTTATGGAAAAAAACGGGATTCATATTATCGATTTAAAGAAAACTCAACAAGCTATTGATATAGCTGCAGAAGCCATCACAGATATAGTTTCTCAGGGTAAAAAAGTCCTTTTTGTTGGTACTAAGAAACAAGCTAAAGGAATTATTTCTTCTGAAGCTAAAAGATGTGATTCAAATTGGGTAAGTGAAAGATGGCTTGGTGGTATGCTTACAAACTTTGCAACCATTCGTAAAAGTGTTCGAAGATTACAGAACATAGAAAAAATGGAAAGTGATGGTACTTTTGAAAAAATTACAAAAAAAGAAAGATTAATACTTACAAGAGAAAAAGATAAGTTAAGAAAAGTATTGGATGGCGTAGAATCGATGACAAAATTGCCTGGTGCTCTCTTTGTAGTGGATGTCAAAAAAGAAGCTATAGCAGTTAAAGAAGCTGTTAGATTAAATATACCTGTTTTTGCTATAGTAGATACTAACTGTGACCCTGATCCAATAGATTATGTTATTCCGGCTAATGATGACGCGGCTCGAGCAATTGCAATTATAACAAAGGTTATTGCAGATGCAGTTGTCGAAGGTAATAATAAGGCAAAAGAATTAAAAGCTCATGAAGTTGCTGAAAAAGAAAAAGAAAAGAAAATAACTGAGGAGCAAGAACAAGAACAACTTACAGAACAAAAACAGCTTAAAAGTAGAATTAGAAAAGTTAAGTTTAGTAATAACGATAAAAAAATCGAACAAAAAAGAAAACAGCAAAGAGTTGAACAGACTCAATCAGAACAAAACGAGGATAAAACATCGCAGGAAGCTAATAATTAATTAAAATATTAGGGTGAACATTATGACAATAAGTCCAAGTCAAGTTAAAGAACTGAGAGAAAAAACCGGCGCAGGTATGATTGACTGCAAAAAAGCTCTTGAAGAAGCTAATGGAGATTTCCAAAAAGCTATTGAATTGTTGAGAAAAAAAGGGGCTGCCGTTGCTGCTAAACGTGCTGAAAAAGCTGCTAACGAAGGTTTGGTATTAACACGGATATATAATAATGGTAAATCCGGAGTTATTTTTGAAGTAAATTGTGAAACTGACTTTGTTGCAAAAAGTGAAGACTTTATTAAATTTGCAAACTTTATCGGGGATGTTCTGGTTACCAATAAACCTGTGGATATACCCACTTTATTACAATCATATTTAGATGGGAAAAATGTTCAGGATGAATTGAATGCATTAATTGGGAAAATCGGTGAAAAAATCGAAATATCAAGATTTGCTTTTGAAAATGTAGACAATGGATTAATTGTGGATTATATACATCATGGCTCTAAACTTGGTGTTTTAATATCTGCAGAAAATGTACCTGAAGATAAAGTTGCTGAATTACAACCAATACTTAAAGATATTGCAATGCAAATAGCAGCAATGAGACCAATTACAATTTATAGGGAAGAAGTGGAAAAATCGATTATTGAAAAAGAAATAGAGATTTATAAAGAAGTTGCACGGAAAGAAGGAAAACCCGAACAGGTTCTCGAAAAAATTGCTATGGGAAAACTAAATAAATTTTATGAAGAAAATTGTCTGATTGAACAGATCTTTGTTAAAGATAATACAAAAAAAGTTGGTAATCTTATAGAAGAGTTTAATAAGAAAAATAATACACAAACAAAACTACTAAGATTCAAACGCTTTCATTTAAGCGACGAAAAGAAATAATTTGAAAAAGGTCTTATTTTTTAATAAGACCTTTTTTTATATTGACTTTGTAATTGATACTAAAATTGTTTATGCACCAAAACCTTAAGTATAAAAGAATTCTCTTAAAACTCAGTGGCGAATCACTAATGGGGGAGCAGTCATTTGGAATTGACCCAAAAGTCTTGAATTATTTTGCAGAAGAAATAAAAAAGGTTCACGATTTAGGTGTTGAGATTGGGATTGTTATAGGTGGTGGAAATATTTATCGAGGTTTGAATGCTGCATCACAGGGAATTGACAGAGTAACAGGTGATCAGATGGGGATGTTAGCCACTATTATTAATTCATTGGCTTTACAAAATTCACTTGAGAACAAAGGGATATATACTCGATTAATGTCTGCAATCAAAATGGAAGAAGTTGCAGAGCCATACATAAGAAGGAGAGCTATACGTCATTTAGAAAAGGGGAGAGTGGTTATTTTTGGTGCGGGTACAGGCCATCCCTATTTTAGCACAGACACAGCAGCCACATTAAGAGCTGTTGAAATCGAAGCAGATGCAATCCTAAAAGGTACAAGAGTCAATGGAGTTTATGATTCCGACCCAGAGAAAAATCCACATGCAAACATGTTTGAACAAATTTCTTATCTGGATGTTCTTAAAATGAATCTAAGAGTAATGGATTTAACTGCAATTAGTATGTGTCAAGAAAATAATTTACCTATAATTGTATTTAATATGGATGTGCCGGATAATTTATTAAAAGTGGTTCAGGGGGAGAATGTTGGGACTGCTGTAGGAAATTTCTCTTCTTAAATTTATTAAAAATTGCGAGGCACATATGATAAATAATCCAATCATTAAAGATGCAAAACAAAGAATGGATAAAACAATTGAAGCATTCAGAAATGAGATTGCTAAAATAAGAACAGGGAAAGCTACAACAGCACTTTTAGATGGAATTAAAGTTGATTATTATGGAACAATGACACCATTAAATCAGGTGGGAAATTTATCTGTACTTGATGCTCATACTTTATCTATTACACCATGGGATAAAAGTATGGTCAGTGTTATTGAAAAAGCCATTCTATCATCACAGCTTGGATTAAATCCTGTAAGTGATGGTACTAACATAAAAATACCTATCCCCCCACTTACAGAAGAAAGAAGAAAAGAATTGGTTAAACTTGTTAAAAAATTTGGTGAAGATGCAAAAATTGCTTTAAGAAATGTTCGTAGAGATGCTAATGAACATTTGAAAAAAATGGAAAAGAATAAGGAATTAACAGAAGATGAATTAAAAGAAGCTGAGAAAGAAGTTCAGAAAATTACAGATGACCATATTGCTAAAGTTGATGATTTAATAAAACACAAAGAAAAAGAAATTATGGAAGTTTAATAATATAAATTTATCGAACGATGATAACCCTGGTAAAACCAGGGTTTTTAATATTGTAACAATAAATAAAATTCCTTGACATGCCAAATTAAAATTGGTTATTTTTCGTACTATAAATAAGTATTTTTAAACTTAGGAGAATCAATGAAAAAAGCATTTATTTATTTAAGTATTCTGGGAATGGTCTTGGGAATAATGGCATTCCAATGTGCATCTGCAGAACTGACTGGTGCAAAGCTTTATATTAATCAAAAACAATATGAAAAAGCTAAGGAAACTTTATTAAAAGAAGTTCAAAAAAATCCAAATAGCGACGAAGGATGGTATTTATTAGGATATCTTTTTGGTGAAGAGGGAAATATTCCCAAAATGCTCGAAGCTTTTGATAAGTCTCTGTCAATAAGCAAAAAATTTGAGCAACAAATAATTGAATCTAAAAAGTATTATTGGGCAACAGGCTTTAATAAAGGTGTTAGCTTTTTCAACATGGCAACTAAAACTGCTAATCAAGATTCAATGAAATTATTGTTCGAAAAAGCAGCTGAAAATTTTAATAATTCTATTTTATGTGAACCAGACTCTGCAGGTGCTTATATTAATCTTGTTTATACTTACCTCAATCTCAATAGAATTGACGACACAATTACGCCACTTGAAAAATTGGTTAACATTGGTACTTCCCCAGAAGCTTTTTCGATGCTTGGCCAAATTTATACAGAAAAAGGTAATCAATTAATGGATAATTATAAATTATCAAATAATCCTGCTGACAGTATCCAGGCATTCGATAATTTCAATAAAGCAATCGAAGTGTTGGAAAAGGGGAGACAGAAGTATCCTGATGATGGTGAAATACTTTTAAGACTATCAAATGCTTACATCTCTGCAAATAAATTAGATGTTGCAATGTCTGCATTCAAAGCTGGTGTTGAAAAAGAGCCAAACAATAAATATTATAGATATAACTATGGTGTACTTTTATTAAATGCAGATAATTATTCTGAAGCTGAAACTCAATTTAAAGCAGCTATAGAACTTGACCCTGATTATACAAATGCTGTTTATAATCTTGCTGTTACTTATATTCGCTGGGGTGCGAAGATCAGAGAAGAAATGGAAGAAAAAGGGGAAGTTTCTGATGCATATAAGGAGAAATTTAATGCAGCAATTCCTTATCTTGAAAAATACCTTGCCGTAAATCCTCAAGAACCTACAATATGGGAATTATTAGGTAAGGTTTATGCAAATCTTGGAATGAAAGAAAAATCTGAAGAAGCATTTAATAAAGCAGATCAATACAGAAAGTAAATTATTATGCCCGCATAAATCAATAAGTGCGGGCTTTTTAATTCTTTTCTTTTAATTATAATTGGGGAAATCTTTTATGGAGCATGAAGAACTTAAACCACAACAATTAAGTATTGAATTGGGTGAAAAAGAAGCTGAGGGTATTTATTCTAACCTTGCAATTATTACTCATTCTCCTGCAGAATTTATTATTGACTTTACTCGTGTTGTTCCAGGAGTACCAAAAGCTAAAGTCTTAGCTAGAATTATTACTACTCCACAACATGCCAAGATGTTAATGAGAGCATTAAAAGAAAATATCGAAAAATATGAAGCGCGATTTGGAGAAATTAACATCGATATGCAAGCTTCTCCACAATTTGGATTTATTAATCCTGGGAAAGAACCAAAAATAAATTAAATTATCTTCCCCATAGGATATTATTTCTTTCTGTATAGGGAAAAGTTATATAGTAATTTTTAATTATCACTTCTTTATTCATTAAATCATGTTTTATTGATGTAAATTATCCTTTGGTTAAAATCACATAAAATATATTGTTATAATCCTGATAAATAATTACTTTATCCTTAGAATAAATTTTTTATTAATAGAGGAGGAATATATGAGGGTAATTATAAAACTAATATTTTGCCTTACCCTTACTCACACTTTGATAAAAGCGCAAAATCCATCAATACAATTAAATATACTTACTGACTTATCTGCTATAGATTTTGCAGCTTTTGCAATAGAAGAGAATCTTAGCAATCAACCTCGTATTATGCAAGTTATAATTGAACCACAGGGCATAGATGTAATTGTTAATGGTAACATTGTTTGGAGAAAAGATCCAAATTCAACTCCTTTAAAAGTTGTTGAGTTCACTACACAAGTTTTTAAGTCTAGAACTTTTAGCAATGACGAATTTGATGTAAGTGATATCGAAATAGAAACCATTGATTATAATTCTGATGTTGTTAAAGAAATTTTAAAAATAGGGAAACCAACTGGAATTTTTAATATTCAACTAAATCTTTATTCACCAATTACACGTGAATTATATGATAGTGACATAAAAGAATTAGTATTTCTGAATCCAACACCACCTGAAATTATCTCACCTCAAGAAGGAGAAGTGGAAAATATTGGGTCAATATTAATAACTTGGACTGAAACACCTGGTGCAAATAGTTATCAGATTATTGCTAACTATCTTAAAGCTAACCAATCCTACGAAGAAGCTCTAAAATCTGGTAATTTACTTGTTAATAATAAAGATGTTGGTAAAGTGAACAATATCGAATTGCGAAACATTTTAGATAGAGAATTACTTGAAGATACTACAGTTGTCTTGGCTGTAAAAGCAATTGTTAATAAACCCGGAGGTGTTGATGAATTAATAAGCAAACCAGTATCATTTAGAATTGGAAGAACCCAAGTGAGCACTCAAACTCAGGAACCATCATCTCTAGGTGATATCCAGCATCTTGCTAACTTAATACAACAATTAGGGAATAATGAAGTAGCTAATTTACTTAAGGATAGGACAATCAAACCCGAGCAATTACAATTTACGGATGAAAATGGGAATATAATTAGTTATGCAGATTTTCAAAGTATACTTAATTATTTAGTACAAAATCATAATGTAATAATTTCTGTCAATTTTATACCGAGATGAAAAAGGAGGGGGAAATTAAAATGAAAGTCACACTTCTATTTCTTTATTTTTTTCTATTTGTAACTATCATATATTCTGATGGTAACAATGATAAGTTATCAAAAAATACTGATGCGTCTAATACTCAGGTTGCTTTAGTTAAAAAAGTTCATAAAGATGTTAATTATAGAAAATCTGTTGATGAAGCAAATTGGGAAAAAGCTGTTGTTGGTTTAATTCTAAATGATGGTAATGAAATTAAAACAGGGTCCAAGTCCCTTGCATTAGTTTATTTTATAGATGGTTCAGGTTTACTAAGAGTAAGAGAAAATTCTATTCTACATATATATGGTAATAAAAAAGAGAGATTAATGGATAAAAATACTTTCATTGAAAAAGGATTTATAGGTTTTGATGTAAGAAAGCAATATGAAGATGAAGAATTTAAATTTACCACCCCTACGGTTGTTGCATCAATAAGAGGGACTAGTGGTTTTTTAGATTATAGTGAAGATAGTACTTTTACAATGTCACTTGATCAGGGAAATGCAATGCTTACTTTTTTGGGTCCTCAGGGTGGAGAGGGTACTTTAACAGAAGGTAATACTGTTGTTATTACAAATGATGGTAATTTTGATTTTCATCAACAAAACGAAGAAGAAAAAAATCGTTCATCTGAATCAAAAAGAACTAATGTTAAGAAATTGATAATAAGAACTGATAGAGGATTTATTGAAATAGAATATTATGCACCTGAAGAATAATTAATTGATAAATCAAGTAGGGGTGAAAATGGAAAAGATTATTCTTTTAATAAATTTTCTTACATTAACTTTAATTTTAGCGCAAGAAAGCAATTATATATTGAATGTTAAAACAAGCGAGGCTAAGTCTGGTAATTCAGTTAATATTGTTGCTGAATTAATGTCCTCAGAAAATATTCAATCAATTGAATTAGCATATAAAATATCAGGAGAAAATGAATTTAAAAGATTAGAAATGCAACTTGCAGGAACTAATGCAACTGTAAATATACCAGGAGTTGATGTAATACCACCTGTTATTGAGTACTATTTTCTTATTAATCTGAAAGATGGTACTTCACAAACTTATCCTGCCGAAATAGAAAAGGGTATATCTCCACTTCAATTATCAGTTCAAACTATTACAGATGAAGAAGAAATTATAGTACTTAGTCCTTCAGATAATGAAATTGTAACACCTTCTGATTTTCTTGTATCAGTTTCTTTTATAAAAGCCCCATCAAATATCGATTTGAATAGAACGAAAATTTATCTAAACAATATTGATGTATCACAAAATTTATTAATTGCAGGCGATTTAATTGTATTAAGTGCAGAAAATTTGAGCAATTTAAAATATGGAAATACTTTGGTTAAAATTGAAGTCTACAACAAAGATGGAAATTTATATCAGATATTAAATAGAAGCGTTCAAATAGTAACACGTGAAACTGCAGAAGAAATTGAAAGTAAATTAAAGTTTAATGGGAGTATAAGAGCAGAATCAAGAAATGAATATTTTAATAAAGCTACTTTATGGTATAATAATTTATCAACAGATTTAAAAGTAACATCGGGAGATTGGCTTGTCAATGCACAGCTTTATACAACATCTGAAGAAAAAAAATATCTTCAACCGTATAATCGGTATACACTTTCAATTCAAAACGGAGATATATTAAAATTGCAATTAGGTGATTCGTATCCTCAGTTCCCAAATCTAATTTTAAATGGGAAAAGAGTTCGTGGTTTTAATGGAGAATTAAATCTTGGGGCTTTCAATATCCAAGCAGCATACGGAGAAATAGTAAGAAAAATAGAAGGTGAACTTTTAGAAAAGTATTTAAAAGAAAATGCACCTTTAGCTTATGATATAATTACTATCAACGAAGATAAGTATGGATATCCATACGGAAGAGTTAAGTTAGGAACTTATAGTAGAAATTTATTTGCAGTAAGACCATCATTTGGGAGTGGAGAAAATTTTCAATTAGGATTTACATACATGCACTCAAAAGATGATCCAAATTCAGTTGAATTTGCATCACGACCTCAGGAAAATGCTATAATTGGTACAGATTTAATGTTCGCATTTGATGAACAAAATATAGTTTTTACATCTCAAGCTGCTGTTAGCATTTATAATCGAGATATTTCTACTGGAACATTATCTGATGAAAAAATAGATTCAATATTCGGGGAAGGAAAAGCATTTGATATTGATCCCGATCAGATCAAAACAATAAAAAAGTACCTCGGAAATATTATTACTGTTAATCAATATATTGGTCCATTAAATCCACAAAAATTAGCCTCACTGGCTGGGGAGGCTTCAATAAGTCTTAATTATTTGAATAATTCGCTTAAAGCAATGTATGTTTATCGTGGTAATGATTATTTATCATTTGGTCAACCATTTATTAGAACCGATGTTAAAGGCTTTAATGTAAGTGATAGAATAAGAATGTTTCGCAATCAATTTTTTATCTCATTAGGTTATGAAAAATTGGAAGATAACCTGCAAAAGACTAAAATAGCTACAACAATTTATGAAACTTATAGTGTCACTGCTTCTCTCTTTTTAAGAGCAAATTTTCCTAACATTACATTAGGTTACAACCGATATAAAAATAATAACGGTATTAAAATTTCAGATACTGTTTATAATAAATATATAATTGATGATTTTACTGAAAGGTTTTCATTACTACTTTCCTACGACGTGAAGTTAGGTGTTCGTCACAATACTTTGCTCTCAATTACTACTCAAAAAAAAGATGATAATAGCTTAAGAAATGCTGATGCAAATTATAATTCTGTAACATTTTCTATAAATAGTTTTTGGGACAGGAATTTTAATTCGATTGTTCAGTTATTATACAGCTCAACAGAAATATCACAATCTCTATATAAATATTTTACTTTAACTGCTGGAGCAAAATATAGAATGCTCGAAAATAAATTATCAATTTCTGCAACTATTAGTCCCAGCTTTGGAGACTTTAAAAGACAGGCTTTAGAACTTCTGGCAGAGTATAATTTATTTAGAAATTTGCTTTTAACATTTCAAGCAAGAATTTTTAGATTCCCGGGAAGCTCAACTAATTCAATTGTTGGTTTAAGTACTCGTTTGATGTTTTAATTATTATGAATGGGAACAAAAAAATTAAGAATGATTTCTTGATTAAATTTATTATTGTTTTTTTTGCTGCAATTATTGTTGTTATTGTAACACAGGATTATCTACTTCCAGTTGATGCACTTAAAGAATTAGAGCTTAAGCTAATAGATAAAAGATTTTTAGAAAGGGGTCCGATTGATATAGGGGAATCAGCTGATGTAATTATTGTAGAAATTACGCAAGATGCATATGAACAAATCCCCCCACCTTATAATCGGTGGCCCTGGCCTCGATTTATTTTTGCAAAAGTGATAGAAAACCTTACAAAAGCAGGTGTAAAAGCTATTGGGATTGATATTAATTTTACTAATGAGGACCAGTATTCTCCATCAAATGACACTATGATGTATAAAGCAATAAGAAAATCAAGAAATGTTGTATTATCAGGGAAAATTGATATTGAACAAGAAAAATTCTTTGAAGAAAATAAAAGTTATATAAAAAGACTTAAAGAAAATTTTGGCAATTATTTTTTTCATGCTGATAGTTCAATTGGTATAGTTCAGGTGCCTGCAGATAATGATGGTGTATTCAGAAGATATCTGCCATATCTAAAGTCAAATGTATTGAACAAATTTATTCCAAGTTTTGGATTTGCAGTATTAAATAAATATTATAATCTTCCCAAAACCTATACAGCAAAAAAAATAAATGGTGTATTTAAATTTGATGGCAAATCAATTCCTAAATTTGATGAACATAGCGTGTTGATTAATTTTTATGGTCTAAGTGGTACATTCCCTCGAGTTAAATTAATAGATGTGATAGATGATAAAGAATTTAAAACTATTGACGAAATAGAAATTGGTGAAGATTTAAATACGTGGGATAATCCTGATGGAGGTTGGCTTTATTCAAATATCTTCAAAGATAAAATTGCTCTTATTGGTTCGACAATGCCTGAAGATAGAGATATTCTGCCCATATCTTTTGCAAAAGGAAAACAAAAAGGGGATAACTTAATTTATGGAGTAGAATTACACGCCAATATCATACAAAATGTTATTAAAGGGGACTATTTATATAAACAATCAAATTTAAGCGAGTTATTATTAATTTTTTTGCTTACAGTTTACTCATTTTTTGTTACATCTAATCTAAGGAAGATAAAATTACACGCTGGTTTTATTATTGAATTATTAAATATTTTACTTATGTGCGTAAGTATTTATGTTTTCTATAGAATAAGTGTTTTTTATTTTATAGAAAAAAAATTAGTTATTGCAATTGTAAGTCCTTCTCTTGCTATGGTGTTAGGATACTTTTCAAGCACAGCTTATCATTTTTTAAAAGAACGACAACAAAATGTATTAATAAAAGGTATGTTTTCTCATTATGTAAGTAGTACAGTAGTAAACGAACTAATTGCAAATCCAGAAAAATTAAAACTGGGAGGTGAAAAAAAATATTTAACTATTCTTTTTAGTGATATAGCAAATTTCACAACATTTGCAGAAATAAAACAACCAGAAGAGTTAGTAAGTTTTATTAATCAATTCTTAAATGAAATGAGCGAAATAATTATTGCTAACGATGGCACACTTGATAAATATTTAGGTGATGCAGTAATGGCATTCTGGGGTGCACCAATTGAAGTATCAGACCATGCATATAAAGCTTGTCTAACTGCTTTACAAATGCAAACAAAACTTGTACAACTTAGAGAAATATGGACTAACAAAACTGATTCTTCTATTCATATCAGAATTGGGATTAACTCAGGCGAAGTTATTGTTGGAAATATTGGCGGTGAAAAAAGATTCGATTATACAGTGCTCGGGGATAATGTTAATTTAGCTTCCCGACTTGAAGGTGCAAATAAAGAATATGGAACAAGTATAATGATCAGCGAATCTACATACGAACTTATCAAAGATAAATTCCTTGTTAGATATCTTGATCTGGTAAGAGTTAAAGGTAAAACAAAACCAACAGCAGTCTACGAATTAATTAGTGTAATTGATGATAAAAAAGCTCGGGAAGCATTTGAAAATATGGATTTTTATTTCCAGGGGATTGAATTATATCGACACAAAAGTTTTGAAGCAGCTTTTGATTATTTCAAACGTTCATACGAAAAATTAAAAGATTTCCCCTCTAAGGTCTATATGAATAGATGTGAATTTTATTTAGCTAACCCACCTGGTGAAAACTGGGATGGCGTCTTCGAATTGAAAAAAAAATAAATTAGTTAATATAAACAGGGAAGAGATAATTCTAATTAATAATTATAATAACTAAAACACAATAATTTTATTTCATAGTACGCTTTATATTATAAATTGCTGCAATTAAAAAAATAAAATTCGAAAACCATGCAGTAAGGAATGGATCGAGTAATCCATTTTTTCCAAAAGCCTGACTCACTTTCATAAAAACTAAATAAATGAAGGTAATTAAAAGACTAATTCCAAAATGAAGTGCTAAACCACCTTTTCTTCTCCCTGCAGAAATAGGGAGTCCAAATAAAACAACAATCATACTGGAAAATGCATAAGCAATTCTGGATTGATATTCAATTTGAATTTGTGTAGGATCATTACCGGTCCTTTTTTGTTCATTGGCTAATTCGAGCAGCTCAGGTAAAGATAACTCCTCTGGTTTCCTTTGTTTTTTAATAACATCATCTGGTTTAAAATTCAAATCGCATAGTTCTTTTACTACAAATTTTTCTATTATTTCTATAGAATCCTGAAAAGTTCTACTAACGCCATTATAAAGAATCCAGCAGGATTTTGTAGTGTCATATTTCATTCTGAATGCATCTATTCTTTCTATTAATTTGGTGTTGTCTTTTGAATCAAATTCCTGTATGCTTACTTGGTTTGCTTGATCGTTAGCCAAATCGTAAATGTTAATAGTGACTATCCTTGTTTCAGTATCTTGAAAATATATATTACTACCAAAATAGACTATTCCTTTCTTTAAATATGTTTGTTCAATAAAAACCTTGTGCTTGTTTGCCATTGGTACTATATAACCACCGAAGTAAACAGAAAATAGGCTTATTATAAATGCAGTTATAAAAAAAGGAACTATGAACCTGTAAAAGCTTATTCCGCCTACTTTAATTGCGGTTAATTCATTTTGGTTTGATAATTTACCCACAGTAAATAAACTAGCTAATAAAACAGCAACAGGTATCATAAGTCTTATAATTTCTGGGATAAAAACAATATAATATTGAATAATCATATTAGAATGAACATTCTGATCAATAAAATCGCCTAACTTTTCCATCATGTCAATTACCACAAAAAGTAATGTAAAAGCAATTAATCCAAAAAATATCGATTGCAAAAATTGTTTGACAAGATAACGATCAATTATTTTCATACTCATCTTCTGGTTTAAGCCATGATTTAGGTATGTACTTTGTAATGAAACTTATATCAAGTGTCACTTTTTCGCGTGCAGTTTTTATGGTTAATAGAATTCCAAGAATTCCTAATAAAATATTTGCACTCCACATTCCCCAGAATGGGGAAAGTAGACCTCTGTCTGCTAATTTTTCACCTCCGATTAAAAATGCCCAATAAATCAGAAAGAATATTAAACTAATTCCAGCGGCCATTCCAAATCCACCTTTGCGTGTCATTGTACCAAGTGGTGCCCCAATTAATACAAATACTAAACATGCAAAAGGTAAGGAATATTTTTTGTGAATTTCTACCCAGTAACGGTTTATTTCTTTTTTATAATAATTAATTCTGTATAGTGTATTTAATATCGAACTCTCATCTGATTTTAATTTCTGTTTGGCACGAGTATAAATATGTTCCGAATATATAGTTTTTTCTGCTAACGGTTTGATTTCGGGTATTTTACTATTAATCAGACCAGAAATTTTTTTGTTGAGTTCATCTTTATACTGATTAAATAATGTTTGTAAACTATCTACAATTTTAATCATATCCTGCGCACCTAATTCTCTATCACCACGAGGTCCCCCTGGAGTAGATTGTTCAAATGTAAATTGATCTGCTGGAATTGCAATTTTATGATGTTGAAATCTAAGTCTTCTATATTCTGAAGGATATGTATTGTCTCCTTCATGAATTTCTCCATATGTTAAATCCATTATTAATTTTTTTTTACTGACCGATAAATAAATTTTTCCTCTGGACGCTGTCACAATATAAATTTTGGGTAATAGGGAATAATCATAAATTGTAAGTTCTTCTAATTCATTGTTATGTGAATCAACTTTTCGTGCTAAAATTGCATAATTGGGTATATCCTGAGAAAATACTCCAGGTAGAAGCGATAAAGTAGGTTTTTGCCTTGATATATCTTCCATTAATAATCTTGCAGCATGATTTGCATCAGGATATATATGATTATTGAAGTATATTAAAAATAATGCTATAACAAAGCTTGAAATAAAAGGTGGAATCATCATCTTATATAAACTTATTCCAGTGGCTTTAAGTATTGCAATCTCGTTGTTCTGCGACATATTTCCAAATGCCATCAGTACAGCAACCAATATAGACATTGGTATAACAAGCACAACCATCCATGCAAGATTGTATGTTATTAGTTTTATTATTACCCATGTGCTTAACCCTTTCCCTACTAGCCTATCTGCAAATTTCATTAAAAATTGGAGTAAAAAAATTGACATAAGCGTTACAATTGAAAATAAGAAAGGAACTACGTGATTTCGAAGTATATATTTTATTAGTATCATTAAATTAGCTATAATTTTACCTATAAATTTACCAACTTTATACGGTAAATGAAATTACAGATTAATTTACTTGAATACAGATAAAATGAAATGTAAATTTATAATATAAAATGCTACTTATATAATCACTTACATGGAGCTGATATGGAAACAGTAATAAATTATGTAAAAAATAATTTTAATAATTATATAAATGAACTTATAGATTATTTGAAAATTCCAAGTATAAGTACATTAGATTCACATAAAGAATACATTAATAAATGCGCTGAGTTTATTGCGGGTAAATTAAAAGTTGCTGGAATCTCTAGAGTTGAAATTTTTTCAACTGAGAGACATCCTATTGTATACGGCGAGTGGTTAGAAGCAAAAAACAAACCAACAGTTCTAATTTATGGTCATTATGATGTTCAACCTGTCGATCCAGTTGAACTGTGGAAATCACCTCCTTTTGAACCAGTTATTGACAACGAAAAAATTTATGCAAGAGGCGCAAATGATAACAAAGGCCAGCATTTTGTTCATGTTAAAAGTGTAGAAGCTTTTTTAAAGACTTTAGGTTCATTACCTGTCAATGTGAAATTTCTGATTGAAGGAGAAGAAGAAATTGGTAGTGGTAGTTTATATAATTTTATTAAAAATAATAAAGAATTACTTAAATGTGATGCTGTACTTGTATCAGATACAAGCATGTACGATAAAAATGTACCAACAATTTCTTATGGGCTACGTGGTTTATTATATACGGAAGTAGAAGTAATTGGACCAAGTGCAGATTTACATTCCGGAACATTTGGTGGTTCTGTTGCAAACCCAATAAATGAATTAGCTAAAATAATTTCTAAACTTCACGATAAAAATGGGAAGGTAACAATACCGAATTTTTATAAAGATGTATTAAAATTAAGCAAAGAAGAAAAAGAAAATTTTGCAAGACTAAAATTCTCGGATAAAAAATTTGCACAGGAACTTGGCGTTAAAGAACTACATGGAGAAAAGGGCTATTCTACATTGGAAAGATTGTGGGTACGCCCTACTTTAGATTGTAATGGAATTATAGGTGGTTTTACTGAAAAAGGAGCTAAGACTGTTATACCTTCTAAAGCTACTGCAAAAATTAGTATGAGATTAGTTCCTAATCAAAATCCATTAAAAATATTTAAGGACTTTAAAAATTACATTAAAAACCTTGCTTCTAAAAGTATTAAAGTAGATGTCAAATTGTTGCATCATGGGTTGCCTGTAGTAATTCCTCTTAGTAATAATGTAATCCGAACAGCATCGAAGGCAGTATCTAAAGCTTTTGAAGCAAAAACAGTTTTTACAAGAGAAGGGGGTTCAATTCCTATAGTGGTTGAATTTAAAAATCAGCTGAAAGTACCAGTAGTATTAATGGGATTAGGACTTGATACTGATAATATTCATTCCCCAAATGAACATTTCTATATCGAAAATTTTCAGAAAGGTATTTTAAGTTCGGTTTATTTTATCGATGAATTTTCTAAAATATAATACAATAGACATAATAGATGAAAAAAATATTATTATTGATATTATTAGTTTCTTGTACAGCTGATAAAAAAGATACGGGTGATGCTGCAACTTCGGAAGTAAAAGAAAAAGAAATTAGAGAATATAATATTGAAGTTGCAAAAGAGCAGTCAAAGAATCGATTCCCCTGCGATACGATTGCTCTGAAAGAATATATCTTAGAAAATTATCCCCCAGGTTCTTATTTACTAGAAAATGAACCTACTTCAATCTATGGATTACCTAAAAGTGCAGTAATATATTTTAAAGACGGTAATAATTATATACTTGCATTAATAGTTAAATCCAGAGAAACTGAAAGATTTATTGAAAAGAAAAATGTACAGGGTTACGAATCAAGTTTTATAACACTTGATAGCACAAAATTAGGTACCCCATTTTTTTATTTAACTTTATTTGAATGTAAAGAAAATAACTTAGAAAAAATCTGGGAAGCAGAAGTACCAATTCATGGCGGCTTTAGTAGAATGTCAATTAAAAAGTGGACACCCAAGAATATCAAATATGTTGAACTGTATTATGAAGATGGTATTATATCAGGCCATAGAAAATATAATTTCTTTTTGATTAATGGATGGAGAAATCCACCACATCTGCTTGAAACATATGTGGGAATTGCACATAAAAGAACCTTAGCTAATATTAACAACGACAAGTATCCTGATTATTATGAATATCGATTCATGGAAGATTCTATGAGAATTAGAATACGGGATTCAATACCATTTTATTGGAGTGAAAAACGACAACTATACATTACTTCAAAAAATCCCCGCTGGTTTAGAAAGTATTAGTAATAATTTCTTCTTATCTTTGTATATCATTTAATCAAATTTATTAATGCGACGAAAAAAAATATGTATAGTGAAAAATATTCAGGTGTAATTATGAAAGAAGTTATTACAAATAAATTTCCGAATTGTATTTTTGAAAATTCAACACTAAAAATAATTAACAACCTAAAAGATGAATATTTATCATTAAGATATGGAGTGGCTTTAAGATTTTATGAACCTGTTGTTATTCAAATGCAAGGTAAGGATTCTCTCGACTTTTTGCATAGAATATCAACTAATGATATAAAAAATCTTCAGCGTTATCAGAAAAAGAATACACTTTTTTTGAATGAGAAGGGAAGATTTATTGATAGAACTACATTGATAAATGTGGGTGATTATTTAATGCTAATTGGTTTAAATGATGGTACTCCAAAATTGTATAACTGGATAAATAAATATATTATAACAGAAGAAATCGAAACAAATGATCTTTCATATAAAAATATTATAATTGAAATCATAGGTCCACAATCTGAATCATTTCTTACTTTATTATTGGACGAAAGATTAAATGAACTTGGTGACAATAATTTTATTGATGTTTCAATAGAAAATATAAATTTTAAAATATATTCGCATAAGGAAAAAAGTGATGTCATTATTTATAGAATTTTAATTGATGTAGCATATTTAAATTATTTTATTGATTATGTCCTGAATAATAAAAGTTTTTTTGATCTAAGATTTATAGGGGAAGAAACTTATCAAATATTTAGAGTAGAAATGGGAATACCAGATATTACTGAAATTAATCTTAATTTTAACCCTCATGAAATTGATTTAACACACGAAGTCAGTTTTACAAAAGGATGTTACATTGGACAGGAAGTTATAGCACGACTCGAAACCTACGATAAAGTTCAACGCAAACTCACCGGAATTATTTTTGCGGACGAAAATTGCGATATAAAATTACCTGCGGAAATTCTAAGTGATAATGAAGAAGAAATAGGGATTATAACTAAAGTTGTTCAATCAGAATTATTAAATAAAACAATTGGTATAGCTTTAATAAGAAAAAGATATTTGGGAAATTATAATTTCTCTGCTTTTATAGATAATAAAAAAGTGAATTTTGCTATAACTAATTTGCCATTTACAAGATGAAAATTTATACAAAAAAAGGGGATAAAGGAGAAACTCATTTATTTGGAGGACAAATAGTTCCAAAATCTGATCAGAGATTAAAAGCATATGGAACAGTTGATGAGTTAAATTCTGTACTTGGAATAGCAATTTTGGAATGTAAATCTGAGGAACATAAGAAGATTTTGATTTGTATACAGTCTGAGCTTTTTTGTATTGGTGCAGATTTAGCCACACCCTCTGAGATTAGTAATGTAAAAATAAATCGTATAGATGAAACTTACGTTAAAAGACTTGAAAGTTTTATTGACAAACTGGATGAAAAGTTACCAGAATTAAAAAATTTTATATTACCAGGTGGGACAAAAGGAGCTGCATATTTACATTTAGCACGAACTATTTGTCGCAGAGCAGAAAGAGAAGTAGTAGCACTGATGAAAGATGTAGAAATTAATCCACAAATTGAAGTATATTTAAATAGGCTTTCAGATTTATTATTTGTTATTGCAAGGTCAGAAAATTATTTTACTGGGGTAGAAGATACTAAGTGGCTTTATTGAAATATTGATTGCCAACTTTCTTATTAAAAAGTTTGGGGGTGACGTGGTTTCGACGGGATTACACGTTCTTTGAACTGCACACCGTGTTCACCGTAGACACGTAAAACGACGGTAAAAAAATAAATGGCGAATATAATTACGCATTAGCTGCTTAATAAAATATAGCAGCCGTTCTTCAAGTCCTTTCGTATCGGGATTTGAAAGAACGTCGTAAAGATACGATAGCCGAGTCGAGTGTCTGTGTAGACAAGGCGAAATTCTTAACGGAATAGTCTCGTTAAAACCTGCTTATCGGTGTTAACGAGATGAATTATAAACGATAAGCTATGTGTGTAGAAGTTCATAGAAATGTAATCTCGGACCGGGGTTCGACTCCCCGCACCTCCACAATTATATAATTTGTTCTCTTAAAATAGATAATCAAAAATCTTAAGTTCTCACCAACTTAAAGTCCAATTAAGTAAAGTACAAAGCCTACACTTATTCCCAAAAGAATATTAATTATCTTTAGCAACATTGAATCCTTAATAGAATAAGAAAGCATTGGTAGCATACTATGACCATCCTGTACTACAGAACTTGTAAAAAGTACAGAAAAAGGAATTAATTCATTTGCGAACATCGATACAAAGATTAAATGTGGCCCTGATTCTGGTACTAATCCTATCAAAGCAGCAGCAAAAAGTAAAAGAATAGTATAATTAGAGCTAATTGCTTCTAAGTTCAAATATTGCATTCCAAATTCTATTACAAGTAAAGCTCCAGATGTCCAGAGTGCAGTTTTCCATAGATGTTTTTTAATAATGTGATTGTAAATATGCTCTTTAATATAGTGAGCCAATCCTTTTTCATTATGATGAATTAATGCTACCGGACAATCTTCACAGGTTGATATATTAGCTTTCTTAATAATTATATCTGTTAACCATCCTGTAATTATACCAAACAAAAATAAAACTCCAAAAAGTAATAAAGCGGTTTTTGGGAATAATGCTAACATGACGAATGCCTCATCTCCTGATGCAGCTGCCATTGAACCAACCAATGCACCAAAACTGATCATCCCATGTATATAGAGTGATACATTTGTAAATCCCCCAACGCAACCAGGTAGTGTTCCTATCGCAGAACTAACAATATATTGACGCCACCGTTTTTCACTTTTGAGTAGTTGTGCAATTTTTCCATGCGACCATAAATTGATTAAGTCAACAATAACCATCATTATAAGCACAATTAAGGATATTTTTAGTGTCTCGCTTATAATATTAATAAGATTTATATGCATGGAATGTCTCATGTGTTTGTAATTTTTAGATGGTAATTTATAATCTGTATATTAATTATCTACATAAGATACTAAGTCATTCAACATGCAAGCAACCTAAAATTATTCCTATTCTGTACAGCTAGATAATCAAAAATGAAATTTTTTCTTAAACAGAATTAAGTACATTTGCAGAATGCTTTTAATTATAATATGATAAGTCAGCGTTGCACAATTAATTTTTCGTTTTGTTATTAATTAAACTGGATAAAATTTTAATTGTGTTATTCATTGTCTCAATTTTTTAAATCAATTAGAATGTTCGTGACCATGATTGTGTAGTCGTTTTTCGTTATGTTGTGCTGTGCCAGCAACGATTGCTTTTATTGTATCGTCAATTGTTTTCATATCGGTTAAAAGTACTGATATACCCATTACATCACAATGCTGACTAGCACCTATACCCATTCCTCGAGCAACAAGGAGTTGGCAACCGCTAATTGGAGAAAGCATTTGACCATGTTTATATGTATGACCGTGTCCTAATGAATGAGCAAACGAATGATGTCCTGCCTTAGGAATACGCTCACGTTTTGTAACTATACCGTCTTCTAAAGTTACAATTTCATAATAGAGTGCTCTACCGAAATGTGAACTAATGATTATACCATCATCTGTTACAAAAGCAATTTTACCGTTTGTGACTTTCATGTTTAACTCCATTTATTTTGAATAAAATTTAATTTTCACAATGTGGACATTGAAATAAATGAGCTTTCTTTTGAGGTACATGCCATTCGTTGTGACAATGTCTGCATCGCATCCTTTTTCGTCTTGTGTGCATTATGATACCTCCACCAATTTCGAGAGTTTTGCCATTTACAAGTGCATCAGCAACTTTCTTACGTGCCCGGTCGAGAATTCTTCCAAAAGTTTGACGTGAGATGTTCATAGCTACTGCTGCTTCACTTTGCTCAAATCCATTATAATCTGCTAAACGAATTGCTTCAAATTCATCAATAGTTAACTTGATTCGTTCTTTACTATTCTTTGAATCAATAGGTTGGAATAAACTGCTTGTCGGGTTAATATCTATGTATCTTATTTTACAAGGTCTTGCCATAAAATATTCAATATATAATTATGAGCGTATGCTCATAACAAAATTATGAATTATTTATCTTAGTGTCAATTTTATAAAAGATAATCAAGTATTAAAGTAAGATGTTAATTTGTTACTCTGATTTTTTTACATGACATTTTTTATCTTGACATGAAGCAGATTAATTATCTTTAATGATGAAAACCATAGTAAGTATATTAAATTGTAAGAGGATTCTAAATGTAATTTTGGTTTTTTGCTAATAAATTTTATAAGTAAATATTTACTAAAAGGATAACATATCTATTGCAATATGATTTCTATCAAAGTTACTTTTTTTATTAGATAAAAGGAATTTATTTACTTAATATAGTTTAACCTTATAAGGAACATAATAATGTATAACAAAAACAATTTTATGATAATTATTATTTTAATTGCGAGTATTAATATTCTTGCTGTAATAGAACCAAATAATAATTATAAACAAGCAAGTCTTTTATTACCAAATTCAAGTCATAGTGGAACTTTAAATGAATAAACGCAAAATCAACAAGCTGATAATGATGATTTTTGGAAGATAGAATTACCATATGATGGTAATTTATAAGTAGAAACAAATTCTACTGGCGTCCTTGATATTGACCTGTATTTAATAAATGTTGATGATTACGCTACAATTATATCAGCTTATCGTTTTGGTTTGAAAGAATATATTTATCATCCGGGATTAAAAGCTAGAACTTATTATGTAAGAGTTTATAGAAGTAAAGGTACGGGTGGTAGTTTTACTATTTTTAATCGCTATGTACAAACGCCTTACGAAAATGATTTAGAACTAAACGATTCATCTGAAACAGCGCAGCAATTAAATTTAAATTCTCAGACAACTGGGCACATCGGTCATTTTTTCAAATTATTCTACCGATAGAGAAGACTGGTAGAAAGTTACGTTACCTTATGATGAAAGTTTAACTATAAATACTATATCAGATTCTGCAGAAATTGACCTTTACCTTTATGATGTAGATGTGCAAACAACACTTGTCTCTGCTTATAAATATGATAATACAGAAGAAATAACTCATAACTCACTAATGCCAGGTACTTATTACATACGTGTTTATGATTATTCTAAACAAGGTGGATATGTAATAACATGTAATTATCCTCGTATATCAATAAATGGGATAACAACAAATGATACAGAACCAAATGATAATTACTCTAATTCGATGAAGATTGCAACTTTTAATAATGACGAAATAGTCGAAAGTTATGGTCATCTGGGTTACTATACTAATTTTTATACTGATACTGAAGATTGGTTGAATATAACTCTTAATGTAGATGGAAAACTTATAATAAAAACAGAACCGAATAATACACTTGAATTAGATCTCTACATTATCGATTCAAATGGAGAGAGTACAATATTGATATATAAATTCCTTAGATTCGGCTCTCCAGAATTTGCAGAGTTTTTACATAACGAAGGTTATCAGAATGAAAGGAAAGCATTCAAATTTTTCACATTTGGGTTAAATTAGAATCTGTTATTCCATTAAATGGTATTTTGAAATTAATATCTCCAAATGCTTTTCTAACAATTACCTCGCAGTTGGTTGACGATTTTACAAAAAATTTTATTATTGGAACTTTCGAGAACAGAACGATAGAATTGGTGTCTGAAGGGATTCGAACCTTATTTAAAATAATTACAGCAGAGATGTTACCGGAACCAGAATTTAAGAATAAAATGAACTTTATTATGCATACGCCGATGATACTTTCAAAAAAGTAGGCGAAGAAGCATATTATTTTCGTGTAGGGGATGATTTAAAGGAAGTAAATAGAATATTCAAGAATAATTTAATTAGCAAGTATGAAATTCTATATAACAAAAAATATCAAGGTGAAGGACTTAGTTTCGATTGGGATTATGATTATATAATAAAAGCTGTTAAAAAAGATTTGAAATTAACTAAAAAAGGTAAGAATACTGATAGATTTAAACAATCCAACAGTTCTTGTAGGAATGTTTTGTCCTGTTAAAGTAGAAAGAGATATTGAGTTGATAAAATTGGATACAGGACAGGTTTTGGCAGTCAAAATTCAATGGGATTTAGTTTAGTTGATGTTTTAAAATAAATTTATAATTAACTTTGGTGATATTATAGAATAAATCAAAATATAACCACAGAGGGTAATAATAAGTAGAAATGTTTTGGAAATCTTTCTTTAATTGTTTTAGTACATAGAGCTAAATTAATTTTGAATAAAAGAATGGTGAAATTATATGACAGCAGAAGAAAAAACATTAATACTTTGGGCACTTTTCCACGATATTGGGAAGTTTGAACAGAGGTGCAATATTAAAGTTGGAGAAAATCTTCAAACCCTATCATCAGCGTTTGTAAATCGAATTTTGGAAAATGAAAACCTTTCAGTAATTGTCAAAAACCATCACGAATAAGATTTAAATGAAGCGATTAATAAAAAAGAGTTAAAAGATAAGGATATAATTATCTCAAAGATTATCTGCGAAGCTGATAATCTAGGAAGTGGAGAGAGAAAACCTGATAAAACCGTAACCAAACAACACTTTTAGAATCCATTTTTTCAAAAGTTGATTACGAAAAAAACGACACAATTCTGTACTTTCAAGATATAGGTGAATTATTCTACCAAAAATATGTTTTCTCAATATTAAAGGATAATTACAACTTAGATGAACTTGAAAGGAAATATCAAGATTGGTGGAAAGCATTTGAAAAAGAAATTAAACTTATAAATCTTAATGAAATCGATACTATTTATTATGTTCTGAAAAAATATTTATGGTGTGTACCTTCTTCATCTTATAAGACCAGATCCGATGTTTCTCTTTTTGAGCATTCAAGAATTACTGCATCAATTGCAATTTCAATGTATAGATATTTACAAGAAAAATATGGTAACGATTTAACTGAATTCAAAGATTTTGGAAATAGAGATGAATATAGATATAAATTAGTTTTAGCGGACATTACAGGTATTCAATCATATATTTACAACATAGGTCATCGCGGTGCTGCAAAAGCATTAAAAGGAAGATCATTTTACCTTCAACAAATCCTTGATAATATCGCATATTACTTTTTGAGCAGGCTCGAACTTCTTATAATGAACTTAATTTATTCGAGTGGAGGAAAGTTTTATTTATTTGTGCCGAATACTGAAAAAGTAAACAATGTTTTGGAACAACTTCAAAAGGAAATTGAGCAAAGGTTTCTATATCAATATAATGGTGCTTTAGGTATTATTATTGGATCAATTGAATTAAATGGAAAAGATTAGGAGTACAATGAAAGCGGCAAAGACCATCCAATTTCAGAGAAATGGAATTTGTTAAACTCAATTGTCGAAAATGAAAAAAAGAAAAAGTTATCAAGAAATTGGATTTATTCTTTGTTTGAGCCTGGAGGTGTTGATGGTGATATTTATAAATGTGAGTATACAGGGGTTCCGTTAATTAAAAAGGAAGTTATAGATAGTCGGAAAACAATTACAGAAGTTGTCATACTAGATGAGTTTTCACCAGTTAAATTTTTGGAGCACAGTTATGGGGAAAATGTTTTTTATCAGGTTTATGATAATGAAACATTAATGGGTCAATTCATCTCCAATGAACAGTTCTATTCTCAAAAACTAGGAAATGAATTAAAGCATAATCCAGAAACAATTATTTATCAGGACACCGTTGAGGGTTATTCTGTACTGGATTTA
>FWPU01003543.1_pt1 | contig 39079 bp, 44 predicted proteins | sample 2228361 | NCBI WGS metagenome assembly FWPU01 (sample SAMEA103939777, study PRJEB20133) | metagenome | reverse complement strand
ACTGCCACCCCGACGCTCGCCGCGGTGGAAGGCACGCGTGTGACGACGTCCGCCGGTTCCCCACGGGCCCCGGCTGATGAAATTAGGCCCCAGGACGGCCCGGCCTCGCACGCCAGGCTCGGGTACCCGGAAGGCCTCGCGGCCGGACCTGACGGTTCGCTGTGGGTTACGGACTTCTACAGTCGGGTCGTACGCAAACTCGATGCCACAAGCGGCATGGTTGAAACCGTTGCAGGCACCGGTGAGCAGGCCGTGCGGGACGAACCGGTCAGTGCCGCGGCATTTGAAGGGCCCGCGGCGATTGCCGTCAGCCCTTCGGGAGTCGTCTATGTGTCTGACGCGGCGGCGCACCGGATCCGGGCGATTGACCGTGTCGGCAACGTCACCACCCTCGCAGGTGGCGGGCCCAGGGGGTTGGGCCGGGGCGAGCTCCGGGATGGCAGGGGCTCGGAAGCCCGGTTCAATCTCCCGGCGGGCATCGCCGTGGCGCCTGATGGCAACCTGGTCGTCGCCGACAAGGACAATCACGCGATCCGCCGTGTAACGCCTGACGGTTTGGTCTCAACGATCGCGACGGGAATTGAAGCGCCCGTGGCGGTCGCCATCGACCCGGGCACCGGCACCATCTTCGTCGCCACGCACGGCACACCGCGGATCCTGCAGATCGAACCGAGTGGCAAGGTCTCGACCTACGCGACCACTCTCGGCGAGGTTTCGTTCCTGGCATACGACTCACGAACGGGCACCCTGTTTGCTTCCCAGACGAGCAGCCACCGCATTGTCCAGGTCGACGCCAGGGCAAACGTGGTGCGCATCATCGCGGGCGATGGGTCTCGAGGCTATGTAGACGGGCCCGGGCGGGCCGCGCGATTCTCATCTCCCAGCGGCCTCTTTGTGCTGGGGGACAGGATCATCGTGGCTGACGCAGGCAACGGCCTGCTCCGAGCCATTTCCTTCAATTGAGACTGACGCGGAGGCCCAAGCAATCAAAGGCGCTGGCACCCGCGTCATCGTTACGCAGCGCATCCCAGGCGCTTGAGCACCGTCTCCCAGCCTGCGGTTGTTTTGCCCCCGGCATCCGTGGTACGACAGGCACGGCACTCCGGGAGCGGAGCGGCCGGAGGTCGGCAATGCACCAGGCATCGCTCAGCCCGCGCGAGCGGGAGGTCGTCGGGCTGGTGGCACGCGGCATGACCAGCGCCGAGATTGCGCTCTCGCTCGGGCTGAGCGCGTCAACGGTGAAGCACTACGTCGAAGCGGCCATGCGCAAGGCCGGCGTGGCCAACCGCGTCTCGCTTGCCGTTTGGTGGCGTGACCACGAGGAGGGGGCCAGTTGACCCCGGCCGATCGGCGGGGACCAAAGAGCCGTATTGCGCACCTCGTCGCGTGGAGGGACGCTTCCTGGCGCATCCCACGGGGGAGGATCGCGATGCGATTCGTCTCTCACGCAGTTTCTCACGGGCGATTGCGACTTCCCGGGCGGCTGTTGCGTCCTCGAACCGGCGTCCTTGCCGGGCTCAGTCCAGCGGCGTTGCTCACTGGCTTCGTCCTCATGCGCGGCATCGTGGCCAGCGGGATGTGGGACCCAAGTGACTCCGCCGTCGCCGACCCCGGAACTGATTTGGGAGTCGGCAATCTGACAGCAATCTCGGTGAAGCCGGACCCCCCAACCGCGCCGTCACTCGAGCCCTGTTCACCTGCCGAGTATCCGCCGGATTCCGCGGGCCGCGCTGTGTGCGACGAGAACACACGCGGCAAGTTCGAGGGGGTCATCGCCGGCTTGCGGATCGCCCCGGACAGCGCCGGATTTGGTGAGCACACCGTGCCCTGTAGGGAGCCCGCCAGGCGCATCGCCGACCCCGATACCGTCGCCGGAAGTTCGATGGACATTTTCGTGCGCGCCCTGCCACGGGGCTGGTCCGATGTTCCGGGTACCGGCTTCACCGCCTGGTCCTGCGACGGCCGCGTAATCACCTCCGACCGGCTTGTCCTCATCGCCCCTGGCGTGACGGTCCACATCGTGAAGTACTTGCGCCCCGAAGCCTGGGTTGCGATGAGCGCCTCCGCTGAGCGCATCTTCGAAACCCGCGTGGGCAGGCACCAGGTCGTTGTCGTGGCGGGCATCCCCGGGCTCGAGTCCGTCGACGCCCGCGTTGCCTTCGCTGCGAAGACGGGGGACGGCTTCGTGGTGACAGAAGTGATCGGAAACAACGCAACCGTCTCCCAGCGCAGCCAGGTCGCCTCGGAGTTGCTGGGATAACGCAGGCGCCCCGTGCACCGCACCGACGGTCCACGTTTCGTCGATGTCGAAGCCCGGGGAGGGCGGCTGGACGGCAGGACCGGGCGTGCTGAACGACCGGAAGACGGCTCGGGATAGACGGCGATGGCCTACGCGTACCGTTCCTCGCGCCAGGGGTCGCCGTACATGTGGTAGCCGTAGGTTTCCCAGAACCCGGGCCGGTCCCGGTCAAGGAGCTGGATGCCTCCGACCCACTTGGCGCTCTTCCAGAAGTAGAGGTGGGGCACGACGAGGCGCATCGGCCAGCCGTGCTCCTTGGTGAGGGGCTGGCCATTATGGGAGTGGGCGAAGAGGACGCCTTCGCGGAGGAGGTCCGCGAGTGGAAGGTTGGTGGTGTACCCGCCGTAGCAATGGATCATTGCGTAGCGGGCTTCGGGCTTGAGGCGGATGGCCTCGTACAGGGCCCGGAACGGTACGCCTTCCCAGGTGTTATCGAACTTGCTCCAGGTGGTGACGCAGTGGATGTCGCTCGTGTCGGTCACCTGGCCGAGGGCGTTGAACTCTTCCCAGGTGAAGGTGCGCTCTTCTTCGACGAGGCCCCAGACGTGGAAGCGCCAGGTTTCGAGGTCGATGCGGGGAATGCTGCCGTAGTGGAGGACGGGCCAGCCGGTGGTGAGGTGCTGCCCGGGCGGGAGACGGAGTTTGCCGTCGGGCCGGAGTTCCTTCGATGCAGGGGACGCCATGTGCCTGGACCTCCGCGCGGAGCTGAGGGGTCTATTGGCCAGCGTAGCGGCTGGGCGCGAAGGCCCGCAAGGAGCGGCGACGTGCCCAAGACCCGTGAGCCGGTACACTGGGGGAATGGAAGGAGCACCGGCGCGGGGGAGCGAGCGAGCCCGGGCCGCGTTTGGACCGCGGGACGGATGGTTCCTGCTGCTCGCGGCCGCGATTGTCGGGCTCGACCAGCTCACGAAGTGGGCGGTCCGTTCGACCATCGAGCGGGGCGACGCGATCGAGATCCTGCCATTCTTTCGGCTGGTGCACGTGACGAACAGCGGGGCGGCGTTCGGGATCCTGCAGGGGGCGGGACCGCTGCTGATCATCGCGAGCCTTGCAGGGTTGACGGCGATCCTCGTGTACCTGTTCAACCCGGGGTTCGCGCACCCGGTGCTGCGGCTCGGCCTGGCGTGCATGCTGGGGGGCGCGATCGGGAACCTCATCGACCGGGCGGCCGAGGGGCGGGTGGTGGACTTCCTGAAGGTGCCGAACTGGCCGGCGTTCAACGTCGCGGATTCGGCGATCACGATTGGCGTGGGGATCCTGCTGTGGAGCATCCTTTTCCAGGAGCACGACCGGGACGCCGGCTCGAGCTGATCGTGCGCTCGGGCGGTCGCCTCGATGCGATCGTCGCGGAGGCGGTGAGCGAGCTCTCGCGGGCGCGGGTCCAGCGCCTCATCGAACGCGGCCGGGTGCGCCTGAACGACCGGCCGGCGCGGAAATCGGAGCGGGCAGAGCCGGGCGACCTGGTGGTCGTCGAGTTCGAGGAGTACGACCACGTTGGTGCGGGGCCCGGGCTGGAGCTGCCAGTGCTGTTCGAGGACGAGCAGCTCGCCGTCATTGATAAGCCGGCGGGGGTCGCGGTGCACGGGGCGCCGGGCGATACGGCGCCGTGCGTCGCCTCGTGGTGGCGTGCGCGCCTGGGGCCCGCCGCCGCGGCCTTCGACGTCGAGCGGCCTGGCATCGTCCATCGGCTCGACAAGGAGACGAGCGGCGTGCTTCTGCTGGCGAAGACGCCGTCCGCGCAGGCGGCGCTGAGCAGCGCGTTCGAGCGGCGGGCCGCCGCGAAGACCTACCTGGCGGTGGTGGAAGGCAGGCCGCGGCAGCAGCAGGCGGTGATTGAGGCGCCGATCGACCGGGACCCGCGGGATAGGACGCGCATGGCTGTCACCCGGCGCGGGCGCCCATCGACGACGGCGTACCGGGTGATAGCGAGCGACGGGAGGCGGAGCCTGCTGGAGGTTCACCCGGAGACCGGCCGGACGCACCAGATTCGCGTGCACCTGGCGGCGATCGGCGTGCCGGTGGCGCACGATGAGGTGTACGGGAGGGCAGAGCCGGGTGCCCGGCAGCTCCTGCACGCGTGGCGCATCGCGCTGCCGCACCCGGGGGGCGGGACGTTCCGCGCGGCGGCGCCGGTGCCGCCGGACCTGCTGGAGGCGATTCGCGCCATCGGGGGCGAGGCGGTAGCCTCTCGCTACGAGGCGGTGGAGCCGCCGACCATCGAGCGAGGCGAGGAAGTTTGACCGAGCGACCCGTCCGAACCCGGTATGCGCCGAGCCCAACCGGCAACCCGCACGTGGGCAACATCCGCTCTGCCCTGTTTAGCTGGGCGTACGCACGGGCGAAGGGAGGCAGCTTCATCCTGCGTATCGAGGACACCGACCGGAACCGGTACGTCGAGGGGTCGGTCGAAGCGATTATGGAGAGCCTGCGCTGGCTGGGGATCACGTGGGATGAGGGGCCGGACATCGGCGGGGCCTACGGCCCGTACTTCCAATCGCAGCGGCTCGGGCACTACCGGGACGCAGCCGAGCGGCTCATCGCCAGCGGGCGGGCATACCGATGTTTCTGCACGCCCGAACGGCTGGAACAGCTGCGCGCGGCGCAGGCCGCTGCCAAGCAGCCACCGGGGTACGACGGCCACTGCAGGGCGCTTTCGCCGGCGGAGGCGGAACGGCGAGCGGCCGAGGAGCCGCACGTCATCCGGTTCGCGATGCTCCGCGAGGGGGCGACCGTGCTGCACGACGCCATCCGGGGAGAGGTGGTGTTCGAGAACGCCCTGCAGGACGACTTCGTGATCCTAAAGTCCGATGGCTACCCGACGTATCACCTCGCGGTGGTGGTCGATGACACGGCGATGGAGATCTCGCACTGCATCCGCGGGGATGAGTGGATTTCGAGCGCGCCGAAGCACATCCAGCTGTATGACGCGCTCGGGTGGGAGCCACCAGTCTGGGCGCACCTGCCGCTCATCCTCGGGCCGGACCACAAGAAGCTGAGCAAGCGTTCGGGTGACACGGCGCTGCTGGACTACCGGGAGCGTGGCTACCTGCCGGAGGCGATGGTGAATTTCCTCGCCCTGCTGGGATGGTCGCTGGATGACCACACGACCATCCTGGGCGTGGAGGAGCTGACACGGCACTTCGACCTGTCGCGGGTGGTCCCGAACCCGGCGGTGTTCGACATCGAGCGGCTGAACTACCTCAACGGCCACTACATCCGGGCCATGGAGAGCGAACGGTGGGTGGCGCTGGTGCGGGAGTGGGCCGAGCGTGGCCTGCCGCCGGACGTCCCGCGACCGCTGGCCGATGCGGTAGTCCGGGCAGCGGCGCCTCTGCTGCAGGAGCGGGTCACGCGGCTGGACGAGATTGCCGACATGGTGGCGTTCCTGTTCACCGAGCAGGCGCCGAGCTACCCTGCCGAGCTGCTGTGGGAGCGGACGGGCGACCGGGCAACGGCGGCGCGGGTGATCGATGAGGCGCTGGCGCGCCTCGAGGCGATCCCGCCGGACGGCTGGCAGACCCCGACAATCGAGGCGGCGCTGCGGGGCCTGGAGGAGCCGCTGGGGATGAAGCTGCGGAAGTTCATCAGCGTACTTTATGTCGCTATCCAGGGGCGCCCGGCCGGGATTCCGCTGTTCGACTCGCTGGCGATCCTCGGGCGCGAGCGGGCCCTGGTGCGGCTGCGGGCTGCCCGGCAGCGCCTGGCTGCGTGAGCGCTTGGCGCGGGAGCGGGTCGATTGGTAATCTGGTAGCGGTCGCTGGGGATTCGTCTAATGGTAGGACAGCAGACTCTGGATCTGTATGTGGGGGTTCGACTCCTCCATCCCCAGCCAGCATAGGACTCCTGAATACGGCCCCGGCCACGCACGCCGGGGCCGTTGTGTTGTCGGCGGCCGGCAGGACTCAGGCGTCGCGCCAGGCGGGGTCGCGTTTTTCGAACCAGGCCTGCCTGGCTTCCCGCGCGTCCTGGGTCTGGGCGGCGAGAATCTGGTTGCGGTTTTCGAGCTTGAGGGCTGTTTGCAGGCTGATGCCGTTGACGGTTTCGTTGAGCACCTGCTTGGTGAGGCGCAGGCCGAGGGGGCTGGCCCGTCGGATGATGCCCTCGGCGATGGCGATGGCCGTGGGCAGGAGATCCTCGCGCTCGACGATGCGGGTGATGAGGCCCATCTGGAGTGCCTCCTGGGCCTCGACGATGCGACCGGAGTAGAGCATGTCGGCGGCATGCGCCATCCCGACGATCTTGGGCAGGAAGTAGGACGAGCCTACATCGGCGCCGCCGAGGCCGAGGTTGAGGTAGGAGCAGGCGAAGCGGGCATGTTCGGTGCCGATGCGCATATCGCAGGCCAGCGCGATGGAGAGGCCGCCGCCGGTAGCCGGCCCGTTCACCGCTGCGATGAGCGCCTGCGGGGCCTCGCGCATCCTGACCATGAGGTCGGCGATATCTTCCTGGAAGGTGAGGGAGTCCTGGACGGGCCCGACGCCGGGCTGCCAGGCACCCTGTTCAGGTCCGGCCTTCAGGTCGAGCCCGGCGCAAAAGCCGCGGCCGGCTCCCGTCACGATGATGACGCGGGTGGCAAAATCGCGGTGTCGGTCATCGAAGAAGGAACGGAGGGCGCGCAGCATGGCGTGGTCGATGGCGTTGAGACGCTCGGGGCGATTGAGCGTGAGAATGCCGAGCGGACCGCGGGATTCGAAGGTGAGGGGCTGTTCCATGAGGGGTGATTCTACCGGGCGCGGGGACTGGGGGGAGCCGGACCCGGCCCTCGAGCGGGCGTACCGGGAAGCGGTGTACGCCCTGAGGATCGGCGACACGGAGGTGACCTTCCGAGTGGGCGGGGGTGTCCCGGGCGTGAGCGAGGCGTTCGCGCTGGTGACGGCCTACAACCCGGGGCACGAGCGGCCGGCGCAGGAGGTCAACGAGGCGCGGAACGCGGCGCTTCTCCGGGAGATCGAAGCGCGCGGCTGGCCGTGGCTCCCGGCCGAGGGCCGGTCGGCGGACGGCGCGCACCGCGAGCCATCGTTTGCGGTCTTTGGGATTGCCTTCGCTGAGGCCGTTGCGCTGGGGCAGCAGTTCGGGCAGGCGGCGATCTGCTGGTACGACGGCGAGGTGGTCCGGCTCGCCTGGTGCTGAGCGGTGGGCGGGCTGGCACCACGGCGACGGTGAGACGGGGGCCCAGGTGGGCCCCAATTGTTCGGTGCTGACCAACTATGTACGCTCGAACGAACCCGTTCACGCTGACGTGAAGGTAGGAGCACCGGACCATGCACGCTGCTGCGCAGCAACCCCTCGGTGACACGTTGAGCCCCCGCCAGAAGTGGCTGTTGCTGGGGAGCCTGATGGTGTCGCTCTTTATCGGCGCGCTGGACCAGACGGTCGTATCGACGGCGACACCGCGCATCCTGGCCGACCTGGGCGGCTTCACCCTCCTCTCGTGGCTGTTCACCAGCTACATGCTGACATCGACCGTGGTGATTCCGCTCGTCGGGAAGCTGGGCGATATCTACGGGCGGAAGCTGTTTCTTATCGGTGGGGTGTTCCTTTTCATGGTGGCGTCGGCGGCGTGCGGCGCCGCGCCGAGCATGCCGGTGCTGATCTGGATGCGGGCGCTCCAGGGGCTGGGTGGCGGCATGATCTTTGCGTCGGTGTTCGCCACGATGGGCGACCTGTTCGCGCCCGCCGAGCGGGGGAAGTACATCGGGCTGTTCACGGGCGTGTTCAGCCTTGCGAGTGTGGTGGGGCCGACATTCGGAGGGTTCCTGACGGATACCCTGAGCTGGCGGTGGGTGTTCTACATCAACATCCCGGTGGGGCTCGTGGCGATGCCCGCCATCTGGTTCAATCTCCCTGCGAAGGCGCGGAGCGGGAGCCCCCGGCTGGACTTCCTTGGGGCGGGATTGCTCTCTGCGGCATCGGTCATGGCGCTCCTCGCGCTGGTGTGGGCAGGTGACAAGTACGCGTGGGGCTCACCGCAGATCGTCGGGCTTCTCGCCGGGTCGGTGGTGCTCATCGGGCTGTTCGTGGTGCAGGAGCTCCGTCACCCGGAGCCCACGCTGCCGCTGCATTTGTTCCGGAACCGGGTGTTCCTGCTATCGAACCTGGTCGTGTTCACGTTCGGGTTTGGTGTCTTCGGGGCGTTCCAGTTCCTCGGGCTGTATGTCCAAACGGCGCTGGGGGCCTCGGCGACAGAATCCGGGGTCATCACGACGCCACAGAGCCTCGGGGTGCTGCTCACGAGCGTCGTGGGCGGGCAGTTGATCGCGCGGACGGGGCGCTACAAGTGGCAGACAGTGCTCGGGACGGTGCTGATCGCGGCGGCGCTGCTGCTGCTCACGCAGGTAAGCCTGGAGACGCGGCTGTGGCAGGTGAGCGCGACGATGGTGGTGCTCGGGCTTGGTTTCGGGCTCGTGCTGCCGACGATGTCGCTGGTGGTGCAGAACGCGGTGGGGTACCAGTACATCGGGGTGGCAAGCTCAGCGAGCCAGTTCTTCCGGCAGATTGGTAGCGTGCTGGGCATTGCCGTGTTCGGGGCGATCCTTGCGAACACGTACCACGCAGAGTTTTCGGCGCGCCTGAGCGCCGAGGACCAGGCGACGCTGGGACCGGCCCTGGTTCAGCAGCTGGACGACCCCACGATCCGGCTGAACGAGGCGGTGTACGCGCGCATCGCGCAGGGAATCCAATCGCTCCCGGGCGGTGATGCGCTGCTGGAGCGGGCGGAGTATGCCCAGGGCGAGGGCGTTGTGATCGCGGTGCGGCACATCTACTGGGGAGCTGTCGTCGCCGCCGTGCTCTGCGCGATTCTCGCGGTGATGATGCCGGAGCTCCCGCTGCGCCGGACGGTGCAGGGTGGGCCACCGGGCGAGCCGGGCCGGCAGGCAGGGCAGGGGCCGGTACCGGTGCCGGGAGCGGTCGGGGATTAGCGTTACGGCAGCGGAAAACGCGTGGGCCGCGTCCTTCGACGCGGCCCACGGTGGATATGCGCGCGATTGGCCCGCGTGGCGACGTGGCTTAGCGCTTTTCCTTGATGCGGGCGGCCTTCCCGGTGAGCCCGCGCAGGTAGTAGAGGTTCTTCCGGCGAACCTTGCCGCGGCGGACGACTTCGATCCTGTCGACGCGCGGGCTGTAGAGGGGGAAGGTTCGCTCGACGCCGACCTGGCCGGCCGCGATCTTGCGGACGGTGAAGTTGGAGACGAGCCCTTTGTTGCGCTTGCGGATGACGACGCCTTCGAAGACCTGGATGCGCTCTTTGTCGCCTTCGACGACCTTTGCGTGCACCTTCACGGTATCGCCGGTGTTGAAGTCAGGGCGCTCGACGGGCGCCGCGTTGGGCACGAGCGTATCGAGTTCGTAGGACATGGCGGTAGGACCCCGGTTGGCGTAACCAACTCAGGATAGCGCGCCGGGGCGTACGTTCCAGCAGCCCGCGGCTAGCTGAGTGCGCGGGCGAGGAGCGCGCCCGTCCAGACCGCGAGGATGCCACCGGCGAGGCTAAACCCGGCGTAGACGGCGGCCGTCCACGGCTCGGAGACGCGGACCAGGTCGTATGTTTCCCAGCCGAAAGCGGAGAAGGTGGTGTAGCTGCCGAGAAGGCCGGTGACTAGGAAGAGGCGCGCCTCGCGGGAGAGGGCGCCGCGCTCGGCGAAGAATTCGAGCAGCAGGCCGATGATGAAGCAGCCGGTAATGTTGACCACAAAGGTGCCGGCCGGAAAGTTGCCGACAAACCCGGGGCGAACGTGACTCCCCACGAAGTAGCGGAGCGGTGCGCCGATGACGGCGCCGAGGATGACGTAGACGTAGCTCACCGGCCGGTGCTCCCGTGGCCCCCGGTGCCGCGGGCTGTCGCCGAAAGTGAGGCAGCGAGCTGGAATTCGGCGGGTGCGAGGAGGCCGAAGACGAGCTGGGCGATGCGGTCGCCGGGCTCGATGGTGTGTTCCAGGCCTGGCGCGATGGTGTAGAGCGTGACAAGCAATTCGCCGCGATAGTCGGCATCGATGGTGCCGTAAGTGCAGAGCACGCCCCGGCGGGCGAGGCCACTGCGGGGCCGTACCTGGGCATCGATGCCGGGGGGGATTTCGAGGGCAATGCCGGTAGGCACAACGACGGGGGCGTTGCGGACGGTGATAGGCGCCTCGATGCAGGCGGAGAGATCGAACCCGGATGCGAGGTCGGTGGCTCGGGACGGAACGCGAGCACCATCACGGAGGAGCTGGACACGGATGGTCGCGGGTTGCACGTGTTGACGATGGCAGCAGGCTGGCTGCTGCGCAACCGGCCGGTGCTTGACGAGATGCAGGCGATGTGGCCACGATGTGGCCACTGGGGAGTAGTGTGACGATCCGGATGATCGGCGTGCGGCAACTCAAGAACGAAGCGACGCAGGTGGTGCGCGCGGTGCGGGAGCAGCACGTCGTGTACGTGGTGACGGTCAATGGTGAGCCGGTCGCGACGCTCCGGCCGTACTCGGAGCGGGACATTGCGGGGATGGAGCGCGGGCAGGCGAGCGCGGAGATCGCGGCGATCGAACGGCTCGCGGAGGCCGTGGGAGCGGCGTGGCTCACCCTGCCAACGCTCGCGGATACCGGTGCAGGGGAGCGCTGATGGCCACCCTGGACGCGAGCGTGTTCGTTTCGCTTTTCAACGGAAGGGACCGGCAGCACGAAGCGACGGTTGCGTGGCTGCGGGAGGCCGTGGCCGATGGTGAGCCGCTGCGTGCGCCGGTCATTGCGCTCGCGGAGGTTTCGGCGGCCATTGCCGCGGGAACGGGGGACAAGCACCTGGCCCGGGAGGTGGAACACCACCTGCGGATCTCGCCGCTCTTCGAGTTCCTGCCGGTGGCGCTGCCGCTCGCCGAGCGGGCCGCGACGCTTGCGGCAGAGCACCAGCTCCGGGGGAGCGACGCGCTCTACTTCGCGGTGGCCGAAACGCTCGGCGACCGGCTGGTGACGCTCAATCCGCGCCAACTGCAGCGGAGCGGCCAGGTGGTGGAGACGGTCCGTCCCCGGCCGGCGGGCCTTTCCGGCTCCTGAATGTCTTTACGCTGGCTGTGCGGGTGCTGTGGCGTCATGGGGACAACCAGCCGGTCCATCAATGGTTGAGGAGCCCAGCACATGACCACCACCGTCCCACCGCGGCAGCCGGAAGTTGACGACATCACCGACCGGGGCCTCCAGTTCGACCTGCAGACGTGGCGTGCGCAGATGAATCGGCGCGGCGCGCTGCGATTGTTTGGCGGCGTCGCGGCCCTGGCTCTCGTGGGCACGAGCTGCTCTGACGCCGATCCAGCGCCCGCCGGCTCGCCGGCGGGAACTCCGCGCGGCGGCACAGCGACGCCGAGCAGCCCCAGCACTGCGGGCAGTCCGGCCGTCGCGACGGTTTCGCCCATCCCAACGCAGGCGACGCCCGCCTCGGCGTGCACGGGGGCGATTCCCCGGGAGACGGCGGGGCCGTACCCGGGCGACGGGTCGAACGGGCCAAACGTGCTCACGCAGAGCGGGATCGTTCGCCGGGATATCCGTTCGAGCATCGGCATTTCGTCGACGGAGGCCGCGGGAATTCCGCTGGTGGTGCGCCTGACCGTCGTCGACACGACGAGGGGGTGCAGCCCGGTGCAGGGTGCGGCTGTCTACCTGTGGCACTGCGACCAGGAGGGCCGCTATTCGATGTACACCCTGCCGAATGAGAACTATCCGCGGGGCGTGCAGGAGGCAGACGCCGACGGCGTCGTGGTGTTCGAGACGATCTTTCCCGGGTGTTACGACGGGCGGTGGCCCCACATTCACTTCGAGGTGTACCCGAGCCTGGAGCGGGCGACCTCTTCGGCGAACAAGGTGGCCACATCGCAGCTGGCGTTCCCGGAGGACGTATGTCGCGCTGTCTACGCTACGGCCGGGTATGGCCAGAGCCAGGTGAACCTCGGGCGGGTGACGCTCCAGACTGACAACGTGTTCCGGGACGGCTGGCAGCAACAGCTGGCGGAGATGAGCGGCGATGTAGCGCGGGGGTATACCGCCTCGCTCATCGTCGGGTTGTGAGGCTCCGCTAGCGGAAGAGGTCTCGCTCCGACTCGCGGATGATGAGCTGCATCGTGGCCTCCTCGTCTGGCTCCCAGGGGAATCCGCGGATGACAGCTGCTGGAACCCGGGAGAGGTTGCCTTTAACCAGCTCGGCGGCGCCGGCCAGTTCATCGGCGGTGCAGAGGGCCTGGACGCGGAACTCGTGGCCGTGCGGGTCGACCTGGCCGATGTAGCTGGTGATGGGATGCATGCCGGCGATGCCGATGGCGACGTCGGTCTGGCCCTCGCGCCAGGGGCGACCGAAGGTGTCGGAGATGATGACGGCGACATCGAGGCCGCGCAGGCGCAGGCCCGCCCGGATGCGGCGCGCGCTGGCATCGGGGTCGAGCGGGAGGAGGACGGCGCGGCCGTGTCCCCCCGAGGATGACTGGTCGACGCCGGAGTTGGCACAGACGAAGCCGTGCCTCGTCTCGGTGATGAGGACGGGGCCGACCTGGCGCACCACGCGCCGGGCTTCGCGCAGCACGAGCTCGATGACCGCCGGGTCCTTCTCCCAGCGCTCGGCGTACTGGCGGGCGAAGGGGGAGACCTCGACGGTGGCGAGGTCGACGACCCGGCCTTCGGCCTTGGAGACGATTTTCGAGGTGACAACGAGGATATCGCCGCTCCTGAGCGGGCGGCCGGCCTCTTCGGCAGCGATGGCGATCGTCTCTGCGAGATCGGTGCCCGGGAGGATCTCGGGGAGGCCCGGGACGCCGAAGATTTCGAGCGAGGTCATGGGGTCACCTCCGCCGACGGGGGCACCGCGCCGGCCAGGAAGTCGAGCAGGACGGCAGCGGCGCGATCGGGGGCGTGCGCCCAGAAGTTGTGGCTCGCGCCTTCGAGCCAGGCGAGACGTGCGCCAGGGATCTGGCTGGCGAGGAGGTCGGCATTCGCGGGGGGCACGAGGCGATCGATGGTCCCGTGCATGATGAGCACCGGGAGTCCACTGGCTGCCACCGCGGGGTTGGGGTCCGGGGCAGCCTGAGCCGCCTGGAGCTGGAACTGGAAGGTGCGTGCTGGAGTGGGGTTGGCCATCGTCTGCGCGAAGCGCTGCTCGAGGAGTGCGGAGTTGGCGGCGATCCACGCCGGCGGGTGGATGATGGGCCAGCTTGCACGGGCGGATTCGATGAGTGGCCGGGACGGATCCCAGAAGAGGGCCGTGCGGAGGTCTTCCTCGGTGGCCGGGATGCCGTTCGGCGGGCAGAGGAGGCTGAGGGAGCGGATGCGGGCCGGCCCGAACTCGCGCACGACGTGGCGAGCGATGATGCTGCCGAGGGAGCAGCCGAGGAGGTGGAACCGTTCGAGGCCGAGCTCGTCCGCGACGGCCATGACGTCGGCGGTCATGTTGGACATGGACCAGGGAGCAGCAGGCTTCTCCGAGTTGCCGGTGCCGCGGTTGTCGACCAGGACGAGGCGGAAGTGGCGAGCGAGGAGTGCGGGGAACTCGTCCCACCATTCGGCGGAGCTGCCACCGATGCCGTAGACGATGACGAGCGGCTCGCCGTGGCCAAGGACGTCGAACCAGATGCGGGCCCCGGAGCGCTCGGTGGTGGGCACGGCTAGATCCCCACGATGCGGATGCTGGTCTGGGTCTTGTGCTTGCGGTTGAGGTTGATGAGGAGGGAGGTGAGCATTTCGACGTAGCGGCTCTGGGAAGGGCCGCCGGCATCGATGCCGCGGACGCCGGCGATCTGGTTGGCAAGGCCGATGATGACCTGCTTGGCCTCGGCATCCTTGCCGCAAACGAGGACGTCGGCCTCGATGGGGTGGTCGAGGTGCTGCAGCTCCTCGGCGCTGAGGTTCTGGAAGGCGCTCACGACGCGGGACTCGGGGAGCTGGGCTATCGCCTCCTGGAGGGCGCTGCCGCCGGGAACATCGAGGGCGACGGCGCCAACGCCCTGGCGGAATTCGAGCGGCGCGACCACGTTGCAGACGATTTTGCCGGCGAGGGCCGGGGCGAGGGCTTCGAGGGTGGCTGCCTGGCCGCTGTAGGGAAAGGTGAGAAAGACGACATCGGCATCGCGGACGACCGTGGCGTTATCGCCGCCGGTGGCGACGGCACCCGGCACGGCCTCGCGGATGCGTGCTGCCGCCTCCTCGCCGCGCTCCGCGGAGCGGGAGCCGATGGCGACTTCGTGCCCGGCGCGGGCGAACCGCATGGCGAGCCCGATGCCCTCCGGGCCGGTGCCACCGACGAATGCGAGCTTCATGAGGCCTCCTCAGGGGAACGTAGGGGATGGTGCGTAGCGTAGCCCGGACGGGGGCAGGGCGCGATCGGCGGCACAGGACGGCGCGAAGCGAAAACCCGGGGTGAACCGGGCGCGGTGCCGTGCCGTAGGGTAAGGAGAGGGTATGCGGCGCCCAGGCCGGGGAGCCTGCTCACCAGCGCAGGGCGGGGGCTCTGCTATACTCGGAACCGAACGCAGCGCGCGACTGCGTCACCCGGAGATTCGTATTGTATTCCCGCTGGATTCGAAGCAGTTTCTTCTGGCTCCTCGCCATCGTTGCGGTCATCGCGATTTTCTTTGCGTTCTTCTCCAACGGCAGCGATCACCAGTCGGTGGAGTTCGGGCAGATCATTACCGATGCCGAGCGAGGGCGGATCGAAAAGATCGAGGTGGATGGGCGGAACCTGACGGTGACGTACATCCGCCAGGCGAATGAAGAGACCGGCAAGGTCGTGAAGGCGAAGGCCGGGCCGAACACGAACCTCGAAGAGATCCTGACCCAGAAGGGGGTCGCGCTGAGCCGGGCCCCGGGGACGGCGGAGGGGGTGCCGGCGGTCAATCTGGAGTACAAGGACAGCTCGGGGTTCGGGCCGTTCCTCGGGCTGCTGCTGAACATTCTGCCGTTCCTGCTCTTCGGCCTTTTCCTGCTGCTGATCATGCGCCAGGCGCAGGGGTCGAATTCGCAGGCGATGAGCTTTGGGAAGAGCCGGGCGCGACTGTTCACGGGCAGCAAGGTAACGGTGACGTTCGCCGACGTGGCGGGCGTGGACGAGGCGAAGGAGGAGCTCGCCGAGGTTGTCGAGTTCCTGAAGTACCCGGAGAAGTTCGCTGCCCTGGGGGCGCGCATTCCGAAAGGCGTCCTGCTGGTGGGGCCGCCCGGTACGGGGAAGACGCTCCTCTCGCGAGCGGTGGCGGGCGAGGCGGGCGTGCCCTTCTTCAGCATCTCCGGCTCTGAGTTCGTGGAGATGTTCGTGGGCGTTGGTGCGAGCCGCGTCCGCGACCTCTTCGACCAGGCGAAGAAGAACGCGCCGTGCATCGTGTTCATCGATGAGATCGACGCGGTGGGCCGGCAGCGCGGGGCTGGCCTCGGGGGCAGCCACGACGAGCGGGAGCAGACGCTGAACCAGATCCTGGTCGAGATGGACGGGTTCGACACGGGCACGAACGTGATCGTGATCGCAGCGACGAACCGGCCCGATATCCTCGACCCGGCGTTGCTGCGGCCGGGCCGCTTCGATCGGAAGGTGGTGCTCGATGCGCCGGACATCAAGGGGCGCGAAGCGATCCTGGGCGTGCACCTGAAGGGGAAGCCAATCGCGGACGACGTGGACGTGGCGGTGCTGGCGAAGGCGACCTCGGGCTTCTCCGGTGCGGACCTGGCGAACCTGGTGAACGAGGCGGCCATCCTGGCGGCCCGGCGGAATAAGAAGATCATCACGATGAAGGAGTTCCTCGAAGCGATCGACCGGGTGATCCTGGGGCCCGAGCGGAAGAGCAAGGTGATGTCGGACCTGGAGAAGAAGGTCACGGCGTACCACGAAGGTGGGCACGTCATCGTGGCGCACTTCCTGAAGCATCACGACCCGGTGTACAAGGTGACGATCGTGTCGCGGGGGATGAGCGGTGGGCACACGCGGTTCCTCGGGGAGGACACGAGCTACCACACGCCGTCGATGTTCAAGGACCGGATGGCGAGCGCGCTCGGGGGGCTGGCCGCCGAGGAGATCGTGTTTGGCGAGGCCTCGACCGGGCCATCGAGCGACATCCAGCAGGTGACGCGAATCGCCCGTTCGATGGTGACCCGCTGGGGCATGAGCAAGAAGCTTGGCCCGCGCACCTTCGGGAAGACGGAAGAGCTCATCTTCCTCGGCCGGGAGATCTCCGAGACGCGCGACTACAGCGAAAAGATCGCGGAGGAGATCGACGAGGAAGTGCGTGAGCTGATCGACGAGGCGCACGCGACCGCGACCAAGATTCTGCTGGAGCACCGGGCGCTGCTGGACAAGCTTGCGAACGTGCTGATCGAGGTCGAGACGCTTGAGGGTGATGCGCTGGTGCGGCTCCTGAACAGCGACCCGAACGAGCCGTGGCCGCCGCCGGACCTGGCGGAGCCGAAGCCGGAGGCGGCGCCCAAGCCGACGGCCGAGGAGGCACCGCGACGGCCGGCGTTCGAGCCGAAGCCGACCCCCGGCCTTGCCTGGGAGAGCGGCAACCAGGCGCGGACCGACGGGGGCGGATAGAGCACGGGCAGGCGCTGCTCTACGAGCGAGAAGATGGGCCGGGTTCGTTGACTGGACCCGGCCCTGACGTGAAACTGGAAGGACCGTCCTGGGAGATCCCGGAGTTCGAGATATGGAAGCGATCGTACGCGCCGATGGGCGCCAGTTGCGCCTCGTTGAGGGGCAGGAGTTCGAAGTGAACCGGATGGCCGGCGAGCCGGGCGACACCGTCGACCTGGACGTGATGATGCTGCTCGACGGGCCGACGGTGACCGTGGGGACGCCGCTGGTGGAGGGTGCCAAGGTGCGCGCCCGGATTACCCAGCATGGCCGCGCCCCGAAGCTGGTGTTCATGAAGTACAAGAACAAGGTCCGCTACCGGCGGAAGTTCGGGCACCGGCAGCCGGTGACCCGGCTGGTCGTCGAGGCGATCACGAAGGGGTGACGAGATGGCGCACAAGAAGGGTGTCGGCAGCTCGAAGAACGGCCGCGATAGCAATAGCAAGCGGCTGGGCGTGAAGCACTTCGACGGTGAGATCGTGAAGCCGGGGGCGATTATCCTGCGCCAGCGGGGCACCCGGTTCCACCCCGGGGTGAATGTGGGCCTCGGGCGCGACTACACGATCTATTCGCTCATCGATGGGCGGGTGAAGTTCGAGCCGTTCGCGAAGGGGCGGCGGAAGCAGATTAGCGTGTACGCGCTGGACGAGGCCTGAGGAGATAGCGATGAAGGCAGGCATTCATCCGCAGTACGTCGAGGCGACGGTGCACTGCTCGTGCGGGAACGAGTTCACGACCCGCTCGACGAAGCCGACGATTCATATCGATGTGTGCAATGTGTGCCACCCGTTTTTCACGGGTGAGCAGCGCATCGTCGACACGGCGGGACGCGTGGAACGGTTCAACCGGCGCTACCAGCGCGGGTAGGCGCGGGGTACGCAGCCAGGAGGGCGCCTGCGGGCGCCCTTTTTCGTTTTCGGCCGGGGGTGGGAATGTCCGCTGATCCAGCGCAGGTGTACTACGGGGGCCAGGCAGTCATCGAAGGGGTGATGATCCGGGGCCCGGAGCATATGGCCGTGGCGGTGCGGCACCCACGCGGGCACATCGTGACGCATGCGGAACGGCTGCATGGCATCTACACGGGGCGGGCCCGGCGAATTCCGCTGGTGCGGGGGGTGGTCGTGCTCTGGGAGACGCTGGCGCTCGGGATGCGGGCGCTCAACTTCTCCTCGCGGGTGGCGTTCGAGGAGGAGACCGAGGGGGGCGAGCCGGTGGAGTTCCCGGAGCGGGCGTTCCTGGGCACGATGGTGGTGGCGCTGCTGTTTGTGATTGGGGTGTTTTTTGCGGCGCCGATCCTGCTGGCGAACCTGCTGGAGCGCTGGGATGTGGCGCGCGCCTGGATTGTGCTGGTGGAGGGGATCCTGCGGCTGGGGCTGTTCGTCGGCTACATCGCGGCGATCGGGCTGATCCCGGATATCCGCCGGGTGTTCCAGTACCACGGGGCGGAGCACATGACGATCCATGCGTACGAGGCAGGAAGGCCACTGACGGTGGAGGAGGTGCGGCGGTTCCCGAAGGAGCACCAGCGCTGCGGGACGAGCTTCCTGCTGGTGGTGGTGTTCGTGGCGCTGGTGACGTTCTTCGTGTTCGATGTGCTGGTGGATGAGGGGTTGGTGGTGCGGACGGCATCGCGCATTGTGCTGGTGCCGGTGGTGGCCGGCATCAGCTACGAGATCCTGCGCTTCGGCGCGCGATACCGGCACTCCGCCGTGGTACGAGCGCTGTTTGCCCCGAACATCGCGCTCCAGGCGCTAACGACGCGGGTGCCGGATGCGAGCCAGATAGAGGTGGCAATCGCGTCGTTCGAGGCGACCTTGAGGGCGGCGGGGATGCTGGACCGCGAGGGCGAGGCGACGGGGTAGCGCGGCGAAATTTTCACACACCAGGTCTTCCCGGATGTAGAACACTTGTTCTATGCTCCGGGGCATGGATATCGCCTGCGTCCAGGTCCCGTGGTTTCCGATTGCGGTGGCACGGCGCGAGCATCCACAGCTCGAGGGGCGGCCAGTGGTGGTTGGCGGAGCGCCGGAGGAGCACGCGGAGGTGACGGCCTGCTCGGCGGAGGCGATGGCGGCGGGTGTTGTGCCGGGCATGAGCCTGCGGCGGGCGCTGGCGTTGTGCCCGGGGGCAGTATTCCTGCCGCTGGCGGCGGCGCGCATCCGGGCAGAGGCTGATCGGCTGGTGGCGGCACTGCGGGAGCGCAGCCCGGTAGTGGAGCCGATCCGCGAGGGGCATCTCCACTGCGAAATCCGCGGGCTGCCGGCGCTGGCGGGGGTGGGGACGGCAGACTACCTGGAGCAGTTGCGCGAGGGGCTCGCGGGGGCGACCGGGCTGCCGGTGCTGGCAGGGGCGGCGACGACGGTTTTCGCGGCGCATGCGGCCTGTAGCGCTCTGGCGCTGGGGGTTGGCATCGCGGGGGAGCGGGGGGGTGTGCGGCGCTCGCTGGCGGTCGTGCCGGGGCGAGAGCGGGAGTTCCTTGCCCATCTGCCGGTGGAGGTGCTGCCTGCCGAGCCGGCGATGCACCAGCGACTGCGGATGTTTGGCATCGAGCGGCTGGCGCAGGTCGCGGCGCTGCCGCTTTCGGCGCTCCAGGCGCAGTTTGGCCCGGCCGGGCGGCGTGCTTGGGAGCTGGCAAACGGGCGCGATGGTGCGACGCTCCAGCCTCCCCAGGAGGTACCGGAGGTGCGTATCGAGGTGGAGCTCCCGGCGCCGGCCACCTCGCTAGCGGCGCTGCTCGCGGCGAGCGAGGTGGCGCTGGTGCGCGCCTTCGGGCAGGAGGCATTGGCCGGGCGGGCAGCCCGCATCATCACCTGGTGGGCAGGGCTGGAGGATGGTACGCGGGTAAATCGACGGCTGGGACTGCGCGAGCCGACGGGGGATGCGCAGTATGCGCTGTTCGTGTTGCGAGCCAAGGTGGCATCGCTGCGCCTGGCCGCGCCGGCGGTGAGCGTGGGGGTCGTGCTGGCCGGGATCTGCAGCGAGTATGCGCATCAGCAGCTGCTCTGGCGAAGCGGCCGGGGCAGGCAGCGGGAGCTTGACGAGGCGATTGCGCAGCTGCACGCACGCAGTGGCGCGCCGCAGGTGTTCCGGATCAGGGAGGTACAGCCGTGGTCGCGTATCCCGGAGCGACAGATGGCCCTGGTGGCCTACGGTTCCTGAATCAGCCGCGCGGCATCGCGGTGGAGACCGACGGGGAGGGGGAGCCGCGTGCGCTGGCATGGCAGGGGCGCTTTCGCAGGATCGTGGCTATCCACGATCGCTGGCGGATCGACGACGAATGGTGGCGCGAGGAGATCTCGCGCGTGTACTACCGGGTGGAGCTGGAGACCGGGCGGCGGCTCGTGATTTTCCGGGACCTGGTGGGCGGGGGATGGTTCGTGCAGTCGTATCATCCGCCGGCTCCTACGGCTGCCGGGAGGCCAGGCGCCGGGCGAGGCGGGTGACCCGGGCGCCGAGCTCCCGCGCCTGGGCCTCATCATCGGGGGTAATGACGCCGTGGGCAGTAGCACCGTAGTAGGACCCTGAGCGGCGCATCCGCTCGCTCCATGGCAGCCCCACGAACACCATGCCGTGGGCCAGGAGAAGGTGGGCGATCTGCAGGAGGGTTGCCTCGGTGCCGGCCGAGCGTGAGTACCCGGTGGTGAATGCCCCGGCCGGGAGCCCGGCAAGCTCGCCGGACTCCCAGAGATCGCCGGAGGTATCGAACCATTCTTTGAGGCGGCCGGTGATGCCGCTCCAGTTCGGAGAGCCAACGATGAGGCCGTCACAGGCCAGCAGGTCGGCGGGTGCGGCATCCTCGACGACGCGGCGGATGCAGGTACCGCCGGCTTCGACGATGCCAGCCTCGACGGCATCGGCGAGGCGGGCGGTCAGTCCGCCGCGGGAGTCGTAGAGGAGCAGGATGCGAGCCACCGGGATGCCTCTCGGTCGAGTACGGCGATGACGTCGTGGAAGGATTCGAAGGGGTAGAGGCGCGGGTGCACACCCTGGAGTTCGGCAAGGAGGGTGCTCCGGGCGAAGACAGCGGGAGCGAGCCGGGCCGCGGCGATGTCGCTGGCACCATCGCCGCAGTAGACCACGACATCGCCGAGGTCGCGGAAGGCGCGGGCGTAGGCGAGCTTGAAGCCATCCTGGAGCTCGATGCCGCGAGGGCTGTAGTAGCGCACCCGCCAGCGATAGGTGAAGGCGGTGCGGCCGGCGTGGCGAACGAGACGATGGAGGCCATGCGCATCGAGCACGGGGTCGATGTAGAGGTCGAACCCGTTGCTGACGACGACGGGCTGCCAGTCGTTCCAGTGGGCCCAATCGATGAGCTCGAGGAACCCCGGGCGGAGGCGCGCTACCTCGAGGGCGAAGGTGCGCAGCGTGGCCTCGTCGGCTTCGACGAGGTCGAGGGCTGCGGCATTGTACTGCTCGACGGTGAGCTCGCCCGCGCGGAGGCGAGGCTCGAGTTGGCGCCATGCGGGGGCGGCGAAGCGCTCGAAGAGCTGGCGCGCGGTATTGTCGAGGACGATGGTGTCATCGAAGTCGAGGCAGATGATGCCGGCCACGGCTCCAGTTTCGCACGACGGCGTTGCTGGCGGAGGCAGAAGGTGGACGTCGAGCGCGCCCGCTACCTGGTGAGCGCGGCCGGGCGGAGCGACCTGGCAGCGCTGCCGCCGGCGCTGGAGGGGGAGGAGCCAGCGCGGCTGACGCTGGCGCTGCGGAAGCGGTTCCCGCCGGAACAGGCGGCAGCGCTCGCCGAACAGGTGACCCTGCGGGCCCGGGCACGAGCTCGTTTCGGGATGGTGCCGCTGGCGCTGTTCACGGCGGAGGGACTCGAGATGATGACCCACCCGCTGGTTGCCGCACGGCGGGCAGGGCGGCTGACCCGGCTCGGCCTGCCGGTGGCCGACCTGACCTGCGGCATCGGCGGTGACCTGCAGGCGGTCGCCGCCGCTGGTGCCGTGGCGCTGGGGTTGGAGCGCGATGCGACGACTGCCCTGGTGGCCGAGGCGAACGTACCGGGGAAGGTCGTGCTGGGCGACGCGCTGGCACCGCCATGCCAGCTCGGAGCGGTGGCGGTGGTACTCGACCCCGGCAGGAGGACCGGCGCGGGCCGTACGTTCGACCCGGCACAGTTCAGCCCGCCGTGGGACCGGTGCCTGGAGCTGGCGGCGCAGGCCGCGGCGGCGGTGATCAAGGCTCCGCCGGGCCTGGAGCGCTGCCTCATCCCGGCTGATGGGGAGATGGAGGCGGTACAGGTTGGGAGGCAGCTGCGCGAGCTGACGGTGTGGCGGGGCGGAGACGCCCGCCCGGGCGTCCGCCGGGCGGTACTCCTGCCCTCGGACGTGAGCCTCGATTCGACGGCCCCGGCGAGCGATGCGGTGCACGCCCGGCCGGGCCGGTTCTTCTTCGACCCGGAGCCGTGCGTCACGCGGGCCGGGCTGGTGCAGCAGCTCGCTGCCGTGCTGGGTGCCCACCAGATGGACACGCGGGTGGCGTACCTTGCGGGGGACAGCCCGGCACGTCACCCGCTCTGTGCGACCTTCAGGGTGCTGGAGGTGATGCCGTTTGGGCTGAAGCGGCTGCGGGAGCATCTGCGGTCGCACGGGCTGCGGCCGCGGGAGATCCGGCGCCGGGCGTTCCCGGTGGAGCCGGATGAGCTGCGAGGGGCACTTGGACGGCTGGAAGGCGAGCCCGTGGACCTTGCGCTGGCGACACTGGGCGGCGAGCGGCTGGTGTTCCTGCTGGAGCGACTGCCCGCAGAAGCGGCAGTGGCGGGATAATCGGAGCATGCCGACGCTGCTGGTTTCGCCCTACATTGAACGCACCTACCGGGAGGCGATCGAGGCCGCCTGGCCGGGCATCGCGCTGCGGGTCCTCCCGGCGGATCCCGGGGAACGGCTGCCCGCCGAGGCCCTGGCCGACATCGATTTTGCGTACTTTTCCGGGGACGTTTACCCGGAGTATTCGCGCTCGTTCTTTGCGGCAGCGCAGGGGGCCCCGAACCTCCGCTGGTTGCACACGTTCAACGCGGGCGTGGACAACCCGGTGTTCCGGCGGTTCCTGGACCGGGGGGTGGTACTCTCGACGTCATCGGGCTCGACGGCCCGGCCGATTGCGCAGTCGGTGATTGGGGGCATGCTGCTGCTCGCCCGGCCATTCCTGCGGTGGGCTGATGCGCAGCGGCGGCGGGCGTGGGAGCCGGTGCCGGCGACCGAGGCCCCGGCCGACCTCGAGGGCCAGCGGATGACCGTCGTGGGGCTGGGCGCGATTGGGACGGAAGTGGCGCGGCTGGCGCAGGCGATCGGGCTCAGGGTGACGGGGGTGCGGCGCACGCCCCGCCGGCCCGGGGATCCGGTGGAGCGGATCGAACCGCCGACCAGGCTCGCGGACCTGGCGCGAGAGACGGACTGGCTGGTGCTCGCATGCCCGCTCACGGAGGAGACACGGGGGCTGGTGAGCGCCGAGGTGCTGCGGGCGCTGCCAGCGGGGGCGCGGCTGCTGAACGTGGCGCGGGGCGAGGTGGTCGATGAGGCTGCGCTGATTGCGGCGCTTCGGGAGGGCCACCTGGCGGGCGCGTACCTGGACGTGTTCGCCCAGGAGCCGCTGCCTGCGGACTCACCGCTGTGGGACCTGCCGAACGTGATCATCTCGCCGCACAATTCGGCGGTGGCGGCGGGCAATGAGCGGCGGGCGACCGAGGGGTACTTCCTGCCGAACCTGGAGCGGATGCGACGGGGGGAGCCGCTGGTGAACGAGGTGCGGGGGTGAGCGGAATTGCTTAGGGGTGTAGACAATAATGCCGAGCTTCTGCTAGCGTCTTGGGTGCCTGAGCATCACGCGATTCGGCGGACCCTGGACGTAAGGTTGCCCCATGGCCTCGGTGACACCGTTCGACGACTACTATGACCTGGTGGAGGCAGCGCGCGTGCTCGCCATCCACCCGCAGAGCCTTCGGCGGCTCATCAAGCAGAACAAGATCCCGGCGAAGATGTTCGCGGGGAAGTACCTGATTGAGCGGGATAAGCTCGAGATGTTCAAGAGCAACTACGACCCGCGGCCGGGCCGGAAGCCGATTCGGCGGTTGCTGTAGCTTGCACTGATACGGGCGACACGACGGGGCCGGTCCAGCCTCTCGCGCGGCGACCGACTTTTTGGACGGTGTGGCGCGGGTGCTAACTGAAGATGCGGCCCTGGCTCGTGAGCACGACCAGCGTGACCAGTACGGCAGCTTCGACGAGGAGGATGCCGCCGCTGACCGCTGCCCAGATGGCCTGTGTGCGCCCCCGGGTGGCAAAGACGGGGATGGTGATGATGATTGCCGAACCGAGGAAGATGAGCAGGTTGATGACACCAAGGCTCATCGCGCTGATCAGGAAGGGCAGAAACACGGCCATCACGTCTCCAGGGCGGGCGGGGCAGGGACCCCGCTGAGTCGTTCGAGAGGGAATCATACCGGCAGCGGCGTAACGGGCCACCGGCGGGAACGGGATTTCAGCCGTCCCCGGCGCCAGCGGTTGGGGAAGCCTCGGTGCTGCCACCATCTGACCCGGCGGTGGGCGTCGGCGTTGGCTGGTCGGGAGGCGGGGTCGGCGTGGCGGTGGGCGCCGGGGTGGCCGCCTCGGTCGGCGTGAGGGTGGGCGGCAGGTCGTCATCGGCAATGGGGCCGGGGGCCGGCGGCGGCGGCACGTAGCGTGGGAGCTCGGGGAGCGCTGCTGCGTCGGCGGTGAAGGTGAACTCGCTCTGCTGGCCGATGACCTCGATGAAGATTGGCCCACGCTCGAAGGCGATTTCGTTGCCGCTGGCGTCGTAGAAGCGCGTGCGGGCTTTGCGGTCGGCCTTGCGCCAGGTGCCTTCGATGGCGCGCCCGCCGGTGAAGACGGTGGCCGGCCCCTCGCCGAACTGTTCGAGGAGGACGTGCCCTGAGGCATCGACGACGGCGCCGTTGACGCGCATGACGATGACCGTGGTGAAGAAGACCTGCTCGCCGGTTGCGCCATCGACGTAGGGGCCGCCGAACTGGAACCGCCCGTAGGCGCGCCGGGTTTCGTCCCACTTCCACTGGATGAGCTGCCAGGCGTACTGGCGGCCGGAGAAGTCCACCTGGATGCCGCGAGCCGGGACGCCCCGCTCGGTGGTGTCGTCGGGCTGGCGGAACTTCCACGACTCGACGGTCGGCGGGCCGGCGAAGCCGAGTGCTGCGGCCGCCGCGCGGAGGCGGGTCGTGCTGGTGGCAAGGTTGTAGGGCGCGTACCGGCTCGTATCGCGATGGTAGGCGGAATTGGAGCCCGGCTTGAACGCATCGAGGTCGCGGATGCCCCAGTCGATAATCTGGCCGTAGGCGTTCGCATCGTTGGTCGTGGTGGCGGCGCCGGCGTGGGCATAGAGGGCGCCGAGCTCATCGACCCAGATGACGAAGGGTGTTCGCGCGGAGCGAACTGGCATGAGGAGATCGGCCTCGGAGCGCCAAAAGACGGCCATGAGGCGGGTGATGCCGCCCTCCACGAACGCTTCGTAGACGAGGTCGGCCGCGCCGATGCCGAAGTGGGGCACCGAGTTCGGCGTGTTATCGATCATGACCGCGATGGGCAGGAGGTCCTTGCGGGCGGCCCACTCCTCGGCGCTCATGGGAGTGCCATCGAGGATGCCGGCATGCGGGATCGTGGTCGGCGAGGCGGTGGCAGTCGGCGTGGCGGTGCGGGTGGCCGTGGCGGTCGGGTCCGGGGCCGAAGCTGTGGGCTCGTCGTCGCCGGAGGCCGCGTTGCCGGCAGCGAGGATGACCGCGGTAGCAACGGCGGCAACGATCACGATGGCCGCGGCGCCACCGATGAGGACGGAGCGACGGGCGAGCGCGTTGCGGATGGCCCTCATGGCTGGATGCTATCAGCGGGTCCCGTTCGTTCAACGCGGGTTGCCGTGATCACGAGCGACGGGCAGAGTTGGGGCATGAGACGCATCGGGATTTTGACGAGCGGGGGTGATGCCCCCGGGATGAATGCCGCGATCCGGGCGGCGGTACGCACTGCAACGCGGCTGGGTGTGCAGGCTGTCGGCTACCTGGATGGGTACGCGGGGCTGGTTCGCGGAGCGTTCGTCGAGCTGGACGACCGGGCGGTCGGGAACATCATCCAGCGCGGCGGGACGATCATCGGGACATCGAGGTGCCCGGAGTTCCACGACCCGGAGGTGCGTGCGCGGGCGGCGGCGCAGATGCAGGTGGACGGCGTGGACGCGCTGCTGGTCATCGGCGGCGATGGGAGCTTCCGCGGGGCCCTGGCGCTGCAGGACGAATGCGGCGTGGCGGTGGCCGGCCTGCCAGGGACTATCGACAACGACGTGTGGGGCACGGATGAGTCGATCGGCTTCGATACGGCGGTGAATACGGCGGTGCTGGCGATCGACCAGCTCCGCGATACCGGGGAGTCGACGGGGATGATGTTCTTCGTCGAGGTGATGGGGCGCACGAGCGGGGCCATCGCCCTCCACACGGCAGTCGCGGGCGGCGCGGCGGGCGTCGTGGTGCCGGAAGCAACGGCGGAGATCGACTACGTGATCGCGCGCGTGCGGGAAACGATGGCCAAGGGGAAGCGGAGTCACATCATCGTGGTGGCGGAAGGCGACGAGGCCGGCGGAGCGTTCGGGGTCGCTCCGGTGGTTGCGAAGGCGCTGGACCGGCCGTACCGGGTTGTCGTGCTCGGGCACACGCAGCGTGGCGGGCGACCGACGATGCGCGATCGGCTGGTGGCATCAGAGGGCGGGGCCCTGGCGGTGGAGGCGCTCCACGCGGGGCGGACGGGGTTCATGATCGGGCGACAGGGCGGGCGCTCGGTCGAGGTGCCGCTGCGGGAGGTGGTGAGCCATGGGCACCCGCCGGTGAACCAGGGCCTGCTGCGGCTGGCGCAGCAGCTTTCGGGGTGACGGGCCCGCGGAGCATGTTCGTAGATTGAAGTGACGACCGGGTTCGACCCGAGGAGGTTTCGACGATGGCAATGCCTGAGGTTGGCGCACCAGCGCCGGCGTTCACTCTCCCGGACCAGAATGGCAGGTCCGTCTCCCTGGCGGACTTCGCCGGGCGGTGGGTGGTGCTGTACTTCTACCCGAAAGATGACACCCCGGGGTGCACGAAGGAGGCGTGCAGTTTCCGGGACCACTTCTCGGAGCTGCAGGCGAAGGGTGCGGTAGTGCTCGGGGTGAGCGGCGATGGCGCGGCATCGCACCGGAAGTTTGCGGAGAAGTACGGCCTGCCGTTCACGCTCCTTTCCGATGAGGACCACGGGGTGATGCGGGCGTACGGGGCCTGGGGCACGAAGACGATGTACGGCAAGCAGTACGAGGGCGTGATCCGCTCGACGGTAATCATCGACCCCCAGGGCAGGGTGGCGAAAACCTGGCCGAAGGTGAAACCGGAGGGCCACGGCAGGGAGGTCCTGACGTGGCTGGAGGAACACGCGAGCGCTGGGTAAGGGTCCGCATCGCCCCTACGACGGGAGGCCCGTACGATCGCCGCCATCCTGGCTGTGGAAGGCGGACGGTCCATGTCGCTCCTGTACGGTGAACGGATCAGCTGCGGACGGTTAGCGCTGGCGGGGGACGAGCCACGGTCGCCGGCCCACGCGCTGCCCGGCGATCGGCCAGTGTGGCCGCGCGACCGGGTGGTGGACATCGTGCACGTGAAAATCGAGCTGCACATCGACGTGGAAGCGCGGCGGGTGCGGGGCACGGTGACTCACACGGTGCAGCCGCTGAACGACGGCACGCGCCACGTCACGTTCGACGCGGTGGACATGACGATCTCGGGCGTTACCGTGAATCGGCGCGAGGCGACGTTCGAGTATGACGGGCAGGCGCTCACGGTCGACATCGGCGAGGGCCGGCGCAGGGGCCAGGAACTCACGATTGCGGTGACGTACGAGGCGGTGCCGCGAATCGGGATGTACTTCATCGGGCCGGACGAGGGGTACCCGGAGAAGCCGCGCCAGGTGTGGACGCAGTGCCAGGACGAGGATACGCGGTTCTGGCTGCCCTGCTTCGACCACCCGAGCGATAAGTTCACCTCGGATGTGATGGTGACCGTGCCAGCCGGGTGGTTCGCGCTCTCGAACGGGCGGCTCCTGCAGGAGAAGCAGAACCGCGACGGTACGCGCACGTATCACTGGCACCAGGACCGGCCGCACCCGGCGTATTTGCTGACGATTGCGGCGGGCGAGTTTGCGCGGGTCGATGGCGGGGGAGAGCGAATCCCGATTGATTATTATGTTGAGCCAAAGGATATCGAGGCCGCGCAGCGGACCTTTGCCCGCACGCCGGAGATGGTCGCCCTGTTTGAGAAGCTGACCGGGACGGCGTACCCGTGGGCGAAGTACAGCCAGGTGGTGGTGCGGGACTTCGTGTTCGGCGGGATGGAAAACACGAGTGCGACGACAATGACCGAGAACATCCTGCTGGACGCGAAGGCAACGCGTGACTTCGACAGCGATGATTTGATTTCGCACGAGCTCGCGCACCAGTGGTTCGGTGATCTCCTCACCTGCCGGGACTGGTCGCACGGCTGGCTGAACGAAGGGTTCGCGACGTACTTCGAGCTCCTATGGGATGAGCATCACCACGGCATCGACCGGTACCGGCAGGGCGTGATGGAGAACACACGCCTGTACCTCGATGAACGGTATCGGCGGCCGATTGTGACCAACGTCTTCCGTGAGCCAATCGATATCTTCGACCGGCACCTGTACGAGAAGGGTTCGCTGGTGCTGCACATGCTGCGGGGCGAACTGGGCGACGACCGGTTTTTCCGTTCGATTGAGCGGTATGTGCGGGAGCACGCGGAGCAGAATGTGGTCACCCAGGACCTCGTCGACAGCATCGCGGCAGAGACGGGGCGGAGCCTCGAGTGGTTCTTCGACCAGTGGGTGTACCGGCCGGGCCACCCGAAGCTCAAGGTGGCGTGGAGCTGGGACGAGGCGAAGGGGCTCGCGGCGGTGAGCGTGAACCAAACGCAGGACACAAGCGACGGGACCCCGGTGTTCCGCTTCCCGGTGACGATTGACTTCCGCAAGGGGCGGGGAAAGCCCGTTTCCTTCCGCGTTGAGGTCACGCGGGCCGAGGAGCAGTTCGTGTTTGCGCTGCCGTGGAAGCCGGATCTCTGCCGGTTCGACCCGTACGGCTGGGTGCTGAAGGAGCTGGAGTGGGAGAAATCGGTGGGTGAGCTGCGCCTGCAGCTGCGGGAGGACGACAGCATCATGGGGAGGGTGTGGGCTGCCGGCGAGCTTGGCAAGAAGGGCGGTGCGGACGCGACCGCGGCGCTCGAGGCGGCCGTCATGGGGGACCGCTGGTGGGGGGTGCAGGCTGCTGCCGCGCGGGCACTGGGGGAGATTCGAACAACCGAGGCGCGGGAGGCACTCATCCGCTGCCTGCGCGTTCGGCAACCGCGCGCACGGCGGGCGGTGGTGGCAGCGCTGGGTGAATTCCGCGGGGATGTGGACGTCCTCGAGGCGCTGCGGCCGCTTGCACGGCGCGATGCATCGTGGTTCGTTGAGGCGGAGGCGTGCCGCAGCATCGGCAAGCTGCGGGTGCCCGGCGCGTTCGAGGCGATCGAGGCGAACTTCGACCGGCGGTCGTTCCGGGAGGTGGTGCGCGTGGGGTGCATCGATGGACTCGTGGAGCTGCGCGACGAACGCGGGTTTGCGCTGCTGCGACGCGCCGCTCGGTACGGCGAGCCGTTCCAGGCGCGCCCGGCCGCAGTTGGGGCCCTGGCACGGCTCGGGGTGCACTTCCCGGAACGGAAGCGGCCGCTGGGGGAGGAGATCGCGGAGTTCCTGGAGGACCGGGACTTCCGCGTGCGCATTGCTGCGGCGAATGCCCTGCGGACACTGAGAGATGACGCGCAGGTGCCCGCCCTGGAGCGGATGGCAGCGCGGGAGCTGGACGGCCGTGGCGTACGGGTTGCCCGGGAGGTCGCGCTGGCATTGCGGAAGGGAGCGGCGACCGATGACGAGGTGCGGAAGCTCCGGGAAGAGTTCGAGAAGCTGCGCGACGAGAACGCGAAATTGCGCGACCGGATCGTGCGGCTCGAGGCGCGGACGTAGCCCTCAGGCGCGTGGAGGTACGAGGCGGAGGACGACGGCGCCGAGGCGGATGCGCTCGCCGCCGCGGAGCAGCACACCACCCGGCCCGACCGGCTGGCCTTCGACGAAGGTGCCGTTGGTGCTGCCAAGGTCGCGCAGTTGCCACGCTCCGTCCTGCCGTTCGAGGCTGGCATGGCGTGCCGATACGGATGGATCGCCGATGACGATGGCTGTCCCGGGAGCGCGCCCGATCTCCATGCGGGCGGCGAGGCGGAAGGCGGTGCCGCGGGGGATACCCGAGTCGCCGGGGGCCTCGAGGACGAGGCGCCAGGCCGGCGGCGGCTTGCGATCGCTCGAGGCCGCCGGCAGGTAGCTGGCGCGAAGTGAGCGAGCGACAGCCGCGCAGGTCCCGACGACCACGGCGAACAGAATGAGGCGGAGGACGAGGAGCTCGATGGAATCGCTCAGGGGGCAGCCTCCAGAATCAGGGCGACCGGGCCGAGGGCGAAGCGGTCCCCGGGGGCGATGGGAGCCGCGATGATCCGCTCGCCGCGAAGGAACGTGCCGTTGCGGCTGCCCAGGTCGCGCAGCTCGAGCGCGCCGGTGGGAGCGTGGCGAAGTTCGGCGTGGCGGCGGGAGACGGCGAGATGGGGCACAACGAGGTCGCACCCGGGGGCACGGCCGAGAAGGAAGGGCGTGTGGGTGAGCGGGATGGCGCGGCCATCCTCCTCGAAGCGGAGCTGGAGGCCGATGACCCGGCGGAGGTGGACGGTATCGCGGGTGGCGCTGGCGCTGCGCGGCGCGGCCGGGTCGTGGTAGTCGGGGGCGATGCCCGGCTCCCCGGGCGGCACCGCCGCCGAGGGGATGAACGTGACCTCCCAGGGTCCGAATGGGCGGAGCCGGGCGCCGCCAACCGCTGCCTCGAGGGCGTTCGGGAGCGCCTCCCGGAGCTCTGCGAGGAGTGGCTGGAGCTGGCGCGCATCGGAGGGGTTGAGGCGAATGACCACGCGATTCGGGGCCTCGCCGCCGCGGGATTCCCGGAGCACGGCTTCGGTGACGGCCGCTACAAGCATGGCCGGATGAAGCTGGGGCGGGAGGCCGAGGCGCAGGGCCCGGGCGACGAGACGGTCGAGGGCGCGGGGCTGGCTCACCGGGCCACCGCCGCGCGGATGATCTGGCCGGCGATGGGCGCAGCCACGACGCCACCCTGGCCACCTGACTCGACTATGACGGCGACGGCGACCCGGGGCTGCTCGACGGGGGCATAGGCGATGAACCAGGCGTGCGCGGTGCCATCGCCGGCTTCGGCCGTGCCGGTCTTGCCCGCGACCGGGACGCCCGGGATGGTCACGCCGGTTGCCTGGCCGCGTTCGACGACCGCGCGCATGAGGGCGCCGACATCGGCGGCGACCGCTGCGGGGAGGACACGCCGGAGCGATGGCGCGGCGGTGCCGCTCACGATGCGCCCATTGCGCTGGACGTCGAGGACGAGGCGGGGCATCGCCATTTCGCCGCCCGTGGCGATGGCGGCTGCGACGAGCGCCATCTGGAGTGGGGTGGCGAGGAGCTCGCCCTGCCCGAAGGCGGTGGATGCCAGCAGGACGGTGGAGCTGGTGGAGCCGGGCGACCGGAGCTGGGAGGCCGAGGTTTCGAGGGGGAAGGACGGGCTCGAACCGAAGCCGAAGCGCTCCGCGACGCTCTCGAGCCGCTGCCATCCGAGCTCCACGCCTAGGCGGGCGAAGACGGCGTTGACGGAGTAGGCAAAGGCATCGATGAAGGGGTAGGAGCCTACTCCCTGGGGCGTGTTGGCGCATGAGATGGGGAAGCCATCGATGATGACCTCGCCCGGACACTCGACCATTGTGGCGGGGGTGACGATTCCTGCTTCGAGCGCGGCGGCGGCGGTCACGACCTTGAAGGTGGAGCCGGGCGGGTAGAGCCCCTGGGTGGCCCGGTTGAGGAGGGGGGCGTTAGGGTCAGTGAGGAGCGCCTCGCCGGTGGTGCCGAGGGTTCCGGGGTCGAAGGTGGGAACGCTGACCATGGCGAGGATGTCGCCAGTTTGGGGGTCGAGAGCAACAACTGCTCCCTTCCGGCTGCCGAGCGCCTCCCGGGCTGCGGCCTGGACAGCGGGATCGATGGTGAGACGAACGTCGGCGCCGGGGACGGGTTCGCGCAGGAGCTCGGTGCGAAAGGCCGCGGCCCAGCCACCGGAGGCTCGGCCCGCGAGGGCAGCGTCGTAGGCCAGTTCGATGCCCTGGGATCCGTAGCGGGCGTCGAGGTTGCCGGTGACGTGCGCGAGGGAAGCATCGTGGAGGTAGCGGCGACCGTCGCTGAGGGATTCGACCAGCACGTTGCCGTCGCGGTCGAGGATGCGGCCGCGGGCGGGGTCGTAGAAGCGCTGGAGGAGCCGCGGGTTCCACTCCTGGGCGGCGAGGCCGGGGGAGAAGACCTGCCACCAGGCCAGCGCGGCGATTACGGCGGCGGCGCAGACGAGGGCGACGGCACCCATGACGCGCAGCCGGTCTTCGACCTCGGCGGGGGTGAGCACAGGGTGATTGTATCGGCAGGTGCGGAAGGGGCGGGCGCCGTCGCCGGGCCCGCCCCTGGTCTATCAATTGCTGGCCGGCCTAGCCGCGCGGAAGGCCGAGGCCACGGGTGGCGATGATGTTGCGCTGGATTTCGTTGGTGCCGGAGTAGATGGTGGACGGCACCGACATGAGGTAGGACTCTGGGAGTTCGCCGTGGAGCGGGGCGCGGGGCTCTTCGGGGCGAAGCTGTCCGCCGAGCCCGAGCATGTTGACGCCGAAGTTGTAGATGCGCTGGCCAAGCTCGGACTGGAAGATCTTGACGACCGAGGCCTCGTAGTTGGGGACCTGGCCGCGCGACTGGATGTAGCCGATGCGGTAGCCGAGGTAGCGGCCGACGTTGTTGGCCACGACGAGGTCGGCGAGGCGGGTGCGGTAGCGAGCGCGCTGGTCGGCGGGGCCTTCGCGGAGGGTACGCGCGAGCTTCTCGAGGGTGCGCTTCTGGGCAGCGGTGGTGCCGATGCCGGAGCGCTCGAAATCGAGAAGGGTCATGCCGACGTACCAGCCGCGGTTTTCTTCGCCGACGAGGTTCCTGACCGGGACCCGCACGTTCTCGAAGAAGACTTCGTTGAAATGGTGGCGGTTCGCCATGTTGATGAGGGGGCGGATGGTGAGGCCGGGCGTGTTCTTGATGTCGTCGATGAGGAGGAAGCTGATGCCGCGGTGCTTGGGGGCCTCGGGATCGGTGCGCACGAGGCAGAACATCTGGTTGGCGCGATGGCCGCCGGAGGTCCAGATTTTCTGGCCGTTGATGACGTAGTCATCGCCGTCGCGGACGGCGCGGGTCTGGAGGCTGGCGAGGTCGGAGCCGGCACCGGGCTCGGAGTAGCCCTGGCACCAGATGTGTTCGCCGCTGGTGATCTTGGGGAGGTAGTGGCGCTTCTGCTCTTCGGTGCCGTGGATGATGAGCGTGGGGCCGATCATGCCGACGCCGAAACCGCGGGTGCCGGTATCGGGCGCGCCCCAGTAGCCGAACTCCTCGTTGAACACCATCTGCTCGTAGATGGAGGCGCCGAGGCCGCCGTACTCCCTGGGCCAGGCGGGCGCTATCCAGCCGCGCTCGGCGAGCTTGCGGTTGAACTCGCGTGCGAACTCGAACTCCTCATCGGAGCGCGACCCGAGCTGCTCGCCGCCTTCTTCGAGGCGGTTGCCGAGGGTCTCCTGGAGAAACTTGCGGACCTCCGCGCGGAGGGCCTCTTCTTTTTCGCCGAAGCGCAATTCCATGAGCTGTGATTCCTCCGTGGTGCCGGGCTGCCGCCGGCCGCCATCTCTGTGCGGGACGGATTCTGCCAGAGTTGGCCGGCGGCCGATACTGGCCTTCAGGGTTGGGAGCCGGGATCGTCAGCGGGTGCGGGTGCTTCGGTGAGCTGGGACCAGGCGGCCCGGAGTGCCTCGGAGGTGACGCGGTAGTCGAAACCCCGCCGGCGGAGGAAGCCGCCGACGCGGGCGAGGAATTCGGCGTGGCCGTGGTCGACGTAGCGACGGCCGCGCTGCAGGGCGAGCCGGGTGGCAAATTCCAGGTCGTCGATGCCGTCGAGGGCGGCGGCCGCCGTTTCGGGGTCGATGCCGCGACCGAGGAGCTCGTAGCGGAGCATGGCGCTGCCCCGGGGGGATACGCGCTTGCGGTCTTCGACCCAGGCACGGGCGAAGCGGGCGTCATCGAGGAGGCCGGCGTTGCGGAGGCGCTCGATTTCGTGGTCGATGGTGGCGGGATCGAAGCCGCGCAGGGCGAGGCGGGTGCGCATTTCATGTTCGCTGCGCGGGCGTGCATCGAGGAGGCGGAGGGCTGCCTCGTGCGCGTTGACGCGACGTTCCTCGCGGTCGAGCTGGTCGAGGAGGGCGGCATCCGCGAGCATGCCTTCGCTGAGCCCGGCCCGCTCGCAGGCTTCTTCGGAGAAGACGAACTCCTGGCCGTCGCTGAGGGTGACGATGCGCGACCGGCCGCGCCGGGCCGGCGTGAGGCTGACGATCGTGGGCGGGGCGGGACTGGATGACTCGTCCATAGGGCCGGGGAACTACCGTTCCGCCAGCTGCTCTCCTCTCAGTTCGCGGACTGGCAGGCCGACCTGCCGGCGGATTTCATTTTCGATTTCGGTTGCGAGCTCGGGGTTATCGTCGAGGAACTGCTTGGCATTTTCGCGGCCCTGGCCGATGCGCATATCGCCATAGCTGTAGAAGGAGCCGCTCTTGGTGAGGATGCCATGCTCAACACCGAGGTCGATGATGTCGCCGGTGCGGGAGATGCCGCGGGGCGGCTCGAACATGATATCGAACTCGGCCTGGCGGAAGGGTGGGGCGACCTTGTTCTTGACGATCTTGGCCTTGACGCGCCGCCCGACGATATCGGGCCCGCGCTTGATCGAATCGACGGGGCGGATATCGATGCGGACGGAGGCGTAGAACTTGAGGGCACGGCCCCCGGGTGTGACCTCGGGGTTGCCGAAGACGACCCCGACCTTCTCCCTGAGCTGGTTGATGAAGATGACAGCGGTGCTGGTGCGGGCGATGGTGGCGGTGAGCTTGCGGAGGGCCTGGGACATGAGGCGCGCCTGGAGGCCGACGTGGGCGTCGCCCATTTCGCCCTCGATCTCGGCGCGGGGAACGAGCGCCGCGACAGAGTCGACGACAATGACATCGACGGCGTTGGAGCGGACGAGGGTCTCGCAGATTTCGAGGGCCTGCTCGCCGGTATCGGGCTGAGCGACGAGGAGGTCTTCGAGGCGGATGCCGAGGTCACGTGCGTAGCCAGGGTCCATGGCGTGTTCGACATCGATGTAGGCGGCGGTCCCGCCCTGCTTTTGGGCCTCGGCCATGACGTGCTGGGCGAGGGTGCTCTTACCGGCGGATTCGGGACCGAAGATCTCAGTGACGCGGCCGCGTGGGATGCCGCCGACACCGAGGGCGATGTCGAGCGCGAGGGAGCCGGAAGAGATGACTTCGGTCTGGTTCGCCTCGGCGTCGCCGAGCTTGATGATGGCGCCGCGCCCGAACTGCTTCTCGATCTGTGAGAGTGCGAGTTCGAGCGCGCGTGCGCGGTCTGCATCTGCCATGGGAGCTCCCTGCCGGGTTCGTTCGGCGCCGGATGATACCATCGCGGCATCCGCCATGCGGTACTCTAGCACCTTGGAAACATTTGTTCTAGTGGTGTGGACGTGAGTCGTCTGCGGGTGCGCGTAACCCCGCGGGGCGAGCGGGACAGCGTGGACGGCTTCGATGCGGACGGGGTGCTGCGCGTACGGGTGCGGGCAGCGCCAGCCGATGGCGAGGCGAACGCGGCCGTGGTGCGGCTCCTGGCGCGGGCACTCGGGGTTGCGCCAGGGCGGGTGACACTGGTGAGTGGCGCGACGAGCCGTGTGAAGCTCCTGGAGATTCAGCTGGACGAGGCAGAGCTGCGGGAGCGATTGCGGGGTGCCGGCGAGTAAGTCCGTTCCGCGGTAACGTGGTGGGCAACGGCGGCGCGTCAGCCGGGCGCGCCGACTCTGAATCAGCAGGTGGTGGTACGTGCCCGCTCCCGACCTCGAGACCATCGTTTCGCTCGCCAAGCGGCGGGGCTTCGTGTTTCCCTCGGCCGAGATTTACGGCGGATTTGCGAACGCGTACGACTACGGGCCGCTGGGGGTCGAGCTGAAGCGGAACATCCGCGAGGCGTGGTGGCGATCGATGGTGATGGAACGGGATGACGTGGTTGGCCTCGATGCGGCGCTGATCACGAACCCGCAGGTGTGGGTGGGGAGCGGCCACGTGGCGAACTTCACGGACCCGCTGGTCGATTGCAAGCGGTGCCAGCGGCGCTTCCGGGCCGACCACCTGGAGGAGGGGGCGTATGGTGAGGTGCAGCGGGACGCCGGGGGTCGGCCGCTGTGCCCGTTCGATGGCGGGGAGCTCACGGAGCCACGCCAGTTCAATATGATGTTTCGCACGCAGGTGGGACCGGTGGCGGATGAGGCGAACATGGCCTACCTGCCGCCGGAAACGGCACAGGGGATCTTTGTGAACTTCCTGAACGTGCAGCAGGCCATGCGACGGAAGCTGCCGTTCGGGATTGCGCAGACACGGGTGAGCTTTCGCAACGAAATCACGCCCGGGAAGTTCATCTTTCGGACGCTCGAGTTCGAGCAGATGGAGATGGAGTACTTCTGCATGCCGCCGAAGGACCGCGAGAACCCGGTGGAGTACCTGGAGCTGCACCGCCAATGGGTGGAGGCACGCCTGCGGTGGTACATCGACGTGATCGGGATTGCGCCGGAGCGGCTGCGCCTGCGGGACCATGAGAAGGATGAGCTTTCGCACTACAGCGCGGCGACCACGGACATCGAGTACCTGTTCCCGTGGGGCTGGGGCGAGCTGGAGGGGATCGCGGCGCGGACGGACTTCGACCTGAGCTCGCACATGAACCTGAGCGGCCAACCGCTGACGTACTTCGATGAGGAGAGCGGCCAGCACGTGGTGCCATGGGTGATCGAGCCTGCGGCTGGCCTGACGCGGACCCTCGCCGTGACGCTACTCGATGCGTACACGGAGGAGCCGGATGAGAAGGGCGAGCGGCGGGTGGTGCTCAAGTTCCGGCCGCGGATCGCGCCGATCAAGGTTGCGGTGTTGCCGCTTTCGAAGAACGATGCGCTGCGGCCGACGGCGCGGCGGGTTTACGACATCCTGCGGCCGCTGTGGATGACGCAGTACGACGAGACGCAGAGCATCGGACGGCGGTACCGGCGCCAGGATGAAATCGGGACGCCGTGCTGCGTGACGATCGACTTCCAAACCGTGGGGGAGGACGGTGCTGCGGGGGACGGCTGCGTGACCATTCGCGATCGCGACACGCAGGAGCAAGTCCGGGTGCCGATCAGCGGGCTGGTGCAGGCGTTGGAGGAACGGATCCCGCGCTGTTAGGGAACCGCGCGGGATCGGGTCCCAGGTGCACAAGGGCCCGGGCACGGCATGTGCCCGGGCCGTTGTGTTGATGCGACCGGGCGAGGTTCAGGCCTGGCGCACGCCCGCGCGGCGGCAGGCTTCGCCGTATTCGGCGAGGGCACGCACCACCGGGTCGTTAGCGGCGAGGTCGCGCGGGCCGAAGTGGTGCGTGAGCGCCTCGTACACGTGGCGGCTGGCGACCTCCTGGCCGGCCTCGTCGTGTTCGCGGCAGCGCTGGCCGTACTCGGAGATGGCGCGGACGATGGGCTGGTGGGCGGCGAGGTCGAGCGGGCCGTAGTGGTGGGTCAGGGCCTCGTAGAGGTGGGCGGATGCTTGCTTGACGGCTTCCTCGGGGTCGGTCACGACGTTGCTCCTCATGGTTTCTGCCCTCCTGGTGCAGATTTAATGCAAATGTAACACAGGCGAAACACGTGCGAAACAGGATTTTGGCGGCGGGGGCGGCGGTGGGGCACAATTCGGCGGATGCCTGACCGGTTGCAAACCCGCCGTCTGCACGAAGCCGACCTGCCCGACTGTGCGGAGCTGCTCGCAGCCCGGCACCGTGCGGACCGCACCCGGCTCCCGATGCTGGAGCCTGCGTACGCGAATGGAGCGGCAGCGGAAGCTGCGGTGCGGGAGACGTGGAACGCGACCGGCGAAGGGGCCGTGGCGCTCTGTGGGGGCAGGGTGGTGGGGTATTGCATGGCGCGGCGCCTGTTCATCCCGGAGACAGAGATGGCGGCGCTGTTCGTGCCACCCCGGGCGGTCGCGATCCCGCCGTTCGGGCATGCCGTGGCGGGAGATGAGGACGCGACGGCGGTCTACCGCGCGCTGTACGCCTGCCTGGCGGAGGAGTGGGTACGGGATGGGCTGCTGGTGCACCGGGTGGAGATTGCTGCGGGTGACCGAGCCGTTGAAGAGGCGTGGCTGAGCCTCGGCTTTGGACGGGTGATGACGGCGGCAACCAGACCGACCGCAAGACCGGTCGAGGGACGGGCCGCGACGGTCGAGATCGTGCGGGCAACGCCCGCGGACCTGGAGACGGTGGTCGGGCTGAGCCAGGAGCTGGCAGCGCACCACCGGCGGGCGCCGATGTTCTGGCCGAACCCTGCCGAGGCGCAGGGGGCGATGCGACGCTTCCTGCAGGGCGCGCTGGCGAGCGAGATCCCGACGTTCGTGGCCCGCGACGGAAGGCAGGCGATCGGGATGCAATCGTTCCTGGTGCCGGGGTTTACGCCGGAGAGCCTGCCGGTGAGCCAGCGGCTCTACCTGTTCGAGGGCGTGGTGAGCGAGCGTGCCCGGGCAGCCGGCGTGGGAACGGCCCTCCTGCGCGCGTCGATGGCCTGGGCGCGGGAGGCCGGGTACGACCTGTGCACGCTGCACTGGGCCTCGGGCAACTTTTCGGGCGCGCCGTTCTGGCTCGGGCATAGCTTCGTGCCGGTGCAGCACACCATGGAGCGGCGGGTGGACGAGCGAGCGTTGTGGGGGCGGGCCCTGCCGGGGCATACGGCGTAACTGGCGTACCATTGGTCGTGTGAACGGATGGCAAACGCCCTTCGCCGGGCGGCTGGCGGGGGCGGTGCTGGCGCTGACGCTGGCGGGCGTCCCGGCAGCGTTCTGGCCGAAGCTCTACGACGATTTCACGCTGCCGAAGCAGGCGCTGCTGGCAGCGA
>FWPU01003542.1_pt1 | contig 39082 bp, 38 predicted proteins | sample 2228361 | NCBI WGS metagenome assembly FWPU01 (sample SAMEA103939777, study PRJEB20133) | metagenome | reverse complement strand
GTTTTGTTTTGTTGATAGCACAAAAGTGAGGCGCGTGATTCAGGTTCGTCACGCGCCCCTCCACTCCATCGAGTTACTTCACAAGCATCATTTTCTTTGTTTGCGTAAAGGCACCTGCTTGCAATTTGTAGAAATAAACACCGCTTGCAAGGTTCGAAGCATTGAATGGAACAGTGTAAGCCCCAGCGGCTTTGACTTCGTTCACGAGCGTCGCCACTTCTCTGCCCAATATATCATAGACTTTGAGCGAGACTCGTTCATTTTTCGGTAGGATATACGTGATGTTCGTCGTCGGGTTGAACGGGTTCGGATAGTTTTGTTCTAAACGATAATCCGCTACATTTCTTGTTCGATTGTCGCGCGACGACAAGGTAGAAACGCGTTGATAGACCAATTGCGCGCGTGAAATCGGCGCGTTATCATTGAATGCGCTTGAACCCGGAACGGGGTCTTGCTGATAGACCACATTTACAAAGTCATTGCTGGGGTTGAACTCTGCAATTGATGGGTATCTGAAGTCCATCGTGGCATTCGTTTCCAAAAGTCTTGGCTGTGACCACGTTGCACCAGCATCAGTCGACTTTGTGTATGCTACTGTGTAATAGTTTCTGCTTCCAACAGCAGTATCTTTTCGTGCAACGGTGAAGACAATATGTAAATCTCCGTTTGGCGTTACACCAATCGTTGGATAGTCAATCGGGAAGTGGTTCGTTTGAGTTGCACCGCCGCCTGGACGAACAAAGCCCTCCCAGTCAGAGCCAAAAATCGCCTGAATGCGGGTTGTATCTACCACATTTACAAAACCTGTGGCTTGCGACCAGAACCAAATGCCTTGTCCGCGGAATTCATATCCATCTCCTACGTATTGTCCTGTTGAAAATGTAAAGCAAAGGTTTTCTCCGCGATACACCGCGTCGCATCCAATCCAAGGTGTAATGGAGTCCGTTGCAGTTGTAATCAGGCCAATACCTGGACCGCTTTGGGTTAATTTGGTCAAGCGACGGAACGCCGCAGGGAAGGTTGCACCGCCATCAGTGGATTCAGCAAAGGAAATATAATTTTCTTCAGGACCTCCCAAGTGATACATCGTCACCTTGTTTCCACTTGGCGAGACAACCACATTGTAGCGTCCGCCTGAATCTAACGTATCTCCTTCTTCGGTTACAAGTGCATTAGTCCAATTTCCGAATTGTGCCAAGGCTGCGTCGTACTCAACCATGTGCACGGTTCCTGGTCCGCCGCTAAAGGACGCCATCATCCACATCTTGGTGCCTGCCGGGTTAGCGGTGATATAGGGCCAAATCAAGTTTCCGCCCAGCGTAGCACCAGGATCAGATGGGGCAACAGTTGAAAAACTCAACAGTCCTTCGTCGCCATCAATTGCAGCACGTGCGAGCAGTCTATCTCCAGGAGGTTGGTTGTGCATTGCGACCACGCCCAAATATGAGCCTGCTGAATTGAGCGTTGTCAGTGAAGGGAACCCTTCTCGAATGCCGCTCACGCTGGCGATGCTGTTCCATGTTTGACCGCCGTCGGTGCTGTAAGCATAGCCAGTTCGGCGTGTCGCATTTGCGTTTGCCGAGTCCGTGCTGAGCATGTAGGTAACATGAATTTTGTTTCCGTCGTTTGGGTTCACGGAAATGTACTTTGCGGCGGCGCCATTGATTTGATAATCATAAAATCCTGTCAATCCGGTTGGTATTCCGACAAACGATGAGCCTTCTGTGGCTTGAACAAATCCGTGTTCTTGAATCGTGCTGGCTTTTGAGGCGGCTGTCGTTTCGTCAAATTTCACTGGCTTTGCCACGGTTTCTCGATTCTTCTTGTCTTTTCCGCTGGCAAACATGGACACGCTCATCAGCAGGAGCGCAGATAAAAGCAGTGTAAAGTGCTTTCGCATTTTGTTCTCTCCTAAGTTTGAGTTAAAAGTTTGTATGTAATAATTGTGTGATTGAAATTGATTTCGTTCTTGCAGAACAACTTATCAAAGAACACAAATCATCAAAATTCCTTGTTTGAACACTTGTTTTCGCCCTAAACAAAATTTGGAGATGAGTCAAGACTTGCGCACCCTAAAACAGTTGGTTTCCGACCACTTGTCTTTAAGGCGACAATTTTTCATCTCCATTTTTGAGCATCTGCCCGAACAACCCGGCTCAATGATTGCTCAAACGACAAACAGAGCGGGACACTTTTCCCAAAACGAATTCTCAAACACATGTTGGAACAAATGATTTGGCTTATTTGAAAATGCTTGTTGGCGGATTTGGTTGATACAAGTTTTTGCCGAATCCGCACAAAGCGTAATTAGCATAGCGCGGTGCGACGCCAAGCCAATTTTCAAGCCAATGTGTTTGAAGCGTTCAGTTGTATTAAAGAGCGATTGGTAATACCGCGAGCACCTTTGTGTTGTTGACTTTATCTGTAGTTGACTTTAACTGATATTTAACACTTAGCACAAATTCTCCAAATTTTTTTTTCGGTTTTTTTCTGCTTTTGCCTTAAAAAATTACTTTTCTTGTTGGAGTCCCTTTCGGGTCGTTCCTCATATCAATCCAATCAGTGCAAGCATTCTGCCCGTTTTTCCTTTTTCATGGCGAAATGAAAAGAAGCGTTCGTGCTCCTCGTAAGTGCAGTGCGGCGAGATTTCAATCTGCGAGGCTGGAATTTGAAACGCTTCGAGTTGAAGGCGGTTGGCGGCTTTGAGGTCAAGAAAAAATTTTCCTTTTGCTTCATCATAACGTTTGACTTGACTTGGGAAGTGCATGGCGACCTCTTCGCCGACTTCGTAGCACTTGCCGCTAATGCACGCGCCGATGAAGGCATAGCACGCTTCGCCTTTTGTGCCGAAGGCTTCGTGCATTTTGCGCAGGGTTTTGTAGAGAATTGATTGAGCCGTGCCGCGCCAGCCGGCGTGAACGGCGGCGACGGCGTTGTGGGCTCTGTCGTAAATTAAAATCGGCGTGCAATCGGCGATGGAGACGGCAAGAAAAACGCCCTTTCGATTCGTGATGTGCGCGTCGAAGCCGTCGTAAGTTCCGCCGCGCTCGGCAATCAAAACCGCATCGCCGTGAACTTGATGCGAGAGCACAACTTGATTCGGCTCAATTCCAATCGTGCGATAAAGTATGGCGCGATTCTCCATGACGGTTTCGGGAGAGTCGCCTGAGGAAAGCCCCAAGTTGAGCGAGCAAAATGCGCCCGTGCTTACACCGCCTTCGCGCGTCGTTTGAAGCGCAATCACATTGGGAAATGCTTGAAAAATATTCGGTCGTAAAACCATGCTGGAAATCATGCTGGACATTTTCGCCCACTTTTTTTGCGCGCGATGCTGTTATCTTGATTTCCAAAAACATAACTGAACTTTCGATATGTTCAAACGTGCTCTGCTTGTTTGCGCGCTGTTTTTTAGCACCTCACTTTTTCAATCGCTCTTTGCACAAGTTTCGTGGCGGACTTTTACGTCGCTCTCATCGGCGCGTGCGGTTTCCGTTACACCAAGCGGCGACGTGTGGGTGGCAACGAGCGGCGGCTTGTATCGCTTTAACCCTATCACCAATCAAACCCAAACCTTCACGAACCTTCAAGGGCTTGCCGACACACGGCTCACGTCGCTTCAATACGACGCTGCGCGCAATACGCTTTGGATAGGCTCCAGCGACGGCGTGATTACAAACCTCAATCTCTCCAACGAGCAATTCACCAACAGTTTCGCCATTGCCAACGTTACACAGTTTCCGCAAAAGCAAATTCGCGATTTTGCTTTGAGCGGCGACTCGCTTTTAGCGGCGACGGATTTCGGCGTATTGCTCTACGCGCCTTCTCGCCGTGAGATTCGCGAAAGTTACCTGACGCTCGGCACTTTTCCGACGGGCACACCGGTGCGCTCGATTCTTTTCGCCGATACGCTCATTGTTGCTGGCACGCAACTTGGAATTGCGATTGCCTTGCGCAGAACGCCGAACTTACTTGCGCCCTCTTCTTGGCAGAGCATTAACATTGCAAATGTGAATCGCATGGCGGCGTTCAACGGAAAAATTTACATCGGCACCAGCACGTCGCTTTTGGCTTACAACGTGGCAACGCAGAGTTTCGAGACGGTTGCGACGGATTCCATCATTGCGCTTCGCACAGCGAATCGTCGCCTATACGCGTTGATGAAATCGGGCGTGCTTTCACTTTCTGAAAACGGCACAGTGAACACGTTTGCATTTGATTTTTTCAACGCGACGGATATTGATGTCGCTTCCGATGAAACGGCGTTCATCAGCGATGCACGGCAATCGCTCTTTGTGTTGCGCAATCAATCCGTTTCGCCGATTTCGCTCAACACGCCGCCCGCCAATCGCTTTGAATACTTCGGCGTGGATTCGCGCGGCAGGCTTTGGGTGAGTTCAACCGTGGGCGATAGAGGCAGAGAAGGCTTTTATCGGTTGGACTTTACAAGCGAGACTTGGACAAACTTCGCTTCACTTTCTGTGCCGGGCTTGAACGGTGAACTTCAACAGTTCAATTCGTTTGCGGAGTTAGGCGGCTCGATTTATTTGAGCGGCTGGGGAAATGGCTTCGTTGAATTTCTTGATGACACGGTTCGCGGCTATTCGCGATTCAACACGCCAGCCTTGTCTGGTCCTCCGAATGCACCGAACTTTATCGTCATTACCGACTTTGCGCCTGATGCCAACGGCGTGCTTTGAATGGCAAATTTTCTTTCTGCTAACGGCGCGCTGACGGCGAAACTGCCCGATGGCTCTTTTAGAAATTTTGCGACCGTCAGCACAAGTCCTTCTGACCTCAATGGTTTTCCGCCCGGCGTGTTTGCTTTTCGATTGACGATTGACAACAGCGGGCGAAAATGGGTCTCGTGTCGCAGTGCCGCCGCAGATGCCGGCGCGGGCGTCATGATTTTTGACGATAACGGCACGCTCGATGACCCCAGCGACGACCGATACATTCGCTTGACCAATGCGCCGAATCAAGGCAACTTGCCGAACCTGAAAATCAATGCCATTAAAACGGATTTAGATGGCGCGATTTGGTTTGCGACCGACGAAGGCGCGGCGTATTACTTCGACGCAAGCCTTGTGCAACCTGGCTTTGCGATTCCCAGCGTAACGCGCATTTTTGATTTGCAAGATGAAGTGCTCACCGCGCTTGCCATCGATGCGCTGAATCGGAAGTGGTTCGGCTCAACCAACGGCGTTTGGCTTCTTTCGCCCGACGGCTCGTCGGTGATTGCACACTACACTGAAAGAAACTCGCCACTTCTTTCCAATCGAGTGCTTGCCATTGAGGTCGATAAGCCGAGCGGCAGAGTCTTCGTCGGCACGGAGCGCGGTTTATCGGTGATTCAAACGACAGCCGTTCAGCCACCGCTCACCATGTCGGATTTGAAAATCGCGCCCAATCCAGTGCGCTTACCCGAACATCGCGCGATTCAAATTCAAGGACTTTCGCGCAATGCGTCGGTTAAAATTATCACCGTTACCGGTCGCTTGGTTCGTGATTTGAAAAGCGACGGCGGCGCAGTCGTTTTTTGGGACGGGAAGGACAATCGCGGGGAGTTCGTTGCGAGTGGCATTTACATCGCCGTCGGCATTAGCGAGAGCGGCAAAGAAAGCGGAGTTGGAAAAATCGCCGTGATTCGCGGGAGATAAGTGTTCGGAATTTTTTTCGCACGTAGTTGCTTTGTGCCTTTCGGGCTTGTATATTTGCAACCTTTTTCCAGAGCATCTATTTGAAAAAGCATTTGGTCAGGTAGCTCAGTCGGTAGAGCAAAGGACTGAAAATCCTTGTGTCGGGGGTTCGATTCCCTCCCTGACCACCACTCTGAAAACCGTATTGCACGGCTTTTTTTGTTCAATTCAATTTTTCGTTGCGCGGAAACAGATTTTTTTTAACTTCCTGCCTCTCACAAAGTTCGCTGTTCGTTTCAGTCTTTCTCACAGTACAAAATGATATTCCGATGAGCCAGAAACTCAAAATTTTATTTGTCGACGACGAGCCTCACATTTTGGAAGCTCTCTCTCAACTTTTCGACATGCTCTACGATGTGCACACGGCGAATAGCGGCGCAGCAGCCATTGAGTATGTTCGCCAAACGCCCGACCTTGCCATTGTCGTCAGCGACCAGCGCATGCCGCAAATGAAAGGGATTGATGTGCTCAAAGCCATTAAGGAGATTTCGCCCGATACCGTGCGCATTTTGCTTACAGGCTACGCCGACGCCGACGCGATTTTGGATTCGGTCAATGTCGGCGAAGTCTTTCGCTATATCAAAAAGCCATGGAACACGGAGCAAATTCGTGAAATCATTTCGCTTGCGGCAATGACCTACACGACGCGCAAGAAAGCCAAAGAAGTAAAAACTTCTGCGCCAATGCCCGCCTCGTCAACGCCTTCGCCACAACCCACTAACACCATCACGGCGGCGATGGAACAGCTCTTGAAGCAAAAATCCGTCGAGGAAAATTTCCTTACGAAACTTTCAGAAGCACACAAAGCCGGCTCGACCGAAGAAATTTTTGAGCGTGCCTTTTTAAGTCAATCGGGCAAGCCGAAAATTCTCGTCGTCGATGATGAGCAAGGCGTTTTGGTCGCGCTCTCACAACTTTTATCTGATGAATATGAAGTGATAACTTGCCAATCCGCCGATGAAGCAGTGAAATTGCTTGAGCAAGATTCGTTTGTAACGCTTCTGCTCACCGACCAGCGTATGCCGAAAAAAACCGGCACAGAGCTTTTGATTGATTCGCGCGAACTTGCGCCGCTCGTCCCCAAAATCCTCATCACTGCTTACACAGATGTAGAAGATGTTATTCGCTTGATTAACGAAGGGCAAATTTTCCGCTACATTCAAAAGCCTTGGAATCCTGAAAAGCTTCGCGAAACGATTACCGAAGCCGTCATGCTCTACAAGCATCAAATCACGTCGCAACTTTCTTCACGCACGGAAAGCGAGCGCGCTGCCGATAGCAACAAAATCGCGTCGTCAACTGCCAATGCTCAAGCGTCGCCCGAAGACGCCCTCGCCAAACTCAAAGCACTCAGCGAACTGGCTAAAAAAACTTCGTAGTCAACGATTAACACAGAAAAGGATAGACCGATGTTAGAAGGATTTCTTCGCTCCAAAGATTACCTCGCCAAAGAGAGCGTGCCGAAAGCCGAATACGAGCGCGTTCTTAAAGAACGCAATCTCTTGCTCCAACTCATCGATAGCCTTCCTGATAGCATTTACGCCAAAGATACAGAGGGCAAATTCTTGCTCTCTAATCGGAAAAATACCGAACTGCTTGGCAGGCATCATTCATTTGAAGTGATTGGAAAAACTGACTTTGATTTCTACGAAAAAGACCTCGCCGAGCGATACCGACAAGATGAAATCGTTTTGCTTAACAGCAGTCAAGACACCATCAACTCCGAAGAGCCGAACATCAACAACCTCACCGGAGAAAAGCGATGGATTTCTACAACGAAAGTCATTTATCGCGATGAAAACCGGGAACCGTTAGGTCTTTTTGGCATTGGGCGCGACATCACGACGCGAAAACTCATCGAAGAGGAATTGGTCAAAAGCGAAGAGATGTTTCGCAAAACGATTGATAGCGTGCCGAGCATGATTTATCAAATTCTCTTTCGCCCCGACGGCACGATTATCTATCCGTTTGTGAGTGCATGTAGCAAAGCCATCTACGGTATTGAGCCTGAACAGATTATGCTCGATGCTTCCATCATCACCAAGATGTGGCACCCCGACGACATTGGTGAATACATGCGGCGCGTCGAAGAATGCCGGCGCACCTTGAAGCCATTTGATATGGAGTGCCGCATTGTGTTGCCCGATGGCAAAATCAAGTGGCTTCGCATTCACTCTATGCCTGAGCTTGAACCTGATGGCAGTCTTCGCTTCTATGGGGTGCGTATTGATATCACCAATCAAAAAAATCTGGAAGCACGCTTGCGTGAAACACAAGCCAAACTCGAGGCGGCTTCCGACCTTGCTAAAATCGCTTTTTGGAGTTCCGACCTCCGACGACAAGTGTTCATTTTCAACGACCGATGTCTTGCCCTTCTTGGCACGAGTATCCACGAAATAGGCTCATTTGAAATTCCCATTTCCGACTACCTTGCTCGCTTCGTTGTTGCCGACGATGTGAATACTTGTGTCCAGCACTTTCAATCGGTCTTTACCAATCCCACTCTCAAGCGTGGCGAGATTGTCTATCGCATCAAGCATGCTCATGATGGCTCTATTCACTACATCAAGGCGATTTACACCATTGAGCGCAGCACAGACGGCACACCAATAAGCCTTTCTGGCTCTATACAAGACATTACCGAACAAGTTCTCGCTGAAGAGGCACTGCGCGAAAGCGAAGCCAAGTTCCGCAAAACAGTGAACACCGTGCCCAGTGTCATTTATCAATTGAAGTTTAACCCTGATGGCACTTACCATTATCCGTTCATCAGCGACAACTGCCGGTTGCTTTATGAAGTCAGTGCTGAAGACGCCATGCGCGATGCGATGGTGTTGACCAACATGTGGCACCCTGACGATGTTGAGGAGTATTGGCGTCAGATTCGCCACACGCTTACGAATCTTGTTCCGCTTGATGTTACGGTTCGCATTATCACGCCGTCGGGTAAGGTCAAATGGGTTCGAGTCAATTCTATGCCCGAGCGTTTGGCTGATGGAAGTATCGTGCTCTACGGTGTGTGCACCGATGTAACAGAGCAAAAGAAACTTGAAGCCGAACTGGCGGCACGATTAAAACAAATTCAAGACACACAGGCGCATTTGATTCAATCCGAGAAAATGTCGGCACTGGGGCAGATGGTTGCTGGTATTGCGCACGAGCTCAACACGCCGATTGGCTACGCTTCCAACAATGTAACCTTGATTCGAGAACGCTTTTCTATCATTTCAAATTTGCTCTCCAAAGCCTTGAAAGCGCAAGACGCGGTCTATTCGGGAGAATTGGAAAAAGCCCTTGCAATGATGCAGGAGATTCGCACCTCGCCAAATGGAACGGTCGCTGAACTTGAAGAAACCGTGCGACGCACCGAGCGGCTCTTCATCGGTATTTCATCAGGCTTTGAACAAATGACGAACCTCGTGCGCTCCATGCGCAACTTTGCACGCCTTGATGAAGCCGAAATGAAAAAAGCCGACATCAACGAAGGCATTAGAAATTGCCTCTTGATGGTCGGACATCTGCTCAAAGACAAAGACATTGAACTGACAACCGAGTATTCTATGCTGCCGCCCGTCGATTGCTTCCCCGCCCAACTCAACCAAGTCTTTTTGAACCTGATCGGCAATGCCATTCACGCCGTTGAGGAAAAGCCAAATGCCAAAGTGCATATTAAAACGTCGCTCGAGCAAAACTATGTCGTTGTTCGCGTTCAAGACAACGGCAAGGGCATTCCGAAGCATGTGCAGGCGAAAATTTTTGACCCGTTTTTCACAACGAAGCCCGTCGGCAAAGGCACGGGGTTGGGGCTCTCGATATCATTTGATATTGTTCAAAAACATCGCGGCACGCTCACCTTTGAAACCGAAGAAGGCAAAGGCACTACCTTCATCGTGAAAATTCCCGCGACGGATTTTCTACAAATTTCTTCATAACGATTTGACGAGAACGCGCGAACTATGAAACGACTTAAATTGCTCTTGGTTGATGACGAACCGCTGATTTTAGAAAGCCTGTCGCAACTCTTCGACTACGACTACAATGTTCTGACGGCAACCAGCGGCGAGGCGGCACTCTCGCTTCTCAACTCGCATCGCGATATTGCGATTATCATCAGCGACCAACGCATGGGTGGCATGCGCGGCGTCGATTTGCTTCGCCACGTTAAACAGGTTGCTCCTGAATCGATGCGCATTTTGCTCACGGGCTACTCCGACCTTGAATCCGTGCTTCAATCCGTCAATGTCGGCGAAGTCTTTCGCTATGTTCGCAAGCCTTGGCAAGCCGACACGCTCAAATCCATTGTCGCCCTTGCCGCGGCCACTTACATCTTGCGCGGTCAGCGCGAAAGGAAGCCAGATTCATTTTCAGAGCCGTCGCCGTCGCCGTCGCTTGTCAATGCCCTTAAATTCAATGCGCCTCCTCTTGCAACGCCCGAATCACTGGAACCATCACTCCGTCCTGATGCTTCACAAACCGACGCGCCAAATAATCCGACACACACTTCGCCGGAGCCTATTTCTTCTGAAACCCCATTTAGTGACCCGCCGCCCGAATCGCTCGCCCCAACACAAGATGAGAGACCGTCTTCGCCCACCCTCATCACCGAAGACCTCGTCAACGGCGTTGAAAAAACACTCGACACCCTGCCCGTTCATCTTGACCTTAAAGACGAACCTCCACCCGTTGTGCACATAGAAACTCTGCAAGCCGAATTTCAATCGTATTTCACCGACGATATTTTAGCCGAACTCAAACGCTACGAAAGTTTCGAGGAAGAATTTTTCGCCCGCCTCAACGAAGCTAACGACCTTGACTTAATCGCTTCCGACAACTTGGGCAGTTTTGAAAAACGCTTCTGCGGTAAAAGCGGAAAGCCGCGCGTTCTCTTCGTCGATGACGATTCCGACGTGCTTTATCTCATCTCCGAAACCTTCAAACGTGAATACGACGTCTTCACTTGCCTTTCGGCAGAATCGGCGATGGAGCTTTTGGAGGGGAAATCATTTTTCGCCTGCATTGTGGCGGATTTGAGAATGCCCGGACAAAGCGGCTCGGAATTTCTCATTCAAGCCGAAGCGATTGAACCGCTTGTGCCGAAAATTTTAATGTCCTCTTACGCCGACGCCGAAGTCATCGTCTCGCTCGTCAATCACGGGCTCCTGTATCGATTCGTCTCCAAGCCTTACGACGTGCCGAACCTGAAAAACATCATTGTCAGCGCGGTTGAAGAGTGTCGCCGCCGCTTCGCGCGCGGCTTGAAGTATCGCGGCATGAAAAAAGCCTTTCTCGATTCCAAAGCAAATGAAAAGCCGATTGAGCACAACGAACTTTACTTCGCGCCCAAAGACTCCCGCTCCGATGAACTCCGCACGCAGTTGGAAAATCTCAATCGCCTGACCAAAAAGTCACCTTGACCAGTTCATCGGCTTATCGCCCATTCCGACTCTCAATCGTCGATGCGGGTGAAGCGAAACAATCCCTCTTCGCCCGTCTTGACAGGCTGACGAGCTGGGCGAGGCTCGCTTGGATTGATTCATCGCGAAGCTCTTCACGTTGTTTTGGTATGAAGAATTCGCACGTTCATCGTTCAACGCGCCGCTTTCAACTTCTTCATTTGCTAACCGCGATTGATTATCTTACTCTTCATCAATTCATTTCAAAGTTCAATGCAATACAGACTTTTCGGCAATTCAGGCTTGCGCGTTTCAGAGATTGCGCTCGGCACAATGGGCTTCGGCACAGAGTGGGGCTGGGGCGCAGATTACGAGACGAGCAAAAAAATCTTTGAAGTCTATGCCAATGCCGGCGGAAATTTTCTGGACACCGCCAACATCTACACCGCAGGCACATCGGAAAAATTTTGTGGCGACTTTATCTCCCACGACCGCGACCATTTCGTTATCGCCACCAAATACTCGCTTCAAGACCGAATGAACGACGTGCATTACGCCGGCAATCACCGCAAAAACATGATGCGCTCGGTGCGCGAAAGCCTCAAACGGCTTAATACTGATTTCATCGACCTTCTCTGGCTTCATGCGTGGGATTTCACCACGCCCGTTGAAGAAGTCATGCGCGGCTTGGACGACCTCGTCTCGCGCGGCTTGGTGCATTACATCGGCATTTCTGACACGCCCGCGTGGATTGTCTCACAAGCCAATATGCTCGCTGAACTGCGCGGCTGGACGAAGTTCGTCGGATTGCAGATTGAATACTCGCTCATTCAACGCACGCCAGAGCGCGATTTACTGCCAATGGCAAAAGCATGGAAGATGACCGTAACACCTTGGGGCGCGCTTGCAGGAGGCGCACTTTCAGGTAAATACTTGCGCGGCGAAAAAGGTCGTCTTCCCGAAAATAGTGCGCGTCTCAATGAACGAAGTGCCGCGATTGCCAAAGAAGTCGTCGCCGTCGCCGAAGCACTCGGCGCAACACCCGCACAAGTCGCGCTCAAATGGACGATGCAACAGGGGGTTTCCGTCGTGCCGATTGTCGGCTCAACCAAGCCTGAACAACTCCTCGATACGCTTCAATCTATTAACATCACCATTCCTGATGAACATCTTCAACGGCTCAATGCCGTCAGCGCGATTGAACTCGGATTCCCGCACGATTTTCTCGTGAGCGACGCCGTCAAAAATGCGCTCGGACGCACACAAGAAATGATTATCAAGTAACTTTAATTGTTGGAATTGATATGCCGATTCTCGCCGTCATTCCCGCCCGATACGCCTCGACGCGCTTTCCGGCAAAGCCACTCGCCATGATTGAAGGCAAACCGATGATTCAACGCGTCTATGAATCCGCTATCCGATGCACAGCGTTTTCAAAAGTCATCGTTGCGACCGACGATGAGCGCATTGCCAATGCCGTTCATGGCTTTGGCGGCGAAGTTGAACTGACGCGCGTCGAGCATCAAACTGGAACCGATAGAATCGCCGAAGTCGCCAGCCGACACCCGAATTATGACGTGATTGCCAACATTCAAGGCGACCAGCCTTTCGTCACGCTTGAAGCATTAGAAAAACTCGTTGAGCCTTACCTGCACGACGAACTGCCCGACATGACCACCGTCGCCGCCCCGCTGGATATGCTCAACGGATACCGCGACGCGCACACCGTCAAAGTGATTTGCAATCAAAAGCAACGGGCGATGTATTTTTCGCGCGCGCCAGTTCCGTTTTTTCGCAACGCTGTGCATAATCCGCCTGTTTATCACCATATCGGGCTGTATGCGTTCCGACGCGATTTTCTTTTCTTCTACGCGATGCTCCCGCCCTCGCCACTTGAACAAGCCGAATCGCTCGAGCAACTGCGCGCGCTTGAAAACGGCTACATGATTCAAGTCGGCATTATCTCAAAACCTATCTTGGAAATCAACACGCCAGAGGATTTGCAAAAAGTCAAATCGCTGATTGAGGCTGGCGAACTAACGCTCTAACTTCATGGGCAAGGCGTCAGCTTCTTGCTTTGAAAAATTCCGACGCTGATTTATTCTTGCTTCGATTGCTTTGAGAGTCTAAACTTTTTCAACCATGAACGAAACGCTGACGCCGCCGAAGTCGCTTGCATCATTGGACTTCAACAATACCCAAATTGCCTTTGCTTCAAAGACCGACTGGCAACTGACGGAACGCTACTGGCTTTTTCGCGCGATGAACAATCCGACACTCACAAAACTCGGCACGGCTGTGCTCGGCTGGGCAATTCGCTGGAAACTGCCTGTCAAAGGCTTGATTAAAGCCACGATTTTCAAACAGTTCTGCGGCGGCGAAACCGTTGACGAATGCTTGCCCGTCATGCATGACCTTGAACGCGCCAATATCAAATCCATTCTCGATTACTCCGTCGAAGGCGAAGAAAGCGAAGCGGGATTTGACGCTGTGGTTGAAAAAACGATTTACACAATTGAAAAAAGTAAAGAGACTTCCGCCATTCCTTTTGCTGTCTTCAAAATGACGGGCATTGCACGATTCGGGTTGCTCGAAAAAGTCAGCGCGGCACAAACGCTTACCGCCGATGAAGTTGCCGAGTGGAGCAAGGTCAAGTCGCGTTTGCACAAAATCTGCAAAGCCGCGCAACATGCCGACTTGCCCGTGATGATTGACGCCGAAGAATCATGGATTCAAGCCGCGATTGATTCCCTTGCCGATGAAATGATGGAGCACTACAACAAACACAAGCCGCTCGTCTACAACACAATTCAACTTTATCGCAAAGACCGATTGGCGTTCCTGAAATCTTCTTTTGTCAAAGCGGAAAAAGGAGGCTACTACTTGGGCGTCAAACTCGTGCGCGGAGCGTATATGGAAAAGGAACGCGCACGCGCCGCCGAACACGGATACCCTTCGCCCATTCAAGACACCAAAGCCGACACCGACCGCGACTTCAATCTCGCCATTGACTTCTGCCTCGAACACCTCGACCGAATTGGCGTCTGTTTAGGCACGCATAACGAAGAAAGCAGTCTGAAAATGGCGCAGTTGATTCTCGAGAAAAATTTGCCGCTCAATCACCCGCATCTTTACTTCTCGCAACTCTACGGCATGGGCGACCACATCAGTTACAACCTCGCACAAGCTGGTTTCAATGTTGTCAAGTATGTACCATATGGCGCGGTGAAGCACGTGCTTCCGTATCTCTTTCGTCGAGCACAGGAAAATACTGCGGTTGCAGGCTACACCAGCCGTGAGTTAAGACTTCTTATTGCAGAGCGCAAGCGACGCAAAGATGAATAATTTTCATTGCTTCCATCGGCGCAAGGCGTGGACTTTTCCCAAGTTGAGATAAATCGTTGCGATTGAGCGTTTTTCGCCGAGTGATTCGGCAATGGCGTGGCTTTGGGTGAGAAGTTCGAGGGCGCGCGTTGGGTCGCCCAATTCCAAATGCACGAAGGCTAAGTTGCCCAGCGAGGCGATTTTGCCGCGTACGTCGTTCAATTTCTCCTTGATGGTCAAGCTTTTTTCGTGGCAGGCGAGCGCGTCTGAAAGCCGCTTTTGGTCAATGAAGGCATTTCCGAGATTATTGAGGACGACGGCTTCGGTTTTGGTTAGTCCAAAAGACTGACAGAGGGCGAGCGATGCTTCAAAGCGTGCGATTGCCGTTTCGGTTTCTCGGCGGCGCAAATGCACGATGCCGATGCTACAAAGAAACGCGGCTTCTTTTTCTTTATCGCCGATGAGTTGAGCGAGTGTTAAACTTTCCTGAAAGCAGTCGACGGCGTTGGCGTCGTCGCCGAGTGTGTAGTGGGCAATGCCTTTGGTATTGAGGGCGAAGGTTTTTTCAGCGAGGAGGTCGTCTCGGTTGCCGATGAGTGCGAGAGCCGTTTCGGCAAGGTGGAGCGAGCGTTGGAAGTCGGTAAATCGGAGCGCAAAGGCTTCTTCGTTGAGCGTTTGAAGTTTGGCTTTTAATTCTTTGGCTTTTAATTCGTCGGCTTGCATGGTGGTTACGCCCTTTCGCTGTGGTTGGGTGTGCGATTGACGAGCTTGACGCAGACGCGTCCGAGATTGAGGTTGACGCTACAATAGAGAAACTTATCGCCCGTTTCTTCGGCGAGGCGCAAACATTCCAAGAGCACGCATCGCGCTTCCTGTGTTTCTCCTTTTTGAATCAACGCCATTGCGATGTTGTGTTTGGCGATGCCGATTGAGCCGACGTAACTCATGGACTCAAAGAGTGCAAGGGCTTTGCGGGAGTAGGAGAGCGCAAGGTCGGGCTTTTTTTGCTTTAAGTAAATTCCGCCGATGTTCAAGGTCGAGCGCGCGATATTGAGTTTGGAATTCGCCGCCTGAAAGTGCACGAGTGCTTCTTGGTAAAGTCCTATGGCTTGCTCGTAGTCGTTGTTCAAAGAAGAAATCAGCGCGAAGTTTGAAAGGGCGGAGGCTTCTCCTAAGGCATCGCCCTGTTGGCGACATGTTTCGATGCTTTCAGTAATCAAATCGGCGGCGGCGGCGTAATCCGCAAGGATTCCATAAACCGCACCCAGATTGTTGCTCGCATTGGCGATGAGTTCTTTGTTATCCATTTCGCGCGCCAATGTAAGTACTTCTTGAAGCGATTGCATCGCTTTCTCTATGAGTCCTTTCTTTCGGTATGCCAGCCCCAATGCTTGCAAGGCGTGGGCTTGTCGAAGTTTATTTCCCAATCGTTCAAATATCTGCAAGGCTTGCGCGGCGTAGGATTCAACTTCATTAAACAGCCCCGTTTGCCATTTGGCGGAGGCGATGATGAGCAAACTTTCCGCCAAGCCTGCGCTGTAGCCGATTTGTTCGGCGGCGTCTTTGGCTTTCAGTGCCAAAGAAAGTGCTTCGGCGGGATTTTTCTTACGCAGTTGGTCGGCTTCTTGGTTGAGCGCGTCGATGGGTTCTGTGCTTTTCATTTCTTCAATCCGATTTCTGCTTTGCGTGCAACCGACCCAAGCTCAGCGACGCATTTGCGATGATGATTTTATCTGAAAGATGCTCGCCGAGTGCTAATGCTTCGGAAAAAAGTTCGAATGCTTTTTGACGCGCCCCGACGCCTTCATAGACGATGGCGAGGTTGTGTTTCGTGACGGCAACGCCTTTCTGCGAGTTCAATTCTTCATAGAGCATGAGCGATTTCTCGTGATGAATGATTGCACGTTCGGGGTCGTTGAGTCGATCGAATATCGTTCCCAAATTTCCGAGAACCATTGCGGTTTCTTTTTTCAAGTTCAGCGACTCGAAGATAGCCAACGCGGCTTGATATTCCTTCAATGCGTTTTGATAATCTTGGTTGAGTTTATAGACGAGCCCGATGTTGTTTCGCGTAGAGGCTTCTCCGTATTGGTCGCCGAGTTCTTGGCGCAAGGAGAGGCTTTTGAGCAAGGCATCGAGGGCGGCGGTGTAGTCGGCAAATTCGCCGTAGAGAATGGCGATGTTGTTGAGGGCGTTGGAGATAAAGCGTTTTTCGCCGATTGATTCGGCGCATTTCAAACTTTCTTGGTGGGCGAGCAAGGCTTCATTCGGCTCGTTCATGGCTTGATGCAGTTGCCCCAGAATTTGAAACGCCGTTGCTCTTCCCTTTGCATTGCCGAGCGACACAAAGTGAGAGAGGGCTTCGCGGATTGCAGGCTTGCCTTCGCTGTAGCGTTCCATACGCCAACAAACTGCACCGATATTGAGCAAACTTTCCGCCAGCCCTAATGCGTCGCCCTGTTCCCGCGCCAGACGCTCGGCTTCTTTTGCCAATTCAAGGGCGCGTTCAGGCTCTTGCAGGCGAAGCGATTCGGCTTCTTTATTGAGCGACCGAACTTTCTCTCTCAAATCGGACGACATCGAGATATTTAGTTAGTTCAGCTGTTGGAATTATGTGTAATTCTGACTCAACCGCGTAAAAGAGCGTGATGAAAATCAGGTTTCCTTTATGCGTGGTGTAGAAACTTTGCCAATAGTGATTTTCTTCGTTGTGCTTTTTGAGGAGCGATTGCCATGTTTTGCCGCCGTGCTCCACCGTTGCAAGCGAGACGATTTGAAATTTATCGAAGTATTCCAGATAAGATTTCATCAATCCGCCAAATGCGCCCATGTTTCGCTTCAATGTTAAGCCATAAACGCGGTGAAGCATGTTAGCAAATTCTGCCGTTGCAATGCTATCCATTGGAAGTCTGAGCTCTTGGGGTTCAAAGCGTAAGTAACTGATTTTTTCAATTTTCCCGCTTGGCTGTTCAGGACTCATTTCAAAGCAACTTTCTGCCAATTGCGTCAGCCGATGCCCGTTGAGTTTGGAAAGGCGCGTGCCGTCGCAAAGGTCGGCTTCGTTCATAGCGGGACGCTTGCAGGCGGCGATGAAAAAGAGCAGAGCTAAGACAACACGCTTCAATTATTTTTCCTCCACACGTAAAAATTTTGAGAAGTGATTAAACTTTTCGTCGTCAATGCCTTTGATTTGGCGCAGGTCTTCAACTGATGAGAACGCACCGACTTCGAGGCGGTAGCGCACAATGCGCTCGGCAAGTTGCTTGGTCATTTTGGGAATGCGCAAAAGGTCTTTGGCGGAGGCGCGATTGAGGTCAAGCGTTTCGCCTTCTTTGAGCAGTGCGGCGTCTTTGGCAAAAGCGGTTGCGATGGTTTCATCGAGCATGCGTGATGCCATTTCAGGTGTTGCACCGTCTCCAAAGCGAAGCGAAACGGAAAGTTGATTCGTCATGCCTAAATCTCGATGCGTGGCGAAGGCGTAGTCTATATCGAGCAGTGCGTAATGCACGCCGAAGCCCCCTGTGAAGCGCGACGGTTCGGTTGAAAACCCGACGCGAATACTGAACGCCATCACAGGTCGATATTCAAACCCTGACTTGATGCTAAGCGGAAAGCGCACGTCTTTTTCAAGGTCGAGTGCGATGAGAAAGTTCGAGAGGGCTTTGTAGGAAAGTCCGAGCGCGTAAGTTTGCGCCAATTCTTCGCGCGACACGCCGATGCGCGGCGCGTTGAGGTTGTGCGCGGCAAATCCCAGCGTGAGCGATTCGGTGATTAAGCCGAGCACGCCGATGTCAATTCCCATCGTGCCGGCACTGCCGTAATTTTTGATGAAGGTGTGCTGATAGTTCACCGTGATGCCGTAAAGAAATTTCTTCTCAAATGAACTGGCGTAGGTGAGTCCGAACATGGTCTCGTTGTAAAGTTCAAAGCCGTAACGTTTGGCGGAAATCCCAACTGCGCCGTATTGACGCGGCAAGAGCGCAGGTTCAAGGTATGAAAAAGTGAGGTAATCGAGTTCCTGCAAGCCGTAAGGGCGTGCGTAAAAAAATGAGACTTCGCGAAACGGCACCAGCATTGCGCCTGCGGGGTTATAGAACAGGGTTGTAGAGGAATTGGCTAATCCTGTAAATGCGCCGCCCAGTGCAATTGCTCTTGCCCCAATGTCCAACTTTTCTCCGCCTGCAAATGCCGGGACATTCAGCATCAACATCGCACATAGTATCCGTATCGCTTGTTTCATCGTGAGGCATTGTTGAGAGATTGACGAAAAAATCTTATCTACGAAAGAATTTACAAACTTTCCTCGATGTCGCACGTCGCCTTTGAGATTACGCTTATTTTCATTTTGATTCTTGCTAACGGGGTTTTCGCGCTTGCGGAAATTGCGATTGTCTCGTCTAAAAAAACACGGCTTGAGCAGCTTGCGCTCAAAGGGAATGTCGGCGCGAAAGTTGCCCTTGAGCTGGCTAACGCACCTGAAAAGTTTCTTTCAACCGTTCAAGTTGGCATTACGCTGATTGGGATTTTAGCGGGCGCATTTGGCGGCGCAACGCTTTCCTCTCCCCTTGCCGATTACCTTTCTCAATTTCAGTTCATCGGTGCTTATAGCGAAAGCTTGAGTCTGGGGATTGTGGTTTCCGCGATTACGTTTCTTTCGCTCATTATGGGCGAACTGGTGCCGAAGCGGATTGCGCTGAATAATCCCGAAGCGATTGCGTGTGTGGTTGCGCCGCCGATGTGGTGGCTTTCGCGCGTCGCCAATCCGATTGTCAGCGTGCTGAGCGGCTCGACAAGTTTTGTGATGAAGTTGCTGGGCATTAAAGCCAATCCTGAAAGCCCTGTAACCGAAGAAGAAGTCCGCATCATGATTGCACTCGGCACGAAGTCGGGCGAATTTGAGCCGGTCGAGCAAGACCTCATCAACCGCATCTTCAAACTTTCCGACCGACGCATTAGCGAACTGATGACGCCGAAAAATGAAATCCTTTGGATAGACCTTCACGACTCTGAAAAAGCCATTCGCGAACTTGTTTTGAGCTGCACTCATTCGGCTTTCCCAGTCTGCGATGATTCCTTAGATAAAGTGGTTGGCATTGTTCGTGTCAAAGATATTCTCGTGGCTATGGAAAAAGGGGAGCCGCTTGACATTCGAGCCCACATGAAACCGCCGACGTTTTTTTTGGAATCGCTCTCGGCGTTTCGCGTCTTTGAAAAACTTCGCAGGGTCAAACCCCAGCTCGCTATTATCATCAACGAATACGGAGCCACACAAGGCTTAATCACCATGAACGACATTCTCGGTAGCATCACGGGTGACATCGATGGCGAAACGCTCGCACCCTACGCCATACAACGCGCCGACGGCTCCTGGCTCATTGAGGGCTTAATGCCTATTCGCGAATTCAAAGAGCAATTCAATCTCGCCGAACTGCCTGATGAAGACTCTGGCTACGAAACACTTGGCGGATTTGTTATGCACCAACTCGGCACTGTTCCCAAAGAAGGTCAAAGTTTCGAGTGGAACAACGCCCGCTTCGAAGTCGTCGATATGGACGGCAGACGCATCGACAAAATCCTCTACGCGCCGCTCAAAGAGCAACGCTAAAACCGCTCTTGCATTTTCATCATGACTGACTTAATTTTAGACTTCCACTGAAGAGGTATGAGAACTGAAGAGGTATGAGAAAAGTATCGTTTGCCATCATTCTCGTCTTTCTTGCCTTGTATTTGCAGAGCAGTGCAACGGTTTGGATAGGCTATTTCGCACTTCAAGAAGAAATTGCCAAGCATTGCGAAAACAAATCCAATGCCGACTGCGCCGGTAAGTGTCAAGTTCAAAAAATTGAAACAGAAACCCACGCCAACGCGCTCGTTCAAGTCAGCATTCCCGACGTTTCAGAATTTCTCCCGAAAAAAAATTCCTCTGTTTTTTTCACTGACGCCAATGTGCGTTCCTTCTTCATTTTTTCAGAACGGTCGCTTCCACACGGATACGACACCGAAGTCTTTCGCCCGCCGATTTCCGCTTAATTTCCCAACTTACATTTGTGTTTTAGAACGCTCATGGCTTGTTGCCAGAGCAGGCTTGTTCGTTTTCGTTCAACTCGTTTCCAATCAAAATTTCAAACTTCATCAAGTTCAATGAAAAAGCATTTTCTTTCACTCGCGCTTCTCGTTTTTTTCGCTTCTGCTTGCAAAGAGGAATCCAACAGCGTCACACCGCCGCCTACGCCGACGGACGAAACCGTCTCGTTTAAGATGCGCATTGAGGGCGTGTTCGGCACAACGCCGTTTGCGCTCAATCAGCCTTTTGTCAATCAAGCGGGCGACACGGTGCGCTTCACAATGGCGAAATTTTATCTCTCCGAAGTCTGCGTGATTGATACGCTCGGCAGAGCGATTCCCGTCCGCGTCGTCGATACCCTAAGCACGGCGACGATTGACAACCAAACCGTTACCTTGCTCGACTACGCCACTGCGCAAAATGGCGCGTTTGAACTCACAGTTCGCGCTAAGCCCGGCTTGTATCGCGGCATGAAGTTCAACATCGGCGTGCCGTTTGACCTCAATCACCGCGACGCGTCGATTCTTCCGCGACCGCTCAATGTCGATCAAGGCATGTTTTGGATTTGGAACACGGGTTATATTTTCCATCGAATTGAGGGCAATTTCGATTCATTAGGAACATCGCGAAATTTCCTTTATCACATTGGGGGCGACAATCGTAATCTTACAGTTCAACTCGCAACGCTCATCAATCAAGGCAGTATGACACAGACATCGTTCACGGTCAATCAAGAAGGCTCGAGCGTCTTCAGAGTGAGAATGGATTACAGCCGTCTATTCACGACGGGCTTAACGCCGCCGAACCCGATTCGCTTGCGCCAAAATCTCAACGAGCGCACGGCGCACGGCGGCGCGCTTGCTGACCGCGTGTTTATGAACACACAAGGAATGTTTAGCCGAGTGATGAACTAATGAAAAAGGTCTCGCTTCTTTGTTTGCTTTTTGCCTTTGGCGCATTTGCCTGTTCAAAAGTCGACGGCACAATGCCCAGCGACCGCCACGACGGCTTTACGGGAACGATTCCGACGGATTTTCCGCCAATGCGTATTCCTGCCGATAATCCGCTCACCGACGCGAAAGTTCGGCTGGGACGATTTCTCTTTTTTGATAAGCGATTAAGCCGCGACAGTTCAACCTCGTGCGCTTCGTGCCACAAGCCCGAACGCGCGTTTGCCGACACAGGCAGAGTCAGTTTCGGCTTTCAAGGCTTATCAACGGAGAAAAATTCGCCGACGCTGACGAACGTCGGATATGTGCCGCTTCTCTTCGCAGAGGGCGGCGTGCCTTCGCTCGAGCAACAAGCGATTGCGCCGATTCTCGCGCATAACGAGTTCAACATGACGCAAAGCGAACTGGAAGCGAGACTTTCTCTTTTTCCTGAATATCGTCCGCTCTTTCGAGAGGCTTTCGGCAACGAACAAATCACGCTTCAGCGCGTTACGTTCGCGATTGCCTCGTTTGAGCGCACGCTCTTAAGCGGCAATTCGGCTTTTGACCGTTGGAATCGGGGCGATAACTCTGCACTCTCTTTATCGGCACAACGCGGCGAAGCCCTCTTCTTCGGCGAACAAGGCGACTGCTGGCACTGCCACAACGGGTTCAACTTCACAACCCATTCGTTTCACAACATCGGGCTGGATTCCAACACCTTCAAACAAGGACGTGTGCTGGTTACTGGCAATCCCAACGATGAAGGCAAGTTCAAAATCCCAACGCTTCGCAATGTTGCGCTCACCGCGCCGTATATGCACGACGGACGGTTTCAAACGCTCGAAGACGTTGTGCGGCACTACAATTCGGGCGGCAAACCGCACCCACAGCGCGACCCGCTCATGCGCCCGCTCGGCTTGTCGGAACAAGACATTTCAGACTTGGTTGAATTTTTGAAATCGCTCACCGATACCTCGTTCACACGGAATCCGTCGCTTCAAAATCCTTGGGAATAGTGCCAACGTTGAAGTGATTGACATGACAAAATTTCTTTTGCTTTTCGCGATAAGCCTTTGCTTGTCGACGCGTGCGTTATTTGCCTGCGATTTCTGCAACTGCCTTTCAGGAATTAATCCGTATTACAACGGCAAAAATCGATTCGCAATCAATTTTCTCTCGCAACGCTCCTTTCTTCCGCCGATTCTTCCTGCTCCAACCAACACCCTGCAAACCAAGCACGCGCCGCTACCAACCACACTGCACAGCGGGCACGGTGCCTCGCCTTTTCCGACCAGCGAAACTCGCCAAACGATTGAGATGATGTTTCAGCATCACCTTTCAGAGCGCGTGTTGCTGACCGCACTCTTGCCATTTTCAACTTTGACGATAGAGCAAGGACATTCATTTTCCGTTTCAGGCATTGGCGACGCCACTTTTCTCGGACACTACATTTTTGAACTCCCCGCATTTGAACGCACCACTGTGCTTCTGGGCGGCGGCTTGAAAGTGCCAACAGGATTGAGCAATCTGACCGACCAACGCGGCACTCGACTCGACACGCGCTTTCAATCGGGAACAGGCTCGTGGGATTTCATCTTGAATCCAATCATGCTTCTCTCACAGAGCGGCTTTACAGGCGCGTTAGACCTATTGGCAAAGTTCAATACAGGCGGGGCGACGGGCGACAGGCTCGGTCATTCGCTTTCGGCAACCGCGACGCTTTCGCATGATGTGTTTCGCAACAACGCCTCACAAACCGCACTCGTCGGCATTGCGGGCGCACGCTTTGAAACCAAAACGCAAGATTGGATTTCAGGCACGTTTGATGTGGATTCAGGCTTCACTTCGCTTTATGCGCAAGCAGGCGGACAAGTGATTTTTTACTTTTTCAAGTTGGATTTTCTCGTGCTTGTTCCCGTTCATCAATCGCGCTCAATGTTGGCGATGAACGAACAAACGCGCTTTCTTACGGGCGCACGCATTGAGTTTTGAAGTTGCGATTTCGTAACTTTCGCAAGGACTCTAACTTAAACTTTACAAAATGAACGCCACCAAACTCCTTCTCGCTTTTACCGCGCTCTCGATATCACTTCCGCTTTTTGCTCAAACGACGCCGCGCTTTATCGACAAGAGCATTTTAGTTCAATCGCGCGTGCTTCCAAGCGATTACCAACTTTTCTTACCCGACACCGCCTCGCAGATATTGTTTAATCCTGCACGAGCGGCATTAGGCGGCAGACGATTCGTCTACTCCTCCTATCTGCCCTTGAATACTCAATCGTGGAACGTCTCCATCGGTTATCTCTTTTAACCATTGATGCCGACCCTAAATTGATTTCAAGTTTGGCATTACAAGTTCTATCGTTGTAACTGATTTTTTTATTGCCGATGTCATTTTCACTTTCAGACCTTCGTAAAGATTACACGCTTGGCGGCTTGCAAGAGCATGACTTAAATCCCGACCCGTTCAAGCAATTTGAACGCTGGTTTCAAGATGCACTCGAGGCACAAAAAAAATTCAACGCTACGCACTTCGAAGCCAACGCCATGACGCTGGCGACGGCGACGAAATCGGGCAAGCCGTCGGCAAGAACTGTATTGCTCAAACAGCTCGATGCGCGTGGATTCGTCTTTTTCACCAATTACGAAAGTCGCAAAGGGCAAGAACTTGCCGAAAACCCTTACGCCGCCTTGTGTTTTCATTGGGAGCTCTTGGAACGGCAAGTGTGCGTAACGGGTCGGGTGGAAAAAATTTCGCAAGAAGAATCGGAAGCCTATTTCAAAACGCGTCCGCTTGGCAGTCGCATCGGGGCATGGGCGTCGCGACAAAGCGCGGTGATTTCAGGGCGCGGCGAACTTCTCAAACGCGTTGCCGAACTCGGTTTGAAATACCCAACGGGCGACGTGCCGCTTCCGCCGTTCTGGGGCGGCTATCGCGTCTTGCCCGATGAAATTCAATTTTGGCAAGGGCAATCCTCTCGCCTTCACGACCGATTCCGATACCTCAAACAGCCCGACGGCACTTGGACGATTGACCGTCTTTCGCCTTGAATGTAGCCGATTTAGCCGAAACACTTCCCAAGTCCCCTTTCTTCCCACGCCTCTTGACTATCGCTCTGGCGAGCATTTGCTCACTTTTCTTTGCACGAAATTGCGAATTTGGTTGCAGATTTGAGTAGCAAAAATCGCTGAATTGAAAAGGGAGAAAGAAGTATGCTTACACGAGAATTGGGACTCGACGCGCCGAAGTCGCCCCGCGTCATCATCTATTCTGGCAAAGGCGGCACGGGCAAAACCACCGTTTCTTCCGCGACTGCGGTTCAACTTGCCCGGCAAGGCAAAAAAGTGCTCATTCTTTCAAGCGACCCTGCGCACTCGCTTTCCGATGTTTTCGCGTTCAAAATCAACCGCAACGAGCCGGTTGAAATTGAACCCAACTTATACGGGCTTGAAATCGACACGATTTACGAACTCAAAAAGCACATGTCGGGCTTTCAAAAGTTCGTCGCCGATTCCTACAAAAATCGTGGCGTGGATTCCGGCGTCGCATCAGAACTGACGACACAGCCCGGACTCGACGAAATTTTCTCGCTCGCGCGCCTCGTCGATGAATCTCAATCTGGCAAATACGATGTCGTCATTTTGGACACCTCGCCCACTGGCAACACGCTTCGCCTGCTCGCTTACCCTGAAATCATTATCGGCGGCGGCATGGGCAAACAGTTCTTCAAACTCTACAAAAACATGGCGTCGCTTCAACGCTCGCTCGGCAATCAAAACATGCCCGAACCCGAGTTCTTTGAAGAAGTCAACATGCTCTTGAAGCAGATGGAAGACATTAACAAGTTCATCTTGAAGCCCGAAGTAACCTTCCGACTGGTGCTCAATCCCGAAAAACTCTCGATTCTTGAAACCAAACGCGCCTACACGTTCGTGCACCTTTACGGCATCAACATCGATTCCATCGTGGTCAATAAAGTGTTGCCCACAAGTAGCACCGTAGGCGAATACTTCGAGTTCTGGTCGGATTTACATCGCAAGTATTTGATGGAAATTGATAACTCGTTTTATCCCACGCCGATTTTCCGTTGTGAAATGCAACGCGCTGAACCGATTGGGTGCGATGCGCTTCATGTGCTTTCGCAAAAAATCTTTGGCGATAAAAGCTCCGACACGATTTTCCAACAAGGCAAAAATTTCTGGATTGAAAGCAAAAAGGAAACCGTGCCGAATCAAAATCGCGAAGTGCTTTGCATTCGAATTCCCTTCCTCAAAGAAGCCGAAGATGTGCGCGTCGTGCGCATGGGCACAGACATCAGCGTTACGGTTGACCGCAACCAACGCCTCATCACGCTGCCGCGCGTGCTCTACACACTGGAAATGGAAAACTTCGTCTGCGAAAACGATACGCTCCGCGTCTTCTTCAAAGAACAGCCGCAAGAGCGACAAGAACTCAGCAGCGTCAATAAAAGCGTGCTGAACAAATTGCGCGCAACTCGCAAAATTGCATAACTGCCAGACATGATGAACACTCAATCGTTATCCGCACCGAAGCCGAGAGACGCGACCAACGCCAAAAAGCGCATGAAAATCGTCTGGAAACGCATGGCGATTCAACTCTCGGTCATTTTCGCTCACGTCGCACTCATCAAGTTTGCAATTCCAAATGTGCTTTGGGCGGTGATTGGCTTGGCGTTTTGGGGCACGTTAATTGTCGTTGCCGCACGAAGCGGACGCTGGGTCTGCTCAAGCTTCTGCTGGCTTGGCGGCATTCAAGACCTCTGTTACAGCATCGCTAAAAAGCGCGTGAATTTCAATCCGAAAATTTCGCAGACCATTGTGCTTGTGATTCTCTTCGTCTGGGTGCCGCTGGCGTGGGCATTTCACAGCGAAGTCGTGCTCGACCTTTCCGAATCGCCGATTCACAATCCGCTTGGCGGCGCGGAAAATTTGCTGGTGCAAGCGGGGCATTTCTTGGTGCTGATGTCGGTCGGGCTTTCGGTTACGGTGCTGGGTGCGCGCGGGGCGTGCCACTACCTTTGTCCCTTCGGCACGGCGGTTCAAGCCTTCCGCAATCGCCGATTGAAACAGCACGCTAACGCGGAACCTTCCTAAATAGGGATTAGCCCAAGAGGTTTTATTCTTCTTGGTCTTCTTGGTCTTCTTGGTCTTCTTCGTCTTCTTGGTCCAACAAGAAGGAGTTTAGGTTACTTCTGAGCCAATCATAAAAATCAGATTCTAAGTAACTGACAAATTCTTGGAGTTGTTGCTCCGAAAAATTTTCAGATTCTTCTCTCAGAAATTCCTCGATGCTTTGCAAATTGATAAACTGTTTTTACTCTTTTTGCTTTTCCCATTTTATATGTCCGTTGATATTGTATTTTTTGTAAACCATCAAGACTTCCTCGCAAAACTTTTCTGTATGCGCATCGCCAATCTTTTTAGCGACTTTCCACATACGGATAAACATCTTTTTGCCGCTCTCCGTCTGACCATAATTTTTCTTTCTGAAATTACAGATTGAGCATAGTGTTTGCCCATTTTCTATATCTGCCTTTCCCCCTCTATCTTTTGCTACAACGTGGTCGACGTGTAATTCATATCCTTCTCTGGCACTGCGACCGCAGAACAAGCAACTATATCCGTCGCGTTCAAGAATAGCTTGCTTCTGCTCTGGCGTAAAATCTTCCAAATTCCTATTTGTCTCGAGGTCAGGGTCATATTTATAAATGCCTTTTTTAACTTTTACGAGAAATCCCTCTTGATGAAGTTTTCTGATTACACGCCAAGTATCTCGCGGTTTCTTTTGATAGTGCGCGAGGTATTGTTCCTCTACCCAATCAACGACAGGTGCGTGGGCGATGTCCATAAGTGGACGAGATTTGAAATACTCTATGACAAAATCTCTTATGCTTTTAGGCTTCTCCATTAGATATGGTCAGGGCATCTGTTTCAGATAAAATTCGCCGCTTGGCTAATTCGCAGTAGGTTGCGTCAATTTCAACGCCAATGCCAATCCGATTCGTATTTTGAGCAACAATCAAGGTTGAGCCGCTTCCTGCAAACGGGTCGAAGACGACATCACCCACATAACTGAAAAGTTTAATACAGCGATATGGCAGTTCTTTTGGAAACGGAGCGGGATGTCCCACGCGCTTTGCGCTCTCGCCGTTGAACGTCCAAAGCCCATTTGTCCAAGCCATAAATTCGTTTCGGCTTATGTCGGATTGACGAGAGCCGCAAGTTTTTTTCCATTGGTCTTTGTAAAGAACAACAATCAACTCCACAGGGGAAATGACTGTCGGCGCAGAAGCTGACATCCAAGAGCCCCACGCCGTTCTGCGCGAGATGTTTCCCTCATTCCAAATAATCGTGAATTGATATTTCCAGCCTACTTCCTGAGCAATACGGGTTAAATCACTGCCGACGCTTTTCGCGCCTCCTTTATTTTTATCAAGCGGAATGTTCATTGCCAAACGTGCTTGCGATTTGCTCCAAGCAAAGCAATTCGCCAGCCATTGACGCGAAAACGCCAAGTAGTCTTCATAATTGAGTTCGTCATAATTTGAGTTGTATTCAATCCCAACATTGTAAGGCGGGGAAGTTACAATCAGGTCAATGAAGGGCGCATCAAACAAGCGCGGATTTGTCGAGTCGCCCTGATACAGCGTCGTGTTTGCATGTCTCAAAACTTCCCGCTTGGTCACCTGCTCATTTACAGAGTTTTCAATGTAGATTTCCATAATCGCCTTTTGTATTGTTTCCGAAAATTAGATGAAAGATAACTATGTGCAAATGTGAAACCTTCTTGAATCTTTGTAAGTTTGCGCCCCTATAAACCGTTAAAAAATACGAATGAATCTTGCAGAAAAATTAGAGTTTGATAAAATTCTTTCTCACGTCGGCAAGCTGTGCCTTTCGGAAATGGGGCGCGCACGCCTTTTCGACGCCGAGCCGTTTTTGACCTTGCCCGCATTGGAAACCGAATTAGAGCGCGTGCGCGAATTGAAACTCCTGATGGAATCGGGCGAGGAACTGCCGATTGCCACGCTTTACGACACGCGCGACCTGCTTAAAAAACTCGCCATCGAAGAAAATTTCCTTCAGCCAGCCGAACTGCTGAAAATTGGCGCCGCACTCCGCACGGCGTCGCTTCTGAAAAAATTTATCTTCAATCGCAACGACGTCTTCCCGACGCTCAACGCGCTGACGGAAAACTTGTGGATGGAAAAGTCGCTTCAATATGAAATCGCGCAAAAGATTGATGAGTTCGGCGACGTGCGCTCATCGGCTTCCGACGCGCTCCAATTCATTCGCGGCGAGTTGCAAAAGAAGCGCGACGCGCTCCGACGCAAATACGAATCGCTCCAACGCCGCTACGCCAACGAAAACATGCTGATGGAAGACACCATCACGATTCGCAATGGCAGATTGGTGTTGGGGTTCAGGGTCGAGCATAAGTATCAAGTGCCGGGGTTCATTCACGATTTTTCGCAATCAGGGCAAACGGTTTTCATTGAGCCTGCGGAAACCTTACCGCTCTCAAATGAAGTGCGCGATTTGGAAATTCAAGAAGTCCGTGAAATCGAGCGCATTCTGCGTGAACTTGCGCGCAACTTGCGGCGTGAGTTAGAAAACCTCCTCTCAAATCAAGAAATCCTCACCCAATTCGACGCGCTCTATGCGAAGGCGAAGTTCGCACTTGAAATCGGCGCGGTTCGTCCGAGCGTTTCGCTTGAAAAGAAACTCAAATTGGAACAAGCCTTTCACCCGTATTTGCTTCTTACTCATCGCAAGGCGGGGAAATCGATTGTGCCGCTTTCGCTTGAATTGGGGTTTGAACATCATGTATTGGTGATTACAGGACCGAATGCGGGCGGCAAGTCGGTCGCACTGAAAACCGTTGGATTGCTTTCATTGATGCTTCAATATGGCTACTTGCTTCCGTGCGGCGAAGGCTCTCACCTGACCTTGTTCGATAACATCTTCGTGGAAATTGGTGATGAGCAGTCGATTGAAAACGACCTGTCCACGTTCAGCTCACACCTTAAAAATCTCAAAGTGATTTTGGACAATGCGACCAGCGAAAGCCTCGTGTTGATTGACGAAATTTGTTCAGGCACCGACCCCGAAGAAGGCGCGGCAATTGCAACCGCAGTGCTTGAAAGTTTGCTGACGCGCAAGGCTTTGACCATGGTAACCACGCACCAAGGCTCGCTTAAAGCCTATGCCTATCAGCGCGAGGGCGTTGTGAATGGGTCAATGCAATTTGATGCGAAGGAACTGCGCCCGACCTACCAATTTCAACTTGGATTGCCCGGCAGTTAATTTGCGCTTGAAATGGCACGGCGCATGGGCTTTGCCCCGCACATTTTGGAAAATGCGAAACGATTTTTGGGCGACTCGAAACACGCACTCGAGGAACTCATCACCAAAATGAACTTTGAACTTCAACGCACTTATCGCGAGCGGAAAAAGTTGCAAGAAGAACGCGATGCAATCGAACGCTTGGCAAAGCAGTATCAGCAAAAATTGCGCGACCTCGAAACTGAAAAGCGCGAACTCCGCCGTCAAGCACTTCAAGAATCCAAGCGACTTTTGGCACAATCAAGCGACTTGATTGAAAAAGTCATCAAAGAAATTAAAGAGAGTGCCGGTGATTCAGAAAAAATTAAATCCGCACGCAAAGAAGTGGAGAAAATGCGGCGCGACCTTGCAAGCGAAGAAACCAAAATCGGCGCGGAAAAAGCCAAAGAACCCGAAGCGTTTGAAATTGCCGTCGGCGATAAAGTCAAACTGCTCGACACGCACGCCGTCGGCGATGTGCTCGACATCAAAGGCGACGATGTGATGGTCTCTTTCGGCAACTTCCGCATGAAAACGTCGCTGCGTAATCTCGAGAAAATTTCAAATAAAGACGCCAGAGAAATGGAGCGCAAGCAAAGTGTTCAAGCAGGGTCGAGTTCGCTTACCGAAATTAAAGATGTCTCTACACGCTTGGATTTACGAGGTTTGATGGGCGACGAGGCGATTTTGCGCGTAGAAAAGTTTATTGATGAATCTATCTCAAACGGGCTAACCAAGTTCGACATCATTCACGGTAAAGGCACAGGTGCATTGCGCAAGCGCATTGCCGAGTATCTCAAAAGCGACAAGCGCGTTAAAAACTTTCGTTTGGGGAATTGGGACGAAGGCGGCACAGGCGTAACCGTTGTAGAGGTTTGATGCCGATGACGGTTTTTCTCGTTCATCGCTTCAAGAGCTTCCTCACTGGGTCCGCATTTTCATTGATGTATGCTGATTGCATTTCATAAGCCTTACGGCGTGCTCTCACAATTCACTTCTGACGGCTCACCCCATCGTCCGCTCGCTGAATTTGGATTCCCAAAATCGGTTTATCCGCTTGGGCGGCTTGATGCCGACAGCGAAGGCTTGTTGCTTCTTTCCGATGAACGCTCACTCAACGCGCGGCTTTTACTTCCAGAAAACGGACATCGGCGCGTGTATTGGGCGCAAGTTGAGCGCGTGCCATCTCCGCTTGATTTATCAAGGCTCGAGCGCGGTGTGGTGATTCAAGGCTACAAAACGAAGCCGTGTAAGGCGCGTTTGATTCAGCCACGGAACCTGCCTGAACGCATTCCGCCGATTCGCTTCCGCAAAAGCGTCGCTACAAGTTGGATTGAATTAGAACTAACCGAAGGGAAAAATCGACAAGTGCGACGCATGACGGCGGCGATTGGCTTTCCGACGCTTCGTCTGGTGCGCGTGCAAATCGGCAACTTTCGTTTAGGTAACTTACCACAAGGCACTTGGAAAGTGCTCACCGATGATGAGCGGCGTGCCGTGTTTGAAAAATGAGCGTGCGATGCAACGCGTTTATTCGTAGCGCAAGGCTTCAATTGTATCGGACGAGGCGGCTTTTTGTGCGGGGTAAAGCCCAAAGAAAATTCCAACAAGTCCGCTAAACAGAAAACTCACCAAAATCGGTTCAAGCGAGATGACGGTTCGGAAGGTTGAAACGCTCCCCAAGAGTTCCGAGACGCCAATGCCAAGCAGAATGCCAATCACGCCGCCAAGCAATGCCAGCACCGTAGATTCAATGAGGAATTGCACGAGAATGTCGCGCCTTTTTGCGCCGATGGCTTTGCGAATGCCAATTTCGCGCGTGCGCTCGGTTACGGTTACCAGCATAATGTTCATAATGCCGATGCCGCCGACAACCAGCGAGACAATCGCGACCGAGGTGAGCAGGAAAGCGAGAATTTTTGACGTTTCCGAAAAAGCGGAAACGAGGTCGCTTTGATTGCGAATGGTGAAGTCGTTGTCTTGTTCGTTTCGCAGGCGATGCTGCTTGCGAAGAATTTGCTCGACCTCAACGAGCGCGTCCGTCATTTTGTCTTCCGAGACCACTTTAATCGTGATGCCTGAAATCCACGATGCGCCTGTCAAGCGTTTTTGCACGGTGTTGAGCGGCGCGAGAATTTGGTCATCTGGATTTTGCCAGCCCGACGAGCCTTTTTCTTCCAACACCCCAATTACCTGAAAGCCGATGTTGTTGATGCGAATGGTTTGTCCAATGGGATTTGTGCCACGTTCAAACAGATTTTGCGCGACGGTTGAACCGATGACGCAGACGGCGTTCATGGCTTTGTTATCGGCGTCGGTGAAGTAGCGTCCCGCGCTTAACGTGGCGTTTCGCACAGTCTCATATTCAGGATAGACGCCAACGACGGTTGTGTTCCAGTTCTTGTTGCCGAACTTGGCTTGCACGCCGCGCCGCGATTCAGGGGAAAGGGCTTCGACGAATTTCGCCTTCTCTTTAATTGCAATACCGTCTTCTTCGGTAAGCGTAATGCTACTGCCCGTGCTCATCACCACTCCACCGAAGGTTTGATTGCCCGGACGCACGAAGAGCAAGTTCGAGCCGAGTTTCTGCAAGTTCTCTTTGACGCTCACTTGCGCGCCTTCGCCCAGTGCAACGGTCGTAATCACTGCCGCAACGCCAATGATGATGCCGAGCATCGTCAGCAAGGAGCGCATGAGGTTTGCGCGAAGCGAAAGCATTGCGCTGAAAAAACTTTCTGAAAGGTGCATTGTTTTTGATGATAAATATTTAACTGCCTTCTTTTTAACTGCCTTCTTCTGAAAGCGTAACATTTGCCTTATTCGGCTTTGCTTGTTTCTTCATTGCTTCTCTTCATTGCTTCAATACGCTTTGGACGTCAGCAACGGGCAATTGAAGTTTCTCAGCGATTTGCTCATCGCTCAATCCCAATTCTCTCAAAAGAGCAACGGTTGAAAGTTTTCCGACGCGCTTGCCTTCCAGCATGCCTTCCTGTTTACCTTCCTCGAAGACTTCTTTGTAAAAGACGGTCTCTTTAAACAAGTCTTTTTCTATCGCCAGCATGTTGCGTATCCTTTCTCTGGTTAAGTTTTTATAACTCAAAATTTTCACCAACAAACCTAATTCAAGGGTATTTGCGCGTTGTGCAATTTTCCGTGAGCGCGCTTCTACTTTCTCTTCCGGTGCAATCAGCAACTCATATAACTCCACAGCCGTTGATTCCGATTCGGGCAACTCGTCTAAATATACTCGCTTCACGCGCTCCAACGCAAGCAAATCGGCGTAGGGTTCAACTGATTTTTGTTCTACGCTTCGCGAGGGGTATATGACGACCGCTTGCCACTTGGCGGTCGGATATTGTTTGAGGTAAAGAAAGATTTCAGCAAAGAGCCGTGCGTAGAACCGCTCGTCGGTTTGGAATTGGGCTTCAACGAAATACGTCACATCATCTGTATTTGGAATAAAGACGCCATCCTGTATTTGGAATAAAGACGCCATCGATGCGGAAGGCAACTTCTTTCAACTCAATGGATTTGAACTCGTAGCGCGAGGCGTCGTCGGGATTTCTGCCCAAGAGGGAGAAGAAGCCTTGTGGGGCGAGTTGAAGCAAAAGATAAACGAGTTTATCGGCGCGCATGACGGCTTTGGATTTAGGTTGTGAAGTGGGTACTGCTTGTGGGCTTTACCCTTCCGTGTGGGCGAGTTCTTCTTTGATGCGCTCGATATGTTTGAGATGCGTTTCAGCGTGGTCGGCAGAGTGGGCGACAAGGTCGGCAAGCGTCATTTTGCCGCGTTCTTCATGCATACCGAATTTTTCAAAAACGTCGTCGGGCAAACTTTTGAGAATGGCGGTTTGATGTTTGCGCAAGGCTTTGAAGAGCGAAAGTGCTAAGAGTTCATCTTGCACGTTGTAGTCTGCGCGCTCGGCGAGTTTATCTTGGTCGTAAGCCACGAGCGTGGGCGGCGTTGCGCCAGAAGCAATGATGAGATTCATGCGTGCCACTGCAATCACTTCCGAATCGGCTAAATGCATGAGGGTTTCGCGAATAGACCACTTTTTCGGATTTGGCTTCCAGCGTAGTTTCGCGCCCGAAAGCCGTTCAACTGCAAACTCCAATTTTTGCGGTGCTGACGCATAGCGCGCAATTTCATCTTTGAACGAGCGTGCTTCCGTTTCGCCGAAAGGATTTTTTACTTTTGCCATTTTTCCAATGCGTTGATTTTTTCGCAAAATAACTTAAATCATGCTTTCCGTCCATGATGCAAATACCCATTTGGCTTCAAACCGTTTTACTGCTCACCGCTTCGAATGTGTTCATGACCTTTGCGTGGTATGGGCATTTGAAGAATCTACAATCCCGCGCGTGGTATGTGGCGGCTGTGGTCAGTTGGGGCATTGCCTTATTTGAATATCTTTTACAAGTTCCGGCAAACCGCATCGGGTTTCAGGCGATGTCGCTTTCACAGTTGAAAATTTTGCAAGAAGTCATTACGCTGTCGGTGTTCGTGCCGTTTGCCATGCTTTACATGAAAGAGCCGTTTAAGTGGGACTATGTTTGGGCGGGGCTTTGCCTCTTGGGCACGGTTTATTTCATTTTCCGTTCATAATTCCAACAAGAGATGTTACGCTGTATTTTGGTTGATGAGGAGCAATTAGCGCGCCGACGCTCGTCGAACATCAAAAGTTTATTCAGGAAAGGGTACTGGCAATGTTGAGCGCGGAAATTGCGGTTCTCTGCGACGTCGTTGAGCGGCTTACATTGCAAAGCATTCCCTACATGCTCACAGGCTCAATGGCAATGAATTTCTACGCCGAGCCGAGAATGACGCGCGACATAGACATCGTCCTTGAACTCGGAATCACCAACGCGCATTCGCTCATCGCATGCTTTGAACCTTATTACTACATTTCAAAAGAGGAAATTGAGTTTGCGCTTCGCACTTTTGGAATGTTTAATTTGATTCATCAAGCCAGCGTTACAAAAATTGATTGCATTATCAAAAAGCCCGATGCTTATTCGCAGTCTGCGTTCTCGCGCCGCAAACCGATAAAGATTGACGGCTGTGAAGTCAGTATTATCAGTAAGGAAGACCTCATCGTTGCCAAATTAATTTGGCTCAAAGAGACCGATTCCGAGCGACAAAAAGCGGATATTCGTAATCTGCTTCAAACCAAGCACGATGAAATACTCTTGCGAACGCTTACAGACATACTTGGTTTAACTCAACTTTTAGAAAGCCTCACATGAAAAGCGACACCTCGCCTGACATGCAAAAACGCTATCGCGAGATGCTCCTTGCGCGCACGCCCGAAGAACGCTTCAAGATGGGATTGAGCATGTGTGAAACCGCTCGCCGAATCGTTTTAGCCTCGCTTCCGCCCGACCTTGACGAAACGGAACGCCGCGTCGCACTTTTCCTTCGCTATTACCAAAACGATTTCACGCCTGCGCAACGCGAGAACATCATTGCCTCGCTTCGCCAATACGGTAAAGCACCGAAAAATCCAACAACTTAACTCACTTTGGCAGAAGTTCGGTCTTCATAAACTTCGGCGATTGAAATGCGTCGGGGTTGGTTGGGAACTCGCGCAATTTGCCTTTTCGCCACAACGGGAGTTGGTCGCTGTAATGCGGGCTGGCAGGCTCACCGCTGTTGCCACCGGGCAAAATAGAGCGGAAAAAATTCGGATTGCTTAAATCAATGACACGGCGCGAACTTGCTCCGACTTTGTGCTCCAAATTCACAAGGGCTTTGCCGTCGGGGTCGGCTTGTCGGAAGTAGTATTCGCCGTTGTTGATGGTGGTTGCCGTTCCGATTGAAGGCACGGTCTCGAAGTTGAAAAATCGTGCGATGCCGTCGTTGGATTTTTGTCCGAAAAGATGCGGCACGGTGAGCGTGTGCAGTTTTCCCCATTGCCAATTGGCATCGTCAGGGCTTACTTTTTCCGTCAGAATCTCAATCGCTTCGCGAAAACTTTTGCGAATGATGTCGTCGCGCGTCTCCCGCACATCAGGCGTTTTGACATCATCGAACCATTCATTGAACACCCATTCCTCAATCATCACCGAATCGCGCTGAACGAGTTTGAAGGAAGAATCGGCAAGCAAGCGTTGAATGGTGCGTGTCGGCGAGTTGATAAGCGCGAGATAGTTTTGATAGACGTCTTCGCCCAATTCATCGTGAAAGGTGTTGCGCAAGAGTTGTTTGAGAACCTGCGCGAAAATGGTCGGCGCAATTTCTTTTTCGGAAAAATCGTATCGCCAATTTTTGAGATACTGAATCGCGCGTTGATGGCGAGCGGCGGTATCACTTGCAATGGCGTTCATCAAATACGGCATCAGGTCGCGCGCCATTGGCGAGACGACATCAAACTGCATGGCTTCGATATCGCTCGGACTCAATTTTTCTTTTGCCATGATAAGTTCTGTGATGCGCTCGGCACGCGACGGCGGCTCCCAAAGTGCGGAAAGGTAGTAGGGATACGTGTCGCCGATGAGTTTGTTGTTGGCATTGACGATAAAGTCGCTCGGTGGGTTGAAAAGACGCGGTAGTGAATCAAAGGGAATAAAGCCGTGCCATGCTTGAAGCGAATCGTCGGCGTTGCGAAGCGAGAAGCCTTGTTTATCCAAGCGAATCGGAATTTTAACCGCAGGTTGATAGCCAATGTTGCCCGCTGTATCGGCGTAAAGGAAGTTCTGACCGGGAACGGCGAAGTGCCGCAAGGCTTGTCGGAAGTCGTCCCAATTTTTTGCCTCAAGCACATCGAGCATGGCTTTGAGTTCATCTGATTTTTCAAAGCCCGTCCATTGCATTACAACGGCTTTTTTTTCTCTGGCGACCTTGCGTAACACATCGGTTTTCAATCCTTGAAATTTTTGTCGCACGTCTTCTGAAATCACCACGCCCGAGACGCCGTTTTTGTTGTAAAGTCGGACAAGAAGCGGCACGGGGTCGCTGTTTTTGACTTTAATTTCCTCGACGAGTTCTGTGAAACTGGTGTCGCTGGTGAGAAAGAAGTCGCAATCGTCCGCCATCACATTGGTCAATCCCCACGCCAGTTTATCGGTTTTGCCCAAGACGAGTGCGGGCGTGCCAGGAAGCGAACAGCCTGCGGCGTTAAGCGTTTCCGCTTTGCAGAGCAGCTGAACTTCATACCAGCGCGAAGGCGTCATGAAGCCCAAGTGCGGGTCGTTGGCGAGAATGGCTTTGCCGGTTGTAGATTTACGGCGCGTAACCGCCCACGCATTACTTCCAATATGCGACCCCAGCGAACCAAACATGGCGCGACACTCCGAATCGCCGTCGCGAAACGCCCTGAGGGCTTGCACGGCTTGCGTCGTCGCCTGAGCCGACACAATCACCGGCTTGCCTTTGGGATAGTCGGGATAAAGTTCCATCGCTTTGGCTTTACCGAGTTTATGCTCAATTTCCGCAAGCGCAATATCAATGTGCCAAGCAATGTTGAGTTCCCAGCCCATCAGGCGCACAATGGCAAGGCAGTCTTCGGGCGACCACGATTCAGGTTCGTAGCCGAGCACATCAAATTCAATCGGCAGGCTTGATTCCTTCCGACGCACTTCGTCAAGAAAGGCATTCACGCCCTCGCTGTATGCCGTGAGCACCATGCGCGAGTCTTCCGAAAGCCCCTCCCACGCCCAAAGTTCTTTCGCTAATCGATTGATGCCAACCGTGCGAAAGAGTTTATCAAATCCGATTGCACCTTCGCCCAAGACTTCCGCGAGCCGACCCGTCGCGGCGCGGCGTTGCACTTCCATTTGCCACAGCCGCTCGCGCGCGTGTGCGTAGCCCTGTGCGAAAAAAAGGTCGCGCTTCGTTTCAGCCACAATGTGCGCAGCTTTGAACTCGTCGTAAAAAATTTGAACTGGCGCAGAAAGTCCTTCTAATCGCTTCGTTGCCTCGTAGTTCGGAATGCTTCGCTTGATAAGATGATTGACGGCAACCGCACCGCCTATTGCAATCAATAGAAGTGCGATGGCTGTACCAACGAGAATTTTTATAATGTATGATTTCATTTGGCTTGCCTCGGGATTTCATTCTTGAAATATACACATTTACCACGCGTCCCCGTCTCCCAATCCCTTCGCCAATCCACATTCCGCAATCTGAAAATCCGTGCTCTATCTGCTCAATCCGTTCAATCGGTGTTCTCGATTGAAGCATGGAACACGGATAAGACGGATAATGCTTTTTAACCTCACCCTGTCTGCACCTCACCCTGTCCCGACTTTGTTGGGACGTCCCTCTCCTTTTAAGGAGAGGGTTAGGGTAAGGTCAATCCGCGTTCTCGTTTGAAGTTCCCTCTTCCTTTTGAGAGAGAGCTTGGGTGAGGTCTATTGTTTTTTGAAAAGAATTGATTATGCTTCTGCCGTTAGCTCGTAATGCCATTCCCTCACGCCACGAGGCAGTGTGAGGGAACGGCTTCCAACTTGAGACTTGCCTCGAAACATAAAAACAGCTCATAACTACAAAATTTATGCTCATACGCTGATTGCGTTGATGGTTTGTCTAACGATGGCAAGCGTCGTGCTTGCCCAAACGCCCGCACAGCCTTCAGTGCGCGAGATTTTGAACCCAGACGGCACTGTGCGTTTAGACCGTGAGGGTGGCTACAGCGTGGAAGGCTACGAAATACAGATGGACGAGAATGGACAGCCACGCTTTGTGCCCAAAGGCGAGGCGCAAACCCAAAGCACAAGCGGCACTTGGAATAGCGTGGGCACGGGCTCGGGCAACGGGGTTAGTGGCACTGTCTATGCACTGGCGGTGTATAACGGGGAACTGTATGTCGGAGGCTTTTTCTGGCAGGCAGGCGGTTTGAGTGCGAACTCTATTGCGCGCTGGAACGGAAGTAGTTGAAGCAGCGTCGGCACGGGCTCGGGCAACGGGGTGAGTGGTGGTGTCAACGCGCTGGCGGTGTATAACGGGGAACTGTATGTCGGGGGCTATTTCACTACGGCAGGCGGTTTGAGTGCGAACTCTATTGCGCGCTGGAACGCAGGCACTTCCAACACACAAGGGCCAACCTCAAACACGCCCAAAGGCTTCGCGCTCTCGCAAAACTATCCCAACCCATTCAACCCAACAACGATAATCAGTTACCAACTGCCGACGGCAAGTGAGGTGTCGCTCAAAGTTTATGATGTGCTTGGCAAGGAAGTGGCGACGCTGGTGAATGCTCGGCAAGCGGCGGGAACATACAACTTTACCTTCAACGCGAGCAACTTGGCAAGCGGGGTTTATTTCTATCGCTTACAGGCAGGCAATTTTGTAGAGACGAAGAAGATGATGCTGGTCAAATAGTTGAA
>FWPU01003541.1_pt1 | contig 39087 bp, 31 predicted proteins | sample 2228361 | NCBI WGS metagenome assembly FWPU01 (sample SAMEA103939777, study PRJEB20133) | metagenome | reverse complement strand
TGCGGCGGATCGAGGTGCAGAAGGAAATCGTCTCGCACCCGCCCGCGAACTTGACGGTCATCATGGGGCTCGAACGGGTGGGCATCAACATCCCGCCCCTCGGCGCCGCAGCGGAAAGTCAGGCCGGCCGCTAGCGCGACGGGCCGGGCTCGCCGGGTGTCTGCGAGGGCGGCGGAGACGAAGTGTCCAGCTCCTTGGCGACCAGTTCGATCTCTTTCAGATTCCGCCGCAGGCCTTCCGCCTCGGATTGGAACCGGCGCACGATCGCGGTCGTCAATGATCGCAATGACGTCTGCAGACGGCGGGATTCGGCGCTCGCGGCCGCCAAGGCATCCTGCGTTTTGAGCATGTGCTGCTTGATGTCGTTGACCGTTGCGCGGATGGCGGCGACATCTTCGGCCCGCTTGGCGCTCAGATCGGAGAGGATCTTTCGCAGTTCGGCCAGTTCGCCCTGTAATCCGTGATTCACCGACGCCACTTTTGAGGTGAGTGCCTCCACGCGAGCCTCCAACTCCTCCTCACGACCCTGCAACGCCTCCATGACCTTCCGCTCCGCCTCCAGCGCGGCCAGAGTTTTTGACTGAACGGCGTCGGCCTTGTCACGGACGGCCTTCAGGTCCGACTGCGTTTGGGCTGTCACCGCGGCGATCTCGGATGCCAGGTCGCGGCGCAGGTTGTCGAGATCGGCCCGGGTGGCGCAACCGGTCAGGACCGGCAAGATGACGAGAACAAGCCAAACCCTCATTCGACGAATGCTCCTTTCTCGGTTCCCGCGCCGGACAACCTTGCGTGCTAGTTCGACTCCAGAAATCTCTGGAGCTCCTGCAGCGCATCCTGCAGGCGCCTCTTGCTCTCGTCGTCGGTCAAGGCGGGCGTCGTGCGCGGGGCGAGGGGCGTCGCCGGAACCGTTGCGGCGTCGGGGTGCCGTTCCGACGCGCGTTCGCGCACGCGGCTCCGGTTCGAGTGCACCCGCTGCTGTTCCAGAGGGATCTTGAAGCGCAACAGTTCATCGCGGATGTCCTTGTATTCGCGCTCCCGCCTGGCGGCTTCCTCGCGCGCGGCCTGCGCGACGGTCTCCAAGTCCCGAACCTTGTCGCTCAACTCACGTACACGGGTTTCCAAATCCCGAGCGCGGCGTTGTTCCGCCTGAAGCTGGGCCGCCAACTGTTCCGCCCAGCGTGTGGCCGCTCGATACTCGTCTGCACTCACGCAGCCGGTCGCGGTCGGAAGCGCCAGGGTCAAAAGCAAGAACGTCGTTGAGCGGCCAACTTGTCCGATGAGTGTCCGCATAGGAGTCCTCCCTCCTTGCGAGATGGGGCGAGCGCGATGAGGTGATTGAGGACGATCAGAGTCTACCGAGCATGAGCGGGCGGTTCTGTGAAGTAGCTCACAGATACCGGTGGACCGGCGGACCCTGAATGACCGAGCCAGTCGATCGGGTCGGGTTTCTCGGGCAAAGGGCGCAGGGCGACGGGCGGCAAGAAGCACTTACCGCTGCCCGGCGGCCTGGGTACGCCGCATTCGCCTCCAGAGCCACCCGTAGATCGCCAGATTGACGATCAGCACCAGCGCGCCCAGGGCGAACTGGGCTGCGCGCGTCAGTCCGGCCGGATACAACATCGGCAGGATATGGCGGGCGATGAACTCGGACTGAGAACCGGACTGGCCGCCCGACTCACGCAGCCAGAGTTCGAGCGGCGTCAGCGGGCACATCCAGCCGCCGAACTCCACCGCGGCGCCCCAGGCTGCGGCCGGCAGGTGCAGCCACATAACCCACCGCCATTTCAACGCCAACAAGCCGCCGCCCACCACAAAGAGGACAAAGACAAGATGGAGCAGTGCGACCGAATCGGCGAGCAATTTATAGAGCATGCTTTACGACATCCGGACGATGCCCGCTTTGGCCGCCTGCCGGGGGAGAGCCGCTACGTGTCGCCGGCCCTAAATGGATTGTCCGTGGCGGGCGGGATCCGCCCGAAGGCTCGCCACGCATCCGTTCTGGCCCTCAACGCACACTGCCACAGGCGATTGGCGTTGGCGGTCGTACACTTCACGAGATGACGCTGATGACTTGGCGCGATCACGAGTATCTTGGCCGAGCCGAGCATGAGACATCCCTCGTTTTCCGAGAGCAAGGCCAGCGTGCGGTTCAGCGCGTGATTTTCGTCGAACAGCGCCTGCCTGAGCCCCGAGCTGTAATGCCGGACCTTCAGCGCCGCGATGGTTCGCAGCGGCCCCCGGACCGGCTTGCTTCGGTACCAGAGCGGCTTGTTGAGGATGACCAGGATGTAGCGGCAGCCACACTCGACGATGCGTCGGATCGGCAGCGGGTCGCTGAGGCTGCCGTCCAAGCACCATCGGTCGCCGACCCGGACGAACCGGTTGTACAGGATGGGCGCGGCGGCGGTGGCGCGAAAGGCTTCCCAGAGGTCAATTCCGGGTGTTTTGTTCGTCACATAGTGGGCGGAAGCGTCGCGCGCGTCGGTGAGGGCGATATGCAGGGTGGTCGAGGCGTGAGCCAGGGCCGACACCTTGAACGGGCGGACCTCTCTGACGACGTAATTGATCAGGTAGTCGACGTCCAGTTGCTTGCTCACGCGCAGCAGATGGACGAATCTCCTGTTGCTCAGATAGCGAGCATAGGTCTCGACGCCATACCGCGCTTGGCCGGTGATGAAATGGGCCGCCGTGAGCGCGCCCGCGGAGGCCCCGGCGACATGGTCGAAACAGGCAGTGAATCCCATTTCTTCCAAGGCGGCCAGGACGCCCATGCAATAGATGCCGCGCATGCCCCCGCCTTGGACCACCAGCCCTATGGCAGGGCCTTCGGCGGCTCCCGAGGCGCGCCGGCGCAACGCGTCCCACATCTCCTGCGCCATCGCATGGTACGCGGTCGTCTCCGGCAGGGTGGCGCTCGAGCGGATTTCACTCTCCATAACGCGGTTCAGAGGCCCTTCGCATTCGGGGGAACGTGAACGGATCAATCTTAATCATGCGAGGTTGCAAGGACAACTCCGGGAGGCATGACGGGCAAGGGATCCGCGAAACGCTCCGAAGTGTCTCTTGTCAAGGTGAAGGCACGTCGCAGTCGGCGGGCGGTGGCGCCGGACCCCTCCTGCTCCGACCGCGGGCGGGCTTGGGAACCGGCTATTTCGCCGGGTAGATCACCTTCCCTTCATGGATTTTGGCAAAGGGCGTGAGTCGGTGCGGGGACGCCTCCGCCGCAGAGAGAATATGTCGCACCGTCCAGCCCCGGCTCACCAGCGCATCCGCGATCAGCGATCGGTGGCAGCGCCAGGGCACCGCTTCGGCGCACATGACGGCAGTGCGTTGTTTTCGGCTAACAGCCATCAGCCCTTCGAGCGCGCTCCAGAATGCATCCGTCTGCATGTAGTCCGCATAGCCTCTGAAGCCGTCGCTCCGCCATCCCAGGTTCACGGAATCGGGCCGGCTTTTCCGCCGCCCGCCCAGCTCCGGCATGTGCCGGTAGTGCACACCGGCTTCCCGTAGGCTATTGGCGAGCGGCTCGGCGTTGAACTGGGGATGGCGTCGCGAAGCAGGAAACCTCCGGACATCGACCAGGATTCGGATCCCGTGCGCTCGGAGGAGACCGATGAATGCCTCGATGGGTCTGATCGAATGGCCGATGGGCCAGAGCTGTGAAGCCATAGGTAGCATTATGACATACCTCTTTCTTTGGAGAATTGCCGGTCGAAGAAAAGGAGTCGCGAAGAAAAGGGGTCGGGAGTCTTTATAGGATTCAGGCGCCGTCTTGAAAATACTCCCGACCCCTTTTGTATCTCGACCCCTTTTGTATCTCTCGAGTCCGACGAGCATCGGGTAGAGCAGGGCAAGGAGCATCTCGCCGACACTGTACCGATTGTTCCGCTGAGCCAACCGAACTTGGATCGCCACCGCGTCCTTGAAGCCGACCCGCGAGAGAAATCGATGCAAGAGATAGACGCCGCCGTAATGCGTCAAGTTCGGTGCCCCGAAAGTGCCACACGACACGCCGTGAAGGCTCTTGTCGATGGACAACATCACCTGTTCATGACGGATTCAGGATAATCAAACGTTCCTCAGCTGTTGGTCGCTGCCCGCTATTGGCTTCTCGACGTTTGCACCGGAATCGTCATGATTCACGTGGCTTAGGCTTTTTCGTCTGTTGCCAGGGTTTCCCTGGCATCGCCTCTACATTCCTCCCGTTTCCCCGCTACACCAGTTCGCTGAGCCCTGATAAGCAGATAGCACAGGCTTGCAGGGAAACAACGGCGTTTCCCAAACGTCGGTATGAACTGCCGACATCTGGACAATGACGTCCTCCGTCCCCCAAGGGACCGAGGGCGTTTTTTTTGGTTTTAGCTCGACGAACGGAATACCGAAACTAACAAAGAGGCTCGCGATGATCGGTCGCCTACTTCTTTTCAGTCACGTTCCTCTTGCTCTCTCCGTGAGTCTGTTCGTCACCGGTTGCGCGTCGCTCTCCGGAACAACGCCACGCGCCGTGGTCTCGCAGTCCTATGATCTCCCCGGTACACTTGACGCCAATGCGGTGATCCGGGCAGTCGAGCGCTCATTTGCTCGGACCTTTTCGAGGCCGCCGCGGATCGTCGAAGGCAGCGTGCCCTCCCCCTTGCCTGCCATGCCTGCGCCGTTCAGGGTGGAAGAACGGCTGGTGCACGTTGACCGATTGGGCATGGTCCGCATTCCTGAGGTCATCTGTCCGGAAAGCATGGCCGTCGTGCAGGCCTTGGTGGCAGACCGGTCTGAGTCTTCCGGTCCACACAGCTTGACGGGATGCATTCAACTCTATGCCGGGGGCTATCGCGTCTCTCTCGTTGCCAGCGATATGGTTGTAGACCGTCGTGACGCGATCGTGGGGTTGATGGACTCCGAGCCGCCGTCAGAGGCCGGCCTGTTGTCTCGTGTTGCTCATGCGCTGCGTGAGGAGATTCCAGCCGTCCGGCCGGTGTCCGACTCTCGCGCGCCAGCATCAACGACGCCCGTGGGACTGGCCGATGCGAAGAATTCCACGGACGGCGAGTCTTCTCCTGGGGAACGAAGCGCGTCGCTCGCTGCACCACCCGAACGATCTGAAACAACCCACGCGACGTATAGGGAGGAGGGCGCGGTCTCGACTCTCCCGTTGGTCTGTCTAGCGCCGAAACACGAATCAGCTCCTGTGACGGCAGCGCGCGGTGAAGGAGGCATCATCACCACGCTGAAGCGAGGCTCCGTTATTGTCGCCCCAGAACCGGTCGATGCGGCGTATTTTCGCGTGGAAACTGAAAATGGAACGGTAGGCTGGGTGAGCGGCGCTGAAGTGAAAAGACTGACGTGTCCGATTGGATGATCAAGAGTGTAGGGCAACACGGCGGGGGCCGATGGTGGGGAGGCCGCCTCTCCGCGCAGTCGCGTCTAAATAACCAGAATGGGGCTATCCGATGCACGCACGCATGCGTATGGTTTTGGGGCTCGTAGGGATTCTTATCCTTGTCGCGATGGGTCTGCCGGTATGGTGGCACCAATCGGATTCATCAGGGTCTCGCGGGCTCAACGACGCGATGGCGGGCGACGACGTGATTAGAGGCGCGGCACAAGAGATGCTGGATGCCGCGAAGCAGTACGAGGCGGAAGCAGAACGTCACGAGGCGGAGGCGCGACGGTACGAACAAAAATCAGCCGCCATTACGCCCCTCATGGATCCGAAAGGGTTCCGGCGCGATGCGCTGAAAATCGCAGCGGATTCACACCGCGCTATGGCAAACGAACTGCGCTTTCATGCCAAAACCTATCGTGTTGAAGCGGAGTTGATGGTGGAGAGAGCAAAGGGGGCGGAGAAGGAGAAGTAATACGGTGAGGATCTTCTGGTTCACGCTGTTCCGGCAATGAACCGACTCGGGTGGCGGCAACCCTCCAATATCGATCGCAATTGTCGCGTGACCTCGGCCAGGCCCCGGATCGTTCTTACTGAGGCTGCTGCTTGCCCATCATGGTCTCGGCCTTGGTCTGATGCGCGGCATAGAGCTGTTGCATTTCACCCGCATACTTCTCGTGTGTCTGGGCTGCCGTCAGGAGCGCACCCCGCCGGAACCCCTTCGGATCTTCGATGGGCTTGATCGAGGCCGCGGCTTTTGCGTACTTGTTCGCTTCGGCCTGGGCCCGCTGGGCCTCTTTCTGGTACAGAAGAGCCGCGGCAAGATGATCATCGGCCGTGCCGTCTTTTGCGATTCGACTCTCCAGTTGGCCCGGCAAGATCCCTTCGCCGGCAACGGCACACCCCGTTACAGCCCAACCTGCCGCGACGAAGACAAGTGTAGCCAATCCGAGTGGAGATCCTGCTGTGACCACTGTCTCCGTTATGCGTCGCATTGTCCACCTCTTTTCCTCTCCGGCCTCCTCTTGCTCGCCTGCAACACCTGACCATAGCATACCCCCTTTGCCGTGCCAGAAACAAGGGAAGTGCGTGCCTGCTGTCTCCAGCTAGCCAACCGGTTCTTTCCTGGATAACCACTCACGAACGCTTCTCCGTGACTGCCCGTTAAAAAAGCAAGAACCAGACCGGAGAACTTCCTGCCGGCTTCTCCGCAGGCTGTGGAAAAACAAGGCCCCTTGGGCCCGGCACCATGTTCTTCTCAACGCCTCCTGAGGGAATTGAGGATAAGTTCCACAGCGCGAGGTGAGGGAGAGGTCCCAAAAGTCAACAGTGCGCAAGGAACAGGTTTGCAATGGGGGCCAGTCGTTGGCCTGGGTAGGCCGAGGAAGGGTGACAGGCCCTCGTGGCCCTGCGCTTTTCTTTTTTGGGAAGAGGTGGCAAGATGGGGTCCGTGCGTCGGGCCGATCCACCGAACGAGGCGCTATCCTGTGCAACGTGAGGTCGAACAGCAAGACCGGAAGGGGGCCGACTGGGGCCGGCGGCAGAAAACCACCGAGCACCTGATCGCGAAGCTCTATGCGGTCAGCAAGGCGCTTCAGCACAACGGGTGGTCACCGAAGTTCCTCGCACAATTGGTGCTGGACGCAGCCATAGACTTGTCCGGAGCAGAATGCGGTTCGCTTGTGATGGTCCACAAGGGCCAGCCCCTTCCTTCGCAGGCTTTCTTTGTGAAGATGGATGAAGCGCGGAGGCAGGCCATCGAGGCCATTCTCATTGGGCGCGGACTGCTCGGCAAGCTGGACCAGGGCCACCACGTGCTCCGTCTCAAAGATCTTGCGCTCAAGTCCTTCGGCTGCGGTGATCCTCTTGTGCATCCTTCCCCGTATGCCTTCTGCGGAACCGCGATGAAAGTGCATGATGGCCTCTTCGGCAGGCTCTATCTCCTCAAGCGACAGGGGGCGGCCGGTGAGTTTTCAGAACCGGACGAGCAGGCGATCGGGACCTTGGCCGTGCTGGCCGGACTGGCGATCCATACGGCCTTTCTCGTTGACAAAGTGATGACCGCCCGATCACAACACATCGCACTGCTGGAATCCACCGCCGAAGGGATCTACGGAGTGGACCTCGAAGGGCGGTGCACCTTTATTAATAAGGCGGGGGCCAGCCTATTGGGATACCAACCCGAGGACTTGATCGGCCGGCGCATTCACGAGTTGACACACCACGCCAGGCGCGACAAGTCGTCTTCCTCCTCTGAGGTCTGCGCGTTGTATCAGGCGTATCGGACGGGACAGGCCTACCGCATGGATGATGACGTGCTCTGGAACCGCGAAGGGAAAGGCTTCCCGGCCGAGATCTCCTCGTCGCCGCTGTATGAAGGCGGGATCCTCACCGGCGCAGTCATTACCTTCCGAGACATCACGGAACGGAAACGCGCCGAAGTGATGCGCACGCATCTGTTAGACCGTCTGATGCGAGCCCAGGAGGAGGAGCGGCAGCGGATTGCGCGCGAACTGCACGACGACACCGAACAAGCTCTCGCCTCTCTCTTGATCGGCCTTCGTAACCTGGAGGAATTGCCGACGCTGGACACCGTTCGAGAGCATGCGTCCAAACTGCGACAGGTCTCCGCGCAGACGTTGGACGAATTGCAACGTTTGGTCCAGGGACTCCGCCCGGCCTTGCTGGATGAGATGGGATTGGCGGCGGCGTTGCGGCATCTCTGTACCGACGTGGCCCAAGCCCACGGGATTCGAGTCGAGTTGCACGTAGGGCAGTTGGCAGGACTCCGGATGGCTCCGTCCGTCGAAACCGCGCTCTACCGGATCGTGCAAGAAGCCCTGACCAACATCGCCAAACATGCCCACGCGAAAACGGCGAGCGTGCTCATCCAGCCGACGGCCTCCTCCGTCCGCTTGGTGGTGGAAGACGACGGCTGCGGCTTTGACCCGGAGGCCGTCCGCCGAACCGCCGCACGGAACGGGTGTCTCGGACTGTACGGGATGCAAGAGCGTGTGAAGCTGTTCGGCGGGGTCTTCACCGTCGAGTCGGCCGACGAGCAGGGGACGACGATCCATGTGGAGATGCCGCTCTCGCCCGGAGCCGCATCATGACCATCCGTTTGCTGATCGCCGATGACCACGCCATTCTTCGCGCCGGACTCCGCATGCTCGTCGACGCTCAGCCGGACATGCGAGTAGTCGGCGAGGCCACCGATGGAGACGAAACCATCACCAAGGCTGAGGATACGAAACCGGATGTCATACTGCTCGACCTCTCCATGCCGAAGAGAAGCGGGTTGCAGGCGATTCCGGAGATCAGGCAGCGATGCTCTCGCGCGCACGTTTTGGTCCTGTCGATGTACGAGGACGCCGCCTACGTGCGCGCCGCCTTCGACGCAGGCGCAGTGGGCTACGTGCTGAAGAAGGCCGCGGACGCCGAACTACTCACGGCGATCCGGACCGTCGTTGCGGGTAAAAAATATGTCTGTTCCCGCAGCCAGGTACTCCTCGCGCAGTCCGCGCTGGGAGTCGACCTCTCCGGCGTCGATGCGTCGCTACACGGCCCTGCCAACTCCCTCAGCAAGCGCGAACGGCAGGTCTTGATCATGGTGGCGCAAGGCTACACGAATCGACAGATTGCGGAACGGCTCGAGCTGAGTGTGAAGTCCGTCGAAAGCTACCGGGCTCGCGTCCAAGAGAAACTGGGTCTCGAGACCCGCGTGCAGCTCCATCGCTATGCGCTCGCGACCGGCCTCCTGCGAGCCGATGGCCTTGAAGAGCCGGCACCACCGAGGGTCGATGAGCCTGTCTGATTCACGACCGCTTCTGCTGTAATCTCTCAGGAGCCAATGGCCAATAGCCGACCGCGAATGGGTCGGAGCTACGTGCTACTTGCTGGTTGCTCAGCGCTGTTCGTTCCGCCGATTGTACGGCGAACCATCGCGCATCCTACGGGGTAGATCCTTTCCTTCCCTGCGTGCCAGGGATTTCCCGGCAGTCGCTTCATTCGATGCTGGTTTCCCCGCTTCTCGCTCTTAGGTACATCTGCTAATGATCGTTCCCACATAGGGGTGGGCGTGATGGGCGAATAGAACGACCGCCTCCCCGTATGGGGACGGGAAACAACGGCGTTTCCCCCCGCATAATAGACTCGGCTGATGGACAACGGCGTCCTCAGTTCCCAATGGAGCTGAAGACGCTTTTTTGTGTGTGCTCACTGGTGTGGCTCGGCGACCAGCCGAAGCCGACCCAAGGGAGAGATCATGACGCAGAGGACACAGAGACAGGGAAGACATGGAGGCATCGTCGCAACGCTGGTCGCGATCGGATTGGCGGCCTGCGTGCTTATCGCGAGTCCACCTCACGATCTGGTGGCAAAGAATGACCATGGAGCCTAGGCCGCCTGGTATGACAAAGAGGCGGCCCATCTCCGGCAGCCTGCGAAGGACATGATCCTGATGGCGGAGGAATATGAAAAGAATCCTGGTCCGAGTCCCCGCGGTGTCGTCTCCCCTAAGATTGACTTCCTCGATCACTGTCGGACTCTCGCTGCGATGTATACGAAGGCGGCAGAAGAGGCTGATCTGTTGGCCAAGGGAGACAGGCAGATGCCGAGGTGAGAAAGGGAGCGCGAATGAACAAGGCCTGCGAGCGGTGAGAAGAATAGGTTCAATTGAAGGGCATCCCGAACATGCAGCGATCGTTGACGTGCAGTGCAACGAGGCCGGTGGCACGGACGGCGCACAAGGGCGTACGCGCTGACGAAGCAGTTGAGACAGCGACCGGCGCAACGAAGGGCGGAGCGGGCTCTTGCTCGATTCTACCCAGGAGGAGACGAATGGGACCAGGAAACGTATCAGTGCGCTTGTTGAGACAGACAGGGTTAGTGGTCACCGTCGCGGCCCTGCTTGCCGCCATGCTGGTGCCGGTGAGCTTCGGCGCGGACCCGGCGGCGCCTGCGGCTCCCAGCGCACCGCCGCCCAACGTCATGGAGCGGCTCGAGAGTCTGGAAAAGAAAGTGGATGCGCCCTCTATCTGGAAGACGTTGGGATTCAAAGTCTCCGGGTTCTTGGATGGGGCCTACACCCATAATTTCAATAATCCGAGCACCAACCTGAACCAACTCCACATTTTCGACACGAACGCCAGCTCCTTCATGCCGCATGTGGCGCAACTCATGTTGGAGCGGCCGGCTGATGCGGGGGGCAGCGCGTTGGAACGGGCGGGGTTTCGTGCGCGACTTAACTTCGGCCTCGATTCGCGCGTGACGCGCGCGAGGACCAATTTTCAGCCCGGGGTGGCCAGCGATGAATTGGATTTTCAGGAACTGTTCGCCGAGTACATCCTCCCGATCGGCAACGGATTGAAAGTCCAATTCGGCAAGATCAACACGTTGATCGGTTATGAGGTGATCAATAGCTGGGAGAACCCGAACTTCTCCCGCACTTTCATGTTCGGCTTGGGCCAGGCCTTTACCACAACCGGGCTGCGATTGACCTACACGTTCAATCCCGTGGTCACGGCGTCAGTCGGAGTGGTCAACGGCTGGGACAATGTGGACGACAACAACAAGGGAAAGACGGTTGAATGGCTGGTAGCCTTGACCCCGCATGAGAAGCTCGGCGTGAACTTCTATGGGTCAGTCGGACCAGAGCAATCGAATACGGCCGGCGGCATTGTTCCAGGTGGGGTGGGCGCCAACGCGAGTGCCATACGGACGGTGGCCGGCTCGATCATTACCTTCAAAGCGACGAGCCAGGACACGGTCATCCTGGAACCCTACTATGCGAATGAGGCGAACGCCAATCTGGTTGCGGGAAAGGCTGGAAAAAATGCCCGCTGGAACGGGCTCGGTGCCTATCTGATTCATGATTTCGACGACCAATGGAGCGTCCGGCTCAGGGGCGAGATCTTTGAGGATGCGGGCGGCGCTCGGACCTGTACGGGGTCGGTGGCAGGGACGGTTGGTGCGTTCACAGGTGTCCCGGGCGGATGGAATACGTGCGCGGGAGCGAGCGGGACCGGCACGGCCAATATTCCTGCAACTCTTGTCGGCGCGGGCGGAATTGCCCAAACATTGTGGGAGACCACCTATACGCTCCAATACAAACCGACGCCCTCGCTGATTACCCGGATGGAGTTCCGGTACGACAAGTCGAACAAGAACGTGTTCCTCAACGGAAACGATCCGACCAACCATCAGGAGACCCTGTCGTTCCAGGTGGTCTACCTGTTCTAAGCGGTGGCGAAAAGGAGGAAGTCATGAACAAGATGAGCCCGTTCAGGGTTGCTTTTTTGATGGTTCTGGTTTGCGCCGCCGTGAGCCCTTGCGGCTGGGCTGAGGAGGCGCCACCCGCGGCCGCTCCGCCCGCCGCCGTACCGGCTGCCCCTGAAGCGCCGGCCGCACCGGTCCCCCCGAAGGTCGATACCGGCGACACCGCGTGGGTGCTGGTTTCCTCGGCCTTGGTCTTAGCCATGACGGCGCCGGGTCTGGCTATCTTCTACGCCGGGATGGTGCGGAGAAAAAATGCGCTGAGCATGATCATGCAGTCCTTCATTACTCTCTGTCTGATCAGCGTGCAATGGGTCCTGTGGGGATACAGTCTCGCCTTTGGACCAGACAAAGGACACATCATCGGGGGTCTCGAGTGGCTGGGACTGACCGGCGTCGGCCTCGATCCGAATGCCGACTACGCCGCAACGGTTCCGCACCAGGCGTTCATGGTCTTCCAGTTGATGTTTGCCGTCATCACGCCCGCATTGATGACCGGCGCTTTCGCGGAGCGGATGAAGTTCAGCGCGTTCGTGGTGTTTATTCTCCTCTGGGCCACCTTCATCTATGATCCGCTGGCCCACTGGGTATGGGCGGTCGGAGGGTGGTTGAGGAATCTCGGCGCGTTGGATTTTGCCGGCGGCACCGTGGTGCATATCAACTCCGGCTTCGCAGGATTGGCCTGCGCGCTGGCTCTAGGCAAGCGTCATGGCTACGGCACCGAGCCCATGCCGCCGCATAATCTTCCACTCACGATCATCGGCGCCTCACTGCTCTGGTTCGGGTGGTTTGGATTCAATGCGGGAAGTGCCGTGGCCTCGGGGGCACTGGCCACGAGCGCGTTTGTGGTCACCAATACCGCCACGGCGTCGGCGGCTCTGGCTTGGATGGTGTCCGAATGGATCCATCGTGGAGTCCCGACAGCGTTGGGAGCCGCCAGCGGAGCGGTCGCCGGGCTGGTCGCGATCACGCCGGCGTCCGGCTTTGTGGGACCGCTCTCGTCGATGGTGATTGGGATCGGGGCCGGGGTGATCTGTTACATGGCGGTCGTGCTCAAGGGACGATTCGGCTATGACGACGCGCTCGATGCGTTCGGCATTCACGGCGTGGGAGGCTCGTGGGGTGCCATCGCCACTGGGTTGTTCGCCTCCAAGGCCATCAACCCGGCCGGGGCCGACGGCCTCTTTTTCGGCAATCCGAGTCAAATTGCCATCCAGTTCGCAGCCGTCGTGGTCTCGTGGGTGTTCGCCTTCGGAGGCACTTATATACTCCTCAAGGCGATCGATGTGACCATGGGACTCAGAGTCACGAAAGAACAAGAGGTCACCGGACTGGATCTCACCCAGCACAATGAGGCGGCTTATTCATGACCACAGAGTGCCGTGGGAGCTAAGCACAGATCGCGATCGGATCAGTTTCTCTGCTGACATATTCAAACCGGCTTATCCCTTGAGGAGACCAAGAATGAAAATGATTGAGGCCATCATTAAGCCCTTTAAGATTGATGAGGTCAAAGACGCCCTGCAAGAGATCGGGATTCAAGGCATGACGGTGACGGAGGTCAAAGGGTTCGGCCGCCAGAAGGGGCACAAGGAAACCTATCGCGGTACCGAGTACAGCATCGAATTCGTGCCGAAGGTAAAGATCGAACTGGCCGTGTCCGACAATCAAGTCCAGCGCGTGGTCGATGCGATCATGCGGGCGGCGAAGACCGGCAGTATCGGAGACGGGAAAATATTCGTGCGCGAACTCAGTTCGGTGGTTCGTATTCGCACGGGCGAGACAGGTGAGAGCGCGTTGTGATGCGCGGTGACAGGCGACCCGCCATTGACGCAGGATAACGGCTAGAGAAAGGTCCTGACGTTCCCGGCATTGGGAGCAGAGAATGGTTTGCGTTCCGAAGACAACGCCGTCTTCGGGAGTCGGGTCGAAGAAAAGGGGTCGGGAGTCTTAATTGGGTTGAGATGACTCCAGTGGGCCTTGGAATGACTCCCGACCCCTTTTAACCCCCCCATTGTCGCTCGCGTCCTTTCGGCTTTTTCGCCTGTGCCTCAATCTCTTCCTTCAGCTCCAGGAGGCGGCGGACCAGGAACGGCTGTGGGACGCGCTTCCCGTTCTCCCAGTGGTTCACGGTGCTGTAGGTGACCTGCCTGCCGGCAGGCGCCGACCTTTTGGGCGAACTGCTCCTGGGTCAGGTGAAGCCGCTCGCGGAGCTCTTTGACAAGCGCGGGTATATCGTTGTTCTCAATGTTTTCAGTCCGAGGCTCACCGTGAGCAGGCCTGTCGTTGGCGGCAACATGTTATTCTACATAGTGACCCTTAGCAAGCGTGCAGGAACGCAGGGAGGAATAGCGGCGGAACCAGTGCCTTGTCGTGACTCGCTATCTTTGGAGGGGCTGGCTCACCAAGGGCGCAAGCGCAAGACCCGAAGGGGCTGAAGCCGCCCGACTGAGGCAGCCGGGCGGGTGGGGATAGAATCGGCTGCCGGCTGCTGGCCAGCAGCCGGCAGCGAGCGTGGCGGAAGGCACCGTGAGGCCGGAAAGAGTGGGTGCGCCCCCCTTCAAATGGAGAATCCTTCAGACCCGCCCGCAGGTCTGGCCGTGCAGGCCGGCCCAGCCGATGGAAGAGAGGCCGAGCGGCCCAGCGCGGCGTGGCCCGGCCTAGGGCCACACCACGCCGCGACCGACATGCAGGAGGGAGCGGTCGGATGCAAGCAGCGTAACAGCCGCCGGGAGCGGCTGGCGGGCTGCTTGCTCCTAGGAGCAGGGCGGGGCCGCAAGGTGGCCGCGCCTGCGACTACAGGCGCTCAAAAATAGGTTCGAACTTGGGCCAGGAGGATCCACTACACAGAGCTTCCTCTCCCCGGTGTTACAAGAATTGTTCTCGGCGACGGCATACCCCCCGTGGGAATTCTCTATTTCTTATTCTTAAACCGAGCTGGCTCGTCCGCCGGCTAGCCGGACAGAGCTGCTCTCTAAAGTGTCGCCCGAGGAGCCGCGACCGCCGCCAACTATCTTCCCGCATCTTTCTATCGACCGTGCCGTGCTCTCCTCTTTCATGGCCACGACCGGCCGGTGCTCCGGCTGTCCCATGAGCCCGATTGTGCCGTAAAGGATGACGGTGTCCGCCCTCCAGGGAAGAGGGGCGCGGTGCAGATAGATCCATCAGTCCAGTCCGAGTTTCGGTTAAGCTGGCCCCTCTACCAGCGAAGCCTGACGGAGGACAAGGGACATCCTGCCTCGTGTGCTTTTTAGGGGGCGCCAAAGGGAATCAGCCCACTCTGACAGTAGAGCCCGAGCGGCCATGGCCCGCGGTTACATGGCCGGAAAGGTAGAATGTCCACTTTTCTTTAGGTCGGTGCCCTTTTCTTCTCCGGCAGGGTGGCGCTCGAGCGGATTTCACTCTCCATAACGCGGTTCAGAGGCCCTTCGCATTCGGGGGAACGTGAACGGATCAATCTTAATCATGCGAGGTTGCAAGGACAACTCCGGGAGGCATGACGGGCAAGGGATCCGCGAAACGCTCCGAAGTGTCTCTTGTCAAGGTGAAGGCACGTCGCAGTCGGCGGGCGGTGGCGCCGGACCCCTCCTGCTCCGACCGCGGGCGGGCTTGGGAACCGGCTATTTCGCCGGGTAGATCACCTTCCCTTCATGGATTTTGGCAAAGGGCGTGAGTCGGTGCGGGGACGCCTCCGCCGCAGAGAGAATATGTCGCACCGTCCAGCCCCGGCTCACCAGCGCATCCGCGATCAGCGATCGGTGGCAGCGCCAGGGCACCGCTTCGGCGCACATGACGGCAGTGCGTTGTTTTCGGCTAACAGCCATCAGCCCTTCGAGCGCGCTCCAGAATGCATCCGTCTGCATGTAGTCCGCATAGCCTCTGAAGCCGTCGCTCCGCCATCCCAGGTTCACGGAATCGGGCCGGCTTTTCCGCCGCCCGCCCAGCTCCGGCATGTGCCGGTAGTGCACACCGGCTTCCCGTAGGCTTTTGGCGAGCGGCTCGGCATTGAACTGGGGATGGCGTCGCGAAGCAGGAAACCTCCGGACATCGACCAGGGTTCGGACCCCGTGCGCCCGGAGGAGACCGATGAATGCCTCGATGGGTCTGGTCGAATGGCCGATGGTCCAGAGCTGTGAAGCCATAGGTAGGATTATGACATACCTCTTTCTTTTGGAGAATTGCCGGTCGAAGAAAAGGAGTCGCGAAGAAAAGGGGTCGGGAGTCTTAATTGGAGGCCTTGAAATGACTCCCGACCCCTTTTATCCGACCCCTTTTATCCCACGACGCGTTTCATGATGAGGTCCTCCGTGTTTCTGCGCGAGGCCGCCGGAAACCGGCGGCCTCGCGTCGCGGTCGGGTTATGCTTTGTCCACGGTCACGGTGACCGGAACCGGATTCGACACGATGTCGAACACCGGCGAGAACCGGCAGAGAGCTCGCAGTTGATCCGCAGGCGCGTCCGTCTTGACGGTGAACTTCACCCGGATCTGCCGGTAGCCCTTCCGCACCTGGTCGGAGAGTCCCAGGAACCCGCGCAGATCGAGATCGCCCTCGAGGCTGGACTCCACGAATTCCAGACGGATGCCCTGGGCGGCCGCATGGTAGACCATCGACGTGGTCAGGCAGGCCGCCAGCGCATGCAGCACATACTCCACGGGATTGGCGCCAAGGTCCTGTCCCAAGAGCACCGGCGGCTCATCGGCGTCGAGCACGAACGGAGTCGTGCGCGTCGTATCCTCCTGGCCGGCTCCGTAGAAGTCTTTGATCGTGGTGCGATTATGTCCGCCCGTGATCCAGCGATTGCGCGCGCGAAACGCGAACGCGGCCAGATCGGGTCGAGTCTTCACCGCATCGAGCGTGGCGAACAGTCGAGACACATCCACTCCATTGACCGCAAGATTGTTCATGGCACATCCTCCTTGGTTAAGTTGATGGGTTGAGAAAAGCGCGGTGCGATCCATCCGGCGACACAGCTCCAGCCAGCGCCGCCGTTCGTTATCCGCCCGTTCCATAAACGGACCCTCCGCCGCATCGGATCGCGACCGACATCGAGAACAGGGTTCGACGAAGCACGTCCAGCGAGAGCGGCTCGAGGCGGTTCCACGGCATCAACGAGAGCGTCCGGGCCAGCAAGCAGTAGCCGACCAGCACCCTGGCACTGGTGCCGACGAGTTGCATCCAGTGGATCGCCTGCAACGCTTCCCACAGGCCGGCGATCAACAAGATGAGATAGGCGACGCGTACCTGCACCGGCAGCGACGTGAGACTTGCCGTCCGCCACGCGAAGTGGGCGATCTGCGCGACGCACAGCGCGATCGCCAGGTAGACGCCCCCGCGCCAACCCGCCAGCGCGAGGGCCAAGAGCGGGATTGTCGCCGCCCAGTAGCGCCAGCCGATGGAATTCCAGTCCGCCATCAGATCCCCCTTGCTGTCTCGCTTGTTCGTTGCGGTAAGACAGCATGGTCCGTGCCGGCCCGCTTGAAGAGCGATTTATGAAGGAGTGACCGAGAGTTGTGAGTGAGTCGCGAGTCGGGAACCTCTCGCGAACTTTCGCCAGTGACGAGATTTCACGAGAAGAATTTGCGAAGTTTCGTAAGAGACAGGCGGAGTGAAGTAGGGGAGAGGCGAAGGTGAGGGGCAGGTGGTCTCTTCCGCTAGCGCGGTCGCTTGATGCCCAGCGCCTTCATGCGCGAGCTCAAGGTGGAGGGATTCATGCCCAGGAGGCGGGCCGCACCGTTTTCTCCCGCCACGCGCCAGCCGGTGGATTCCAACGCGCGGATCAGGTTGTCGCGTTCCAAAGTTTCCATCTCCTGGGCGGTCCGCACCCGGGGTGTCGCTTCCTCGGCGGGAGAAACGGGCTCGGACGAATCGCCGCGATCCGTTTCCGGCAGTGCGCGGTCGAGATTGAGGCGGCCGTCCCGCGCGGTAATCACCGCCCGCTCGATCACATTCTGCAATTCGCGCACGTTGCCGGGCCATGAATACGCCTGCAAACGCCGGATGCACTCCGAAGTCAGCGGCTCGATCTTGCGTGCCATGTTCTGCGCGAACTGTTGAGCGAAGGCCGACGCGAGCAGCGGAATGTCTTCACGGCGGTCGCGCAACGGCGGGACGTGGATAGGAAATACGTTGAGCCGATAATAGAGATCCTCGCGAAACGCGCCTGCTTGCACGGCCCGTTGGAGATCGCGATTCGTGGCGGCGACGACCCGCACGTTCACCTTGCGCGTCTGCGAGGAGCCGACCGGTTCGAATTCCCCCTCCTGCAGCACCCGCAGGAGTTTCGCCTGAAGATCCAACGGCAGCTCGCCGATCTCGTCGAGGAAAATGGTGCCGCCGTCGGCGAGCGCGAACCGGCCGTCGCGTTTTGCGGTGGCGCCGGTAAAGGCCCCGCGTTCATGGCCGAAGAACTCGCTCTCGATGAGAGCGGCGGGAATCGCCGCGCAATTCACCTTGATAAACGGCCGATCGCGCCGACGGCCGGCGTGATGGATCGCCCGCGCGATCAGCTCCTTGCCCGTTCCGGTCTCGCCCTGAATCAACACGGTCGTATCGGTCTCCGCCACCTGCTGGATCTCGTGCAGCACGCGCAGGATCGGTTCGCTCCGACCGAGGATGTCGTCGAAATGCCGGAGCGTCCGCAGTTCTTCGCGCAGGTACGCCGCTTCGTTGGTCAGCGCATGGATCGTCCGCTCCGCCTCGAGCCGGTCGCGGACGTTCCGCAGGATCAGCGAGTAGAAGGTCTGCCGGGCCATTTCGAACCGGGACAGGGTGGCTTCCGCCGGGAATTCGTTGCCGTTCGGACACAGGGCCGTGAGGCCGCCGGGAATCCACAGATAGCGCCGGCCTTCCGGGAGAGTCTCAAGCTGGTCGATCAGGGCCTGGAGCTTCGTCCGGCCTTCCCGGCTGAGAAACCGGCCGAAGTCCTGCCCCACGACCTGCCCGGCCTCGCACTGGAACGCCTTCTCGGCGGCCGGATTGATGCGCGTCACGCGCAGCGAGTGGTCCAGCTCGATGATCGCGTCCATTGCGCTGTTCACGAGACGGGTGAGCTTTTCTTCCCGTTCCCGCGCCTCGCGTTCCGCCCGCAGGCGCCGCATTTCCGCCGCCGCCCGCGCGGCGAAGATGCGGAAGAGCGCCAGCACGCGGGGGTCGTCCGGGATGGGCCGCCGATCGATCACCGCGATATGGCCGAGAATCTTCCCGTCCACGTCCGTCAGCGGCACGCCCATGTAACTGACGATGCCGGTCCCGCGGAAGTCCGGGTCGCCGGGATACAGCGAGAAGACGTTATCGGGGATGTGCACTAGGCGGGCCTGCGTGATGACCTGCTCGCAGGGGGTGCCGGTGATGTCGATCTCGTAGTCGCGGACCCACCGGCCGCCCATCCAAAAGGCGAGGGCCCGCAGGCGGCGGGACACTTCCAGATACTCCGTGACCCAGGCCGCGTGGGTGTTCAGCGCCTTGGCGAGGTTCTGGACGAGCGAGGCGAAGAACCGCTCGCCGGTCTCCGTCGCCGTGCCCTCGACGATGGAGCGAAGCGCGGCCCCCTCATCAAGATCGTGCAGGGGCGGAAGCTGGTCTGCGGCCATGCCGGACATCTCCGGGGTAGAAAATAGCGAGCAGCCAGTAGCGAACAGCCACTCGCTTCACTCCCATTCTCCTCTCCTCGGGCACCCGTTGCTCTTCAGATATGTAATAAGTCAAGCAAGGGACGCGGGAGCGTGCGCCAAGTATCGGCGCGGCGGCCTAGAGAAGGCAAGCCCCTTTGTGCTCGGACAGAGATGTTGCTGGCTCTCCTCAGAGAGGAAGAAAAGGGGTCGGGAGTCTTAATTGGGTTGTGATGACCCCAGTGGGCCTTGAAATGACTCCCGACCCCTTTTCTCCTCCGCCGACCCCTTTTCTCCTCCGCTGAGATGCGGAAAGACGAAGGCCCCGGGCAGATCGCGCGCTCCGGGGCCAATTGACGGAAGCAGCAGGAGAAAAAGCCCTCCGTGGGCTCCGATCAATTAAAGCACAGAAAGTGGAACGACGAGACCCAGCGTCGTGTTGGCCAGCCAAGTGCCTTCGGCGCTGAAGGCATAGGGACTCCCCGTAAACGCGCTCGTCGTGTTAGCCCCGACGCTCGGCATATAGATGAACTCTGAGGCTAGGCGCACCGCAACAAGAATCCTGGACAGTGGGAATTCAAGCGAGACGCCGAGTTTCGGCACGACATGGGTGGTTGAGGAGCGGGTCTTCACGAGGGTGCCGCCGCCCTTCGCTTCGTCGGATTCTCCCTCGATAGTTTGCTGCAGAAACGCAATGCCTTGAATGAAATCAACAGACACTCCATCTATCAGCGGGACGACCTGCGTGAAGCCAAGCCCGAACGCTCGGTTGGCTCTGCGCGTAAACTTGGTGTCTTCGCCCGGCCCAGGATGATGAATCCCGATCCCCCCGCTGGCGTCGGCTCCGAAAAACTGGTCGAACTCGACGAAGCCACCGATTCGAATACCACTGAAAGCGAGGGGGAACGTGCGAATCTGAAGAGTGAACGACGTCCCGCTCAACGCCCCGCCTGAGCCGGTGGTGTCATTGAAAATCGAGGTGGAACGACCGTCGTTGCCTCCATTGAAACTCGTGACGCCACCGACGCCGAGGATCACTTCGGTATTGCTGATCCATCCGGCTTGAGTTCCCATCGCCGCTTCGCCTACCGCGGGGATCGAGGCCATGTTCATGAAGTTCAGTACGACCGTGCCATCCGTCAGGAACCACGCGCCTGCGAGCCGGCGACGGTGGCCTTCTTCGTCCTCGACCTCCGTCTCCTTGACATTCTTGGGATCCACATCGAGGGTCACCTGTCCGCTCGCATCAGTCACTCCCTGGGTCGTGCTTCCGTCATTTAAGGTGACTGTGACCTTGACATTGGCCAGGGGGGTGCCGCCGGCCCCCACGACCTTCACGTTGGTCGCCACGGCGTAGGCGGATGCGGCCCACAGGCTGACCAGACATAATGCGGTGATGAAAGGATAAAGCCGTCTTCGTCTCATCGTCATCCTCCCTCCTTTGAGGATAAAGGCCCGTTGGAGAAAGATCCGGTCTCGAAAGGTGTTACTCCACGTCCAGTTGCCCGCGCGCTTCCTTGGTCTTGCGATCGTCCTCGACCACGAGACGCACCGTCCAGGTTCCCTTGGCGGTCAGTTCCTTGACGGAAAACACGGCGAGGACGCCGTCTTCGACGGCTTTGCCCTGTTCTTTCGCCACCGTTTTCCATGTGGTCGGCCGCTCACCCTGGCCAAGCTGAATCTCGTAGCGCGTGGGCTTGCTCCCGGCCGCGGTGCCGCTCACCTGAATGACCGGCTTCCCGCCGGCCTGCTCGACCGAGACCTCGTGGACTCTGGCGGTCAGAAAATAGTTCGGATCGGCTTTCAGGGCCGCGACGGCGTTGAGTCGCCCGGCGCCGGTGAATTGATCCCAGCCCGGCACCTCCACGTCGTCCGCCGATTCGAGGAGCATGCGTTCGACCTGCACGTTGGTCAGGTTCGGGTATTTCGCCCAGATGAGCGACGCCACGGCGGAGACCATCGGGGCGGCAAACGAGGTCCCCGACGACCGCATGAATTGGTTTTGCGGGCCGACGAAGCTCTCACCCGGCTTATAGTCCTTGGCCCCGGTGAGCAGCATGAAATCCGTGCGGCGCGCCCGCAGCGACAGGATATCGACGCCCGGGGCGGCGATCTTGATGTGTCTGCCCCAGTTCGAGAACGCCGCGCGCTTATCGTTGAGGTCGAGCGCGGCGACGCCCAGCACATGGTTCAGGCCCACGGGCCCGCGACCGTTCGTGTCGCTGCCGTGATTGCCGGCCGCGACGACGATCAGTGCCCCTTTCTGGTAGGCGTACTCGACCGCGAGTTGCTCGGTTTTGTTCAGCCGCTCTCCCTCCAGGCTCAAGTTGATGACTTTCGCCCCGTGGTCCACGGCATAGACGAGCGCGCGCGCCACGTCGAAGGCTTTGCCGTGGGCGAACACGTTGAGAATTTTGAGCGGCATGATCCGCACGCCCCAATTGATCCCCGCCATCCCGGCGCCGTTGTTGGCGGCCGCGGCGATGATGCCGGCGACGAAAGTGCCGTGCCCGTCGTTGTCCCAAGGATTGTTGTTCTGATCGACGAAGTTCCAACCGATGAAGTCGTTTTCGTAGCCGTTGGGATCCTCGCCTTTCGTGTTGGGCTTCGGGTTTTGCCATACGGACGAGCGCTTGAGGTCCGGATGGTAGTAATCGAGCCCCGTATCGAGCACGGCGACGATCACGGGGCGACCTTCACCGGTCTCGACGTCCCACGCCGACTGTCCGCTGCCCTTCGGGAGAAAGCCCACGCGGTGCAGGTACCATTGGTCAAGAAACGGCTGCCCCCAGGCGCCGGTGGAGGCGTAGAACGGGTCGTTGGGCACGCCGGTGTGCGCGGCCGGGGTGCCGGCGGCCGGCGGAATGCCGCGGGGCGGCGCTCCGGCGCCGCCGGGCGCCGGCGCCGGCTCCGTGGTGCAGCCCCACAGCAGAAGCCCCGTGACGATGGACAAGCCGGCCCGCCGCATCGCTCACTCCTCGAACGACGGAACGTGGAGAGCCCGCCGGGGAATCGCCGCTGCCTGGGTCCTCGGCCAACGCAGGGGATTCAGGCTGGGCGCGGGGGCGGCCACCCGGTCGTCATTCGGCTCGACATATGCGGCCCGTGAGCCGACGATGTCGGTGAAGCGATTCACGTCGGATGGGTGTTTGAAACGATACTCCATGATGTCGGAACCGAACGGATTCCGCCATGAAGTCCAGGCATCCCTGCCTGGGAACCCTGCCTGCTCCAGGTCCTGGCTGATCTGCCAGACGTTCGCATCCGGGTTAAGCTGTCCGATGAAGGACGGCCGATCGTCGATCGCAATATCTGCAGTCGCTTGGATGACCCCTAGAGCAAAGAGGGCAAGGCCAACCTGCCGAGGGAGGCCCACCGGCGTGTACCCGAAGAACGGCCACACCTCGTTCAGCAGGGCTACGTTGGCTACCATCCAGAGCTGATCCAGCTCTGCCTCGTGCAATATATCCTCCTCCGGGATCTGGACTTCCACCGAGTAGGTATTGTCGGGACGGACGTATCCGAATGCTGGCGGCCATGCGGCCGACGGCGTCCATGGGTGCGTGGCGCGTAGGCACCACTGGGACGGATTCTCCTTAGGGCTATGGTGGGTCACAGTAACGCGGGCCGTGGTCTGTTCTTTGATTGTCGCGGTCGACGTCTCCTTTGTCCCGCCCTTCGTTAGGTATGTCACCTGCCCGGTGACCACCAGATTGACCGGTTGCGGGCCGCTTGGCATCGAGCCCCCTGGCATTGCACCGGTGGTGCCGGGCGGAGCAGTGCCTGGGGGCCCCTGCTCGAACAAATCCCCAAACGAGCGTCTGCGTTCTTTTTGACGTATTATTGGAAGTATTACTTCACGCCTTTCATCCATGAAGGCTTTCTCATACTCCGGCTGCGCTCTTTTGCTCCAGAAACCAGAGTTTATCAGGCCTTCAATCTCGTCGATCTTGTGAGTCACTGTGTCGAGCTCTTTTCGTTTTTCTGCGATCTCCTCCGGTGTGAGCGACTGTCCAGTCTCGTCGTCTATCCCAAGCTTGACCTCCCGGTCGAGTACATCATATTGAAATGTAAGGTGCGCCATATCCCTGCCGAGTTCCCTTATGTACTTGACAGCCTGCTCCGGAAGTGGCTCGTCCCCTTGCGGGCCGCTACGCTCCTCCACCTCCTTCAAAATATCCTCGATCGGCTCCGTTGCACCGGTGGCGCTGGGCGGAGAAGGGGGCTGAGAAGGGGGTGGGGACGGCAGCTCAGACTCTCTCTCGCGCCCCGGGCGCTTTATTTCCAGTACCTGCCGGTTGTGCTCCACGAGCTCAGTCTCATAAAACAAATCCCGCGCACTTTCGTTCATGAAACGTGTGATCAATTGAATCTCCTGGAACTTTTGATTCACTGTGTCGAGCTTTTTTTGTCTTTCTGCGATCTCCTTCTCTGTGAGCGGCCGTCCAGTATCGGAGTCTTTCCTGGACGTGACCTCCCTCTCGAGTCTCTGCTTTCGAATGTCATAGTACGCCGCCTCCCTGGCGAGTTGCTTTATCTGCATGACAATCTCCTCCGGAAGCGGCTCGTCCCTGGTTTGGCCTCCCGGCGCCGGCGCCGGCGCCGTTCCTTGGCCAGCAGGCGATTGCACGAGGTGCAGCATGGGGACGTGCTTTCTGCAGTCGTTGTCATCAAGGGCCACCACCGCCCCGGGCGCGGCGACCGGGGGGACGGAGGCGATTGGCCCATACTTTTGATTCAAACTTCGTAACTGAGCCTCATATGCCTCAGCCGCTTGACGGCTCACTGGGTCCGGATTTGCTCTGAGCTGGCGAATGAGCTCAGGGAGGGCGTACTGAAGTTTCCTCTCTTTGTGCGCAGCTTCCGCCACTTGACGCGCCTCTTCGGCCACCAGATCCCGGTTCGCTTCCACCGACTTGAGCTTGTGTTCCACTGTCTCGAGCTCTGTTCGTTTGTCTCTGATTTCCTGCGGTGTGAGCGGCCGTCCCGTTTTGGCGTCCGTCTTCGTCTCGATCTCCTTCTTGAGTGTGTCTCGTTGATGTTCATAGTCGGCAATATCCTTGCCGAGCTTCGTCATCTGGCCGCGAATCTCCGGCGGAAGCGGCTCGTCCCCGAAGGCTGGGGCGCCCACGAGGAGACTGACCCCCAACGCAAGCGGCATGGCGGCGCGAGCACAGACTCGAATGTGGGTCAGGCTGATGATGGAGTAACGAGGGGACTCTTGGTCCATGTGATCCACCTCCGGTCCCGGACGGGCCGGCGTATCTTCAGATCCCGGGTTACCTGCTGGCGGCGTGGCCCGTCCTGCTGGGGTGCGCCGTCTAGCACACGCCATGAGCTGAATTCTCGGCTCGTTTCTCTCGTGATGCCCCGGGTCATGGCCGGGTTCTGATGATGAAGGATCAAGCCGTCCGCGCCCCATCGTGTTTCGTTTCTCGAGCTGGAAGAGAGCAAGGCGCGATGGAAAGAATAAGGGACGCCAGGTCGAGTTGCCTGTGCACTTCCTTGGTCTTGTGATCGTCCTCGACCACGAGGCGCACCGTCCAGGTTCTCTTGAAGGAAAACGAGCGTGAAAGCGCATCGGCGATTCCTCTGAAAAGATCGCGGCGCTTAGGGCATGTAGGATGGCAGGCGGCTTTCCAGGTCGCAACACCCAAACGGATTACGTACAACTCCGCGCCACCTTCCTTGCACCTAGCGCAATTAAAAGGGGTCGGGGGTCTTAATCGGGTTGGGCCTTGAGATGACTCCCGTTGGCCTTGAAATGACTCCCGACCCCTTTTCTCTTCCGGTGACGTAAGGCAGCGCTTCGCCACGGTCATTCTTTGCTGGAATTCCGGAATCTGGATCCGTCCAACAGGGCGTGGTGCTGAAAGAGCAGACGGACCAACTCGGATTGGCGAGTAGTCCCGGTCTTCACAAAGACTTGTTTGAGTTGGGCCCTCATGGTATTGAGGCTGCGACGAGAGGCATCAGCAATGTCTTCCAGCCGTCGGCCGGACAGCAGATGCCGGACCAGATTCGCCTCGGCGCCTGTGAGTCCATACAGGCGAGCCAACAGGTTCTCCGGGACCTCGGGGGTCCTCTCGGGATCGGAGACGAAGACGGCAACGGCGGTCTTCGTCTGATCACGGGCGGCCTCTCTTGCCCGAAGAGGACTCACCAGCACAGCAAGCGGCCGCTTCCCGGAAGGACGCGAAATCGTCATGCCGTCGCCGGCGTCAAGCGCAGCTCCCTGGGCTGTTGCGACGGCCCGACCGATCAGCGCGGATAGGCGAGCGGATTCCTCGGACGATGCAGCGCTGAGGGTCCGTTGTCGTATGGTGAGGCCGTCGGCATCGCGGCAGATGGCCTCGGCTTCTCGATTCACATGGCTGATCCCGCCTTTTGTGTCGAATAGGATGACCCCCAGGCTCAGGTGATCCAGGGTCTCCAGGAGCCCGTCGCGTTCGGCGGCAGCTTGGCCGAGCCGGTGTTGGATTTGGAGCGCTCGCTTCAGATGCGGAAAGAGTCGCTGAAGGTCCCGGACCTCGTTCGCGTCGTCGTAGGGGCCATATCGCGTGGGACGCTGAATGCCGAACACGAATGTCCGTTGTCCCTCCGCCAAGGGGAATCCACCCACGGCATAACCCAGCCTATTGGGTTTCATGAAATCGTGATAGAACTCGCTGCACCGCAATACCCGATCCGGAGTCGTGAGATGGCTTGCATACACAGTGCCAACCGAAAAGACGCCGGGCTTCGGGGTCCAAATATCCTTCTTCCAGTAATAAGCTTCATAATCCGCGAAGCCCTGTGGGGAAAGATTCCAGGAAGCGAGAACGCGCATCCTGCCGTCGACAAGGTCCTGTTCGTAGAGACACCCTGAGCGCCCATGGAAGATTTCGACCAAGCGGGTAAGCACTTGCGGCCACAGTTTCGGGTCTAGAGCGGCGTCATAGATCCGGCCGATAAGATCGACCAACTGTGTTTCGGGAAGCATGACTCGCCTCGTGAGTCAGCGCAGAGCGGTTTGGTCAGGCGCGCCTGAGGAGGGCTGTAGTATATCGCGAGCTTTTGGAGGAATAAACCGGAACCTATCTCAAAATTGAAAAAGCCGCATTCCGGAAGGCAGGCGACGAAATCGGTTCAGATCTCTGAAGGGCCATTTCCCCAGCACATTGAGGCTTCGTTCATGACCGGGGCATTTCCCGGAGCATACAGCCTCGCTCGGCAACCAATTTTGAGATAGGTTCTACCCCAAAAAGTAGGGGGCTTTCGGAATGGAATCCTTTAAGAAGACCGGTTCGGCGAGGTGCTTCCTTGCCGCGCACCTGCGCAGCGACTACGTCCCATGCCGCAAGTTCCTCAGCATTTTCGATCACGTCCACCGGCACTTCGTATGAGTTCTGGAGCGCTTGCTTGTGGTTCGGCCGGATGGGTTGCATGCCCTTGGCGACAGAGGGCAGGGATCTGAATGGCATCGCTATCTGAGCATGCCTGAGGAAGTCCCGGCTGTAAGCTGATCGACTTGCTGGGAGACATCACCCATTACCTCGCGCTTTGTGGTAGGTCGCGGCTGGCTGTGCTAGAATGCGTTCGATGTCATCCCTCTCTTCCTTCCGAATAGACAGAACCGTCATGATCGTGACGGCGCTCTCGGAGCCTTCCGACGACAGGGCGTACTGGCTGTCCCGGCTTCCCTCCGAACGGTTGCAGGCGGTCGAAGTCCTGCGACAACTCAATTATGGCCACGATCAATCTACCGCCCGACTCTCAAAGAGTTCTTGAGTTTGCTCAACGAACACCACGTTGAGTATTTGCTTGTCGGGAGGTATGCGGTGGCTTATCATGGATATCCTCGCGCCACCGCGGATATGGATGTGTGGATTGCGACGCATCCCGACAATGCCCGCCACGTCGTGTCGGCGCTTCGAGCCTTCGGAACACGGAAAAGGGGTCGGGAGTCTTTGTTTGCGAGCCTTTCGCGGATTCTTTCGCCGAAGCGGCGCTGATCCTGACATAAAAAGACTCCCGACCCCTTTTGTCCGACGTAGAATGTCCTCATCCAATGACGGTTGGCGATTGACGCACGTCCAGATGTGCGTCGATCACTTCAAGCTCTGTAACGTCTCGCGCAGCTCTTTGACTTCCGAAGCGAACAGATCCAGATGTTGCTCGCGCTGCGGTTGATCGTCTTTGAATTTCCAGGCGCGCTTGAAAATGGCCCACAACTCCTTGTTGTGCGTCACCGCGAGGGCATAAGTCGGCTGCTCGCGCATGGCCTTGTCCACGCAGCGGAGATTGTTGTCGAATGCGTGAAACTGATTATGGAGATCGTTCAGCGCCTGATCGTATCCTCTGCCGCTTCCGGCAGCCTTCGCGCTGGCCTCCATCATTGTCGCGAGGTTGATCAGCGTTTCGATGTGCGTGGCCCCTTTCGCCTTCTCCGCAAAGTCCTTTGCATGCGGATAGAACACATAGCTGCAGCCAGTCAGGCCCGTGAGTGCGAACGCCAACGCCAGAACACCGGAGATGCGACGCATGACAACCTCCTGTCGGAAATGGTTAGGTGGGTAGTCAAGCACGTCGGTCCATCCAGGTCAATGCCGCTCTTGACTCCTCCTTAGAATATAAGGAAGGGTTGGGGGGCCGGGGGCTTCACCCCACCTCGCCTCCACTTACAAAGGGACGTAGGCCGCAGAAGCCGGCTCTTCACTCTTCATAGGGGAATCCGGGAGTGATTCCAACTACAAAGACAGAAGAGCGCGCGTATAATGCCGGCCATGCACCTGGCTCGATTGGTCGAGGTGGTCGCCAAGGTCCGAGCGACCACGAAAAAGACCGAGAAGGTCACCCTCCTCGCCGAGTTCCTTCGTCACACGCGGGGCAAGGAAACGGAACTGGCTTCGCTCTACCTCTCCGGCGCGCTGCCGCAAGGCAAGATCGGCGTTGGCTGGCGCCTGATCCAGGAGGCGATGGTCGAGGGGCCGCCGTGCGGCGAGGCCTTGACGCTCACGGATGTGGATCAAGTCTTCGGGGCGGTCGCGGCGGATCAAGGCGCCGGCTCGACCGAGCGCAAGGTCGGCGCGCTGCGCCGACTCTTCGAGCGGGCCGGTCCGGACGAACGCCGGTTCCTCGCCCAATTGGTCATGGGCGAGATCCGACAAGGCGCGCTGGAAGGCCTGTTGCTGGACGCGATCGCCAAGGCCGCCATTCTTCCTTCCGGCGACATTCGTCAGGCCTTCATGTTCTCTGGGAACCTCGGGGAGCTGGCCCGGGCGGCGATGGAAGAAGGCGCGGCCGGCCTCTCACGCTTCTCGCTGCGGCTCTTTACACCCGTGGCGCCGATGCTGGCCAACAGCGCCGAGGATGTGGAAGAAGCGTTGGATCGGCTGGAGGAAGCCGCGTTCGAGTATAAGCTCGACGGCGCGCGCATCCAGGTCCACAAGGGCGGAGATGACGTCAGGATTTTCACGCGGCAACTGCAGGATGTGACGGAGCGTGTGCCGGAAGTGATCGAATGGGCGCGGGCCTTGCCGGTACGGGAGGCGGTGCTGGAAGGCGAAGCCATTGCGCTGCGGCCCGACGGGCGGCCGCTGCCGTTCCAGATCACGATGCGCCGGCTTGGCCGTATCAAAGACGTGGACGCGGTTCGGCGGGAGATTCCGCTGTCGTCGTTCTTCTTCGATTGTCTGTACCTCGACGGTGACGGACCCTTGATCGCGGCGCCGTATCAGGAGCGCGTGGGCCGACTGACGAAGATCGTCTCGGCGTCTTCACTCATTCCACGCCTCGTGACGAACGACCGGGCCGATGCCGGGCGTTTCCTCCGGCAGGCGTTGGATGCCGGCCATGAGGGCCTGATGGCCAAGTCGCTCACCGCGCCCTATGTCGCCGGCCAGCGCGGCTTTCACTGGCTCAAACTCAAAGCGGCCGTGACGTTGGACCTCGTCGTGCTTGCGGCGGAATGGGGCCATGGCCGGCGCTCCGGCCGGCTGTCCAATCTGCATCTCGGCGCGCGCGATCCGCAGAGCGGGCAGTTCGTGATGTTGGGGAAGACGTTCAAAGGCCTGACGGACGAAATGCTCCAATGGCAGACGGAGAAGCTGCTGGCGCTCGAAGCGAGCCGTGACGAGTGGACGGTGTATGTGCGACCGGAACTTGTCGTGGAGGTCGCCTTCGGCGAGATTCAGGAGTCGCCGCGCTATCCCGCCGGCCTCGCCCTGCGCTTCGCTCGCGTGAAGCGCTATCGGCTGGATAAATCAGCTTCCGAAGCCGACACGATTCAGACGGTCTTGGCGCTGTTCAAGAGACTACGAGGGAAGGGCGCGGTTTCCGACTCGGTGGACCAGCAGGATCCGCGTTCGAGCGGCTGAGGCGTGCGGGGTGGGTGACAAGAGATGTGGCCGGAGAGGAGCGCAGAAGCGATCAACACGGTAAGGACTGAAGATCGAGTGATAAAGCCTCCTGCCGCGCATAGCGTTCATGGGTTCTCCTGTATTGCAGGAAAACGTCTCCTAATCCTGTTCTGAAAATGCCACCGCACTCTTCCCTCTCCTCCAGGATGGGGCAGAGGATAGAGGTGAGGGGGTCTCAGGTCGCGGTATTGTCATCCTGCGCGGGCCTGCCTGTGCGTCGCACGCAGACAGGTGAGCGATCGCTCATGGGGACTGATCCGAAATTCTTTCCGACCGTGAGCCCTCTCTGCTCCTCGCCTCCTTGGGGGAGAGGCGGCGGTGAGGGGGTTCTTCTCGGACACCACCCTCACCTGTCTCCTCTCCCTCCCGCGGGAGGGAGAGGATCCTTTCGGGAGGCGGGGAAAGGCATTCTTGCCGAGACAAATATTTTCGGATCAGGGTTAAGAGTCCGACACCGTACCGGGCGCGAAAGGTACATCGGTCACGAGAGGGAATGAACAGTCTGGGCCTGCGGCCGCCGAGGCTACCCGATGAAAAACAGGGAGAGACGGGGGAGCCAAGGAAGGAGGGTGATGCCCAGGCAGATCGACAGGGCGACGATCGAGGCGACCAGATCCTCGTCGAGTTTGGTTTCGGCGGCGAAGATCACGGCATTGACCGCGGAAGGCATGGCGGCGACCAGGATCACGATCGCCCGTTCCAGCCCGGTCAGATCGAGCAGGGACACCGCCGACAGGCCGAGCAGCAGCCCGCCGCCCATGCGCACCGCAACGCCGAGCACGGCCAACGGCGCGGTGCGGGCCAGAGCCTCGAAGCTGATCGACAGTCCCAGCACCAAGCTCGCGAGCGGGGTCGTCGTGAGATGGACCGGTATCAGCAGGTCGCGAAGCCACGACGGCAGGTTCAACCCGGCGGCCTTCAGGGCGAGGATGACGCAGAGTGCCCACAGCGGTGGGGCGGAGAAGAAGCGGACGAATGCCGGTGGAGCTTCAGAAGAGCCCGGCCCATGCCAGACCGCCAGGCCATACACCGCCGTGAACGTTAGCGCGGTTTGGCCCAGATCAAAGAGGACCGCGCGGCCTAATCCCTCCTCTCCGAACGTCGCGAGGACGACCGGATACGAAAAATACATCGAGTTGATCAGGCCGGTGGCGACCAGGAATCCGCCTTGAGTGGGGCGGGGGAGTTGCAGAAGGCGGCACAGGATCCAGGAACAGAGGAGCAGGGGCAGCGTGACGAGGCAGGCCGCAGCAGGAAGTTTCCACACCGCCGGGCTGAAGGCGACCCGATCGAGAGAGACGAGAATCGTGGCCGGCAGGCTGACCGAGAAGACGAACGTGGCCAACTGCTCGGCGTGGGACTTGGAGAGCAGCGCAAACGACCGGAGCACAGCGCCGACCACAAAGATCGTGACAAAGGCTTGAAGCGCGGGAGGCATGGCGACGTCACTCACCCAGAGTTGCCGCGGCAGAGTAGCAGAGATGAGGAGGCAGCAGCCAGACTGCCCTCTCCCAGTAGCCTGATCAACGTCATCATCGAATGGGAGCAACACCATGGATTCCAAGAACCTCCCGCAAGACCCGGCAGACTTCTGGTCGAGAACGCTCGGCCGGCGCCAGATGCTCAAGACGCTTGGCATAGTCGGGTCGGCCATGGCCTTGGGCGGCCCGCGAGGGCTGGCGGAGGCGATGGCGCCGGCGCCGTCGGCGACAAGCGGGCAAGACACAGAACGACAGGCGGTGCCCCGAGAAGTCCCTAGGCGCACGCTAGGGAAGACAGGGGTACAGGTCTCGGTGCTCTGTTTCGGCGGCGCGCATTGGGGCCGGATGCAATCGGAAGCCGAAGCCATGCGGGTGCTGCACGAGGCCATCGACGCCGGCGTCACCTTCATGGATAACGCCTGGGAGTACAACGGCGGACGATCCGAGGAATGGATGGGCAAGGCGCTTCAGGGGCGGCGGCAGCAGGTCTTTCTCATGACCAAGGTCTGTTCGCACGGACGCGACAAAACGGTGGCCATGCGGCAGCTCGAGGACTCCCTGCGCCGCCTGCGCACGGAGTATCTGGATCTCTGGCAGATTCACGAAGTGATCTACGAGGACGATCCCGATCGGCACTTTGCGCCGGGCGGGGCGGCGGAGGCGCTGCTCGAGGCCAAGCGGCAGGGCAAGGTCCGGTTCATCGGCTTTACGGGCCATAAGGACCCGAAGATCCATCTCAAGATGCTGGCGCACGACTTTCCGTTCGACACCTGCCAATTGCCGCTGAACGTCTTCGATGCGACCTATCGCAGTTTCGAGCAGGACGTCCTGCCGGTGCTGAACCAGCGCGGCATCGCGCCGCTGGCCATGAAAACGGTGAGCGGGAACGGGGAGCCGGTCAGGCAGGGGATCATCACCGCGGAAGAAGCCCTGCGCTACGTGTTGAGCCTGCCGGTGGCGTCCATCGTGAGCGGCATCGACTCACGCGAAGTGCTGGAGCAAAATCTAGACATCGTGCGCCGCTTCACGCCGATGACCGCGGCCGAGATGCAAACGCTACGCACCCGCGTGGCCCGCTACGCCATGGACGGGCGGTTTGAGCTGTTCAAGTCCACCAATCGCTACGACGGCCGCATCGGGCGCGAACAGCATGGGATCTCGTGAGCGTCGTTCGTGAAGCGTGAAGCGTCTCTCGTCTGGGACGAGAGACGAATTACGAAATACGCCGGGAGGTGACGATGAAGGCAAAGGCTTTGTTGCCGTCTCGTGTTTGCTGCTGCGTGACGGTGGGCAGTTCGTAAGTGGCCAGTGGCGCGACGATCGCGCAGATCAGAGTCGGGGAAACGACCAAGCAGCAGGTGGCGAGTCTCCTGGGCAAGCCTGCAAGTCAGCGGAGTATCGAGATGGGGAGACGGACCAGAGAATGGTGGGCCTACAGTTATGGGTCCTCCGTGATCAATCCGCTGGAGTACCTGCTCCTGTACGGCTTCTTCTTCAACGGCATCGGCCTGCACGACACCCGCTATGACCTCAGTCTCTTCTTCGATCACCGGGGCATTGTGAGCAGCGTCTCGAGCCTGAAGACCGAGTACGATATGGGCAGCCCCGTCACGTCGCTGCGCGTCCCGAGCGTAGCGAACTATACGATCGGCTTCCCTGGCGCAGCTAAAGAACCTGTCCGGTTTGAAGATCGGATGGAGTATCGGTACTGACCCGCATTATTCATGAGCGCTTCTGCTGCAAACGCGGATACGCTGTTGGGCACCCATTGCATTCCCGGAGCAATGGGTCCCCGGCGTGCTCGCCACTCAGTCGGTCAACATACTGTTTCAAGTATGCCTTCCTCCCTCGTGGCTGCGCTTGCCCGTCTCACAACGCGTCTGCCGGGTACCCATTGTTCTTCCCGGTGCAACGGTTGCAACGCAACGAACCGTCATGAATACTGCGCGTTAACAGCCTTTTCCGTGTGTGTCCATAGCCTCTTATGCCGCTGTCGCCGAAACAAGCTATAATGGAGCGCGTTTCATTTCTGGTAAGAGGCAGAGGTGCCGAGAATGGCGTTGTTCATCGGCGAACCGATCAGCGCGAATGAACTGGAACGAGAAACCAGTGGCTGGGCTCCCGAGCGCTTCGCTACCATGTGCGATGCCTTAGCCTGGGCTGCTGCCGGGCGCGCCTGCCCCACACTCCCGAGTTTCACCACGCGAGTCAATGCAGCAGACGGCGGGATTGATGCGGAATGGGATCTTGAGTTGCCGGATGATGCCTGTACCCTGCCGACCCCGATCTTAGGCCCAGGATGGAACGTCTTTCAGTACAAGCAACGCGACCTCATGGCTCAGGACCGCCGCCGTATCATTTCCGGGCTGAAGTCCTCGCTTCGAGGAGCCATCAACGGAGTCGCTCGGGCCCGTGGGCGCCATCCGGACCGCTACGTGCTTTTTGTAAACGTTGATCTCAAGCATGACGACAAGCTGGCCTTGAGAGAGCGGATTCTGGAAGGCTGTGAGGAGGGTTCGAAGGTGTCGGTAGAGATTCTGGGCGCAGCCGAGTTGGCCGCTCTCTTGAACGACCAGCCGCACCTTCGCGCCGCCTTTTTCGCACCCCTTCATTTTTGCACTTGGGCTGAGGGATTTCGAATCCATCGGGAGTCCAAACTTGTCGGTGCCCGTGTTGACTTGATCGGCAGAGAGGCCCAGGTCGCGGAGCTGAGGGCGTGCGTAAATGATCCTCGGATCAAGGTTATCCTTCTCACGGGTCCCTCTGACATAGGGAAAAGTCGCCTTGCACTCGAAGCGACCAAGCACCTTCCGCACAATGTGGTGATCGCTCGTGATCCCCGCTCGATGAACCCGAGCCACTATCGGGCGTTATGCTCCGTCCACGGCCAGGTCGTTTGCATTGTTGAAGATCCAGAGGCAGACGATATTCGTTCACTGATTGATGAGACCATGGGCTTGGGGACCATCAAGCTTCTCGTGACCTTACCAACTGCCGCCAAGGCGCCCGTTCCTTTATATGGCCGCGATGCGCGCGTTCGTATCTTTCCTCTCGAGCCCTTGACTGCCCAAAGCGCCCGCGCCCTCCTGAAGGCCGCCGGTGCGAGTTTTGATTATGGGATGGAGGAATGGGTTATCAACCATGCGGGCGGCATTCCAGGTGTTCTGCTGGCGGCGGCGAACCTAGGACACGAGCTGCGTCGCGACACAGCCAGCTTCACAGAGGCAGTCGGGCGAGAGTACGAGCGCCGGATAGAGGAGGCGTTAGGTACAGAGGTGGCCAAGTGCGCCACTTTGTTCTCTATCTTAGAGTACGTAGGGGTCACCGGCGACGTCGAAGCAGAGCTTCACAGCATTTGTCAGCGGTTCGGAGACGGACTGACGGCGCACAACGCCCTCAGACGACTGCCAGATCTGGAGGAGGCTGGGGTAGCCATGAGACGAGGGTCCTTTGTAGCCGTCGGCCTTCCGCTTCTCGCCAATTATCTTGTTGGTAAATTGCTGACAGCGCGTATGCACGACCTTTTTGCTTTGTTTGCCGATCTTAGCGAGCAAGGACAACTGCGGTTGATCAAACGTCTGGCAGGGATCGGAGGATCTCAGACTGACGTCTTTTGGCAAGAGCTGTTCGGCCCTGATGGACCGCTCGGTGAGTTGAGCCGCGCATTGACACACGTGCACATTCTCAGGTTCGCAGCCGGGGCGGTACCCGAACTCGTCTTGAGGATGCTGGAAACCGGCCTGGAGGCCGGATCGAGGGAAGAACGGCTCGCGATCGCCGGCGATCAACGGTGGGATTTAATGTGGGCCTTGGAGCAACTGCTCTTCCGTGCCAAGACCTCAAAACGAGCACTGAGACTTGTGGGGCTTTTGGCCGAGGCTGAGAATGAACACTACGGCAACAACGCCACCGGTATGTTTGTTGAGTGCTTTCATCCACTTCATCCTCAAATGCCGTTGTCGCTTGTTGAACGCCTTGCAATTGTGAATGAGTTCGCGAGTTCAGCCTCCGACGAACGCAGGCTGCTGGCCATCAAAGCGATTGAGCGGGTCTTCGATCACCCTCCTACTGTGCTGCTTTGCGAAAGCACCGGCTTCGAGCCTCTCGATCCCATGTACGTGTGGACCGATGAAGAGTTCCGGACTTACCTGCGGAGATTGTTCGAGCTTCTATTCAGCCTGGCGGAGCAAGAGGATGAGGTCGCGAAGGCGGCCATTGGCGTGCTGCCCGATGTGACGGCGAAGTTTGGGATCAAGGTTGCTCCTCAAGAGGCTGTGACATACTTCGAGAAACTTGGGGACTGGGCTTGTGGGGGCAAGACTGACTTAGACGTGTCCACTCTTTTCAGTGGGCTGAGGTTGCTCCGCGAGCATGTTGCCGAGGCACTTGCGAAGCCCGAGTTCCCGCAAGATCTGTCGGACCAGTTCAAGAAAGCGCTTGACGGTCTGGACCGACTCAAATCAACGCTAGAGGGAGAAAGTTTCGCGATCCGGCTGAAACGCTTTGCTGGTCGCTGGACGGGCGACCTGGAAGCTGAGGAACCTGAACCGGACGGCCGCCTTCGACTTGAGGTGGAGCTAGAAAAGCTTGCCAAAGAAGCCATCGAGAAGCCTGACCTCCTCAGCAAGGATCTTGTTGACTGGTTGCTCTGCCCATCCGCCCAACGAGCTTCTTCTTTCTTTTTCTCTTTGGGCTTGCAGGACAGGGATGGAACCTTCCTGAGCAGTATTGAAGAGAGAGGGCGATTGCCTGAGGGAGCATGGGCGTTCGCAGCGTATTGGGGCGGGTGGGCGAAGCGTGACCAGGCTGCTGCCGAAGCGCGCCTTGACTCATTGGCGATCGGGAATGAGATAACGGGCACAGCGGTGGTGCGGGCATCCAGATACCTGGTTGCCGGGCTGCGTGGCGTAAGGCGTGTCATCGGACAGATAGAGGACAGGCGAGTTGATCCTCCATACGCGGCTTCTGTAATGCGAGGATGGGTTGATGGGCTATCAGAGGATGAGTTCCTACTACTTTTAAAATCGGTGGCCCGGCCTGACTTCGAGCACAGCGCGTCGGCTCTCGGACTTCTGAGTTGGTGGGTTCGCCGCAAGCGCCCGATTGGAAGCGGCCTGGCTGCCTTTGCATGGGAATGTCTTGCGCGCGATCCAATTCTGAAGACCCCTCAGGATGCCTGGTATCTTGACCAGTTAGCCGCCAAGCTCGCGGAGGAGGATCCTGAGCGCGGGTTCGCTCTGTTGAAGACGCTGCTCCGGCAAACAGTGAGTAATGGAAAACATTGGGAGCCGCTTGGGCTTCATAGTAAGAACGCCTTTTGGAAGGTCCTCCACGGGCAGGATAAAGGGCTGGTTATCCGTATGGTTCTTGATGCGTGTCTGGACAATCCGATCGCTCGGATCCGGATTTCATGGAGGTTGCGCGAGCTTCTGGATCTAGAGACGGACAGGGAAGTGCTCCTCTCTCTTGCCGCCGAAAACATAGACCAAGCTCGCATCATCGCCGGTTGGCTGACAAGTGCGAAGCCTGGTTTTTGGCCGTTAGCGTTCCAATTGCATGAGAAGTACCCGGACGATGAAAGATTGCATGTCGAACTGTTGGCCGGTATTCAGCAGATGGGATCCGTCGTCGTAGGCCCTCTCCATGCCTTCTACCAAACTCGTAAGGACCAGGTTGAGGAGAGATTGGCCGATCCGAAAACGCCGTCCAGCGTCCGAGGTTGGCTGAAGGAGGTGCGTGATCGCCTTACCCAGGAGATCGAGAGCTATGTCGTGTGGGAATATGACCAGGATATTAATGAACTACGCCGCCATATCCAGGACAAGGAGTCCGACCAGAGAATTTGGGCGATCGGTCGAGTCTTGAAATACGGGCGGTTGGAAGACATCCGTCGCCTTCTTACCGTGGATGACATCGAAGAAGTCCTTCCTCAAGTAGACCTGCCTGAACAGAGACGCAAGATGTTTGAGCGGGCTGTCATGGTCTGGCGACGTGGAAAGTAGAGTCCTCACCCCGCTCCAGCGTCAAATTCTCCTCTCACTGTTTGATCACGGCATGGGAAGCCGCGGTTTTTACCTCACGGGCGGGACGGCGCTTTCGGAATTCTATCTACAGCACCGTTATTCGGACGACCTGGACTTCTTCACGAGAAAGGACGAGCCGCTTCAGGACGATTTCCAGGCATTTACGGAGCAGATCAAATCACTGGGGTTCGTCCTATTGGATCAAACCGTGGCTACTGACTATGCAAAATTGGTCGTTTCCGAAGAGAATGGAAAGGATCAGAAACTCAAAATTGAATTTGCCAGGGATCGGGCCAGCCGGTCTAGGCTTGCTCCGCCGAAGACCGTTGGGAAAATCGTGGTCGACTCATTTGAGGACATTGCCGTCAACAAGGTTTGCACAATTTTGAGTCGAGGTCCGTATGAGCCGAAAGATTTCGTGGACCTCTACTTCATCCTGACAGAATCTAAGTATATGCTTGAATACCTACTTAGCCGCGCACGCGAAAAAGAAGTTGCCTTCGATTCGGAGGAGGGGGTGCTCGCCTTTGCCACGAATCTCTTGGCGGTCAAGGAGCTGAAGAGGCTCCCGCGCATGATCAAACCCCTAACATTGCCTCAGCTCAGTGGGTTTCTTTTGCCGTTAGCTGAGAACCTCATTGAGCGTCTGCGGCCCCAAGGAGGCGCAATGCCTCGATAGCGGGTAGAGGACTCTTATTGAGTTTTGCATGTGGTGAAGAACCGGGACTGGAATTCATTTCTATGGAGTTCTCGGCCCTCGTCAGGGCGTGCGGCGAGTTGATCATCGTGAGTCGTCTCCATGGCCTACTTCGGTATTCACGAGAGTGTGATGAGCAAGTCTTCTAGGCGGCCAGGAATCCTCTGGGGGCGTTGCAGGATGTCACGTCATCGAGTATCCTTGCGCTGTCAGGAACCTGGAGCGTTTGCGTATGCTTTCAGCCAAGGAACAGATGTTGGAGATTCTTCGGAATCAGCCGGACGACAGTTCCTACGAGGAATTACTCCGGGAGCTCGCATTCGCCCACATGGTGGAACGCGGGTTGGCTGATTCCGATGCGGGACGTACGATCAGCCATGAAGAGATGCTCAGCCGGATTCGTTCGTGGCAGCGTTGAGGTGGGCGGCTGAGGCGGATCGGTGGCTGGGACGGATCTATGCCTACATCGCCAGGGATAATCCAGCAGCGGCTGCTCGAACAGTTCTTGCCATCTAGGAGCCAGTCCGACATTGCCGTTCGTGACGAGGCGAAGGAGGCGCCGGCAGATGCGAGGCCGCAGGCCGCGAAAAACCGGAGGCGTATTCGCTGGAATACGTTGAGGATTTTTCGGGGCCGAGAACGAAGCAGATGTCGGTGCATCGTTCGCCACAGTAGAAAGGTCAATGTCGGACAGGCTCCTAGGAACATACGGAAGTCCTCAAAGAGTTTCCTGAAATCGGCTATCGTTACCGCGCACGTTCTGACAAGCACATTCGCATTCTTTTGTTCGGGCACTACCGTATTGCCTACCTGATCAAGCCCAATCATGACATCGACATCCTTGGCGTGTTCCATAGCGCCATGGAGATCGAGCATTATCTGTCCTAAAGAAAGAAAAAAGGGACCCGGAGTTGTTTCTGGCGGGGATGACAGAAACGGCCGCACCGCGGAGGCGCTGATAGTGGGCAACGGGCTCCTCGCCGGCGCGTGTCGCGAACTAGGTAGCTCAGCTTAGCTGAACGTTGGGGACGCAGGGGAGATAAGGGGGGCCGCTGAGGAGTGCCTGGCGCCGCGGCGATACCTCGTGATGGCCGCATACCGGCTCAGGGTGACGATTTCAAGCGATAGAAACCAGTATCCTGCTCCCCTTGAAATTGAGACCACCTCTACGACATGGTTCCTGAGTGAACCAAGGAGGTGGACATGGCCGACGAACTCGATGACAA
>FWPU01002248.1_pt1 | contig 39098 bp, 32 predicted proteins | sample 2228361 | NCBI WGS metagenome assembly FWPU01 (sample SAMEA103939777, study PRJEB20133) | metagenome | reverse complement strand
AAAAGTTGCCGCCAGGCAACTTTTTTATTTTATGATTCTTATCCGGACTCTTTACCGCTCTATTTTTTCTTTTTGTTTTGTTGCAGCGACTTGAAAAATTTAGCCCAGTTAAAAACGTTTAGATAAGGGTTGGTAATGGGGGCATATTGCTGGCCCTGCGAAGCTGCCCACTGGTCAAGATAGTACCGTTGGTTCATGGGACCGTCCATGGGCGTAGTGCGAATCATAAGCGCCAGCAATTCCTGACTCATGTTTTTGCGGTCAATCGGGCCCCTTTCGGGGGGCAGGTTCAGAGCCAGAATAGCTTCTTTAAAAACTTCTTCGGTGGGGAAGGGCATTACCTCAATTTCCTGCAGGTAGGTAATATCCTGCACCATTTCCACAATAATGGTCAGAAACTCACTGGGATGGTTGGGTACTATATACCACTGCCGTTCATAGCCCACCGAGCTGATCACCACGCTGTCGCCCGCCATTACCGGCATGGAAAAAAAGCCCACGGCATTGGTTACAGCACCTCGCCCGGCTTTCGGCACATATACGTGAACGCCCGGTAGCTGCATAAGGCTGTCGCGGTCATCCTTGCCCAGCACAATACCCGAAAGCTGAATAATCCTGCGATTCTGCTGTGCCCATACCGTTGAAAACAGGCCGCAAAACGCCACAACAATTGAAACAAGTAATAATTTTCCGGACATGTTAATAGGCCAAAAATAGGCAATGCTGTAATTAAGCCCTAATTTCGAAGCGTAACAAACCGTACAAAAAATAAAAAACCGTCAATTTTTTACCCGTTTATGCGGCTGAAACGCTTTAGTCTTTCACTGGGTGCGCAGATTTTCAAAGCCTGTGCCGATGAGTCGCGGCTTAGAATTCTAAGCCTGATTTTCAACAATGGCCAGATGTGCATTACCGACCTGGAACGTGTACTGGATTTTACCCAGGCCAAAACCTCGCGTCATGTTATTTACCTCAAAAACAGCGGCATCCTTGCACACCGCCGGTACGACCACTGGGTCTTTTATTCTATTAAAGACGAAGTAGCCGATATTATGAAGCAGATTTTTCAGTTTTTACGAAAAGACGGACAACTGCTTAAAGACCAGCAGATATTCGAAACCATGAAAGCCAACCGCGAACTGGCCATAAGCCATATTAACCTTTCCTCATCGGTTGTGTAAACTGCGCCCAATGCCCATGATGAAGTTGAACATTTATCAGGTAGATGCCTTTGCCGATAAAATTTTCTCGGGCAACCCGGCAGCCGTTTGTCCGCTGGAATCCTGGCCGGACGATTCCCTGCTATTGCACATTGCCCGTGAAAACAACCTCTCAGAAACGGCCTTTTACGTTAAACAAAAAACAGGTTATGATATCCGGTGGTTTACGCCACAGGTAGAAGTACAACTTTGCGGCCACGCCACACTGGCTGCAGCCTATGTATTGTTTTACTGCGAGCATGTTGAACAAGAGGTTATTAACTTTAACTCACGTTACAGTGGCCTGCTTCCGGTAAGAAAAAAGGCTGGTTTGTTGTGGATGAATTTTCCGGCCGATGTTGTGCGAAAGGTTCCGATTACCCGGCAACTTGGCAATTGTTTTAACGTTAAGCCGGCAGAGGTTTACAAAGGTTTACATGATTACCTGTTTATTTACGACCACCAAAACCAGGTACAGAACCTTAAGCCCGATATGGAAAAAATAGTAAAAATTATTTGCCGCGGAATAATTGTTTCGGCACCGGGAGATGAAGTTGATTTTGTGTCGAGGTTTTTTGCGCCCCGCATTGGCGTGCCCGAAGACCCCGTAACCGGTTCGGCTCACACCACACTTGTTCCGTTCTGGGCTTCCCGGTTGGGTAAAAACGAACTAAGGGCCTCTCAGGTTTCTGCCAGAGGCGGTAGCCTGTTCTGCAGCAATCTGCCCAATCAGGTAGAAATAGGCGGAGCTTCACAACTGTATATGAAAGGTGAGATTTTTGTTGAGTAATTAAAATGTCAAAACGTTACAAATGTTTGTTTTTTGATCTGGATCATACCCTTTGGGATTATGAAACGAATTCAGCTAACACCCTGAAAGAAATGTTCCGGTTGTTTGGGCTGCAGGATATGGGTAAGTTTAGCTTTGAGGATTTTCGTGAGGAATTTAGCCGGGTAAACCAACATCTGTGGCATTTGTACGACAACGGTAAAATAGAGAGTGCCGAAATTCGCAAAAGCCGCTTTGAAATGATATTAAGCAGGCTGGGAATTGTCAATAATCGCCTGGCGCAGGATTTATCGGCCCATTACCTGGCCGAGTGCCCCAAAAAAACGGCACTCATTCCCGGTGCAACCGAAACACTGCAATATTTAAAGGGCAGATACCGGCTGTCGGTTATCACCAACGGGTTTAAGGAAGTGCAGTTTACCAAACTTGCCCACTCCAACCTGTTGCCATTTTTTGACCACGTGGTTACCAGCGAACAGGCGGGCAGTAAAAAACCCTCCCCTGAAATTTTCAAATTTGCCCTGAGCAAGAATCAGGCATCGGCCCACGAAGCTATTATGGTAGGCGATAACCCGCTTACCGATATTGCCGGTGCTGCAGCAGCTCAAATAGACGCGGTGCTTTTTAGCCCCGATAAGCCCCCACAAGGTTGTCATGCCCTGCATCAAATCCGTCATCTGGCCGAACTGCGCGCACTGTTGTAACGCTTAATGCCGATTAACTTTCATTCCCGCGCCGGGGTTTCGTTATCTTTGTGCCGCTTAACATTCAGCCTATGGCCAACGCATTTTTTAACGTGCCCTATCCCAAAAACGAACCGGTTTACGCCTATGCGCCGGGTTCGCCCGAACGCCACTTGCTGCAAAAAGCAATTGCCGATGCCCGCGCACGCGTAGAAGATATACCCATGTATATTGGCGGTACCGAGGTGCGCACCGGCAACACCCGCACGCTGCGACCGCCGCACGACCACCAGCATATTCTGGGGCATTATCATTATGGCGATAAAGGACATGTGGAACAGGCCATTCAGGCAGCTCTGGCAGCGCGCGAAATGTGGAGTAACCTGAGCTGGGAACATCGGGCTGCTATTTTTCTAAAAGCGGCCGAACTGCTTTCAGGCCCCTACAGGTATAAAATTAATGCCGCCACCATGCTGGGGCAGTCGAAAAATGTATTTCAGGCCGAAATTGATTCAGCCTGCGAGCTCATAGACTTTCTGCGCTTTAACGTGTACTTCATGACGGAAATTTACCGCGAGCAGCCCGAATCTTCACCGGGCATCTGGAATCGCATGGAGTACCGCCCGCTTGAAGGCTTTGTGTTTGCCGTAACCCCTTTCAACTTTACTGCCATTGCCGGTAATCTGCCCACTGCCCCTGCCATGATGGGCAACACGGTAGTATGGAAACCTGCCGAAACGCAGATCTATGCCGCCCAGGTTATAATGGAGGTGCTGCGCGAGGCCGGTCTGCCCGATGGCGTAATTAACCTTATTTATGTGCACGGGCCCGATGCCGGTGAGGTGGTGTTCAGTCATAAGGAGTTTGCCGGCCTGCACTTTACCGGAAGCACGGCCGTGTTTCAGCACATGTGGAAAAGTATTGGCAACAACATTCACCTGTACCGGTCGTACCCGCGCATCGTTGGCGAAACCGGTGGCAAAGATTTTATCATGGTGCATAACAGCGCCAACCCCCGCGAAGTGGCCACGGCCATATCAAGGGGTGCATTCGAATATCAGGGCCAGAAATGTTCGGCTGCTTCGCGATGCTATATTCCTTCCAGCCTTTGGCCTGAAATTAAACAACTGGTGCTGGCCGACCTGCAGTCGATGAAAATGGGAGGCGTGGAAGATTTCTCAAACTTTATCAATGCCGTAATTGATGAACGTGCCTTTGATAAGATTACCGGATATATTGAAGCAGCCCGCAAAAACCCTGTGAACACCATTATTGCCGGCGGAGGTTACGATAAGTCGAAGGGATATTTTATTGAACCCACCATTATTGAAACCAAAGATCCGCAATCGGTTACCATGTGCGAAGAAATTTTCGGTCCGGTGCTTACCGTTTATGTATATAATCCGGAAAATTTTGAAGATACCCTCAGGCTGGTTGATGAAACTTCACCTTACGGGCTCACCGGCTCCATATTTGCCCGCGACAGATACGCCATTGAACTGGCCACCCGCCGGCTCACACATGCGGCCGGCAACTTTTACATTAACGACAAACCCACCGGTGCCGTGGTGGGCCAGCAGCCTTTTGGCGGCAGTCGGGGTTCGGGCACCAACGATAAGGCCGGTGCTAAAGCTAACCTGCTGCGATGGGTGTCCATGCGCAGCATAAAAGAAACGTTCGTTCCGCCAACCAACTACCGGTATCCGTTTATGGAAAACGAATAAATTCAGGTACGGTACCAGTTAATGTTCCGGCTTACATACATCAGGGAGGCTACCACCACAAACAAACCAATGCTTCCTGTTAGCAGGGCATAGTCCTGCTGCAGGGTTATAACAAATACAAAGGCATAAAACACCAGCAATAGCGCTGCCAGTCCAAAGGTATACTTTCTGTTTTTTAGAAAAGTAGAAGCATAAGCCGTTATGAGCGCACAGGTGGCTGTGGTGGAGATCCAGTAAGAGGTGTGAAAACCAATGTACTCTGAAAAACTAAGCAACAGGGTATAGTAAATAATGAGGGCCGCCCCGATAAGGATGTATTGAAAAGGATGAATGCGAAGATTATACAGCACCTCCATAAAGAACAGCGAAATAAAAGTGAACAGCATGATAAGAATACCATACTTGGCTGTGCGTATGCTGTTCTGGTACTGGTCGGCTGGCACCAGCAGATTTACCCCAAAAGCTGATGCTGTAAAATTCAGCTTTTCATTGGCCCATTGCTGAGGGATGGGCCGGTTAAAATGCAGCACTTTCCATTCGGCCAGAAAGGATGTATCAGAAAGTTCACGGTTCTCCGGCAGAAAGGCTCCGTCAAACCCAGGATCGGGCCATTTTCCATGCAGACGGACCGCGGTGGTTTTTGCAGTGGGTATAAAATACAGGTTGTCGCTGCCTTTAAGCGTAAGGTTAATGGTTACCTCAGAAGGGACCTTACCATGAGCAGAGCTTAGCGGAATGCGTATTCCGGTGGTGCCCTGCAAATGAAAAACAAACGGCATATTCTGAACCGGCTCGCTGGTCAGGCTTTGGTTATCAACAGTGATTTGCGGTTCATGCTGGCTTATCCCGCGTAAATCGCTTATCCCCAGCACCAGATAAGCGTCATCCCACAACATTTGGCTTGCGCTAATTTTAAGTGCATCCGGACCGGGCTGTTGAAAAGAGGCGTGAATGCTAAGCTGCGATTGATAAACCACTGCGTCAAAAATTCCACGATGCAGGTGGCGGGGTAAAATTTTCCCGTTTATGTCCAACGCCTCGGGCAGGAAAAAGGCTTCGCGTTTTACCTGGCGGGTTTCGGTCTTTCCCTCTGCGGTAAGCAAGGTTTCGTTTTCCAGGTACGGTATTACCATTACAGGTCCGGCAAGGGTTTGGCTGCCCGACCATTTGGCCGATACCTCGGCCATAACCTGAAAGGCTCGTTGCTGCCGCTCTTCCATAAGGTTAAGTATCCATACCGATGGGATAAGCAGAACAATTACCAGTAACCCGATAGAGGCCAGCTTCACGGTTACTGATTCGCGAAGCCACTGACCAAAGCGTTCGATGATGCCGGATGTGTTGGGGGTATCCATAATTTTGGTGTATTTATTTTAAAACTACCGTTGCATTTTGATAAGTTCTTCCAGCGCGGCCAGATGTTTTCTAAAAGCGTTCTTTCCCTTTTCGGTGGCCTTGTAACGCGTGTTGGGCTTTCGGTTTATAAATGTTTTGGATACCACAATGTATTTTTCCTTCTCCAGGGCTTTCAGGTTAGCAGCCAGGTTCCCATCGGTAACCTGCAAAACTTCTTTTAACGAGTTGAAGTCGTAGGTTTCGTTGGCCACCAGCACGGACATAATCTGCAGGCGTACGCGGTGTTCCAGTATCCGGTCCAGTTGCTCAAACGGATTTTTCACGGTCGTACCGGTAATAAACCACGCTACCATAAATTACATGCAGTACCCCAAAGCCTGCGCCCCATAACCACAGGCCCAGTTCGGGCCACAGGGCAGCCAGCAAACCCAGCACTATTTCAGACAGGGCAAGGAATTTTATTTCCCTTACGGTAAAAAAAGAAGCGTTAAGCAATGCCAGACCATAGAACAGCAGGCACGATGAGGCCACAAGGTTGCTGTATCCGTTCGCCACCAGGATGATGATAAACAAACCACCGGCCACAAGGGGTATAAACAAACTGCCAAGAAATTCGCGGCTGGTTTGGTTCCATATACTTAGCCCCAGCTGGCGGGCTTTTTGCTTGCTCAGTATCCAACCGGTAGCAAGCGAGAGCCCCAGTACGGCACTGGCCGTGGCAATAAGAGGCAGGGTAGGGTTTTGACTGGTGGCCGGGTTATGCAGGAAGAAATAAGCCATGGCTGTTCCGGCCAGTGCGTAGATGCCGGCCATAATGCCCGAAAGACCACTGAGCGACAGAAATTTGACCGATCGCTCCATGGCCGCGCGTATGGAGGCCAGGTCCTGACTGAAATTTCGGTTGGATTGCATATATTAAAAGTTCTTTGATTTTCAAAGTTAATAACGGTAAAACAACGGGCAAGTTTTCGGGGCAGGAAAATTTTGCAGAGGCTGTGAATTTGATTTTGTGCCCCATAGCCCGTAATATTGCAGTCCCTTTTCCTCCTTAGCTCAGCTGGTTAGAGCATCTGACTGTTAATCAGAGGGTCGTTGGTTCAAGTCCAACAGGAGGAGCCACCGGAACACGCCCCAGGGCGTGTTTTTCTTTTTCAGGGGTTCATCGAAAAAAACCTTGTGCACGACTATTTTGCCCGGCCCCAGCCGTTTTTGTAGCTTCAGGCGTATGAAAGGAGCGCGAACATGGGCGGGTGTAGCCGCAGGGCTTTTGGCGGCCTTGCAACTTTTCGGGCAGCAGCCGTACATTATTTCCAACACGGCCGACGAGTTCAACATCATGCCCAACGAACAGTATATTTTTATCGATACCACGGGCAGGTTAACTTTTCATCAGGTAAGCAAATTGCCGCCACAGGCATTCAGCCGGCTAAGCCGGTATCATAATACCGATTATCAGAAAAATGCAGCCTACTGGATTCGCCTGACGGTTAGAAGAGATCCCGCCACCAGCAAAATCTGGCTGCTGGAATTTTACGACCAGACCATTGACTATATCGAAGCTTATGTGCCGGGCGCAGACGGTAATTACACCACCGTTTACATGGGCGACCAGCACCCGTTTGCCAACCGGTTGTTCAGACATAAAAACTTTGAGTTGCTTCTGGGGCACGATTCCGTGCAGGTATATTACTTCCGGGTGCAGTCGCACGAGTTTGCCGACCTTCGCATAGCCCTTCGTTCGGTAAACCGGTTCATTTATTATGCGCTAAACGAATACCTGCTGTTTGGCATTTTTTATGGGATGATCTTAATAATATCCCTGTATAATTTTCTGGTTTACCTGGCCATACGCGAAATCAAAAATATTTACTACATCTGCTACATACTAAGCGTGGCTGGCTATGCCCTTAGCCTGGACGGCATCGGATTTCAATACCTGTGGCCGGAACATCCGGAGTGGAACAATTACACTACCGGCATTTTTCTGTATTCGCTTATTTTATGGTCGCTTGTTTTTACCCGAAAGTTTCTCAGTACCCGTGCCCTGGCACCCCGACACGACAAGGTATTAAAAGGTCTTATTGTGCTGCGCTCGGTTTATTTCGCTGTGTGCATGCTCTTCATTCCCGATATGCTGCCTTATCGCAATGCAGATATTATACCCCTGGCGGCCGCCTTTTATACGGGCATTACCGTATTGCGCAATGGCTATAAGCCGGCAAGGTTCTTTGTGATTGCCTACGGCATTCTGTTTACCGGATTTTTTATCCGTATGCTGGTGTATTTTAATCTGCTTCCGTTTACCACCACCTCGCATTACAGCCTGCACTTTGCATTTGTGCTCGAAATGCTGTTCCTCACTTTTGCCCTGGGCGACCGCATACGAATACTGAAAGATATGCGCGACAGGGCTTTGCGCAGAATTATTCAGCAGCACGAACTTAACATGCAATTAAAAGATAAAGTTAACCGCGAGCTGGAGGCCAAAGTGCAGGAACGCACCCTTGAGCTGGACAGAAAGAACAGTGAACTGGAAATATCCAACCGGACATTGATGGAGCAAGCCGATAAACTGAACCGCATTAACTCCATGCTGGATCTGGACAACTGGAAACTTAAAAATGCCATACGCGATGTGCTGAACGAAAGATTTCAGGAAAAGGCAATGGATTATACTCAGTTTATCACCCTGTTCCCCGATACGCTGGCCTGCTACCGCTTTCTGGAGGAACTGAAGTGGAAAAACGGATATACCTGCCGAAAGTGTGGCAACGAAAAATATTTTCCGGGCACAGCCAAATTCTCGCGGCGCTGTACCCGCTGCGGCTATAACGAATCCATAACGGCCTATACCATTTTTCACAGCCTGAAGTTTCCGGTGGAAAAGGCCTTTTACATTGCCTACCTTACCGTAACCGGCTGGCACAACAGCACCCTGGAAGAAGTGGCCGGGAAGTTGCAAATAAGCCCCCATGCGGTGTGGTCGTTTAAAACCAAGGTGGCTAACCGGCTGGCCGAAATGCAGGCCAGAGGGCGGTACTACGCCCATTCCGACTGGACATCCGTTATTCTGGTTACCGAAGGCCGCAGGCCGGGGGGCATTAAAAAACAGTCGGCCCCGGCCGAGAATCCGTAATCGTTTGCTGTCCTTGTTTTTTTGCCTTTAATTTTCACCATTATATGCGACAAAAAATTTAAATCCGTAATTGTTTTAATGTTTTTTTTAATAAAAACTACCCTGATGCTTCGGGTTAAAGAAAACGAAAAAAAGACCGGTTTTTTCATCTTTTTATTCTCCCTTTAGCCGAAAAATCAAAATTTTGATTAGGTGGTATAACCTTCGGGTATGGAAAAATTTTATCAACGCATGCGTAAGAATCTGATTATCAGTTTATTCATTGTTTTTTCCGGCTTTACTGCCTTTGCCCAGCAACTAACCGTGAGCGGCATCGTTACCGATGCAAACGATGGCAACCCCCTGCCGGGTGTGAACGTGGCTGTAAAGGGCACTACACTGGGAACCGTTACCGCGGCCGATGGAACGTTTAGTTTACAGGTACCCTCGGCCACGAACGTGCTAACGGTATCGTTCATCGGGTATAAATCCCTTGAGGTAGCCCTCAACGGCCAAACCGATTTGCGCATTATGCTGGAACCGGATGTTACCGCCCTGGAAGAAGTAGTGGTGGTGGGCTATGGCACCGTAAAAAAGTCTGATCTAACGGGTTCGGTTTCGTCCATCCGCGGCAAAGATCTTACCACCGTACCGGCCATAAACCCCCTTCAGTCCCTTCAGGGAAAAGTAGCGGGCCTTCAGGTGGCCAGCACCTCGGGAGCGCCGGGTGCGGGCACGTATGTGCGCATTCGTGGCATCGGAACCTTTAACGACTCTTCGCCCATTTTCGTGGTGGATGGGGTGATTCTGCCCAATATCGACTACCTGAGTGCTGCCGATATCGAGTCTATAGAAGTGCTGAAAGATGCATCCGCTACTGCCATTTACGGCTCACGGGGTGCCAATGGGGTTATTATGATTACAACGCGCAAAGGCTCGGCCACCGGCGGGTATCCGGTTATTGCTGCTACAGCCGAATACAGCATCCAGGACCTGCCCAAGAAAATTGATTTGCTCAATGGCAGAGAATATGCCATTGTAAGAAACAAAATCAACCCGGGTACTTATAATAATGTAGATGCTGTGCCCAATACCGATTGGCAGGATTTGATTTTCCGTACGGCCCCGCTTCAGAATTACCAGATCTCGGCCTCGGGCGGCACCGATAAATTTCAGTATTTCACTTCGGTAGGTTATTATTCACAACAAGGTATTATACCCAAATCAAGTTATGAACGCGTTACGCTAAGGTTTAACAACTTCTTCCACGCCTCAAAACATGTACGCCTGGGCAGTAACCTGTCGTTTACACCTTTTAATCAGCAAAACACCAACGGTAATGCCGTGTTTGTAGCTTACCGGGCGTGGCCTACGCTGGAACCTTTCCAGCCCGATGGATCGTATACACCCGTACCTGGTGTAGGAAATGTGCTGGCCGACATTGAGTACACCAACAGCTTTGCCAGCGGCTTGCGCAGTGTAAACAATTTCTTTGCCGAGGTAGATTTTCTCAGGAACTTTACCTTTAAATCCAGTTTTGGTGTTGACCTGGATTACTCCAAAACCAAAAGCTACACGCCCGTTTTCTTTGTAAGTCCGCAACAGCAAAATCCAAACGATGATCTGGGCAAATCGTTTGCCGACCGGGTAGACTGGCTCTGGGAAAATACGCTTACCTATAACCGCGAAAGCGGGAAGCACCGCATAAACATTTTGGCAGGCTTTACCGCCCAGGAATCTTCGTCCGAATTCGTATCGCTGGGCATGGAAAACCTTATCCGCCTCACCGAAGACTTCTGGTACGTAAACATTTTTCCCAACCAAACCACCAACAGCTACGCCTATAACGGGGTGAACCCGGCATTCAATTTCAGCATGATTTCCTATCTGGGACGCCTGAATTATACCTACAATAACAAGTATTTGTTTACGGCCACATTCAGGCGCGATGGATCTTCCAAGTTTACACCCGCCAATCGTTTTGCCAATTTTCCTTCAGTAGCATTCGGGTGGAACGCAATAAACGAACCTTTTCTTGCGGGTTTTGCATCCTGGCTGTCTAATATGAAACTCCGTGCCAGCTGGGGTGTTATAGGCAATGAAAAAATTAACTACGAGCGCCAGTATTCGTTGGTGCTCAATGGTATTAATGCCCTGTTTGGCGATGATGTAATTTACCCGGGTGCCACCTATGGCGTTTCGGGTAACCCCGATTTAAAATGGGAGAGCACTACCCAAACCGATGTTGGCCTGGAACTTGGCTTTTGGAACGACAGGCTTACAGCCGAAATAGATTATTATCACCGCATTACCAAAGATATTCTGGTTGACCTGGCTGTGCCCGGCTATTATGGCAATGGCGATGGGGCCGTAATAACTTTCAATGCAGCCGAAGTGCTGAACCGCGGCATTGAACTTAAACTCGACTGGAAAGGAAGTTACCGCGATTTGCAATATTCGGTTGGAGCCGTAGCTACCACCATCCACAACGAAACCCTGAAGGTTAGCGGAACCGGCGGCCTGAACGATCGCCTCCTGGGTCTTTTTAACGGCAGGGCCGTAACACGAACGGCACCCGGCCTGCCTTTAGGTGCCTTTTACGGCTACCGCGTGATTGGGGTATTTCAAAATACAGAAGAACTCAACAACTACCCGCACCTGTCATCTACCCAGGTGGGTGACCTGAAGTTTGAAGATGTGAATGGCGATGGCGTGCTGAATGGCGATGACCGTACCTATCTCGGCTCGCCCGTTCCCAAACTTCTTTACGGATTTAACTTTAATCTGAACTACCGGCAATTCGACTTCACGGCCGATTTCCAGGGCCAACACGGCAACAAAATATTTAACGGCAAGGAAATTGTAAGGCCCGACCCTTACAACTTCGAGCAACGGTATTTTAATTTCTGGGATGGAGAGGGCACCAGCAACACCGAGCCGCGGCCCTCGAACGGAGGCGTAAACTACGAACCTTCATCCAGGTACATCTACAGCGGATCGTTTTTCCGCCTTCGTAATATTTCTGTAGGTTATACCCTGCCTGCACAATGGGTGCAAAAACTCGGTCTTAAGTCGGCACGCGCCTTTTTGCGCGTAACCAACCTGTTTACGGTAAGCAATTTTACCGGCTACCAACCCGAAATTGTAAGCGGCAACGCCATTCTGAACGGAATTGACGGAGGAACTTACCCGGTTCCCCGCATCTCAACAGTGGGATTTAATATTGGATTGTAAGCGCTATGAGTATGAAGCTAACCAAATGTGTCATGATGCGTTTTGCAACTATCCTGTTTGTGGTGTGTATTTCATTTTCATGCCAGGACTTTCTGGATAAACCACCTCAGGGAAGTTTAACCCAAACCGCTTTTCCGGTAACTGCAGCCGATGCCCTTTTGGCCACTAATGCAGTGTATAATACACTGCGTGACCCCAACTTTAATACCGGTCTGTTTCCTATTCTGGACATCATGTCTGACGATGCCAACAAAGGCAGTAATCCCGACGACCAGGCCGCTACCATTGGTCCGTTCGACCGGTTCGAACATATCAAAACCGAAGGTACCATACTGCGGTGGTGGAATACCCTGTACAAAGCTGTAAGACGGGCAAATGTGGTAATTGAAAAAGTGCCGCTCATCAACATGAATGAAACCCTGCGCAACCGCTATGTGGGCGAAGCCAGGTTTTTACGCGCATTTTTCTACTTCGACCTGGTGCGGGCGTGGGGCGGTGTACCCAAATTAACCTCGGTAGAGCCGGTTACCTTGCCCCGCAGTACAACAGATGAAATATATGATTTGATTATTGAAGACCTGGAATACGCCATAACAGTGTTGCCCGAAAAATCAGCTTATTCAGCGGCCGACCGGGGCCGCGCCTCAAAAGGAGCAGCAAGAGCGCTGCTGGCAAAAGTACATCTCTTCAGAGGTAACTTCGCTGAAGCAGCCTCGTATGCACTGGAAGTAATCAATTCGGGCGAGTATGACCTCGAACCCGTTTTTGCCGATGCAAACAGCGTAAATGGTGAACACGGTGTGGAATCGGTTTTCGAAGTAAGCAGCTACGGTGCAGAAGGATTGGAAAATGGTGGCAACCAGTATGGTAACGTACAGGGAGTAAGGGGCACACCCAACCGGGGATGGGGCTTTAATCGCCCCACCAAAAACCTTCGCGATGCCTTTGAACCCGGTGATCCGCGCCTGGATGCAACCGTAATATTTCTGGGCGAAACGCTGGATGACGTATTTATTCAGGGCGATGGAGCTACACCCGATGTAACCACCGACTCGCACGGACAGGAAGAAATAGAATGCTACAACCAGAAAGTGTGGACACCCGGTAATACCGTGCCGCCTTCCTTTGGCCACAACCGCAGATTTATTCGCTATGCCGATGTGCTGCTCATGGCAGCCGAGGCGTTAAATGAAATAGACAACCCCGCGCAGGCGCTGGTGTACCTCAATCAGGTGCGCGCCCGTGCCCGCCAGGGTAATGGTACCATACTTCCCGATATTACCGAAACCGATAAAAACGCGCTGAGGGATATTATCCTGCACGAACGCCGCGTAGAACTGGCCCTTGAAGGCCATCGCTTCTGGGACCTGGTGCGTACCGGTAGGGCAGCTTCCGTGCTGGGTCCGCTGGGCTTTGTACCCGGCAAACATGAACTGCTGCCCATACCTGAAACTGAAATTGACCTTACCCAGGGTTTGTTAACACAAAACCCGGGTTGGTAATACAACTTTTATGTTTAACTAAAACCAATCAATAGTTCTATGAAAAAAGCAAAGTTAATTTTCAGTATGCTGGCAGTGGCCGTGGTTACATCGGCCCTGCTGTGGAGTTGCGGTGGTGATGATGAACCCCCTGCACTGGCTCTTGTTAGTCTGGAAGCTCAGGGCATTGACCTGAATGGTGCCACCAGTGCCACCGGTGTGCCTGTAGGCGCTTCAATTGTGGCTACTTTTAATGTAGATGTTGACCCAGCCACCACTTCGGCTATTACCCTGGTGCGCCAGGTTGACGGCCAGAATTTCCCGGCCACCATTACCGTGGCAGGTCCTGTGGTTACCATTAACCCGGATAACGACTTCAGCACCGGCACACTCTTCATCCTTACTTTTGGCGCTGGCCTCAAGAGCACAGCGGGTAAAACCCTGAGTGCGGCAATTGAACGCAACTTTACCAGTGAAGGAACGTTTGCCGCTCCGGGCGCTGTGGCACACTGGACCTTTGAGGATAACGCTGTTGATATTATTGGAAACCGTGCTCCCATAAATGGTACCCCCATTGCCGTAACCTTTGTGCCTGGCAGGAAAGCCGAAGCCGGAAAAGCTGCCAGCTTTAACGGTACCACCAGCATTATTGAGTATGCCAACGGTAGCTCGCTTATGAATAACGGAAGCTGGTCCATGAGCATTTGGGTAAAACCCAACTCCGAACTTGGAAAAGGACAGTTTGTAGTGGGGTTGGGTGCATTTTACGGATTTCAGTTTGAAATTTTCAGCAGCTACAATGCTTTTAAACTTGCCGCAAGCTATACCAACGGAACGAACGACTACTCTGAAGACCTTTGGGCCGATGGCGAAGGTAACCTGGGCTGGCAGGGATGGGTGTTCTCCAAAGACTTTAGACCTACAGGGGGCATGAACGTGGTAATTAAAGACCAATGGGCTCACTATGTATTTGTGTATAATGCTGCTACCAAACAGGGCATTGTTTACCTGAATGGCGAACGCATTAAAGAACAGGACTTTGACCTGTGGCCGGATGGGGACCCCAAACGCACCACAACCGGCCTGAAATACAGAGGAGCCGAACCTGATGTACTGAACGAACTGGCTCTGGGCTTTGTTCATTCGCGTGGAGGTACCTTATGGGATACAGAACCCTGGGGTGGTTATGGCGAACCGGGGGCCAACCACTTCCACGGCCTTATGGACGACCTGATTATTTACCACCGGGCACTGAGTGAAAGTGAAATTGTAGCTATGTACAACAGCGGCAAACCGTAAAGCAGTTAGGTTTAGTTAAACGGGGAAGGTTTCCGTAAGGAAACCTTCCTTATTTTTAACACACTTATGCGCATAACTATCTGGTTGATTATAGTTATCATCATAACGTCCTGTTCGGAAGACAGGTTAACAGAATCACTCACCCTTACGGAAGTTAAAATAGGCGATGTTGTGCTGAATCCTGACATTGTAAATCACAATGTTCCGTTTAATCAACCGCTGCAATTGTCGTTTTCCCATTCCATTAATCCGGCAACCCTTAACGGTTCGGTTTTGTTAACTGCTGATGGCAATTCCGAGTCTGGCATTCTCACGCTTATCAATGATGGCCGCGCCATTAATTTTCAGCCGCTGCAACCGCTTCGTCAAAACACCTTGTATACCTTAACGGTTTCGGGTGCATTGCGGGGTGTTTCCGGGCAGATATTTACCGGTAAATCCATTCAATTTGTTACCCAACCGGGACCGCTGCTGGTAACATCATTGAAAATAGATGGCAATGAGGTGCTGTCATCAGCAATAATTCAGAACGTAAACAGAAATCCAGAAATTGAAGTACGATTTAATCATAAGCTTAATCCCTCACTTTTGCAGCCTTACTGGTTCCGGCTGTTGGGGCCGATGGGAAATACAGCTGCTTCGCTTTCAGTTAACACCGATAGCCTGGGCATAACCTTTAATCCGGTAAATGAACTGGTACACCTTAGCCGGTATCAAATCTGGATATCGCCTGAACTTACCGGAAGCCATGGTGAATCTTTCGATGGGTTTACAAAAATTTTTTACACCGAAACAGACGAGACGCCAAAGTTTCCATTGCTTAATGATGAAGACCTGCTTACATTGGTCCAACAACAAATCTTTAAGTATTTCTACGACTTTGCCCACCCAGCCAGCGGCATGGCGCGCGAACGCAATACCTCAGGTGATCTGGTAACCACAGGGGGTTCGGGTTTTGGCATAATGGCACTAATTGTTGGCGTTGAACGTGGATTTATTACCCGCACACAATGCCTGGAACGACTGGATAGGATACTGGATTTTCTGGAAACAGCCGACCGATTCCATGGTGTATGGCCGCACTGGCTAAACGGAAACACCGGAAAAGTTATACCCTTCAGCACCAATGATAACGGTGGCGACCTGGTGGAAACGGCTTTTATGGTTCAGGGCCTGCTTACCATGCGCCAATATCTTAACCCATCTGCACCTGAAGAATGGGCCTTAATTAACCGCATTAACAATCTGTGGCAAACGGTAGAGTGGGACTGGTACCGGCGCAGCGGCCAGAATACCCTGTACTGGCATTGGTCGCCCGATAAAGGCTGGGCCATGAACATGCAGGTAAGGGGGTGGAACGAGGCGCTTATTGTTTATGTGCTGGCGGCCGCATCGCCCTTACATGGCATTCCAAAAGAGGTGTACGAAAATGGATGGGCCCTTAATGGCAACATCCGCAATGGTAATACCTACGAAGGCGTACAATTGCCGTTAGGTCCGGCATACGGAGGCCCGTTGTTTTTTGCACATTATTCATTTCTTGGCCTTAATCCCACCAATCTTTCCGATGCCTACTGCTCAGACTATTTTCTGCAAAATCGTAATCATACACTAATAAACTACCTGTATTGCATACGTAACCCCAAAAACTTTGTAGGCTACAGCAATCAAAACTGGGGCCTTACGGCAAGCGATAATCAGGCAGGTTACAGCGCGCATTCGCCTACCAACGACCTGGGCGTAATTACGCCTAGTGCGGCATTGTCGTCATTTCCATACACGCCAACCGAATCGATGCAGGCCCTTAAGTTTTTTTATTACACAATTGGCGACAGATTATGGGGACCCTACGGTTTTTACGATGCCTTTAATGTAACACAGGGCTGGACCGCCACTTCCTATCTGGCCATCGATCAGGGCCCGATAATAATTATGATCGAAAACTACCGGACAGGCCTTTTGTGGAACCTGTTTATGTCGGCCCCCGAAGTTCAGAACGGATTAACCATTTTAGGATTTAATTTTTAAACATGAAACCTTATCTGTTTGCATTACTTGTTCTTGGCATTTTTTCCTGTTCGGAAAAAAAGAAAGATGATAATCCTGCCGCAGGCATCAGCGATGATTCCCTGCTTACGCTGGTTCAGTATCAAACTTTTAAGTACTTCTGGGATAATGCCGAACCGGTGTCGGGCCTGGCGCGCGAACGCACCCACATGGATAATGACTACCCCATGAACGACTACAATGTGGTTACCACAGGCGGCTCAGGCTTTGGGCTCATGGCTATTCTGGTGGGTATTGAAAGAGGGTTTATTTCACGCCAGGATGCTTTCAAGCGCTTCAAACATATTGTAAATTATCTGGATACAGCCGACCGCTTTCATGGTGCCTGGCCGCACTGGCTGTACGGTGAAACCGGCAAAGTAAAGCCTTTTAGTCCGAAAGATGATGGAGGCGATATTGTGGAAACAGCTTTTCTGGTTCAGGGACTTTTAACCGTGCGGGAATATTTCAAAAACGGAAATGAAGAAGAAAAACATCTGGCTGCCAGAATAGATACCCTGTGGCGCGAGGTGGAGTGGAACTGGTACACCAATGGCAAAAATGTACTCTACTGGCACTGGTCGCCCAACCACGGCTGGGAAATGAACTTTCCTATCGGAGGGTATAATGAATGCCTCATCGCTTATGTGCTGGCCGCAGCTTCGCCAACCTACCCCATATCGCCCCGGGTTTACCACGAGGGATGGGCGCGAAACGGACAAATCAAAACCAACCGTCTGTACTATGAGTTGCCCACCGTGCTGGACCACTACGAACATGCCGATGATCCCGTGGGGCCGTTGTTCTGGGCACACTATTCTTACCTGGGGCTGGACCCGCGTAATCTGCGCGATAGGTATGCCGATTACTGGGAGTTGAACCGGAACCATGCATTAATTCACCACCGCCACTGTGTAGCCAACCCCAACCGGTTTGCAGGCTACGGCCCCGATTGCTGGGGGCTTACCTCAAGCTACTCCATGCAGGGTTATGCAGCTCATCATCCTACCAACGACCTGGGTGTTATATCCCCCACAGCAGCGCTGTCATCCATGCCCTACACACCCGAAGAAAGCCTGCGCTTCCTTAAATTTTTATATGCACCAGAACGCGATTCGCTTATTGGTGAATACGGTCCCTACGATGCCTTTAGCTTTCATCATCAATGGATAAAACCGCATTACCTGGCCATAGACCAGGGACCTATACCGGTAATGATTGAAAATTACCGCAGCGAGTTGCTGTGGAAATTATTTATGGGGGCCCCCGAAATACAGGAGGGCCTTCGCAAACTTGGATTTTCATTTTAAAAAAGTAAACGTTATGCAAATGATAAAGTACCCGTTCTTCCTCATGCCCGTTATGCTGCTCATGCTGGCCTGCAGCAGCACGCCACCATCGGCCGAACAGGCGCTCGACAAAAAAGCCGACTCCGTGCTGGCTCTGATGACACTGGAAGAGAAAATCGGTCAGCTTAACCTGCCATCTGCCGGACAGTTTACCACTGGCCAGGCCGAAAACTCAGACATTGCAAAAAAAATTGAAAGAGGACAGGTAGGCGGGCTGTTTAACATCAAATCCGTTCAGTCCATTCGCGAAATGCAGCGCATTGCAGTTGAGAAAAGCCGCATGAAAATTCCGCTCATTTTCGGTATGGACGTAATACATGGCTACGAAACCACTTTTCCTATTCCGCTGGCGCTGAGCTGCACCTGGGACATGGCCCTGATAGAACAAACAGCCCGTATGGCCGCAACCGAAGCATCGGCCGATGGAATAAACTGGGTTTTTTCGCCAATGGTAGACCTGTGCCGCGACCCACGCTGGGGACGTATTGCCGAAGGCATTGGTGAAGACCCTTTTCTGGGAGCCGAAATTGCCAAAGCCATGGTACGCGGATATCAGGGTAATAACCTGGCCAGCCCCAGCACCGTACTGGCGTGTGTAAAGCATTTTGCACTTTATGGCGCTGCTGAAAGCGGACGCGACTACAACACGGTTGACATGAGCCTGCACCGCATGTACAACGAATACTTTGTGCCCTACCAGGCAGCTGTCGAAGCCGGGGCCGCCAGCATCATGACCTCGTTCAATGATATAAACGGAGTTCCCGCTACGGCCAACCGCTGGCTCATAAACGATGTGCTGCGCAGACAATGGAAGTTTGAAGGCTTTGTGGTTTCGGATTACACGGGAATAAGCGAAATGGTTGACCACGGCATCGGTACCTTGCCCGAAGTAACCGCAAAAGCCTTAACGGCCGGAGTAGATATGGATATGGTAAGCGAAGCTTTTCTGAATCACATTCCAGCCCTGCTGAAAGAAGGAAAAGTAACCGAACAACAGATTGATGAAGCCTGCCGCCGGATTCTTAAGGCAAAATTCAGGCTGGGCCTGTTTGACGACCCCTATCGCTACTGCAACGAACAACGCGCAAAAACCGAAATATTTACACCCGAAAACAGAGCGTTTGCCCGAAGGGTAGCAACCGAAAGTTTTGTGTTGCTTAAAAACCAGAATAATGTTTTGCCGCTGGAAAAGAAAGGAACCATTGCGCTTATCGGACCACTGGCCCACGCGCCCGAAAACATGACGGGTACCTGGAGCGTGGCTGCGCGGCACAGTGAGGCCATATCGGTACTGCAGGGTCTGCAACGCGCCCTGGGCGACAAGGCCCGGGTTCTGTATGCCAAAGGCTCAAACCTGCACGATGATGCCGCCTACGAGGATCGCGCTACCCTGTTTGGCAAAACCCTGCGAAGAGATAGCCGCCCTGCCGAAGTGTTGCGGCAGGAAGCCCTTAAAGTCGCCCGGCAGGCCGATGTTATCGTGGCGGCCCTGGGCGAATCGGCCGAAATGAGCGGAGAATCATCCAGCAGAACGCAGCTAACTATTCCTGAAACCCAGCGCAAGCTACTTAATGATTTGCTGGCCACCGGTAAACCGGTTGTGCTGCTGCTTTTTGCCGGCCGACCCATGGTTATAACCGAAGAATACGAAAAAGTGCCCGCCATATTGAATGTATGGTTTGCCGGCAGCGAAGCGGGCGATGCCATTGCCGATGTGTTGCTCGGGCTGGCAAGCCCCGGAGGACGGCTTACCGCTTCATTCCCGCGCAACGAAGGGCAAATACCTATTTATTACAGCCACAAAAATACCGGTCGCCCGCTGGAACAGGGAAAGTGGTTTACCAAATTCCGTTCCAATTACCTCGATGTGCCCAACGAGCCGCTGCTCCCCTTTGGTTACGGATTAACCTACACCACATTTCAATACGCTGATGTAACCCTGGATAAAACCAGCATGGGCGCTGACGATACACTCAGGGTAACTGTATCGGTAACCAACACAGGTAAACGCGAGGGAACTGAAGTTGTTCAACTCTACATCCGCGACAAAGTGGCCACAGTTACCCGGCCAGTTAAGGAGCTGAAAGGATTTGAAAAAATACACCTGAAACCGGGCGAGACCAGAACAGTAACCTTCACCATAACCCGCCGGCACCTGTCGTTTTATAACAATGACTTGCAATGGGTATGCGAACCCGGTGATTTTGAGGTTATGGTTGGGCGAAATGCAGCCGATGTGCTGAGCAAAACCTTTACGGTAAACTAAATTTACCAAAATAACACATAGAGTGCTGCGGTAATGAGCAGAACAACCGTTGCACCTATATTAAATGCCGGGCCGGTACGAAACAGCTCCCTGCTAAGAGGTATGCCTCTGTCATCGGCTGTTTTCGACTGGTAGTAGCTAATACCCAGTATAATAGCCAGCGTTGCCAGGCAGGTAATAAACATCTGGTCCAGAAAAGGTATGTTTATAAATACCGGTGCCGAGCTCCAACCGTTGGGCGCCACCTTAAAATACAGCGCAATGGGTATGGACAATACCACGCCCCAAATGGCAGCATAATTGGTGGCGCGCTTAAAGAACAGGCCGGCCATAAAAACGGCCAGAATACCCGGGCTAACAATACCCGTATATTCCTGAATAAACTGAAAAGCCTGACCCAGATTGCCCAGCAGGGGTGCAATGAGCATGGCTGTGATCAAAGCTACGGCTGCTGTAATGCGGCCTACTCTAACAATCTGTTTGTCAGTGGCCTGGCGGTTAATATAGGGCCGGTAAATATCCATGGTAAAAATAGTAGCGGTTGAATTAAGCATGGAAGCCAGCGATGAAACAATGGCTGCGGCCAGAGCGGCCAGTACCAGCCCCTTGAGCCCTACCGGAACAAATTGCTTAATCAGCCAGGGTGCAGCGTTGTCGTTAATAATTTTTCCTTCGCTGTTCAGAAAACTCGGGTCAACGGTTGTGGCATTTAAAGCGCCTCCATCGGAGTTGAGCACAAAGGCTATGATGCCCGGAATAACCACTATAAGCGGAATGATAAGCTTAAGAAAAGCGGCAAACACAATGCCTTTTTGCGACTCATCGAGGCTGCGGGCCGCCAGCGTGCGCTGGATAATGTACTGGTTAAAACCCCAGTAATACAGATTGGCTACCCACATGCCACCTATCAGCACGGCCAAACCGGGCAAATCCCACCAGGCGTCCTTGCCATCGGGGGTAATGATTTCACCTTTGGAAAGAATCATCGAAAACTTTTCGGGTACGGCCTGATAAATGTAGACAAACCCATCCCAGATATTACCTGTAGGCGATACGTGCTGCAGTGCCAGTATCGTAGTGATTAATCCACCGGCAATCAGCAACACCACCTGCACCACATCGGTCCAGGCTACAGCCGAAAGACCTCCGTAAAGCGAGTAAGCTGCAGCAAACAGCCCCAGGCCTGCAATGCCATAAACCATCAGGCTGCCGTCGCCCGTTCCGATAACCGTATCCAGTGCGCGTGCGCCCAGATACATTACCGAAGTTAGGTTTACAAAAACAAACAGGCATATCCAGAATACAGCCAGAATGGTTTTAAGATTGGTACTGAACCGTTTCTCAACAAACTCAGGAATGGTATAAATGCCTTTGTTAATGAAGATGGGCAGGAAAAACTTTCCAACAATAAGCAGCGTTATGGCCGCCATCCACTCATACGATGCAATGGCCAGGCCAATGGCAAAACCCGATCCCGACATGCCAATAAACTGCTCGGCCGAAATGTTGGCTGCGATAAGCGAAGCACCAATGGCCCACCAGGGTAGGGATTTTCCGGCCAAAAAATAATCTTCGGCATTTTTCTGATGTCCCTTTTTGTCGCGCGAAACATACAGGCCGATGCTTAAAATAATAATGGCATAGGCAGCAAATACCAGCCCATCGAGTACACTTAACTGCATGAATTTTCAGGTTTAGTTAAGGTTGAAATTTAGAAAAAATTTCAAGGGGCCAATAGCACAATTTTAACAGCCTTCCCTGGCTTTATACCCATCGGGTTTGGAGTATTTAGAGGGTAATCCAGACAAATTGTCTTAAATAAAGAAATAAATCTCTTAAAATTCGGCCATATTGACATGAATTTTAGCCCGGCACAGAATTTAATTTAAGGTATTGCGTACATGTTTAACCTTAAAACAAGAAGAGCTATGAGCCTGATGCGCTATAACACCCTGCTGAACGATTTCGTACCGGCTTCGTTCGGCAACCTCATTGATCGGTTTTTTAACGATGCCGTTACCCGCTCCGGCGCTACGGCCTATTCGTTCGTGCCGCGTGCAGACGTAATTGAAACCGAAAAAGCGTACGAACTGCACCTTGCCGTTCCGGGTATGAACAAGGAAGATTTTAAAATTGACCTGAACGACAATTATCTTACCATTAGCGGTGAGCGCAAATTTACCCGCGAACGCAACGAAAATCACTTCTGCTCCATCGAAACGCAGTACGGGTCTTTCAGCCGTTCGTTTGCGCTTCCGGAAAATGTAAATGCTTCCAAAATCAATGCCCGCTATGTAAACGGCATACTGGAAGTAACCCTTCCGAAAGACGAAAAGAAGACGCTTAAAACCATTATTAAAGTAGACTAATCCCCGGTTTAATGCCAATTAAAAAAGCCCTTTGATTAAAAGGGCTTTTTTATTTCCGGTACAACTTTCTGTATTACGGGGTTATTTGCCTACCCGGTTTTTCTTTACTGTACCTTTAAACATATTCAGTTCCATGTGCAGCCTCCGGCTGGTGCCGAGTGTGGTAGCCCGCACCAGTTTATCGGTTCCGTAGCGGTGCTTTATTTTATCTATGGCTTCGTACAGGCGTATGCTTTCGGTGGTGTCATCGAACAGACTAATCTGATGGTTACCGTGCACCAGCCCGCTGAGTCGCACCCCTACCAGGCGTATGCGCATTCTGCGCTGGTAAAGCCTGTCGAATAAATCCTGTACGGTGCGCAGAATAACATGGTCGGATGAGGTATAGGGTATTTGTGCCTGTTTGGTTTCGGTGTCAAAATTGGCGTAGCGTATTTTTACCGTCACACACGAAGTAAGCTTTTTCTGTTCACGCAGCGCAAAGGCAACTTTCTCGGTCATGGCTACCAACACAGCCTTGATGTGTTTTATGTCCAGCGTATCTTCTTCGAACGTGCACTCGGTTGAAACAGATTTCTGTTCGCTGTGTGGCACTACCGGGCTGTTATCAATGCCGTGGGCTTTTTTCCATAACGCCATACCGTTTTTGCCGAAAGCGCTCACCAGAAACTTCACAGGCATTTCCCGCAGGGTGCCCACCGTGCGCACGCCCATATCGTACAGAAAAGATGCCGTTTGCCTTCCTATCATCGGAATTTTTTCCACGGCCAGTGGGGCAAGAAAATCTTTTTCTGTGCCGGGTTCAATGTATTTTTCTGCGTTGGGCTTGAACTCTCCCGTGGTAACCTTCGATACGAGCTTGTTTACCGACATGCCCATGGATATGGGCAGGCCGCTTTCGCGGATAATTTTTCTGCGCAGCTCCTTTGCCCAGGCAAATGCCCCAAAGTACTTGTCCATGCCGCTTACATCCACGTAAAATTCATCGATCGATGCTTTTTCAAACAGCGGGGCAGAGTCGGCTATGATTTCTGTTACCAGATGTGAGTAATAGCTGTAGGCTTCCATGTCGCCCGAAATAACGGTAGCATCGGGGCAGAGCTGCAACGCCAGATACATGGGCATAGCCGAGTGCACACCAAACTGCCGGGCCTCGTAACTGCACGAAGCCACCACGCCCCTGCGGCTTTGCCCTCCGATAATTAACGGCCGGCCTTTAAGCCTGGGATTGCGCAGGCACTCTACGGCCACGAAAAACGCATCCAGGTCCAGATGAACAATACTTCGGTTCATGGGGCGATAGTACACTAAATAAATTAGATTTAAAATATTGTTTAACTAAAATATTTAGTTTAGTATTGTAAAAATGAACAGGGTAGCGTCCAATCTTAAAATACTGCGCACCCGGCGGGGCCTTACCCAGAAGCAGCTTGCCGGGCAAGTGGGTGTGAAGCCTCCGGTAATCGGGGCCTACGAAGAGGGGCGTGCCTTGCCTCCGGTGCCGGTGCTGGTAAAGCTGGCGGCATTTTTTGAGGTAAGCCTCGATGAGCTGGTCCGCACCGACCTGAACAGGCCGGGGCTCATAACCCGTCAGGCGGCGGGTCCCCAGCAGGTGCTGGTGGTTACTGTAGATACGTCGGGCCAGGAGCAGGTGGAACTGGTAACCCAAAAGGCAGCGGCCGGTTACCTGGCCGGTTATCAGGATCCTGAGTTTATTGGCGATTTACCCAAAGTTTATCTTCCGGTATTGCCGCGTAACCGCACCATACGCGCATTCGAAATAAGGGGCGACTCCATGTTGCCCGTTCCTTCCGGAAGCCTGGTGTTTGCCCAATACGTAGAAAGCCTGGCGCAGGTAAAGAACGGAAAAACCTATATACTGGTAACCCGTACCGAGGGCATTGTATTTAAGCGGGTGTATCTTCATGCCGAAAAGCGCAATCACTTTATGCTGGTATCCGATAACACCCGTTATGCGCCTTATGCGTTGCCGTTTGCCGAAATACTCGAGGTTTGGCAGGGGGTGGGCGTGTACACATCCCTGGGCGGCTAACCAACATGCGGTTGCACCGTACGCTACACGAACGTTGGAAGTACCCTGAGTTAGAAGCTAATGTAATTCCTGAAGGCCATCTCTGTGTTCCTCTGTGTTCTCGGTGGTAAATTCTTGTACACCAATCAGCACCCTATTTTGCAGGCATAGCCTTCGTTAAAGCTGTGTGCAATTTCTACCTTTGCCGGCATGGACATCATACCGGAATCTGTTGCCCGTTATGCCGGGCTATTCACTTCGCCCGAAAACGAATTGCTGCAAAAAATTAATCGCGAAACCCATGCACAGGTCCTTATGCCCCGCATGTTGTCGGGTCATTTGCAGGGGAGGCTGCTGGCCATGATCAGCTGCATGATAAAACCCCGCGCCATATTGGAAATAGGTACCTACACTGGCTACTCGGCCCTGTGCCTGGCCGAAGGTCTTGCCCCGGGAGGCAGGCTGGTAACCATTGACAAAAATGCCGAACTGGAAGAGCGTGTGCGCAACTATTTCAGGCAATCGGCCTATGAACGGGTTATTGATTACCGCATCGGCAATGCGCTGGATATCCTGCCGCAACTTCAGGGCCCGTTTGATCTGATATTTATTGATGCCGATAAAGAAAACTATTGTGCCTATTACGATTTTGCCATGAAACTTGTAAATTTGAATGGGTTTATCATAGCCGATAACGTACTTTGGAGCGGCAAGGTGCTGAGCGATAAACCCGATAAAACCACCCGTGCAGTGCAGGCCTTTAACCTGAAGGTAAAAGAAGATGTGCGCACCGAACAGGTGCTGCTGCCCGTACGCGACGGATTGATGCTGATACGCAGAATTGCGTAACTTTTTTAAAGTGGTTCAGGCTGTAATTTTTTAAACTATGAAATATCTGCCGGCCCTGTTTTTTTATGTACTCTTTTCTCATGCCGTAGCTCAGGCTCCTGAGGTTCCGCATAAAATGACTGTAGCCGGAATTACCCTCACCATTCGCGATGACGCCCGCAGGGAAATTCAGGAAGACGTAAACGCCCTTACCCGTTCGGTAAAGCATTTCGACATCAAGGTGCAACGCGCCCGAACTTACTTTCCTATCATTGAACAGATACTCCGCGAAGAGCGCGTGCCCGATGACTTTAAGTACCTGGTGCTTCAGGAAAGCGCCTTGGTTCCCGATGCTGTTTCGGTTTCGAATGCAGTTGGATACTGGCAGTTTAAGGACTTTACCGCAGCCGAAATGGGGCTGCGCATAGACGACTATGTTGATGAACGCATGAATATTATAGCCTCAACCCGTGCCGCTGCCCGTTATCTTAAGAAAAACAACTATTACTTTAATAACTGGATATATGCTTTACAGGCTTACCAAATGGGCGCCGGAGCTGTTATGCGCAGTGTGAAAGACTACGAAAGCGGGGCCCGACACATGGAGATATCTTCGAACACCTATTGGTATGTAAAAAAATTCCTGGCCCACAAAATAGCGTTCGAAAATGCCGTTAACGGACCGGCAGAGGTAAGGCTGGTAACCGCTGATGTGCAGGGGCGCAAAACCCTGAACGAACTGGCAAAGGATATGCAGGTAAACCCCGAAGACCTGATGGCTTACAACATATGGCTTCAAAAGGGTACGCTTCCTGACGATAAGATATATACAGTGATAGTTCCGATTAGAAATTCTTCAGCCGCACCCGCCGTGGCGTCTGTCAGTGCGCACCGTGTGCAACCGGCACATGGGGGTGAAAGTACGGTTCGATCGGTTAGAAACGGAATTCCTGTTGTTATTGCCTCAGCTTCCGACTCATGGGCCACACTGGCAGCAAAAGCAGGTGTTTCGCTGCGTCAACTGCTTAGGTATAACGACTGCTCCATTTCAGACAATATAACAGCCGGTTCGTTCTATTATATAAAACCCAAAAAGGGAAATTCCGCATCCACTGCCCTGCATGTGGTACAGCCGGGCGAAACCCTGTGGATGATAAGCCAGCAGTATGGCATTGCGCTTAAAAAACTTCACCGGTTAAACCCCGGTATGACAGATTCACCCGGGCCAGGTACCCGCGTGTTCCTTACGCGCACGGGGCAACCCTTCCGGCCTGCATCACAGGAGGCCATGATTGTTCAGGTAGATACGGCCGATCCTTTTATGTGGACTGCCAGCCCGCCTTCCGAAATGATTGTTGCTCCCCAGGGGGTAAGCACAGAGGGTACTATTTTAAACACATCCCCGGAAAAAACCGCTCCGTCTTCGGTCATGCCAGCCGAAATGCACCGGGTAGCAGCAGGCGAAACGGTTTTTGGCATTGCCCGGAAATACAATATTGCCCCTGGCAGCTTGCTGGCCTGGAATAACCTTTCTGCTTCTGAACCTATAAAGCCCGGACAGTTGCTTCGTGTTGTACCGCCGGTTCACGACTCTCAACCGGAGGGGTATAACAGCGCCTCTGAAGAAAAATTGGGTGTAACCGAGAACCAGAAGGCTGGCCAATCTTCAGGCTTTACATTATATGAAGTTAAGCCCTCCGATACCTTGTACTCCATTGCCCGGCAGCACGGCGTAACCATTAAGGAGCTCATGGAATGGAACGGTAAGAAAGACTTTTCATTGGCGCCAGGTGAGAAACTGAAAATTGCCAACCGGTGAATTGAAACAAATTCATTAAAAATATTACCTGAGTTGCCGCATTTTGATTTAAGGGTGGTTTTTTGATGTGAAAAAAGAATATTTTTGAGCCGTAAACTTTAAATGTGTAAGAAGTGGTATTTTCGGATATAAACTCGGTTGATCTGGTGATGTTGGTGGATGACAATGATACGGATAACTTTATCAGCAAGCGTATCATTGAAATATCCGGTTTTTCTAAACGTATAGAAATAAAAAATTCCGGAAAAGCTGCGCTGGATTATTTAAAGGAAAATGAGCGAAACCCCGAAAATCTTCCTTCGGTCATTTTTCTTGATATCAATATGCCGGTGGTTGATGGATTTGTTTTTTTATATGAATTTGAAAAATTTAGCGAGCTGGTAAGAAGCAAGTGCAAGGTCATAATCCTGTCCAGCTCAGATAACAAGCGTGATATAGATAAGATAGTGAATAACAACCACGTTATCAAGTTTATTACCAAACCCCTTACTGAGGAGGCCCTTCATGAAATAAGGTTGAATAACCTGTAAATGTTGTTGTGAAAAGGCTTTTCTCACTTTCAAAATCTGCTCTTTTAATATGAAAATCCCTTTTGCTATACTGCTGGTGGCCATAATCTATACCTCCTGCCCGGCACAGATTATAAAGCCCGACACCACCACCCATTGGCGCAAGAAGTTTATCTTAGGCCTTAACTTTAACCAGGCTTCCTTCTCATCGAACTGGAAAGGTGGGGGCATCAATTCTGTTGGTTTGAATGGCCTGCTAAACTTTAAAGCCAGATATCTTAAAGACAGGTTTAGCTGGGATAATGAATTTGATTTTCTGTATGGTTTTGTGCGTAACGAAGGACAGGGCCTTCGCAAAACGGTTGACCGCCTGTTTTTGGATACCAAATTTGGATATTCGCTTAACGATAAGTGGGATCTTTTTTCCTCCGTTAACCTGTTAACCCAGTTCGCACCGGGTTATCGCTTTAATGACGACAATACCCGGAATCTTATTTCCGACTTCTTTGCCCCGGCTTTCCTGACCTCAGCATGGGGTGTGGAGTATCATCCTTCTGATTTTTTTAGCATGCGCATTTCCCCTTTTTCTCCCCGCCTTACATTTGTGCACGATAATAACGGGCGTTTTGATGCCGTAAGCACCACCGCACCATACGGAGTAAATACCGGTGAAGACCTGCGCATGGAATGGCTGGCCTTTCAGTTGGTGGCTGATTTTAACAAAGATATTTTTCAAAATGTAAATCTAAAATGGCGCTACATGATATTTGCCAATTATGAAACTTTAGCGGCCAAATCCATAGATCACCGCCTCGATCTTACCATGGCCGCCAAAGTTGGGCGTTTCTTTAATGTGAACTTCGGTGTTATTGCCCTGTATGATGCTGACCAGACCGATGATTTGCAGATAAATCAGTTGTTTAACCTGGGCTTTTTGTATTCGTTTCAGAATTTCGAGGAAAAAAAGAAATAGCTGGTTGCAGCACTAAAAGTCGGGGTCTAGTCCCAGGGTTTTTATCAGGTTGACCACCAAAGGATTTTTCTCTGCCAGGTAATTAAGCTTTTCCCGGTTGGTGTAGATTACCGGTGTGGTGTTGTCTATTATTAATTTTCCCTGCACCCTTATGTTGTCGTTTTTCAGGTGCTGGCGGAGGTGGAGGGTAAGGTCGCTCCGCAGTTCGTTCAGCAGGTTTTCCTGTACGGTATTGTGCAGGTACATGGTTACTTCCGTTCCGTTAAGCTCAAAAGGTTGCTGCAGCAACTGATATTCGGCATGAAAAGCCTTGCGCTTTTCAGCAAACGCCTGCCAGGCCAGTTTCAGGTTGGCCTCGGTTACGGGCTCGTTCCTTAATTCCGTAACCCCGGTATTTTTTTCGGGTTCTAAATTTTCACTTGTTGGCAAGCCCAGCGTATTCAGCCGGGGTGTACGCAGCCGTTTTGCAGCACCCAAAGGCCTTGTGGCAGGCTGAGTGGTTTCTTTGGTTTCAGGTTTTACAGGTAGGGAAAGGGCAGGGGCCTCGGGCGCAAACGCGCCTACGGGCTCAATACTTTTTTTTTTCCTGCCGTTTCTGCGGCAGGTTCGCTTAGACTAATTACCCGGTTTACGTAGGCCATCTTTATCAAGGCCAATTCTACCGTAAGCCGCTGGTTTTTACTGGTGCGGTAATTCATGTCGCACTGGGTGGCTATGTTTAGCCACGAGAGCAGGAGCGATTCCGGAGTACGCCCCGCCTGTTCGGCATAACGCTGTCTAACCGATTCGGGTACCTCCATGAGTTGTACGGTACGCGCATCCTGCGCCACCAGCAGGTTACGAAGGTGTTCGGCAAGCCCGGCAACAAAATTCAGCCCATCGAAACCCTGTCGTAGCACTGCATCGAAAAGCAGCAGCGGCTCCGGATGGTTTTCGGCCAGCAGGGCATCTACTACTTTAAAGTAGTAGTCATAATCCAGAATATGCAGGGTACTTAGTACATCGGTAAACCGGATGCCCTTGCCCGAAGAGTAGGTTACCATCAGGTCGAATATTGACAGGGCATCGCGCAGGGCACCATCGGCCTTTTGGGCTATAAGGTGCAGGGCTTCTTCTTCAGCCGGTATGCCCTCGCGATCGGCAATTTTCTTTAAATGTCTGGCAATGTCGGTAATCTGAATCCGGTTAAAGTCAAAAATCTGGCATCTTGAAAGAATGGTAGGTATTACTTTATGCTTTTCGGTGGTGGCCAGAATAAAGATAGCGTAGGACGGAGGCTCTTCCAGTGTTTTTAAAAATGCATTGAAGGCCGCGTTGGAAAGCATGTGTACCTCGTCAATAATGTACACCTTATACCTGCCGTATTGCGGTGGGTAGCGGACCTGGTCGATCAGGTTGCGGATGTCATCAACCGAATTATTCGAGGCGGCATCCAGCTCAAAAATGTTCAGTGCGTTGAGTTCGGTTTTTTCTTCAAACCCGTTGATAAGCCTGGCCACAATGCGGGCGCAGGTGGTTTTTCCCACCCCGCGTGGGCCGCAAAACAGCAATGCCTGGGCCAGTTTGTTGCTTTCGATGGCATTTTTAAGGGTGGTGGTAATGTGTTCCTGCCCCACCACCTCGTCAAACCCGGTAGGCCTGTATTTGCGTGCCGATACAACAAAATTGCTCATCGGGCAGCAAGTTAATGCAAGCTGCAAAACCTGCAACACCGGCAGCCATGTTGGGTTGCAATTTGCCTATATTTGCGCCTGCTTCACGGTGAAACTCTTTGCCGGCGGGGCACGTTACGATTTGCGGGGCCGACCGGTTTTGACAGGCTGTGTGACACCGTAAGGCGCGTGCAGGCTCGTGGGGTTGAGAGCCTTAACCACTGACTCCAAACCATAACTGGCGAGACTACTTACGCCATGGCTGCCTAATCGGACGGGACGTTCGATCGGGCTTGTCTCCGGTAAGACCGGGGAGGCCATCATCGCTCAGCACCGCTGTTCTGCCGGGGCTGGTAAAGCGGTGTCGTAAAGCAGAACTGCGCGGGGGCGGGTTGCACGCCACCGTTAAGTAAGCGCAACTAAGGAATTGTTCAGGCCGTTGCCTGCCGTGCAATTCCCGACAAGCAAAGGCAACTACGCACGTAGGGCCTTCGGGTTCAACTTCTCTGGACGAGAGTTCGATTCTCTCCGGCTCCACTCTTTCGGTTTTGGGGTCCTCAACTTTAACTTAGCAGCGAAGCGTACTGGGTAATGTATCCGGCCAGCTGCTTCCTTTTGTATTGCATAATAAATCGAGGGTGCGGAAGGGGCAAGATTTCTTTGAAAAACCCATGCTTACGGTTAAGCTGTTTCAGAAATTCAAAATTTTTGCCTTCTCCCAGACAAATTACCCGGTCGGTATTCAGATTAAACGATAGCTGATGGCGCAGTGATTGTTCGCAAAAGGCGGTTATGCCTGCAAGTAGCTTTTTATCGTCATAATAATTCAGGTTCTTACCGTTGCAGGTAAAACCAAGAGGCGAAACGGCACCTATGTAAACCTTACGGTAGAAGACATCGGGCCCTCCGCACTGTTCAATCACCCTGTAAACAAAATCGGCCGAAAGCTCGGCCCGTTTCTGTAATGTGTTTGGAATGCCGCAGTACTGCTGCAGCTTTACCGGGTCGGTAAATGGAATACCCGTTGTACCTCCTCCGAATCTGCCCGGGTTAATGCCCAACATCAGCAGGCGCGGGTTGTTGTCGGAATAATACTTTCGGTAAAATGCCTCGCAGATTTTCCAGACGTCAGGCTGTTTATACGGATTCATTACTTCCACGCCACCGGGCACGCGGGGTGGTTTAAGGTTTTTAAGAAAGGCAAGGATTTTTTCGGCAATCATGGCAACTGCTTTTGCCAGCCGGGTCCGCGTACTACCCTTCCGGGCCGGGCGTTGGTATGTTCTCCGTCTTTAAGTACCGGTACGCCATTAACCAGCACATGCACTACTCCGGTGGAATACTGATGAGGTTTTTCAAAGGTGGCGTGGTCCTGAATTGTATGAGCATCGAAAACCACAACATCGGCAAAATACCCAGTTTTAAGCCAGCCGCGTTTTTGAATTTTTAGATTCGATGCCGGCAGTGCTGTGAGTTTGCGAATGGCTTCCTGCAGTGGAATTACCTTTTCAGCGCGCACGTACCTACCGAGCAGCCGGGCAAAATTGCCGTAGGCTCTGGGATGGGTGTTGGTTTTCAGGAATATGCCTTCGGTGGCTGGTGCTTCGGCATCGGAACCGAAGCTCATGAAGGGCAGGGCTATCTGGCGTTTAACGTTTTCTTCGCTCATCATAAAATATGCGGTACCCACGCGGGTGCTGTCGGCAATTACCAGGTCCAGGGCGGTTTCTTCGGGCGATTTGCCATAAACTGCAGCCACTTCGGCCAGGGTTTTGCCGATAAAGCGCTTGAGCGAGTCGTTGGCAAAGTCGAGCAACAACACCCGGTCTGCTCCACCGGCCATAAGCAGCAGGTTTTCCCAGGAATCGGATGGCCTGCGCATTTCGGCCAGCACCTGCCTGCGGATTTGCGGATTTTGCAGGCGTTTGATCCATTCTTTAATACCGCCTTCCTGTACCCACGGGGGCATTGCGGCATCCAGACCGGTGGCGCCTGCCGTATAGGTGTACATGTCGGTTGTAATTTTAATGCCGGTTTGATTGGCGTGGTTAATCATACTTACCACCGAATCGAGTTTCCACCAGTTTTCTTTGCCGGCCATTTTCAAATGGTAAATTTCTGCCGGAAGGCCGGCTTCGCGCGCAATGCGGATGGTTTCGTTTACTGCACCGAAAATGGCGTTGCCTTCGCTGCGCATGTGGGTAATGTACATGCCACCATAGCGGGCTGCTACCCTGCATAGCTCAATAAGCTCTTCGGTTGAAGCATAATTGGCCGGCGCGTAGATAAGCGATGAGCCTACGCCAAGGGCGCCTTCTTCCATGGCTCTTTTTACCAGTTCTTTCATACGGGCAAGCTCATCGGCAGAGGGGGCGCGTTTGGCGTAACCCAGTTCATGAATGCGCACGGTAGTGGCGCCAACAAACGAAGCGACATTTACCGCTACGCCTCTGTGTTCAAGCGATTCGAGGTATTCGCCCAGCGTGGTCCAGTTAATTTCATACTGCCAGTCGGGGTTTCGCCTCATGGCATCGCGCATGTCGGCTTTCATTTTATCGTTAAGCGGCCCCATTGACCAGCCTTCGCCAAACACTTCCAGGGTTACACCCTGGCGAATATCCGATTGTGCATTGCCATCGAGAATAAGCGATTCGGTTGCCCAGCTCAGCATGTTGATAAAACCAGGGCTCACCGCCAGGCCACCGGCCTGGATTTCGGTTTTCCCTTTTGCGCGGCTCAGGTCGCCAATTGCAGCAATGGTATCGGCATTAATTCCGATATCAGCCACATACGGGTTTTGTCCTGAGCCATCGTACAGGGTTCCGCCACGGATAATGATGTCATAGGTTTGGGTTTGGCAGCTGAAGAATACCAGCGCGGTAAAGCATAAAGGCAGGCGTAATCGTAACATGAAGTTTTTTTCGAAATATAATCCACACGATTTGACGGATGAAGTGGTTTTATTTCAAACCTGGCTCTAGTAGCGGCCATGCCGGATGGCCCTTCCCGGCAGGGCGCCTGTGTGCCGGCCCTTGTAAAGTACCAAAACTCCGTTTACCACTACATATTCAACACCACTAGCCAGTTGCATGGGTTTTTCGTAGGTGGCGTTATCGGTTATGGTTTGCGGATTAAAAACGGTAATGTCGGCATAATAACCGGATCGAAGCAGTCCGCGCCTGTACAGCTTTAAATTTTCCGCCGGCAGGCCGGTCATGCGCCTGATGGCTTCCGTGAGCGGTATTATTTTTTCCTCGCGTACGTATTTACCCAGTACCCGTGCAAAAGTTCCGAAGGCACGGGGGTGGGTTTTCCAGCCGGAAAAGATTCCTGAAGTATCCAGGGCGGCACCATCGGAACCAAAGCTTACATACGGTTGCTGCATAATTTTTTTTACGTTTTCTTCCGACTGCAGAAAGTATAATGCGGCAGCAGGCGATTTATCGGCTACAATCAGGTCGAGCACGGTTTCATCGGCATTCTTGCCGTGCAGGCGTGCTACCTCATCGAGACGCCTGCCAGCGTAGAGTTGATTGAGTGAGTCGGACCGAAAGGACAGTATAACCACCTGGCTTGGATGTGAATTAGGCGTGGGTATGCCGGCCTTCATTTCGTACAAAATTTTTTTACGGATTACCGGGTTGGTAAGTCTTTTGCGCAGGGTAGGACCTCCGCCTTCCTGTGCCCAGTCGGGTATGCGTTCGGCCAGGGCAGTATTGCTGGCTATATACGGGTACATGTTGGCCGTAACGTGCAGACCGCTTTGCCGGGCACTGTCAATCAGCGCAAGCACGGTGTCAATCTTATTCCAGTTGCGGGCATGGTTAATTTTTAAATGGTAAATTTCTACGGGAATGTTTGCGCCCCGGCCAATGCGGAAGGCCTCGCGCAGACCTGAATAAATATAATCGCTTTCGCTGCGGATGTGGGTTATGTACAGGCCATTATATTTTGCTGCTGTTTCGGCCAGTTGGGTTAGCTCGGCTGTTGTGGCAAAAGTGGCCGGCGGATAGATGAGCGATGAGCTTAATCCCAGCGCTCCCTGCTGCATGGCTTCGGCAACAAGATTCTTCATTTGTTCCATTTCTTGGGTTGTTGGCTGCCGGTTTTTAAGACCTAGTATGCAATTACGTACGGTAGAGTGCCCGACAAACGAGGCAAAGTTTACGGAAGTGCCCTTTTGCTGCAGGTAGTTAAAAAATTCATCCATCGTTTCCCACGGGCTGTTGTTTCTTTTGCTGTTGCGCTCTACGGGTGCCGGGCTCCATCCTTCACCGAAAATCTCCAGGGTTACGCCCTGTTTAACATCGCTCATAGCTTTGCCATCCTGCATGAGCGATTCCACCGCCATGCTGTTCATGTTAATGAAGCCAGGCGCCACAATTAGTCCGTTTACTTTTATTACCGAGTCGGCAGTTGCCTGCTGCAGGTTACCTATTTCGGTTATGGTATCGGCCAGTATGCCCACATCGGCTGTGAAGGGCGGGGCACCCGTGCCGTCAATTATGGTGCCACCCCTGATGATAAGGTTAAAGTGTTTGGGCACGGTTGGTTTGTTGCAGGCAACAAGCAACAAGTAAAAGGCCAAAATAAAATATCGGCAGGCCATATTATGAATTTCGTTTGTTTAATTTCCAGTGGTTGTCGTAGTGCAGCAACCCTTCGTCAATCATTTCTCGCAGCACTTCGGTAAACAATTCAGGGTCGGACGGCCTTATTCTGTTTTCCAGCTCTTCTGGGGCCATAGCCGTACTGCCGATTATTTTCAGAATCTGTTCGCGCATGGCGGAAATATTGCTTGCCTGTTGTTTCTTTTTCTTTTCTATGCAGATATCGCAGATGCCGCAGGTTTGCAGGGGAATTTCTCCGAAATACTCCTGAATAAGATTCATCCGGCAACGGCTTTTTTCGCTCGCGTAATTAACAATTGCCTGCACCTGTTGCAGTGCCAGTTCTGTGCGTTGCTGCATGCGTTTGTGGTTTACCGGAAGGTGCCCGGCATCCTGGCGGGGAAGGGAAAAGATTATTTGAGGCGAATCTTTTAGCGGAAGATATTCTATGATGCCCATTTTATGCAATTGATGCAACATGGTAGTGATGTCGTTTTCGCTTACCTTAAGTGCGCGGGCCAGGTAGGGTTCGGATATGCGAACGTATCCGCTGTATAATTGTCCGCCATATAGGCGCAGTAACATTTTAATAAAAGGGTCATAGTGGGCATTGGCCACCTGAAAGGCATACAGCGTTTCATGATCGGTTAGCAGCCGTACCTGTGATGGGCTGTAAAAGCTTTCGCTGAATATAATAAGGCCTTCTTCTTCCAGCCTTTTTAAGGCACCATAAACAGCATGAGGTGCCAGGCCAAAGCGTTCGGAGAATAACTGGATGTTAAAGTCAAAACATTCGCCTTCACCGCTGCCTGTGGCCAGCTGGTAATAATTGGCCAGCGCCTGATATACCTGCCGGATAAACGGAAGTTCGGGATGGTTTTGGAGTACCCGGGCCTGCAGAAGTTGTCCATCGGGAGGGTTAAAAAGCAGAAGGGCATAGGCATGAAGACCGTCCCGGCCGGCACGTCCGGCTTCCTGGTAATACGATTCGGGGTTTTCAGGTAAATCGGTATGTATTACCAAACGCACATCGGGCTTGTCTATTCCCATGCCAAAGGCGTTGGTGGCTACTATCACCCGTGTTTTATTTTGAATCCAGCTTTCCTGGTTTATTAAACGCTGGTCATAAGGCATGCCCGCGTGGTAGGCGCTTGCCCTAATACCCTGTTTATTCAGCCAGGTGGCCAATTCGGTTGTACTTTGCCGCGATCGTACGTACACAATGGCCGGGCCTGGCACGCGCTGTAGGGCTTCGAGCATTTTGGCAGCTTTGTTTTCGGTTTGTCGTACTACCAGCGACAGGTTTTCGCGGGCAAAGGTGTGCTGAAACACCTGTTGGTTTTTTCCAAAATGCAAACTGGTTACAATATCCTTGCGTACCTGTGCGGTGGCGGTTGCTGTTACGGCAATTACCGGTACACCGGGAAGGAGCTCGCGCAGGTTTCCGATTTTTAAATAAGCGGGACGAAAGTCGTGCCCCCATTGCGAAATGCAGTGGGCCTCATCTACTGCCAGTAGGCATATGTTTATGTGGCTGAGCCTGTTTTGAAAAGCGCTGCTCTGCACGCGTTCGGGTGAAACGTACAGAAATTTGCAATTCTCATGAAAGGCATTGGTCAGCGCATTTTCGATGGCGCGGTTACCCATGCCCGAATGGATGGCCTGTGCCACCAGGCCGCGGCGCTGGAGGCTTTCTACCTGGTCTTTCATCAGGGCTATGAGGGGCGTTATTACCACACATACCCCTTTTTTCATGATAGCGGGAATCTGGTAACAAAGCGATTTGCCACCACCCGTGGGCAATATGGCCAGCACATCGTTGCCGTCCATTACGGCATGAATAATTTCACGCTGTAACGGGCGGAAATGGTTGTACTTCCAGTACCTGCGCAGAATGAGCAACGGGTCGTCCATTACTCAAACATAGCATATTGACGCAAAGATCAGGCACCTGTTTCAGGTGTAAAGGTATTTTTAGCACAACGTTTATTTTGCTGCACCCTGAAGCAGTTTTATTCCGGTTTCGCCCAAATGGCGCGCGAGCATGGTTTTGTACTGGGGTGAGTTGATGTAACTGGCAAAAAATTCTTCCAGTACAGTACCCCAGTCGGAGTTAAGGGGCATAATTATGCCAAATTGTTCAGCTGTCTTATCGCCTATCGGATGCCGTTTTACGGGTTTCTTTTCATTTACAGCCTTAAGGTAAAAGGCCAGGTCGAGGTAAGAAAAAGCATTGGGGTCGGAAAAGATTTTGTCGTACACTTCCGGACTGGTATTGAGGGTAACCAGTTTCATGTTAGGAGAGTATTTTTGTTTAAGTTCCAGGAGGCGTTTTTCGTTCAGGGTGCCTTTAGCCGTGTAAGCGGTAAGCGTGCCGAAAACTTTTGAAATATCTTCCAGCCGGGTAAGTGTGGGCACCTGGTTTTGGGTGATGAGAATGGCAAAGTTGGTAATAAAAGGGGGGCTGAACTTTACTTCGCGTTTGCGTTCATCGGTAATGGTTATGTTCCCCAGCCCAAACACACCTCCTGAGCTGCTTTTAACCCTGGAATACATGCCCTGAAATGAGCTTCCATCGCCCACAAAGCGGGATTGAAGTTTTACACCTTTGGTTTTGTTTACCCAGGCAACAAAGTCGTTCATCATATCCACGCAAATTCCGGTTAGGTTGCCTGAGGCATCTTTGTACACAAATGCCGGTGTTTCTACATAAGCCAGTGAAATGGTTCCCTGCTTGCTGGTGTTTACTTTCGACCAGGTATCGCCCGAATAGTTTTGGGCGGTTGCGGATAATGCGGGCAACAGCAAAAAAAGGGCAAACAACTTTTTCATACTCCTGAGATTTTTTCCTATTTAAACAATAATTAGCCGAGAGAGGGTTCAGAAGTAAGAATGGAGTACCATTTTTTAATCTTTTACCACATTATTTTTTCTTTATTAAGAAAGGCGGCAATTCCGCGCCGGCAGTCGGCAGTTGAACGTGCCCTGGCGTTGGTTTCGGCTGCCAGGTTTAGGGCCTCGTTCAGCTCCAGGGTTGAGCTTTGGTGCAACAGGGTTTTTGTTAAGGCCATGCTTTCGGCTGAGTTATTACTTGTTAACTGACGGGCCAGAAGTATGGTTTCGTCTTTAAGTTTTTCCGGTTCGGTTACGCGGGTTATCAGCCCCCACTGGGCTGCTTCGGGGGCGGATAACAGGTGGCCGCCCAACAGCAACTGGCGGGCTTTGCCTTCGCCAACCTTCCTTATCAAGAATGGGGTAACCAAGGCAGGTACAAAGCCAATGCGTACTTCGGTGTAACCGAACGATGCGCTTGTTGCAGCAACAGCAAAGTCGCATACGGTAACCAGGCCGCATCCTCCGGCCAGGGCTGGCCCCTGCACGCAGGCAATGATTACCTTGGGCAGGGTGTACATGGTAAAGAACAGATTTTTAAGTTTGGCAGAGTCTTCCAGGTTTTCTTCATAGGTAAATTGCTGCAGGCTTTGCAGATAAGCCAGGTCGGCTCCGGCGCAGAATGCCTCTCCTTCGGCAGCCAGTATGATTACTTTTACCTGCTGGTCTTTGCCAGCCTGCATAAAAGCTTCAGTAAGTTCGAGGGTTAGGCCGGCATGTAAGGCGTTTCGCTTTTCAGGCCGGTTTAAGGTTATAAAGCCTATGCGGTTGTTTACTTCGTAGCGAATGTGTTCCATGGTTTCTACAGTTTTATTTTAAAAGCCCCTTGCTTTTGGGTTATGTGCAGCTTCCAGTTTTGTGCTTCAGCCATT
>FWPU01000343.1_pt1 | contig 39112 bp, 43 predicted proteins | sample 2228361 | NCBI WGS metagenome assembly FWPU01 (sample SAMEA103939777, study PRJEB20133) | metagenome | reverse complement strand
GGGCGGCTCGCCGCGGCGCCCCATCTGAAGCACCTGCGCGCGGCGCGTCGTGTTGATGGGCCCTTGGGGAGGCCCGATCTTCGGCAGCGCGGCCGCAAACTGCTCCAACTCCGCCAACCGAGTGGCGATCTCGGCGAGCCCCTCGCGCATTTCGCCCAGCGCTGCTTCGCCGGCCTGCTGACGCGCCTCGCACGAGCGCCGCCCCCGCTGGAGCTCCTGTTTCAGCGTCACGAACAGGAACACCGCCAGCATCAATCCAGCCGCCGCCAGGATGCAGGGAACCAGAGGGTGCACCATAACCTCCACAGCCATGACCTCCGTCAGTTCAGCGTGCGCAGGCGGTCCTGCCGGCTGATGATCTGCGTGACCCGGACCCCATAGTTGCCCTCCACCACGACCACCTCACCCCGGGCGATGACGCAGTTGTTCACAATCACCTCGACCGGCTCATCGACGGAGCGGTTGAGCTCGACGATGGAACCCGAAGTGAGCTTCAGCACTTCTCGGAGCGGAAGTTGGGCGCGCCCGAACGACACGCTGACCGGCAGCTCAACGTCCAGGAGCACGTCCATCGCGCCGGCCGCCGCGGCCGGCTCGCCGGCGCCGGTTGCCGGTTGATTGTTTCCATTCTCGTGGTCCATACTCTCCTCCACCAAGGCCCGGTCCCTCATACGCCGCGTTCCGCCGGCCAGCGCTTCCGAATGAAGCTCCGCAGTCGCAGGATCGCCTGGGACTTGAGCTGCGACACCCGCGATTCGTGTAGGTTGACGATCCCGGCGATTTCGCGCAGCGTCAGCTCCTCGTAGTAGTACAGGCTTAGCACCGTGCGCTCGATGTACGGCGCCCGCTCGATCGCTTGGGCCAGCAGCCGCTCCAGCTCCCTTCTTTCAACCAGTCGCGACGGCCAGTTCTCCTCGTCGTCGGGCACGAACTGGAGCAAGTCGCGGGATTCCTCATCCGGGCCGGCTGACTCCAGGCTGCCCAAGTTCACACCCCGGACCTCGGACAGCCATTCGTGGTATTCCTCCAGCGGGATGCCGAGCTCGGCGGCGATCTCCTCCTCGGCCGGCGCCCGCTGGAGCCGCTGCTCGGCGGCGGCAATGGCGGCCTCGATCTGCTTGGCCTTCTTCCGGTGCTGCCGGGGCGCCCAGTCCAAGCCCCGCAGGCTGTCCAGGATCGCGCCGCGGATCTTGTACTCAGCGTAGGTCTTCAGCTTAACGTTGTGGCGGGCGTCGAAGTTGTCGATGGCGGCAATCAGCCCCAGAATGCCGGCCGAAATCAGGTCGTCCAGGCTGACACAGTCGGGAAGACGCTCATGAATTCGCCTGGCGATGAGCCGCACCTGCGGCAAGTGCTCCAGAATCAGCCGCTCCCGCTCGCCCGCGGAAAGCTCGGCAGTCGCCAGGTATGGTTGCATCGTCCGCCTTTGCTTCCGGGCCGCTGCTCGGCCTCCGCTCTCCGGCTCACGCCGCAGCCGCCCGCCCGGCGGCGCGGCACTCGGCGGCCCGCGCCGTGCTGCGTGGTTCGATCCCGGCCAGCTCGAGCAGCAAATCCGCCGTCGCTTCCCTGAGATCCTCCGGGATTTGCTGGCCGGTGGCGAGAAACGACACCGGCTTGCCCGAGCGGATCGCCTCATTCAGAACCGTTGCCGGCGTCGCCGTCTCGTCCAGCTTGGTGAACAGGAGCTTGCCCGGCCGAAACGGCTCGAATCGATCCACTGCCTTCCTTATATCGTCGGTTTTCATCGTGGCCGATAGAGTGAGCTGCACCTCGATCTCGGTATGGGCGCCAAGGGCCGAGGCCAGCTCCTCGACCAGGTCGGAGTCCCCGGGACCGAGACCCGGCGTATCAATCAGGATCAGCTCCTTGCCCCGCTGCTCCTCGAGAGCCTGGGACAGGGCGCCCGGCATCTCCACGGCGGCGAAGCTCACCCCCAAAATCGTGGCGAACGAGCGCAGTTGCTCGGCCCCGCCGATGCGGATCATGTCCATGGACACCAGGCACGCCGGGCGTTTCAGCCGCAGGCCGTAATTCGCCGCCAGCTTCACCAGCGTGGTCGTCTTGCCGGCCCCCGGAGGCCCGACCAGCGCCACCGCCCGCGGCCCGTCAGGGGCGCCGATGCGACTGTCGGCGGCCAGCATGCTCTCGAATTCGGCCCGCAGCAGCGCGGCGAACGGCTGCGGGGCCTCTCCGGCCTGTTCCCGCTCGAGGATGCGGCCGGCCAGTTCGGCGCAGATGTCCGGCTCCAGGCCCGCTGCCAGCAGCCGGTTGTTCCATTCCCCCAGTACCGCCGCCGGCGCTTCCGACAGCGAGCCGCCGCGGACGCCGGACAGCGTACCGGCCAGCCGGCTCACCTGCCGCCGGAGCTGCATCAGCTCCCGCGTCAAAGCCTCGTAGGAGACCCCGGCCGGCGGCGCATCGCCGGAAGGCGCCGGCCGCTTCTGCAGCTCGTCCGGGGCCGCCGGCCCGCCGGTCGGCGGCAGGGCAAACACGACTTCGTAGGCCCCCAGGCGTCGGGCTTCGCCGGCCGCCTCTCGCGAGTACACCAACATCGCTTCGGGGCCAATCTCCCGGGAGGCGGCCGCCACGGCCGCCTCCACCGTATCGGAGTAATACGATTTCAGCCTCATCTTCGAAATCTCCTCGTTCATCTCACGCCTACTGCACCAGCCCCAACGACACGACCTTCACTCCCGGCGGGATCTCGGCGTGGGAGAGCACAGCCAGATGGCGAAAACTGGCCTCGGCAATCTGCCGGACGAAGTACCGCGATGCGGAACTGGCCAGCAGCGCCACCGGCGCCTCCGCGCTGCCCACCGCCTTTTTCAGCGCCTCGACGATTTCCCGGATGCGCGGCGGCGGCAGGCTCAGGTGGCTGCTGTGCTCGGAGTGCTGGATCGCTGCCTCTACGGTCTGGTCGAGCGCGGCATCCAGGATGAAGGCGGGCAGTTCGCCGGCGCGGTTCAGGTACGGCTGAACCACGATACGCCGGATGGCCTGACGCACGTACTCGGTCAGCAGCACCGTGTTCTTGGTTACCGGCGCGGCCTCGCTCAGCGCCTCCAGGATCGTCGCGCCGTCGCGGATCGAGACCCGCTCGCGCAGAAGGTTTTGCAGCACCTTCTGCACCGCCGACAGCGGCAGCAGCTTGGGCACAAGATCCTCGACCACGCGCGGGTGCTCTTCCGCCACCCGGTCCAGCAGCTTCCTGGCTTCCTGGCGCGAGAAGATCTCGTGGGCGTGGCTGCGGGCGAGCTCGGCCAGGTGCGTCCCCATCACGCTCAGCGGATCCACGACCGTGTAGCCGGCCCGGCGGGCTTCTTCGGCGCGGTGGGCCGGCACCCAGGTGGCCGGCATTCCGAAGGCAGGCTCGCGCGCCGGCGTGCCTTCGACGGCAGGGGCGGTCTGGGCCGACGGCAGGATGGCCAACTCGCAGCCCGGCATCAGCTCGTAGCGGGCGATCTCGACTCCTTTGAGCCGGACGGCGTATTCGTGGGCCTTCAGCGCCAGGTTGTCCGTCACGCGGACGGGCGGCAGCAGGAACCCGAGCTCGGAAGCAAGCTGGCGCCGAATGGCGCCGATCCGGCGCAGCAGCGGGGAACCTGGGCCGCCTTCGACCAGCCGGACCAGCCCCAGGCCGATCTCCATGGCCAGAGTGTCGACCTTGAGCAGGGCCTCGAGGCTTTCTCGGCCCGCAGCCGCCGTCTCCGGCTTGGCCTTGGCGACCACCGCGGCTTTTCGGCGCAGGCGCCAGGCCGCCAGTCCGACTCCGGAGCCGAGCAACAGGAAGGGAGCGTTGGGCAGGCCCGGAAACGCCGCCATGGCCACCAGCACCCCGCAGGCCAGCCATAACGGCTGGACGTTGCTGAAGACCTGCCGCTGGAAGTCGGCCCCCAGGCGCGTGTCGGAACTGGCGCGGGTGACGATCAAGCCGCCGGAAACCGATATCATCAGGGCCGGAATGACGGTGACCAGCCCGTCGCCGATCGTCAGCACGGTGTAGGTCTCCAGCGCCCGCCGGAGCTCCATGCCGTGCTGCAACACGCCGATCAGAAAGCCGGCGATGATGTTGATGGCGGTGATGATGATGCTGGCCACGGCGTCGCGTTGCGTGAATCGGGAGGCGCCGTCCATGGCGCCGTAGAATTCCGACTCGGCCGCCAGTTCGCGCCGCCGCCGGCGCGCCTCGGCTTCGTCGATCAGGCCCGAGTTGAGGTCCGAATCGATGGACATCTGCTTGCCCGGCATCGCGTCAAGCGTGAAGCGGGCCGTGACCTCGGAGATGCGCACCGCGCCGTGGTTGATCACCACGTACTGGATGGCGATCAGCACCAGAAAGATCACGGCCCCGACAATGTAATTGCCGCCGACGACAAAGTTGCCGAAAGCTTCGATGACCTGGCCGGCGGCCGAAGTGCCGGTGTTGCCGTTCAGCAGGATCAGGCGCGACGACGAGATGTTCAGCGCCAGCCGGAACAGCGTCAGCAGCAGCAGCACGGTGGGGAAGACGCTGAACTCGGCCGGACGGGTGATGTAGAGCGAGACCAGCAGCACGATGACTGACAGCGTAATGTTGGCGCTGATCAGAATGTCGAGGAGCGGCGGCGGCAGCGGCGTGATCATCGCCAGCACGACCGCCAGCACCGCCAGCGGCACTGACAGATCGCTCCAGCCGACTTTCGGGAAGGCCAGCGAGAAGCCCGGCGCCAGGGCAACTTCGCGCCGCCCGGCCGGCGGGTGGACCTCCGGCGGCTCCAGGCGCGGTCCGACGGCCTGCGGGGTGGCGAGTGAGGTTCCGGGAGAGGCCATCGGCTAACCTCCCTTTCTCGCCCCCGGCGCCACGCCGGGCGCCCCCCGCTTCATGAGCCGGTAGATATACGCCAGGATCTCGGCCACCGCGCGGTACAGATGCGGAGGGATCTCCTGGCCGACCTCGGCCGACTGGTACAGCGACTGCGCCAGCGGCGGATTCTCCACCAGCGGCACCTCGTGATCCAGGGCGATCTGACGGATCCGCAACGCCAGGTAGTTCTTGCCCTTGGCGACGACTTTCGGCGCGTTCATCGTTTCGAACTCGTAGCGCAGCGCGACGGCGTAGTGCGTCGGGTTGACCACCACGGCGGTGGCCCGCGGGACCTCCCGCATCATCTGCCGCCGCAACAGGTCGCGCTGGAGGCGGCGGATTCGGGTTTTGATCTGCGGGTTGCCTTCGACCTCCTTCAGCTCATCGCGGATCTCCTGCTTGCTCATGCGGAGGTCCCGGCGGTAGCGGCGCCGGCGGCGCACCAGATCGACGGCTCCCAACACCAGCAACAGCCCCGCCGCTTTCCACAGCAGGTCGCGGATGGAGACGGCCATGCGGGCCAAGCCGCTTTCGACGTCCAACAACGGCATCCGCAACAGCAACGGCCAGTGCGCCCGGGCGACCAGATAAACGACGTAGACGAACAGCGGTAGCAGGACCAGGGCGTACAGGAACTGGACGGCGTTGTTCCGGATCAGGTTCGGGATCCGGCTCACCGGGTTCAGCCGCTGGAAATCAGGGCGAAGCTTGTTGAGTGAAATCCCGGCGCGGGTGGTCGCCAACTGAACCCCCAGGGTGAGGAAGGCCAGCACTGCGCCCACAGCGGCCAGCGGCGCCAGCACGGGAAAGACGAAATCGTAAAACAGCCGCGCGATCTCCTTGGCGCTGATCTCGGCCTCAAAGCCGCGGCTGAGGAGAAAGCGTGTCAGGCTCCTGGCGCGCACCAGCCAGTAGCCGGACAGACCGGCCAGCAAGGCGACAAAGGCGGCGAACTGCACCGAGGCGACGAATTCGCGGCTGACCGCAAAGTTGCCTTCACGCCGCGCCTTCTCGATGCGCCGCTGGGTGGGTTGCTCGGTCTTGTGCTCGTGGCCGGCCATCTCCAGTCAACCTCCCAAACCGAACACTGAACTCAGCACCCGAAACGTCGCGGCGGCGGCGGGCCGGTAGATCGCCGGCAGCAGCGCCGCCAAGGCCGCCAGCAGCGCCATCGAAGCCAGCATCTTGGCGGGAAACGCCAGGATCAGCAGTTGCAGTTGGGCGTCGATCCGGCTCAACAACGCCAGCGACAGGTCGACCAGCACCAGCAGCGTCACCACCGGCAGAGCCAGCCGCACCGCAACCGCGAACATCCCCGCACCCAGTTCCAAGACCTTTTCGGCGGAAGCAGGCGTGAGCGTAAAGCTGCCCGGCGGGTACGACTCCAGGCTGGCGGCGAAGACCCGGATCACTTCCCGGTCCAAGCCGAGGGTGACGAATAACAGGCCGGCGGCCAGATGAGTGAGCAACTGCAACACGCTGCTGTCAGCTTCGGTCGCCGGGTCGATGGTCGAGGCGTAGCCGTAGCCGGCTTGCAGGCCGAAGATCTGGCTGGCGAGAACAAACGCCTCATTCAGGAAGGCGACCGCCAGGCCGACAGTGACGCCGAAGGCCGCCTCGGCCAGCATCCACAGGCCGAGGTCGCCCAGGCGAAACTCACCGGCGTCGACCCGGGGCCAGAGCGGCACCAGCGCCACCGCCAGGCTGAGCGCCAGCACCGCCCGCACGATGGCCGGGGCGCTGCGGAAGCCCGGCAGCGGCACGAAGCTCACCGCCCCGCCCACCCGCGCCAGCACGAGCAGGAACCCGATCACCAGCACCAGCGGCAGCGGCAAGCTAGCGGACATAGCGCCCCAAATCCCCCAGCAAGGCCGTGCTGTATGAGGTAATTTTCATGAGCATCCACGGCAGAAACAGAAACAGCCCGAGCAGGAACGCCGCCAGGCGCGGCACGGTGCCGAAGGCGGAGTCCTGCATCGAAGTGAGCACCTGCACCAGGCTGACCGCGGCGCCGGCCAGGAAGCCCAGCCCGAGCAGCGGCAGGCTGAGCCAGAAGGTCGTCATCAGCGCCTGCCGGACCAGATCCACGACTTCGTGCTGCGTCATTGGGGCTGCCTCCCGGTCAGTAAAAGCTCTTCATGAGAGAACCGACGACCAGGTTCCAGCCGTCCACCAGCACGAACAGCAGCACCTTGAACGGCGCCGACAGCATCACCGGCGGCAACTGCACCATGCCGATCGAAAGCGTGACCGAGGCGACGACCAGATCGATGACCAGAAACGGCAGGAACAGCACGGCGCCGATCTGAAAGCCGGTCTTCAGCTCCGACAGCACGTACGCCGGCACCAGAATCCGCAACTCGAGGTCCTCGGGTCTGGCCGGGGCCGGTGTGCGGGAGATCTCTAAGAGCATCTGCACGTCCTTCTCGCGGACGTAGCGCATCAGGAAGGCCTTCAGCGGAACACTGGAGCGCTCGAGCGCCTGGGTCAAGGTGATCTCCCCGCGCTCCATGGGCGCCCAGCCCCGAGCGTAGACCTCAGCGGCGACGGGGTGCATGATGAGCAAGGTCAAAAACAGGGCCATGCCGATCAGAACCTGATTGGAGGGTGTGGTTTGGGTCCCGAGCGCCTGGCGGAGGAAGTGCAGCACGACGGTGATCCGCAGGAACGGCGTCACGGAGACGAGCACGGCGGGCAGCACCGTCAGCGCCGTGAGCAGCACGACGATCTGCATCGGGACGCTGACGGTTTCGGCGCCGCTCATGACCGGTCTCCCGCAGCGTGAGCGATTTCGCCGGCCCGCGCGGCGTCCAGCTCCCTCCAGGGACGGTTGTCCAGCAGGGTGCAGCCGGAGGCCGACGTGGCCACCACCAGCGCCCGGTCGCCGGCGCGGACCAGGTGCACGACGTGCTGGGAGGTCAGCGGCAGGCGCTCTTCGCATCCCAGCAGCCGGCGGCGACCGGTCGGCCGGCGACGCAAGCGCACCAGCTGGCCGCGCTTCAACGTCCACAGCGCGATGGCCAGCAGCCCGATCACCAGGGCGGCGGCCGCAAGCTGTTGAAGGAGGTCCACGTTGAGCTCCCCGGTCCAACTCCGCACTACGGCTGGTCGTGGAAAGCCGTGATGCGGACTCCCATGCTGTCCTCCAGCACGACAATCTCGCCTGAAGCTACCAGGGCGCCGCCGATCAGAATGTCGATGTTGTCCCCCGCCGAGCGGTTCATCGGCAAGACGCTGCCCGCCCTCAGGCGCAGGATCGCGCGAACCGGGAGAACCACCCGATCGAGTTCGGCCTCGATCTCGAGCGGGATGTCGGCCAAGTGGGCGATCTGTTCGAGCGGGCTCATGGCGTCTGCGCAGCCGGGTTAGCGCTTCAGGTTGATGGTTTCCTGACTGATCTCGTCGACGGTCGTGACAACGCGCGTGTTGGCCTGATAGCCGCGCTGGAGCACAATCAGGTTGGTGAACTCGCGGGCAATGTCGGCCGTCGAGCTCTCCACCGCGCCGCCGATGATGGTGCCGCGGCCGCCCGTTCCGGGCAGACCGACGGCCGGCAGGGCGCTGCGGGCGCTCAATTGATAATTGTTGTTGCCGACGGCGATCAGCGACTCCGGATTGCGGATGGCCGCCATGGCCAATTGGCCGACGACTTTCTGCTCGCCGTTGGAGTACTGCGCCAGCACAACGCCGCCGTTGCCCACGCCCACACGCACCAATTGCGCCGCCGGCGAGCCGTCCTGGGCGTTGGCCGAGACGGCCGACCGCTCGGCGAACTGCGTCAGCCGCGGCGTCAGGCCGTCATAGAGATTCCAGGTCAGCTCCATATCAGCGGCGCCGTTGACCAGACCGGTGATCTGGAAGGTCGGCATCGGTCCGGAATCCGGCGGATCGGTGAGCTTGCCGGCGGAGTCGAAGGCGATCGTCCCGGTGGCCGGCGGGATCGGGCTGGCGACGTCGCTGTCGGGAATCGAGATGGCATAGTCCCACTCGTTCGGGTTGGCGCCCTTGGTAAACAGCACGGTCACCACGTGGGAGCCGCCCAGCGAGTCGAACACCTCGATGGCCGTCGAGAAGGTCTCGCCGGCCGGCGTCGTGGCGTCGAGATTGAGGTTGACGGAAAAGCTCGTCGTCGGCCGGGGTTCGTTGAGAGTCCCCACCGGCACAACGATGTCGCCGATCGGACCGTTGGTCGACACCACGCCGCCGCTTTCGGTCCAGCCCTGGAGCCGGTCGCCGGTCGAGGTCAGCAGGTGCCCGTCTTTATCCACTTGCAGGTGGCCGCCGCGCGTGTACAGCAGGGCGCCGGCCGGGCTGCGCACAATCAGGAAGCCGTCGCCCTGGATGGCGGCATCGAGCGCCCCCGAACTGGACTGAATGGCGCCCTGCGAAAACTGCCGGAGCGTAATCGGCCGGCCCACGCCGAAGCCGACCTGGGTTTCGCCCAAGCCGGCCCCGAGCGACTGGGTCACCAGGTCGTGGAAGGCGACCACACTGGTCTTGAAACCGGGCGTATTGAGATTCGCCAGGTTGTTGCCGACCACATCGACGGCGGTGGCATGCGCGTTGAGCGCCGAAAGAGCGGTCGAAAATGAAGTGAACATGCTCTAGTCTCCCGTTCAAGATTCCTTGGGCGCCGGCTCGGCCGAACCTGCGGCCGGCGCGGTTTCGAGGGCCCGCCGGATCGCCTCCAGTTCGCCGCGAATGGCGATCATCTGCTCCAGGCCCGAGAACTCGGCCAACTGCGATAGGAACTCGACCCCGTCGGCCGGATCGAGCGGGTTCTGGTTCCGGATCTGCGCTACCAGCAGTTTCAGGAACATTTCTTTGGTGATCTCCGAAGCAGCCGCTCCGGCGGCTCCGGAGGAGCCGGAGGGTGTCTCGGCCGAGAGCGGCCGCGGCGCGGCCACGATGGCTGGATTCATGGCAATTCCTCCTCTGGGTCGCCGAACTCGCCGTTGAGACGGGCCAGCCACGAGGGTTGATCGTTGCGCCGCCGTTCGCGGCCGGCGTGCGAGTCGCCGGCGCCGGAATGCCGCCCGGAACCCGGACCGGCGTCATGGTGAGAAGGCCGGTTGAGTTGTGAGCCGGGGCTCTCCGGCGAGGAGGCCGCCCGCGGGCCGTCGGGGGACCAGGTCTCGGCCCGGAAGCCGTGACTCTCCAGCCGGGATACCAGCTCGCCCAAATGCTCGCGCAGGGCTGAGGAAAGAGCGGCCTCCCGGGTGCGGACATCGACGTGAATTTGCCCGGCGTGCTCGATGACACGGACGTTGACGGGCGACTCCTCGCACGCGGGCACGCGGAGCTGGATCTCGCGCACGGCCGGCGCGCGGTTTTCCGGCGGCGCCTCGAGCCGCACTTCGCCGGCGTGCAGCGCCGGCTCAGCCCGCGGCGGCGCGGCGCCGGTCTCCGCATGGCGGCTGGCCGGCGCCGGCAGGCCGCCGGCAGGAACCGCCGTGCGAGCTGCGGTCATTTCGTGCAACGCCCGGACAGCCGCCTTCTCGCCTCCTGGGGGCGGCGCCGGATCCCTCTGAGGGGGCGGGCGCTTGCACACCGGTTCGACCGCCGTCTCCGGCTGCTCCGGACTGCCTGCGGGAGGCGCGCCAGGGGCGGGCGGCGGCGGCGCGTCGATCGGCATCAGCGAGCCGGCCGCGGCCATCATCCAGGGCAAAGGAAGGCGGGGCCCCGGCGCCGCCGGCGGCGTCACTCTTGCGCTGAAGCAGGGGGGCGCTTGGCGCGCCAAGAGCCGTTCCCTCACGTCTTCCCTGCCCGGCGTCACGATCTCCAGCCCGGGGGGAAATGCAGCGAGGAAGTCCCGAGCAGCGGGCATCGCTCGATTGCCGCTCCCCAACCACAGGCCGGGACGGGCCGGCGGGGCGCCGGTGGTCTCGCCCGGCCGCAGCGGTGGAACGCTGTCGGCGCACAGGCGGGCCGCCAGCCGCGCCTCCGCCACGACGGGTTGCCCCCGCGGCGCAGCCTCGACCGGCCGTAAATCGGCGGGCTCGCTTTGCTCGCCGGCCGGCGCCTCCCCCCAGCGCACAAGTTCGGCCAAAAAGTACGGCGTTGCGCAGGGGAGGATGGCCGGCAAGGCAAGGCGGGACCCCTCCGGGTCGGCCGCCGCGGGGGCGGTGGGTCCGGCCGGGGGAAGCGCGCTGGCAGGAATGACCGCCGACGAATTCACGCGCTCGGGTCAGGCATGCCGCAGGCCAGAGGCGGCGGCGCGCGTTTTCATGAGGTTAGCCGACGGACTGGGCGTCAAGAATTTGGCGCCGGCAGGCGGCTGGCAGGATTTTGGCGCGCCGACCGGGCGCCCCTGCTTGGCTTATCGCCTGCAATCGTCGGGACTTGTGAGATTTTTTTCGTTCGGCCCCCCATTTGCTCGCCTGCAGGCCGGGAGCTGAGCCGATGGACTCGCTTACGATCCTGGCGGCCAGCGGGCTCCGGGCACGCATGGAGTCGCTGGAGATGCTGGCCAACAACATTGCCAATCAGGCCAGCGCCGGCTTCAAGGCGGACCGGGAGTTCTACGGGCTGTACGCCTCGCCGGAGGCCTGGGCGGCGGCGGCGCCGACGCTGCCGGTGATCGAGCGCCAGTGGACCGATTTTTCTCAAGGGACGCTGGTCGCCACCGGCAACCCGTTGGACATGGCCATCTCCGGCCGAGGCTTCTTCACCGTCGAAGGCCCATCCGGGCCGCTGTACACGCGCAACGGCAGCTTCCGGCTTTCCCGCCAGGGGGTGCTGGAGACCGAGCAGGGCTATGCCGTGCTGGATCGTGACCGGCGGCCGGTACGCCTGGATCCGGGGCTGGACGTCGAGATCAGCGCCGACGGCGCCGTGCGCCAGCAGGGACAGACGATCGCCGTGCTGGCCGTCGTCGACTTTGCCGAGCCGTCCGCCTTGGCCAAGCACGCGGGCACGTACTTTCAGGCGGGCCCGGAAGCGGGGCCCCGTCCGGCGCCGCGCGCTGAGGTCCACGCCGGCAAGCTCGAAAGCGCCAACTTTTCGCCGGCCGAGGCGGCCGTGCGGCTGGTGGCGGTCATGCGCCAGTTCGAGATGCTGCAAAAAGCGGCGCAGCTTGGCGCGGAGATGAACCGGCGGGCCGTGGAAGAGGTGGCGCGCGTCGGCTCCTGAGGCGCACGGAAGGCAAGGAGAGGCAGATGATAAGAGCTTTGTTCAGCGCCGGCAGCGGCATGACGGCGCAACAGATGAACGTGGACAACATTGCTCACAACCTGGCTAACGCCAGCACGGTGGGCTTCAAGATGCGGCGGACCCAGTTTCAGGACCTGCTGTATCAGAACTTCATTCAGCCCGGGGCGGCGGCCGGATCCGAGACGGTGGTCCCCTCCGGCCTCCAACTGGGCCTCGGCACCCGCCCGGTAGCCAACGAGATCATCTTCACGCAGGGGGCCTTTACGGCGACCAATAACCCGCTGGACCTCGTGATTGAGGGCCGGGGCATGTTCCAGGTCCGGCTGCCGTCGGGCGAACTGGCTTACACCCGGGCTGGGAATTTCCATCTGGACCGGGATGGCAACCTGGTCACGGCGGACGGCGACCCGCTGGAGCCGCAGATCACGCTGCCGCCGGAGGCGCAGTCGGTGACCATCGCCCCTGACGGCACGGTGAGCTATCTCCAGCCGGGCCAGTCGGCGGCGCAACTGGCCGGGCAGATCCAGTTGGCGCTGTTCGCCAATCCGGCCGGGCTGAACAGTATCGGGCGGAACCTGTTCACCCCGACCGACGCCTCGGGCGAGCCGACCATCGGCAACCCGGGCGGCCAGGAAGGTCTCGGGACGCTGTTGCAGGGCTATGTGGAGCAATCCAACGTCAGCGTGGTCGAAGAGTTCATCAACCTGATCGTGAGCCAGCGGGCTTATGAAGCCAACTCGAAGGTCGTGCGGGCGGCCGACGAGATGTACCAGCAGGTGAACAACGTCACCCGATGAGAAGCGCTGTCGTAATAGCGTTGCTCGGGAGTCTGTGCGCGGCGGGGGCCGGCGCGGGCGGGTGCATCCGTGTGGACGGCGACCGGATTTTGGGGTCGGACCTGGCCCGGGCCAACCCCGTCTTTGCCGCGCTCGATGCGGGCCTGACCGTGGGTTACACCCCGGCGCCGGGCGCCCGGCGCATTTTCTCGGCGGCGCAACTGGCGCAGCTTGCCCGCCGCCACGGTCTTGCGGCCGGCGGCATGGAGCGGGCGTGTTTCGAGCGGACCACGAGCCCGCTCGACCGGGCGCCGATTCTCGAGGCGCTGGAGGCGGCGCTGGGCATGCCCGACGCCGAGATTGAGCTGATCGATTTCAGCCGGCGTGAAGTGCCGCCGGGCCAGCTCGAATTCCGGCGGCGGGATCTGCGGCGGCCGGTGGGCGAGGCGCCGGTGCTGTGGCGCGGGGTCGTGCGGTATGCAAGCCGGCGGAGCCTGACGGTTTGGGCGCGGGTGAAGATCCGGGCCCGCTGGCGGCAGGTGGTGGCGGCACGGCCGCTGGCCCCTGGGGAACTTGTGGCGGAAAAGGATCTGAAAGTCGTGACCGTGGAGGGCTTCCCGCCGGCCCAACCGCCTCCGGCTTCGATCGAAGAGGTGGCGGGGCGCCGGCTGCGGCGCAGGGTGGGCGCGGGCGAGCCGCTGCTGGCGTCGGCGCTGCGCCTGCCGTGCGCGGTCGAGCGTGGCGAGAAGGTGCAGGTGGTGGTGAGCAGCGGCGGGGCGCGCATCCAGATGGAAGGCGAGGCCGAAGCCGCCGGCCGGGTCGGCGACCGCATTCCGGTGCGCAATCCGGCGAACGGGAAGCGCTTCCTGGCGACGGTGGAGGCCACGGGCCGGGTGGTGGTAAAGACGGACCGGCCGGCGCAGGGAACATGAACCGATTCGTATGCATCGGCCTGGCGCTGCTGGCGGCGGCGTCCGGGGCGGCAAAGGAAAAAGCCGGACGGGAGCTCTCGCCGATCGACCGCTACATTCGCGAGGCGCTGGCGGCGGCGGCGGCGGGCGGCGCCGCAGCCGGGTCGTTGTACGCCTCCTCGGGGCTGCTGGGGGACCCGGCGCGGGATCTGCGAGCCCGTCAGGTCAACGACATCGTGACCATCGTGGTGGCGGACCGGGCTTCGGCGGTGTCGCGGGGCTCGACGACGAGCGCGCGCAAGTCGTCGGCCCGGGCCTCAGTGGGCTCGCTGTTTGGGCGGACCAATCCCGGAGCGGCGCTGGCCAACCTGGCGGACCTGTCGGGTTCGCAGCAGCTTCAAGGAGAGGGCGAGACCAGCCGGGAGACGTTGCTCACGACGACGATCTCGGCCCGGGTGACGCACGTGTTGCCCAACGGCGACCTGGTCGTGGCGGGCGCCAAGGAGATCGGGGTGAACTCGGAGCGCCAGCAAGTGAGCATTCGCGGGGTGGTGCGGTGGAGCGACATCGGGCCGTTGAACCGGGTCAGCTCGGACCGGCTGGCGTACCTGGAGGTCCAGGTCAACGGCAAGGGGGTGGTGGGCGACGCCGTGCGGCGGCCCAACTTCCTGTACCGGTTGCTGCTGGGGCTGCTGCCATTCTAGCTACGGTTATGAAGCGCTGGTGTATAGCCGTGGCGGCGCTGTTGGCGCTGTGGGGGCGGACGGCCTCGGCCGCCGAGACAACCCCGCGGACAACACGCCTCAAGGATATGGCCTCGCTGGAAGGGGTCCGGGAGAACCAGTTGCTGGGGTATGGGCTGGTGGTGGGTTTGGCGGGGACGGGCGACAAGCGCCAGACGGTGTTTTCCGCCCAAACGCTGGCCAACCTGCTCGAGCGGATGGGCGTGTCGGTGGATCCGAAAGCGATGCTGGTGCGCAACACCGCGGCGGCGATGGTGACCGCCAGCCTGCCGCCCTACGCTCAGCCGGGCACGCGGATTGATGTGACGGTGGCGGCAGCGGGTGATGCGACGACGCTGCAAGGAGGCCTGTTGCTGCTGACGCCGCTGAAGGGGGCCGACGGGCAGGTGTATGCGGTGGCGCAAGGGCCGGTGGTTACCGGGGGCTTTCTGGCGGGCCGGGGAGGAAACCAGAAGAGCTTGAATCACCCGACGACGGGCCGAATTCCCAACGGGGCCATTGTAGAGAGGAGCGCGCCGTCGCCTGCGCCCGGCCCGATCCTGCGCTGGCAACTGCACCGGAGCGATTTCACGACCGCGGCGCGGGTAGCGGAAGTGGTGAACCGGCATTTCCGCTCCGCGGGCGAGCCGCTGGCGCGGGCGGAGAACGGAGCAGTGGTGACGGTGCAGATACCGGAAGAGTTCGCTTCCCGGCCCGTGGAGTTCGTCTCGGCGCTGGAGAACCTGGCGATCGAGGCGGACCGGCCGGCTCGGATCGTCATCAACGAGCGGACAGGCACGATCGTGATGGGCGGCAACATTCGCATCGCGCCGGTATCGATCCTGCACGGGGCGCTGACGGTGGAGATCCAGACGACGTACGCGGTTTCGCAGCCGGCGCCGTTTTCCGAAGGTCGGTCGGTCGTGGTGCCGGAAACGGGCGTAGGAGTGCGCGAGGAGCCGGCGCGGAATGTTCGTTTGGAGCAGGGGGCCACGGTGGAGGATCTGGCGCGCGCGCTGCTGGCCGCCGGTTCGACGCCCCGGGACGTGATCGCCATTCTGGAGAACCTGCGTGCGGCGGGCGCTCTGGAAGCCGAGGTGGAGGTCATATAGCGATGTTGGCGGTCCCGGCAACCGGCCTGCTGGCGGGACACCTGGCGGAGCTGCGCCGGGGCTCCGAAACGCGGCCGGAAGATCTGAAGACGATCGCCGCGGAGTTCGAATCGCTGCTGTTGGCCAAGCTGCTGGAGTCGATGCGGGGCGAAGACGCGAGCGGCTGGCTCGGAGGGGGTGATGGGCAGGCGGGGGGGCTGGCCATCGAGCTGGCCGAGCAGCAACTGGCTCAAGCGCTCGCGGCGCAGGGAGGGCTGGGGCTGGCGGAGCTGGTGGTTCAGGGGCTGAGCCGGAGCCAGGCAAATGAAAGATTCGCCAAAGCTGCCGATAAGGGATAGTGGGAATGGGCTACGACGTGCGAGTCTCAGACGCCCCACGGCCGGAGCGGAACGAACAGCCGTGGAGGGCTACAGCGAAGGAGGAGACGGGCCGGGGAGGCCGGAGCGTTGAGGCTTCTCCGGACCGCGTAAGTCTGTCGCGGCTGTCGAACGTTCTTCGCTCGCCGGAGATGATCCGCCGCGTGGAGCTGCTGCGCTTGGAGGTGGTCCGCTCCGCTTACTCGGTTCCCGCGCTGGAAGTGGGCCGCCGCATCATTGACGATCACCTTCTGCCCGCCTGAGCTCTTAACCCAAGCAATTGACCGGCCGGCGTTCGGCCAATGCCGGTTCGCCCGCGCCCGGCGGCGGCAGCGCCGGGGCTTCACAGCACTCCCAGGCTTCGAGCAGGCTCTTCAGCAGCGACTCGGCTTCGGCCAGGGGAGCATCGTCTTGTTCGACGTTCGCTTTGAGCAGGAGGCGCTGGACGTAGTCGTAGAGTTCCAGGAGGTTCCGTGCGAGACTTTCGCCGGCCTTGTGGTCCAGCGAGAAAGCGAGTTCGTAGAGGATCTCGGAAGCGCTGGTGATGCGGCGTGAGCGGGCGCGGATTTCCCCGTGGGCGAGGTGCTGCCTGGCGTCGCGGACCGCCTGGAGGGCGGCGCGGTACAGCAGCGTCACCAGGCGGCAGCCGTCGGCGTTGAGGATGCCGGCTTCGAAGTACGGGTTTCGCGTATTGGCAGGCATCGCTGTGCCTCAAAGCTCCATATCGGCAGAGGGCGCAGGCTTCATGCCAAAACCTGCGCGCTTAGTCCCGCAGCTCGTCGGCTAGGTGCAGGAGGTACTCGGGCGGGATCTGGCGGAGGACTTCGCCGGTTTCGCGGTCGACGATCCGCACGATGGGCCGCCGGGTTTCCTGGTCGAGGACGAAGGTCAGTTCCCGGTTCTCGCCGAAAAGTTCCACGGCGTTCAGCGCCCGCACCGCCTGGATCAGCCGCCGGTCTTCCTCTTTCACCTGCGGAGATGCCTGAGGAGTGGCCGACGGAGCCGGCTGGTTCCAATTCACGGAGCCTATCTCCATCCGGGCCTCCTGTGTCGAGAGATCTGCCGTACTTATCGGCAGGCGAAGGAGCCTCTTGAGAACAAATCCGGCCGTCGGAGTTCAGGCTAGGTTGAGGACCTTGGCCAGAGACCGGGGCTCGTTCTCGATCTTCTTTTGAAGCAGCATGATAGCGTAGATGAGCTGCTCCGGGCGGGGCGGGCAGCCGGGAACATAGACATCTACGGGGATCACCTGATTGACGGGCACCAAGGCATAGTTGCTGAAGACCCCGGTCGAGGTCGCGCAGGCTCCCATGGAGATGACCCACTTCGGCTCAGGCATCTGCTGATAGAGCTGTCGAATAACCGGGGCCATCTTGTTCGAGACGCGGCCGGCGATAATCATGAGGTCCGACTGCCGGGGTGAGCCACGAAACACTTCGGCGCCGAAGCGCGAGATATCGAAGCGCGAGGCGCTCATGGCCATCATCTCGATGGCGCAGCACGCCAGGCCAAATGTCATCGGCCAGAGGGAATTCTTCCGCCCCCAGTTGATGGCCTTGTCCAAGGTGGTCAACACCACGCTGCCGGAGAAGGCGGAAAGATCATCCTCGTCGATGCGGTCGAACAGCCCCTCACTGTCGGCCAAAGAACGCTTACGTTCCATAGCTCTAGTTTGATTATCACATGGAGCGGATAGAATGAGGAATTAAGCACTTCGCATGGGATCCCCACTGATTACATTTCAAGCAGCCGCAGACTATCGCGAGGCACTGAAGCGGGCGTCGGAGTTGTATGGCATCCAACCCGGCTACTGGGACATCTGGGGCCAATGGCATGAGACTTCCGACGAGGTGCGGCGCGCGATTCTGAGCTCGCTGGGGGTGGCGGCGGGCAGCCTCGAGGCGCTGAACGCGGCCTTGGAGGCCCGGTTGTGGCGTGAGTGGACGCAGCTATCGCCGCCGGTGGTGGTGATCAGCGAGAGTTTGAAGTCGCCGGAGATGGCCATCCGGGTGCCCCTGGAAGCCGAGGGCGGCCGCGTGCGGGTCGAGCTGAGGTGTGAAGACGGAGATTCGGCCGCTGAGGAACACGAGCTGCGGGAGCTGGCGACCAAGGGCGTGGCAGAACTGCGAGGGCGGCGATTCATCGAGAAGCGACTGCCGCTGGCGCCTGCACCGCCGGGTTACCATAGCCTGCGGCTGACCATCCTGCGGGAGCAGGATGAGATCCTGCGCGGGGATACCCAACTGATCGTCACCCCGGAGCGAGCTTATCTGCCGCGGACCTTGGCCAACCGGGGCAAACGGGCGGGTTTGTATGTGAGTTTGTACGGGATCCGGTCGGCGCGCAGTTGGGGCTGCGGCGACTTCACGGACTTGGAGCGGCTGGCCGCCTGGGTGGCCGAGCGAGTGGGGGGCAGCTTCATCGGGCTGAATCCGCTGCACGCCATCCACAACCGCCAGCCCTATAACACCAGCCCGTACCTGCCGCTGAGCATCTATTACCGGAACTTCATCTACCTGGACGTGGAGCGGGTGGCGGGCTTTGCCGAGTCGCGCTGGGCTCAGGCGCTGCGCAACAGTCCTGGGATCCGCGCCGAAATCGAGGAGCTGAACTCGGCCCCGCTGGTGGAGTACGAACGCGTGGCGCGGCTGAAGAAGGTTTTTCTCAGGCTTGCTTTTCGCGCCTTTCTGCGGGAGTGGCGGGGGCAGACGCAAAGGGCCGTGGAGTTCCGGCGGTTCATCGAACAAGAGGGGGAGCTGCTGGAGCGCTATGCCGTGTTTTGCGCTTTGGACGAGTGGATTCACCGCCGCCGGCCGGACGTTTGGATCTGGCCGGACTGGCCCGAGGAATACCGCGACCCGGCCTCGGAGGCGACGCGCCGCTTCGCCCGGGAGCACTGGCGGTCGGTGCTGTTCTGCAAATTCGTGCAGTGGCAAATCGACCGCCAGCTCGGGGCGGCGCAGGAGACGGCGCGGCGGCGGGGTCTGAGCATCGGGCTGCTTCATGATCTGGCGCTGGCCACCGACCGGTGCGGGGCGGACCTGTGGGCCTATCGAGATTTCTTCGTCCCCGACTGCCGCGTCGGGGCGCCGCCGGACGACTTTTCCCCCAAGGGCCAGGACTGGTCGTTCCCCCCGCCGGCCTCCGAGCGCCACCGGGCCGACGGATATCGGCTGTTTCGGGAGTCGATTCGCAAGAGCTGCCGCCACGGCGGGGCGCTTCGCATCGATCATGTCATGCGTTTTTTCCGCCTGTTCTGGATTCCGGCGGGTAAGGAGGCCGCCCACGGAACCTATGTGCACGACCGCCACGAGGACTTGGTGCGGATTCTGGCTCTGGAGAGCGTGCGCAACCAGGTGGTCATCGTCGGCGAGGATCTGGGGACCGTTGATCCGGCGATTCGCGACGTGCTGGGGAGGTTCGGAATCCTGAGCTACCGGCTGTTCTACTTCGAGAGGGACAACAGCGGGCAACTGCATCCCCCGGCGAGGTATCCCGTGCAGGCCCTGGTTTCCTCGACGACGCACGATCTGCCGACGCTGGCGGGCTTTTGGCAAAATCGGGACATCGAGGCCCGTCGGGCCGCCGGGATTCTGCCGGATGAAGAGTCTTACCGCAAGGCCCTGGAGGGGCGTCTCCAGGAAAAGCAGAATATGCTGGACGCCCTCTTCCGGCTGAAGCTGCTGCCGGAGTGGGTGCCGCGCTCGGCCGATGAGTTACCCGAGTTGACCGGCGAGTTGCATAACGCCATTACCGGCTTCCTGGCGTCGACGCCGAGCATGCTGCTGGCGCTGAATCAGGAAGATCTCACGAAGGAGACCGAGCAGCAGAATCTTCCCGGAACCACCTCGCAGTACCCGAACTGGCGCCGGAAGATGCGCTATACGATCGAGGAGCTGGAACAGTCGCCGGCGGTGGACGACTTCGTGCGTATGTTCCGGCACTGGCTGGAGCGGACGGGCCGGCTGGAACAGAGCGGGGAGCCGGAGTAGGGATCGAGCGGCGGGTCCGGCGTGGCCCGGTGCGGGTCAGTAGCGAAAAACAGCGGCCAGCAGGGAGCCGTCGGGGACCTGTTCCGGCGGGGTGGCGTAAACGGAGCCACCGGTGAGAAAGGTCTGGATAGCAGCCAGATCCAGCAGGTCCTCATCGCCCGTACGGCGGCTGCGGCTGAGGCGGACTTTCTGGCGGCTCGGATCGAAACTGCCCCACTGCTGGCGGTCGACGGCAACGAAGAGCTGCTCGACGCGGCCCTGGCAAGCCGCCGGCACGATCTCCCGGATCTTGGCGGAAGCGCGGGCGCTGCCCTTAAGTTCCTGGTAGCGGCGGGCGGCGTCCTCGCGGGCCTTGCGAAAATGGGGCTCGACCACTGCCCAAGCATCGGACACAAGATCTTCCGGACGGCGCCCCTCGGGGTTTCCCGTGACGCCTTTTTCGATCAAATACGGGTACGTATTGGTTTCGCGATACAGGGGAAACAGGTAGTCGACTCCGGCCAGCACCAGCGGGGCGCGGTCACCCCGCAGAACTTCGTAGACACCCCGATCCACCAGCCGGAAGAACTCGCGTAAGTCCTGCTTGCTGTCGTCGGCGCGGGCGCCGTGGCCGTGGAACTTGGCCGAGGCGCCGGAAGCCTGGGGGAACTGCTTTTCAACACCGGCCATCGCCAGCACCTCGCCGAGACTCTTGGGAGTGTTCTCGGGCAGAGCGACCTCGCGCGCCCCGTAACGGGTACATTGGTACAAGCGGACTTCGTTCTGGCTCAGCGCCAGCAAATAGTAGAGGCCGTCTTCAGCAAACAGTTGCATCAACGGCTTAACGTGGAAACGGTCGGTAACGACAACCAGTTCCGGGAAGTGCAGCGGCAGGCGGTAGTAGAGGAACTTCCCGGGGGCAACGAACAGCGCCAGGCCATCGCTCTGGTACTGCCAGAACCCGGCGTTCTCACATAACCGCTGGCCCGGCTCCAGAAGCGTCTTGGCCTCGGCTGGCTTGAGGCCGGCGGCGACCAGCTCCTGCTCGGCGGTCCGGAGCTGGTTTTTCAGACGGATCGGGCCCTGCCGGGTCTCGCTGCCGCCCCGGTGGGTCGGGAGGAAGATGGACACACACGGGCCACCGCACGGCTCAAGCAATGCTTTTAGCTGTTCTTGGCGCAACAGTTCCATGTGGCTCCTCCTGTTTCTAGGTTAACTGCTTTTTTCGTCGGAGAATAGTGGCAGGCTGATGAGCGTGGCGGCGTTTCGGCAATGGGTTCCGGTTACGTTGCTTTACACCGCCCTGGCGGTCTTTTTCGGGGTGAGCGCCGCGAGCCAGGCGTGTGAGCGCGGGCTGGAGACGGGGGCGGCTGCCGCGATCTATGTCTGCCTGCTGCTGTTGCTCGCGTTGTTAGTGGCGCCGGGTTTCGAGGCCACGCGCGCCCCGCTCAGAGCCGTCGCGCGGGGTTGGAAGGGGTTGGCCGGATGCCTGGCGGTGTTCCTGCTCCCTTACCTGATCTACGCGGCGGGGACGGATGATTTCCGCTGGGTTGCGCTGGCGAAACTGGCTGCATTCTGCGGGCTGCCCCTGGCGGCGTACGCGGCCGGACCGGGGGGCGCCGCAGCCCGGCTGAATCTTCGGGATGCCGCGGTGCTGGTGTGGCTGGCGCTGCCGGTTCTGCGCGGCTGGATCGACGGGATCTGGAACGTGCCCGTGAACCTGGACTTTATGGCGCGGCTGTTCATGGTCAGCGCCGGGGCGTGGGCCTTCATCGTCTGGCGGGGCACGCCGGGAACGGGCTACGAGTTCCGGTTGCCGCGGGCGGCGGCGCGCGACGCCGGGGTGAACTTCGCCTTTTTCGCAGGGATTGGCATCCCGTTGGGATTCGCCTTGAAATTCATCGCCTGGAACCCCCAGTGGCGGGGAGTGGGGACGCTAGGCTTCGATTTCGTGACCATCTTCGTCTTCATCGCCTGGCCCGAGGAGCTGTTCTTTCGCGGGCTGCTCCAGAACTTGCTGGAGGGCTCCTGGAGGAGGCGGTATGCTGCACAGGCGGCCGCGGCGGTGCTGTTCGGTTTCAGCCATATCTTTCACGCGCCCTTTCCGAATTGGAGATACGTAGTGCTGGCCTCCATCGCGGGCTGGTTCTACGGCTCAGCCTATCGGGGGACGCGGAGCCTGATGGCGGCGGCGACGGCGCACGCGCTGGTGGACACGGTCTGGCGCACGTTTCTGAGTAGGGGCGCCCCGTGATGTCCCTGAGCCGCGGCGCCGGAGGGCTGATCGAGGCGCTGCTATTCACGGGCGGGGTGCTGGCCTATTTGTGGCTCCGGGGGTCTGCGTGGGCGGTAGCGATTCCGGCGGCGCTGGCGGCGGCGACGACGCTGGCATGGAGGCGCCGGGCCGAGACGTGGTGCACGCTCGGCCTCGACCCGCGGCAATTTGGCCGCTCGTTGGCGGCGTGGCGGTATTGGTATGCGGCCGCGGCCGCGGGCCTGATCGCGGCCGGAGGAGCGAGAATCCTGACGCCGCATATGCTCCGGCAGGAGGCGCTGTACTTGGGCTGGTGCGCGGTGCAGCAACTGCTGTATCAGAGCATGGTGTGCAAGCCCTTGCGGCGCCTGGCGCATCCCGGGCGGGCCTGCTGGATTGCGGCGGCGCTTTTTGCTTTGGTGCATCTGCCGAATCCGGTCCTCGTGCCGGCAACCTTCGCCTGGGGCGTCGTTTCCTGCCATATGTTCCGGCGCCTGCCGAGCGTGCTGGGGCTGGCCCTCCTGCAAAGCCTGCTGTCCAGCCTGCTGTACTGGCTGACGCCGTGGGACTGGCACCGCGGGTTCCGCGTTGGGATCGGTTATTTCCTGGCCGTCTAGCGTGGCGGCCGCGTGGTATACTGAGAGGGTCCGCAAGTTCTCCCCGGAAGGACAAACTGCATCATGCCAAAATTGAAAACCCATAAGGGTGCGGCCAAGCGCTTCAAGAAGACCGGGAGCGGTAAGCTCATGCGCCGCCATTCGTTTGCGCGGCACATCCTTACCAAGAAGGCGCAGGGCCGCAAGCGGAGACTGCGGCAAGCGGTGGAAGTGGCCCCGGCCGATCGCAAAGCGATCCGGGAGATGCTCCCTTACTAGGCCCGGGTTGGAGCGCGGACGGAGCGCGCGGCACGTGCCCGATCCGCCTCCGGTAACATCGACCCGCGAAAGGAGACAAACGTGCCCAGAGTCAAACGCGGCAGCAGCCGCCGGGCTGCTCGCCGAAAAGTTCTCAAACAAGCCAAAGGCTATTTCCTCACCAAAAGTAAGCTGCATCGGGCGGCCCGCGAGGCGGTCCAAAAAGCGCTGCGCTACGCCTATGTCGGCCGGCGGCAGAAGAAGCGGGACTTCCGCGCGCTGTGGATCACGCGGATCAATGCCGGCTGCCGGCAAGCCGGGATATCTTACAGTCAGTTCATCGGCGGGCTGAAGAAGGCCGGCGTCGAGCTGAACCGCAAGGTGCTGGCGGAGCTGGCCGTCGCCGATCAGGCGGCCTTCCGGTCGCTGGTTGACAAAGCCAGGGCCGCATTAGAGAATGCAGGCTGATGGAACTGCTCGACGACGCTGGCAACGATCCTCTGTCCAGCCTGGAAGAACGCATCCGGAAGACGGTCGAACTGATCCCGCGGCTTCGCGAGGCCAAAGAAGCGGCCGAGCAGGAGCGGGATGCAGCCCGGCGCGAGGCCGCCGAAGCGCGCTCGAAGCTGCAAGAGCTGGCCAAGGAAGTCGAGACCCTGCGCCGGGAGAGGGAGCAGGTGCGCTCGCGCATCGAGAAGCTATTGGGCCAGATGGACCTGTTGACGGCCACCTGAGTTTGACGGACCGCGAAGATCGATAGCGACGGAGCGGGTCATGGCGCCGGGCAAGCCCGACAAAAAAGAGATCCGCATCACCATTTTCAACCAAACCTACACGCTCCGAACTTCCGGCGAGGAGAGCGAGGTCCAGGAATTGGCGCAACGAGTCGACGAGCTGATGTCCGGCATCGCGCGCAAATCGGGCCACCTGGACTCGGCCCGCGTGGCGGTACTGACCTGCCTCCACCTGGCCGATGAGTTGCGCGCGCTGGAGCGCGAGCATAGCCGGCTGCGCGAGCAACTGGCGCGGAAAAGCCGCGATTTCTCGCTGCTGCTGGACCGGGCGCTCGAGCCGGAATAAGGGGCGCCGGCTCAGAAAATCTGTTCCTGGCGGCGCAGGGTGCCGAACGAGCCGATATTGGCGATGGCGAAGGCGACGCGGAACTGGTTCTCGTCGCGCGTGCCGAAGCTGAAACGGCGGTACTGGAAGCTGATGCCGCAGCAGTCGGTGTTGTAAGTGACCTGAGTAGTGGCGAACTGCATCCGGCCCTCCCGCAAGTCGTAGATGGCGCTGAAGGCGGCGTTCCACCCCCTCTTGTTTTGATCGCCTACGACGATGAGTCCGCGGAACTGGTTGGCCGGCGGGGTCAGCACCGAGCTGCTGCGGACGAGATTGTGCCCGAGCGAGACGAAGTAACGTCGGTAACGGGCGTCGGCGGTGAGGCCGCCATTGCTGAAGCGGCCGCGCGCCGGATCATAGTCGGTGCGCCAGGACAGGCCGATGCCGGCGAGGGGGCTGGCGCGCAGATTGGAAACCACAGGGGAGTAGTGCCGCGGCCCGTCCAGAAAAGCGTAGCCGGTCAGATGCACCGAGCTCAGCAGCACGTTGCGCCGGCTGTCGATCACGGCGCCACCGAAATCCGGATCCAGATAGCGGGCCTGCCATAGCTCCCAGCTCAGCAGCTCCCGCACCTGGCCGTTGCGCTTGGCGTAAAGGCGGTTGATGAGGGAGTATTCCACCTCGGTGGTGTCGGCCAGCAGCTCGGTCTCGTCGAAGCGGATGTAGCGGTGGAAGTCACCGACGCCCCGAACGGAGCGGAAGGCGGCCAGGGGCTCGATGACGTGCTTGACGCGGTCGCCGAGCCATTTCGGACCATTAAAGACGCGGCCGAGAGCTGGGAGCCGGAGGTCGAGCGCGAATTCGGCTGAGTCGCGAAATATGCCGTCGCCGCTGATCTGGCCGTTCTTCCAACTGGAGTCGTAGTGGGTGCCGCGAAGCGTGAGGGAGGGCAGCAGATGGATGTCTTTCCAACGCAGGGCGGTCATGACGCGAGGAGCGAGGTCGGTGCGCTCGACGAACTTGCGGGTTTGAAACAGCGGCTGGTTCCGCCGCAGGAAACCGAAGCTGGACTCGAGCGAGACCCATACGGGCAGGACCTTCCGGTTGATCTGCCGGTCACGGATGTTGAATTCGGCGGCGGGGAGTTTGCGGATGGTGATCTTGTCGCCTTCCTCCGTGCTGTGGAAGTTCTCGCTGCGGCGGAACAGGAAGTTCAGTCCGAAGTCCGACCAGTTGCGCGTCACGTAGCCGACCGAGTGGACCTCGGAGAAGACCGCCTCGTTGAACGATTCAGTGAACTCCTGGCGGAACAGGAACGAGCTGAGGTAGTTGATGTCCCAGCGTGACCGGAACCCATAGCCAAGGTCAGCCTGGCCGGTGACGGTCATGAGAAAGCCGCCGGCATCGAGCACATTGCCTCCGCCGAGGTCACGGCCGCGGTCGTTGACCCCGTAAAGATAGACGTCAAAGTCGGCCTTCTGCGCCGGCTTGCCCCGGAGGTTGACGTGGTGGGCGAAGCCGCGCTGGCTGAAGTACTGGGCGCGGTAGGCTGCATCGTAGCTTCGGTGGAGGGCCCAATAGTAGCCGAGTCCCGCCATCAAACCGCGGCGCGAGCTGTTGCCGAGGTTGGGGGTGAGGAACCCGCTCTTGCGCGGCCGCTCCTTCAAGGACTTGTAAAAGACCGGGGCATATAGCAGCGGAATCCCTTTCACACGGAAGGTAGAGCGGTAGATCAGGGCGCGGTCGTTCGGCACGATATCGAACTTGGGCCCTTTCAGCGTCCAGATCGGATTGGGCAGGCGGCAGTTAGTGAGAAAGCCCTGGTGGAGGATGTAGCGGTCGCCGATGCGCTCGGCCCAGTCGCCTTCGAAGATGAACGGGTTGGTGGTGGTGAGCAGTCCCGGGCGGGGCTCGACCTTGCCGGAGGCTTCTCCTCTGACACGAAAAAACTTGCCGGTCTGGGTGCGGACGTTGTATTCGACGCGCTCCGCTTCCAGCGTCTCCCCCCCGGATAGGTTCCAGAACTTGACGTTGCCCTCGGCGCGGGCCTCTCCGGTGGATTCATCGTACTCGATCTCGTCGGCCCGGATGCGGACGTCTTTAGTTTCGAGTTGCGCATCGCCGTGAAGCCGGTACAGGGGGCCGTCCGCCTCTTGGCGCAAGGCTCGCACAAGAACCTCGCCGGAGGCCGGAGGCCGGGGCAGGGCGCTTCCGGTTTGGGTAGGCGGGGAGGCGGCAGCCGGAAGCGGTGCGGCGCCGAGTGGCACTGGGCCGGCGCCGAGCGAGAATAAAAAGCCCAATTCCAGCAGGATAGCGAAAAAAAGATGACAAATCGCTCGAAATATGGTAAAGAAAGTATGCGGGCTCCTTCGCAATGTGGCTGACGACCCGATCAACGCTCCATAACTAGCACGGTCCGGAGGACCTCCGCAAGGATCGGAGAGGCGGTCAGGCTGATGAACTGTACTTATTGCGGTACGCGGAACTCGCAGGACGATCACCGGTGCCGGCGCTGCGGGCGCCGCTTGGCGATCGCCGGCCCAACCCTTATCCCTACCCCTCGCGGGGCGGCCGCGCTAAAACCCGCGAAGGCAGCGAACGTGTCGGTCATCGTCAGCGAAGATCCCACCCGCCGTCCCCAGGCCCCGCCCCGCCAAGGATCTTTGTTCTCATCCCAGGTTTTGCAATTCGAAGACTACTCAGCGCCGTCCAGGGTCCCGGCCCCGGTTCGGACCCGCCGCCGAGCCGCACCGGTAAAGAGCCGTGCGACTTGGCGCCGCGAGCGCCTGGAAGCCGCGGGCCAGCAAAGACTCGACCTGGAAAGCATCGCGCCGCCAAGCCGCACGGTGAATCCAGCTCGTGTCGAGCCGGCCAAGCGATGCCAAAACCCGGTGGCGACACCCCGGCACAGGTTGACTGCCTTTGCAATCGACGCCTGTGTGGTACTGGGGGGCAATGCCATCTTCGTCGGACTGTTTCACTGGCTGGGCGGGGCGATCCAATTTGACACGCTGAATCTGGCGGTTGGAGGGGGCGTAGCGGCCGGCCTCACGTTGTTTTACCGGGTGCTTTGGATACTGGCCGACGGCGACACTCCGGGCATGGCTGCGGCTGGGCTGCGGCTGTTGGACTTCGATGGCCGTCCCCCGACGCGCTTTCAAAGGGCGGTACGCTTGGCGGCGACTGTCTTTAGCATCGCGGCGTGCGGCCTCGGGTTGCTGTGGTCGCTGGGCGACACCGAACAACTCGCCTGGAACGACCACCTCTCGAAGACCTTCCCCTCGCCTGTGCGCCGTGACGATTGACGGCCGGGTGCGGTGGCGGCGAGCGCCTTCTACGGCGTGGTCATCTCAATGTCGATGGTGAGGGTTACCTCGTCGCCGACGACCACGCCGCCGGTTTCGATGGCGCGGTTCCAAGTCATGCCGAAATCCTTACGACTGATCTTTGTGGTGGCGCTGGCGCCGGTGCGCAGCCCGCGGGGCGTCTTGATCGGAGGCATCGGCCCCTCGACGTCGAAGGTCACCTCGCGCGTGACGCCGCGGATGGTGAGGTTACCGATCAGCCTCAGCGATCCGTCACCAAGCTTTTCGACCCTGGTCGATTCGAACTTCATGGTCGGGTATCGGGCAGCGTCGAAAAAGTCGGGGCTGCGGAGGTGATCGTCGCGCTTGCCGTTGCGGGTGTCGATGGAGGCGACATCGACTTCGGCGACTACGGAAGCCTTTTCGGGGGCCTCGGGGTCGTACTTCACCGTGCCAGACATCTTGCCGAAGTGTCCCCGTACCGTCGACACCATCATGTGGCGTACGGCGAACTGAGCCGCTGAATGCGCCGGATCGATTTTCCACTCCGCCGCGAAAGCTGGAGCGGCCAATGCGGCGGCGAATGTCCCACTAAGAGTGTAACCCAGAATTCGTGTCATGGCCTATGAGACGCTTCCGGCGGGCCCCTGTGTTACAATCGGCGCGCTATGCGATTGGCGATATGGAGCCTATGGGGGCTGCTGGCGGTTTGCGCGTGGGCGCAGACACCGGCGGGCGTCACCCACGGACCGATCCTCGGGCGGCTCGGCGAGCGGCACGTCGGCGTTTGGGCCCGGCTGGGGCAGCCGGGCTCGTTTCACGTCCGTTTCGGCCTGTCACCCGGGGCGATGGACCGGATGTCGGCCACCACAAGGGTGACGGCGGAGCACGATTACACGGGGTGGGTGCTGGTCGATGGGTTGAGGCCGAACACCAAGTATTTCTACCAGGTCGTTGTCACGGGGCAGGAGGAAGGCGCGGCGGCGCCCGACGGCTCGTTCACCACGCTGCCGGCAGCGGAAGCCTTCCGCCATCCGGAACATAACCCGCGGGGACTGTTCAATTTCCGGTTCGAATATGCCTGCGGGAATAATCAGGCGGGCCGGCCAGGCGACCCGTCGATGCCGACCTACGGCACGATGCTGGAACGACTGAAAGACAAGGTCCACTTCGCGATCCTCAATGGCGACTGGCTCTATGAGGTCGAGCGCGACTATCCGGTCGAGAAATGGCTCCGGCAGGTGCGGCTGGCGCCTGAGCAGACGCCGCGCATCGTGCGGCTGGCGCCGAGCATCACCGGCGTCTGGGAAAACTACAAGGCATATCTTTCCCGCGGCCGCGCGCTTTCGGCGTGGCACCGCAACGTGCCGTCGTATTTCACCTTTGACGACCACGAGATTCTCAACGATGTCTATGGCGCGGGAACCGCCGGGCGGCGGGACCGCAAGGCGGTGCTGCGCGACATTGCAGTGCGGGCTTGGTACGACTATCTCGGCTGGAGCAATCCGGTGCCGTTTCAGCAAGGGATTCACTTCGGCCAGGGCCAGTTGGAAGCCGGCAGCGATGTTCTGGTGGACCCGGAGGCGGATTTCAGACGTCTGAATTTGAGCCAGGCGGCGAACCTCCATATCCACTGGGGCGGCCGGCTTGCAGCGGTCCTTCAGGGCAACGCCGGGCCGGGCAACCCGAACGCGGGTGTTTACGATGTCGTCGAGGTGCTCGACCAGCACCGGCTGCGGATCCGCCCGGCGGCCCGGGCGACGGGCGCCGCGTCTTACTCGATCGGACGCCTTTCACACTACGATTTCCGAATAGCGAACACGCACTTCTTCGTGCTGGACACGCGCACCTTCCGGGAAATGCACGACTCCCGGCAGCCCGACAAGCCGGGTTTGTCCATGCTGGGCCGGCAGCAGAAATCCTGGCTGATGGAGGGCATGAAGAACAGCGACGCCGATTTCTTTTTTGTCGTCAGCTCGGTCAATTTCATGATTCCGCACGTCGGCGGTACCCCCGGCGGGCCGGGCAGCGTGAGGCGCATCGAGAACAAGGACGACGCCTGGACGGTGTTTCTAGACGAGCGCGAACAGCTCATCCGGTTCTGGGATTCGCTGGGAAAACCCGTCATGGTGCTCACTGGCGATCTGCACAACAGCTTCGCCATCCAGATTACGGATCGTGTGTGGGAGTTTGCGTCGGGGCCACACACCTCGGGCAACCACGTGGCGGCCAGCGAGGGCGATCGTCCGGCCAACGGAACTTACGACTCGATGGGACGGAAGTGCGAGATCATGTGGTCGAGCTATTTCTTGAGCGACGTGCCGGGGCGGCTCGCCCGGTTGCCGATCTATACGGTCGTGCAAGTCAATAATGTGTTTAACAACCCCGTGCGCGAAGGGGAAGCGCGCTGGGTGGCCTATCCGGCGCCGCAGGTGGTGGTGCAATACTACGACGCGCGCAACGGCGATCTGCTGTTCGCTCAGCCCGTCCGGGCGACCCGCTAAGCCGGCCGCGAAGCCCTGCGGGGCTACTCTGCTATTCTGAAGGCGAGATGCGGGGCGCCCGCCGCTTGCTACTCCTCGGCATTGTCTTGATCCTGGGCGTTGTGGGCCTGGCCTACCACCTGCAAAAGAGCCGCCAGGCCCAACAGGCCCCGCCGCCGCCGGACGAGCTGCCGCCCAACGTCGACGCCACCAGCACTGACTGGGTCCACAGGCAGGACGTCGGCAACCGCACCAAGATCGAGATCCGCGCCCGCCGGATGCGGCAGGTAAAGGAGCCTTCCGAGTTCGAGCTGGAGGGCGTCGAGCTTCGCATCTACGACGTCGAAAACGGAGGATTCGACCAAATCCGCAGTCCTTACGCCCGCTTCGACACGCGCCAAGGCACGCTGTTTTCGGCTTCCGAAGTGAACATAACCCTGGGGGTCCCAGAGCACGGGCCGCCCCCAAACAATCTCCTGACGATCCGCACATCCGGCGTACGCCTCGACACGGTGACCGCAAGGGCGACCACCGATCAGCCGACCAGCTTCACCTATGGCCGGGCGGAAGGCCATTCCATCGGGGCGACCTACGACCCGGGTTGGAAGGATCTGCGCATGCACAGCAATGTCGTCCTGCACTGGCACGGGGAATCTCCCGGGGAGGAGTCCATGCGCGTGGAGGCCGGTCAGCTCGTTTACAAGGAGGACCAGTCCAAGATTTACCTCTCCCCCTGGTCGCGGTTCTCCAAGGGCGGACTGACGCTGCAGGCAGCCGACAGCGTGGTGACGCTGGAAGAGGACGCCATTCGTGTGCTCGACACCCAACGTGCCCGGGGGGAGGACCGCCTCCCGTCGCGCAAGATCGAATACGCCGCCGATCACCTGGTATTGGAATTCGCTCGCGGGGCGGTCGTCGAGAAGGTTGTGGGCGAGGGAAATGCCCGGCTGGCCTCGTTCAGTCCCGCCTCGGAGATGTCGGTCGCCGCGGACCGGATGTTTCTCGAGTTCCAGCCGGCGGGCAAGGACAGCCTCCTGGACAATGCGCTCGGTATGGGCGGCGGCGTGCTGGAATTGCGTCCCGGCCCGCGCCAAACGCCTGCGCCGGAAACACGGGTGCTCCGAAGTGAAGTCATCAAGGTGATCATGCGGGCCGGCGGGGAGGTGATTGACGTCGTCGAGACGCATGCTCGGGCAACGCTGGAGTTCCTGCCTAATGGTCCGGAACAAAAGCGGCGCCGCCTGGACGGGGAGCGGCTGTGGATGTGGTTCGGGCCCGAGAACCGCCTTACGAAATTTCGCGCGGCCCGCGCGCGCACCCGAACCGACAACGGCCGCAAGGGCAACCAAGTGTTGCCGCCCTCGCTGACGTCGAGCGAGGCGCTGCTGGCCGAGTTCGAGCCGGAAACCGGCAAGCTGCTGCGCGTCGAGCAGTGGGGTGAGTTCCGCTACGAAGAGGGCGACCGCAAGGCCGTTGCCGGCAAGGCCGTACTCGACACGGAAAACAACCGCATCACGTTGCTGGACCGGGCGAGGGTGTGGGACGCCGGCGGATCGACCGCTGCGGACGAGATCATCCTGGATCAGAACGAGGAAGTTCACACCGCCACCGGAAACGTCAATTCGACGCGGCTACCGTCGCCATCGAGGGCGGGCGGCGGCTTGTTATCGCCGGACGAGGCGTTCCACGCCGCCGCCGGAAGGATGGTCGCGACCGCCGACGGGGTCTACGTTGTCTACGAAGGCGGCGCCGTGGTCTGGCAAGGCCCCAACCGCATCCAGGGTGATCGGATCGAGATCGACCGGAGCAAGGGGACACTGAAGGCGGCCGGCCGGGTGATCAGCCGGTTTGTGGAACGGCAGCCCAAGGAAGGCGGCTCCGCCGAAACGGATGAGGTGTTCACGACCGTTCGGGCGCACGAGCTGACCTACATGGAAGAACACCAGATGGCCGACTACGAGGGCGACGTTTACCTCAGCCGTCCCGGGTTGGAGATCACCGCCGGGCGACTGCGAGCTTATTTTGGCGATGCGAAGGCCGATGAGGGCGGCAAGGACTCGGGGGCTCGCTTGCGCTTCACGATCGCCGAGGCTGGAGTACGGATCGTCCACCGGAGCCAGGGGCGGACCCGCACGGGGCTGGCGGAACAAGGCGAGTACTACATCGCCGAGGACCGCGTCGTCTTGAAAGGCGGCCGGCCCCGGGTCATCGACAGCGTCAAGGGGGCCACCGAAGGGAAACAATTGACCTACTTTGCCCGCGATGATAGGCTGCTGGTTGAAGGCGCCGAAGGCCAGCCCGCGGTGAGCAGGATTCGCCGGCGGTAGCGGATGCGAACACTCGAAACCTCCGAAATCTCCAAGGCGTACCGCGGACGGAAGGTCGTCGACGACGTGTCGTTGAGGGTCCTGGAGGGGGAAGTGGTGGGCCTACTCGGGCCCAACGGCGCGGGCAAGACGACGTCGTTTCACATGATTGTCGGGCTGATCAGCCCGGACTCCGGCAAAGTGCTGCTCGACGGCGAGGACATCACCCAGCTGCCCATGTACCAACGGGCGCGCATCGGCATCAGCTACCTGCCGCAGGAGCCGTCGGTTTTCCGGAAGCTGTCGGTCGAAGACAACCTGATGGCGATCCTGGAGACCCTGCCGTTGAGCCGCCACGAACGGCGGGAGCGCATGGAGCGCCTCATCGAGCAGCTCGGCCTGGAAAGGGTCCGGCACAACAAAGGCTATGCGCTTTCCGGCGGCGAACGCCGGCGCGTGGAAATCGCTCGGTCGCTGGTGATCGAACCGAGTTTCCTCTTGCTCGACGAGCCGTTCTCGGGCATCGACCCGATCCAGGTACTGGAGATCCAGAAGATCATCTTTGAGCTGAAGCGCTCCGGCATTGGGATTCTGGTGACCGACCACAACGTCCGCGAAACCCTGGCCGTCACCGACCGCGCTTACATCATTAACAACGGGAAGATCTTTCGGTCGGGCAGCCCCGAGGAGCTGGGGCGGGATCCGGACGTCAAGCGCGTTTACCTCGGTGAGTCCTTTCAGTTTCAGGTGGGGAGCCGCCAGTAGGAGCGCGGCCGGGTTAGCGCCCCGAGGAGCCGAACCCTCGAACGCCGCGACGGGAACCTTTCAACGGCGCCTCAATCCACTCCACCGGCTCGTACCGCGCCACAATCATCTGGGCGATGCGATCGCCCGCCCCAAGCCGGTAAGGTTCCCGCCCCAGGTTCAGCAGAATGACCTTGATCTCACCCCGGTAGCCGGGGTCGATGGTGCCGGGCGCGTTCGGCAAAGTAATGGCGTGTTCGAGCGCCAGGCCGCTTCGGGGCCGGACCTGGGCTTCGTAGCCGGGTGGGATCTCGACCGCCAGGCCGGTGGCCACGGCCACCGGGATGCCGGGCGGCAGCTCGACGGCTTCGGCCGCGCACAGGTCCAGGCCGGCATCCTCGTCTGGGCCATGGGCGTATTTGGGCAGCACGGCCTCGGGGCGGAGTCTGGTGATTCGGATTCGCATTGAATCCGCTATGATAGCCGTTTCGTGACGCGCGACACACCGCAGCGAGTCGTGACCGTCGGGCCGATGCCGCCGGAGAAGTTGGCCTACGCACTGGCGCGGTACAGCCGCTCGCCGGACTCGATCCGGGAGTCCCTGGAGTGGGTGCGCACGCACGACGCGCAGAAGTTTCTGGAGAGCTTCTACTTCCAGTACGGCCACGCTTCCATCGCCGACCTGGGACACCTCGCCATTTGTTTCGAGGGAATCTCCGAACTCGCCGCCAGTGAAATCGAGGATGAACAGCTCTGGGACGGCCAGGCCCGCTCCTCCCGCTATCAGGACTTCTCGAAAAGCGGCTTCGTGACGCCGCCCGAGTTTAACAAAGAGCAGCGACGCGTGTACGCCGAGGCGGGAGAAAGACTGCTGGCCGCCTACCGGCAAGTCCACGAGAAGGTCTTCGAGCACCTGCGCGAGAAGCTGCCCCGGCCGCCGGAGATGAAGCCGGCGGCGTACGAACGCAACCTGCACGCGCGGGCCTTCGATGTGGCGCGGTACCTGCTGTTTTGGGGGGTGCCCACCAGTGTCGGTCAAGTCACAAGCATCCGGACGCTGGAACGCCAGGTCCGTCGGCTCAAGGTCAGTGACTACGCCGAGCTGCGCGAGCTCGCCGATCAGGTGGCCGCCGCGTGCGCGCGCGAGCCGGATTGCGTCTGGGATGAGCCGGGGGCGCGGGAGCCGGTGGCGCCGACCCTGGCGCGGTACGTGGATGCCGACCGGCACTGGGCGCAAGCCCGCGAGGACCTGCGGGTGTGGGCGGCGCAAAACCTACCGCCACCGGCCGCGCTACAGGTAGATGACGTCGATTTGCTCAAGCCGGCCAACATTCCTGCCGACATCACGGCGACGCTGCTCTATCCTGTCACCACCCGCCCCTACCGCGAACTCTACGAACTGGCCGCCGGCTGGAGCGCGGCGCGACGGCACGAGGTCATTGACCTGGCGCTGCGGTCGCGCCGGCAGCGGGACGAACTGCTGAGGAATTTCCGCGGCGGTCCCTATGTCTATGACATCATCATGGACATCGGCGCCTACCGGGACCTGCACCGGCACCGCCGCTGCCACCAGTTCCGCCAACCGTACTCCGGTGAGCTCGGCTGGGCGACCCCGGTGGCGGTCGGCGAAGCAGGGCTCGGCGACATCTACACCCGGGCGATGGAAGAGGCCCGGGAGGCCGGCCGGCGGCTGCCGGAGCCGGGCTCGCATTACATCCTGCCGTTTGCGATGCGGGCGCGGTTTCTCTTCAAGATGGACTTTGCCGAAGCCGAGTACATTTCCAAGCTCCGCAGCGGCGTCAAAGGCCACTTCAGCTATCGCGAGGTGGCCTGGAAGATGAAGCTGAAAATGGAAGCGGTGGAACCGGAGCTGGGGCGGCTCATCAAGGCCACACCGCCGTGGGTCGAGGATCCACTGAAGCGCTGAGCCGGCCGTATCGTAAAATAGAACCCGAAATATCCGATCCAGCAGGAGGTTCAGACAATGGCCCGATTCACCCGCCGGGATTGCCTCCAGGGAACGATGGCGATGCTGGCCACCACTGGCGCCGTGCGAGCCGGCTCAGCCGGAAAGGCCGCGCCGGGCCGGACGGGCATCAAGCTGGCGCTGATGCTCGGCCCCGGACAGCACGACCGATTCCGGCTGGCCAAGCAGGTGGGCGTCAACCACGCCATTGCCGGCGTCAGCGGCGCGCTGAGAAAGGTTCCCAGAAACCAGTATGAGCAGACCCTGGCGGCGATCAAAGCGGAATTCGAAGCCGCCGGGCTGACCATCGCCGCCGTGGAGAGCCATCCGGTGCCGGCGGAAAAGATCAAGCTCGGCCTGCCCGGGCGCGACGAGGAGATCGAGAACTACATCGCCGCGATCCACGCCCTGGGCAAAGTCGGCATCCCGATCATCTGCTACAACTTCATGGCCGGCCTCGGCTGGTACCGAACCAAGACCGACGTGCGGGAGCGCGGCGGCGCGCTGACCAGCGAGTTCGACAACAAGCTGGCCCAACAGCAAGGACTCACCCGGTGGGGCCGGGTCAGCGAAGAAAAGATTTGGGACAACATCGAGTACTTCCTCAAGGCCGTCATCCCGGTGGCCGAAAAGGCGAACGTGAGGATGGCGCTGCATCCGGACGACCCGCCGCTATCCCCGCTGCGGGGCATCGGGCGCATCTGCACGAGCGCCGCCAACTACCGCCGCATCCTGAACATCGTACCCAGCCCCGTCAACGGCATCACCTTTTGCCAGGCCAACTTCAAGGCCATGGGCGAAGACATCTACTCGCTGGCGGCCGACTGGTGCCGGCAGAAGAAGATCTTCTTCGTGCATTTCCGCGACATCGAAGGCCAAGGCGAGTACTTCCGCGAGACGTTCCACGACAACGGGCCGACCGACATGGCCAGGATGTTGCAGATCTACCATGACAACGGCTTCGACGGGCCGATGCGTCCGGACCACGCCCCGACGATGGAGGGCGAATCCAATGAGCAGCCCGGCTACGCCATGGTGGGCAAGGTCTTCGCCATCGGCTACATGAAGGGGATCATGGACGGACGCGGCATCCCGTACGCGTGAGCCGGCTGCCGGTCAGCGCGGTGTGTCCAGCTTGCCCGAACGGTTGATCTTGCGCGCCCGGCGAAACGAGCCCACGCCGAACCAGATCATGATGAAGACGAACAAGCCGGCCAGCACCACACGGAAAAGGCTTTCAGTGTCGCCCTTTTCGGCGAACTCCCGGTACGCCCGGATGCTCGACGGCACGGCCCAGACCGCCAGCGCAAAGAAGACGAAGCCGATGATCTCGTTCCACAGGACCCGCAACGGGCGAATTACGCCGGGAATCACATAGCTGAGGAACTGCCGGATCTTGGCCACCATCGCGACGAAAAGCTCTTCCACATCCTAACAGAGCCGCGCTGGCGGGCAACGCAGCCGAGGGCGAGGGCGTCGCATAAGCTGAGAGATGTAAACACCCGTGTTTGAAGATGTTCAACCGCCGCCGGGAGGGCTCGAAAAGCTGGCCCAGCAGTGGAAGCCGACCCTGCGCTACCTGATACAGGTCGAAGTCCACGTCTTCGCGTACTCGATGGCGGCCAATGCCCTGCTCTCTTTCTTCCCTTTCCTGATCGTGATGGTGTCGCTGTGCCGCTACGTCTTCGAGTGGCAGGCGGCCGAGAACATGATCTTCCTGGCGCTTCAGGACTATTTCCCGGACCCGCTGGGCAGCTTCATCCGCAGAAACCTGCGGGCCACGGTCATGTCACGCGGCCCGGCGCAGTTCATCTCGGTGCTGCTGCTGATGTACGCCGCCAACGGGGTCTTCGTGGCGCTGGAGGTGGCGCTGAACCGGGCCTGGGGCATCCCGACCAACCGAAGCTACGTCAAGAACCAGCTCTTCAGCTTCTGCATGACGCTGTGCTGGGGCGGCCTGGCGCTGACCTCGGCGGTGCTGGGCGGCATCAGCCAGGAGTTATGGACGAAGGCGATGGGACCGGAGTCCGAACTGGCGGCATTGGTCACCCTGACGGCGTTCAAGCTGGCCGTCGTGCCGCTGTCGATCGTGCTCCTGTTTCTGGTCTACTGGTTGCTCCCGAACGGTAAGGTCCCCTGGCAGCCGATCGTGCCCGCAGCGGTGGTCGTGGGACTGACGCTGGAAGTCCTGAAATACATCAACGTGCTGACGTGGCCGTGGCTGCGGGAGAAACTCCAGGCCGAGTACGGCCCGTTTGTGTACTCCGCCACCATCATCCTGTGGAGCTACATCGCCGCCATGGTCGTCCTCGCCGGCGCCGAATGGTCGGCGCGTTCGCGAGCGGCTGCCGGCAACGGCACGGCGCCGGAACAGCCATTGCAAAACTCCGGCGGAAGTGGATAGACTGAGGGAGGATCCCGAGGAATTTTTCCTGAAGAGAGGTTGTACTCATGCCGGAAACTCGTAACGTGACCCGCCGCGACCTGGTGAAGATGGCGGGGGCTGCCACCGCCCTGGCGGCGGCGCGCAAGGTCAGCGGCGCCCCGGCGATTCAGAAAGTCCGGGCTGCCAATAATGTGGTCAACTACGCCGTGATTGGCACCGGGGGCCGCGGCACGTACCTGCTGCGGCACTTCAACGGGCTGGACGGAGGCCGCTGTGTAGCCGTTTGCGACATTGTCCAGGAACAGTTGGACAACGCCATCAAGACGTCCAAGGACAAGCCGGAGGGATACAAGGACTACCGCGAGGTGCTGGCCCGCAAGGACGTGGATGCGGTCGTGATCACCGTGCCTCTGTACTTGCACTTCCCGATTACCCGCGACGCGCTGCTGGCGGGCAAGCACGTTTTCTGCGAGAAAAGCCTCGTCTTTAAGCCCGAGGAGGTGCACGCTCTGCGGGCACTGGCGAACGAGCGGCCCAAGCAGGTGCTCCAGACGGGCTTGCAGCGCCGCTACAGCCGCTTCTACCAAACCGCCAAGCAGATGATCGACAAGGGCATGCTGGGCGAGGTGACCCACATCCGGGCGCAGTGGCACCGGAACCCGGGCTGGCGGATGCGGCAGTACCCGGAGCGGCAACGGGAGCGCAACTGGCGCTTGTTCCGCGAATTTTCCGGGGGGCTGACGGCCGAGCTGGCATCGCACCAGATTGACGTCGCCACCTGGATCTTCGGGCACGAGCCCGAGTTCGTCGTCGGCGTGGGGGGGCTGGATTTCATGCACGACGGGCGCGACGTGTACGACAACATCCAGCTCATTTACAGCTACCCCAGGGGCCGCAAGCTGATGTATTCGGCGATCTCCACGAACAAGCACCTGGCGCTATTCCATGGCCAGCGGAACGAGTTCGGCGAGATCATCATGGGCACTGAGGGCACAATCCACATTACGGTCGGCTCGGACCAGGAACCGGCCCTCGGGATGTGGTTTTATGAGCCGCGGCCGGAAGAAGTCAAAAAGCCCGAAGAGCGGGCGGCGGAAAAGCCGGCGCTGGCGGGCGCTACGCTCGCCAGCACGGGGAAGGGCGTCCGGGGTTGGCCCATCTTATTTGAAGAAGACCTGGTCACAGGCAAGGAGTCGTTTCTGTCCCGCGAGCTGAAATACGCCAAGATGTGGCTCTATCAGAAGGGCGTGATGGTTCCCGAAGAGAGGAACCCCGTGGATACTCAGTTGTTGGACTTCCTGGAGTGCGTGCGGACCGGAAAGCGCCCGCTCGCCGACCTCGAGGTCGGTCTGGCGGATTCTATCGCCGTTATCCTGTCCAACCTGGCGATGGACGAAGGACGCCGCGTCTACATGAAGGAAATCGAGACCATGGGCCGGGAGCAACCCGAGGCTAAGACGGCGTAGCGACCGCCGCTCAGAGTTCCAACCGGCCCCGATACGATAATTCGCCGACATCGAACACCAGCCGCCGAAAGGGCTTGCGCACGCCGGGTAAATAGAGGTCGAAATAGAACAACCGGTCAGTGCGCCGAACCGCCCTGGGAAAAACCAGCCGCAAGTACGGATCCCCGGGCGTCGGTGGGAAGTGGCCCACAAGGCCGTGCCTTTCCTTTCTGACCACCAGGAACGAGTTCTCCTCCATCCGCCGGAGTTCCTCCGGGCGTTCGAGGAATTCCGGCCGCTGGAGCTGTGCCGCCACCACGATGTACTGGCCGGGATAATCCTGGAGAAAAGCTGAATAGTCATCGGCCATCGGGTCTTCAGTCTCCCCCGGCGGCGATGCGTTGCGGCGGCGTAATTCCTGCTCGGCCTCCCGCATCGGGCGGGCCGTGGCCAAGTAAACGGTTGTG
>FWPU01003538.1_pt1 | contig 39121 bp, 25 predicted proteins | sample 2228361 | NCBI WGS metagenome assembly FWPU01 (sample SAMEA103939777, study PRJEB20133) | metagenome | reverse complement strand
CTGCCCTTACGGCAGCGCCGCCGGTCAGGAGAATGGTTCCGTCTATGTCGAAGAGGATGAGTTTCATCGTGAGTTTAGAGTTTAGAGTTTAGAGTTTCGAGTTCCCAGTTTTGAGAAAAAAGGTAGCTAGAGAGTTTGCAATAAAACTTTCTGGCTCTCTTTTTGCTCCCTTAGGTACAATAGAAATCAAAATCTTTATCACAAAGTTTTAAGCACAGTGCTGTAAAAATTCTCCTCAAGCTCGTATAGTTCTCTCGCTTTTTCTGAAGCTAAATAAAGTAAGCTCGGAACCGGTTTTTCTTTCTCGCTTATTTCTTTAAGGAGCACGGATATCTCGCTCCACCTGTTCCCGATTAAGTCCATTCTCTCGGAGAGCTTTAGTTCTCTCAAAGAAGGCACTATTTCTTCCGCCTCCCTCAGAAAATCCCTGTAGATCCATCTAAACCCGGCGCCGCATACCCCTCTTTTCGCTATCACTTGATATCCAAATCTGGCGCACCATTTCCAGTCTGGCGCTTCCGACCAATTGGGAAGGTCTTCCGACCACAGCCGTATCATCTTCACCCCGGACTCCCCTCTTCCCCCTTTTCCGCCTTCAATCATTTTTCTTGCATTCTCACGTAAAGCTTCCGGGATGACCTGGGATAAAGGCCTGATCGGTTTTTGTGGATTAACCTCGAACCAATTATTCTCGAGTGGGTTTGATGGGGCCTTCGAGGCTCTTCCCTTCTTGAACTCTTCGTAGGAAACCGTCTGAAGCCCTTCAAAACCGGTATCAGCCAGAAAGACGGTCTCTCTCTCATCGTCGTAGCCCCAAACGGAGACTATATGCCCAGGGAAGTTTGTCGAGGAATTATAGTATTCCAAGTAACGTACATCGGTCTGGACCAGTATAGGTATATCTTTATCTATCCATTCCTTCACAATTTGTAGGGCTTTTTCATCATCCGTTTCTTTCTTCCATGAAGTGGGCTTGTCTATGAGGCTGAAGAATGTTGGCTCCATTTCCGGGCCGCGAAGGAATATCATCCGGGAGGGGCTGATTTCCTCGCTTCTGGTGTAGTAAAACCCGAGACCCCCGCCAATGCCAAAACACATCGCTTCCGACCAACTGTATCCGTGGTAGGTGATTACGTCCCTTAAAGCTACTGAGCCGCAGTGAAGGCCGGGAATGTGAACCCAATTCTTGATTATCTTTTTCATGTCGTGATAATTTTACCATAGCGCCTGGAAGACATTTCTTTTCTTTATGCTTAAAGTGACTTTATAGATAAGTATTCCACCTTGATAATTTTCGACTCTAAACTCAAAACCCGAAAACTGTTAATTTCCTATGGTGACTATAAAGCCGAGCAGGTATCATAATTCACCATTTTTGATTTAAGGAGAAAGAGATGAAATATATGGCTTTATTGTTTTTATCCATTATTTTGCTGTTTCATCTCTCTTGTGAGCTTGATGGCTCAGACCTAGGGTTGGATCATATTAGCGAAGAGGATGCAAACGCGCAGAATTTTAATTTAATAACACCGGGATATGAAATGCAGGTGGCCATCAGTGATGACGTGGATGGAGATACCCAGGACATATTGGATGTCCTCGATGAAAGGGCGGCGGATTTTTTGGAATGCCAGTTCATGATGGGCCCGGAGATAGGTGCGGAGCCTTTTCAAATTGTGAGCGGAGAGATAGTACCGCCCCTTTCCGAGCTGAGGGTGTATGTGGTTCCTTTCAACTTTGAATGTGACGCCGAGGATAAAGATATTTGCGCCGGTATATATTTCTTTGATTCAGACCTGATAGTTATTGCAGTAGAGGGTTTAGGCAGATGCGGCCAATTACCCCTATGGAAGCACGAGCTGGGACACCGGTATGGCATGACTGCAAATCACAGCAACCAGAGCGAGTTTGAACCCTGCATCGACCCCCCAGAGTGTGCGTTTGATGATTTTGAGGATATAGGAATAGGGGGGTAAGAGCTGTAAATTTTTGAATTGGGGAATTTGGGGTAATAAAGACAGATAATATCTATTCTAGCTAATACCAAAAAAGATAATAGATAACCCGCATATCCTTCGACGTTGCTGAGGATGGGTATTCGTTCCTTACTTAAAGCTTAATTAACAGGTAGAAGATTTCTCCGGGTCCCCGATGGTTCTCGCAATAAGCACGCTGAGTACGGTGAAGGTTTCGAGTGTTCCTTCTAAAGAGGCTGAATACATATCGTTGTTCAGTTCGATCTCGTAGGAATTTGGTCATCTGTCCTGGGGGATGTGAATAGGAAGCGTATAGGGGCTGAAGTTATTGGTCAAAAAGTTCAAGAACCCTCTCCGCCAGCCTTTCCGCCTTTTCGTCTGTCGACATAACCGTATCAAAAATTATAGGCTTTATGCCTATTGCGCTTATTCCTCCTGATTCAAAGGCGTCCTTTTCATCAATAACCATTTCATCTAAAAAATCACGATAGAGCCTGGCTATCCCGGTTGATGAAACTTCCAATCCCAATCCTCTCATCAGGCGGTCGGCAGGGCCTTTTAACGGCTTACCCCCTATTAGCGGACTTATAGCCACTATTTTAGCATTTGTTCTATTTAACGCTTCTCTAATCCCGTTGACCTGTAATATAGGCCCGATGCTTATGATGGGGTTGCTCGGACAGACTATTATTCCCCTGGCTTCCTCTATTGTCTGTATCACTCCGGGGGCGGGTCTGGCAGTCTCCACCCCCCTTACCACCACACCGCTGACCTTGGGCTTCATAGCCTTTTTAACCAGGTATTCCTGAAAGTGCATTTCTCCCTCGTCTGTGGCTATCCAAGTCTCTACGTCCTGGTCAGTCATCGGCAGTATTCTTATGTTGTTAATTCCGAAGGCCTTGGCTATCCTGGCGGTGATTTTAGAGGGTGTAAGCCCCCTGTTTCTCAAATGTGTCCTGTGAACATGGGTTGCCAGGTCACGGTCTCCAATTTTAAACCAGGTTTTTACGCCGAATCTTTTGAGTGAGCCAAGATAGTTGAACGTGTCTCCCCTGATTCCCCAGCCTTTTTCCCGGTCGACGAAATCGGATAGCCAGTAAATAATCGTGTCGATATCCGGGGATATCCTTAGCCCGGAGATGGTTATATCATCCCCGGTGTTAACTATCACCGTGAGCGGCTCGCTTTTGATAGCACGGGAAAGGCCTTTCAGAAACTTAGCCGCTCCAACCCCTCCTCCCAGGGCAGTAATCATCAGCTCAACCTTTTTTCAAATAGAATCATGATAAGGAATGATTTTGTAGCCAAATAGAATTCAATCTTGAGGTTTAGAATATGTACGAGGGTATCAGGTGTCAAGTAAATATTGGAGAGACTGCCCTAATCTACCTATTCTTGAAACTTATCGGTAACTGATATAGATTTAAAATGATATCGACGACAAAAGGACGTCATCTATATGAGTCTTGAACTATTGAGAAGGAGTCAGAGCTGGTTTACACGCGGGGTTCTGATAATACTGGCTATTACATTTGTTTTTGGGTTCGGATTTAGTATCAGTAACTTCGGCACCGGGGGAAGTGTTCCTCAGGGAACTGCGGCCGAGGTAAACGGCGAGAAGATACCTCTCCTAGAGTTCTATAGGGCAAGGGAAAGGCTCTATAGACAATATCGACAGCAGGGTGAAATTCCAGAGTGGGCCTTTAATTTCATAGCCCGAGGGGCTTTGGACCAATTGATTGATTTCAAATTGCTGTCTCAAAAGGCTAAAGAGCTTGGGTTCAGGGTGACCGACCAGGAGTTGAACGAGGCTATCGTATCTAATCCGGCATTTCAGGTGGACGGACAATTCATAGGCGCCGAGGCGTACAGGGCTTTTGTGGAACAGGCCTTCAATCAGAGTGTGGGAGAGTTTGAGGACAGATACAGAGAAGAGTTACTGGTTCAGAAGCTCCTAAACTTTATGAACGAAACAGCAAAAATAACCAATGAAGAGCTTCTTAATCTTTTCAAGATGGAGAACGAAAGGATTAACCTTTACTTCGTGAGCTTCTCGTCCCAGGAATTCATGGATTCCTTTTCCCCGAGCGAAGAGGATATGAAGAAGTATTATGAAGAGCATAAAGCCGACCTTAAATCACCCGAGCTTAGGAGCATTCGTTATATCACCGTTACCTCGGAGGATTTCAATAAAGGTGTTGAGGTAAGCGAAGATGAGATCCTGGCTTACTATAACGCATATCCAGAAGAATTCCGGTCTGAAGATAATGAAATTCGTCCCGTGGGAGAAGTCAGGGAGGAGATCAAGGAAAAGTTAAAGAAACAAAGAGAGGGAGTAAAACGGGCCGGGCTGCTCAGCACTCTCGAAAAAACCATAATTAAAGAGCCCCTCGATAAAATAGCGGAAAGTAGCGGAATAGAAGAAGTCAGAAATAGCAAGCCTTTTTCATCCGCGGACAGTTCATCCGACCTGCCAGCCCAAGTAATAGAGAGGGCTTTTGCTATTGAGCCCGGACAAAAGACCTTTTTTCAGGTCGGCGATGAGGTATGGATTATAGAGCTTGCCGAAGTAATCCCTCCTCGTGAGAAAGAATTCAAAGAAGTGAAGGAAGAAATAAGGAGTCGTATCCAATCTATGAGGGCAAAAGAGGCTGCACTAGAAAAGGCCCAGGAGCTTCTAAACAAGGCTAGGACAAATGGCGGGGGATTAGATAAGCTTGCCCAGTCTCAGGGGCTAGAGCTAGAAGAGACTGGGTTTTTTTCGCGTCTAGAGGATGTTCCTGGTGTAGGGGCAGACGATTTAAGGATTGAAGCCTTTTTACTCGATGACAAAAACCCCCTGGCCTCCAAGGTTTATGTGGTTGATGACAAATTTTACGTAGTATCGCTCAAAGAAAAACAGGAAGTCAATCTCCAGGAATTCGAGGAGAAAAAAGCCGAGCTAAAAGAAAGGGCGCTCTCTCAGAGAAGAAGGGATTTATACTCAGAATGGATACAAAAGCTGAGACAGGAATCAAAAATCGTGGTTAATGAGAATCTTTTTACTCCTCAAGGATAGTGAGCCGGGGAGAGAGGTTTAATTTGGATGAGGACTTTAATTATCGGTTCGGATAGGGAGTACTGTTTTGCTATAAAGGACTTCCTGGAACAAAGAGGCTTGATAGTAACGGTCGTCCTGAGCTATAAGGAGGGGATTGACAAGCTTTCCTACGAAACCCCCGACCTTACCGTAATCGAACTCACCGCACATGCATTAAGCCCTACTCTTATGAATAAAATAAAGGGCTCTGGATCCCTGCAACCTGCTTATATTGCCGAGAGTACCGAAATCGAAAAAGGGAAGAAACCGGTATTTATACTGGAACAGCCTGACCAGTTGAATACTTTGTTTGACCTTATCGAATCATATTTGGCGAGCTCAACCAAGGAGGGGCCTGGCCCTTATGGGGATGGGGAAGAAGAAAGCGGAGAACTGGAACCGAATTCTTATCCCCTACTCTTGTCCAACCTCTATCAAGATAAAAGAAACGGCATTTTGAGCATAAATTCTAATGTTATTCTCCGGGTCTATCTTATAAAAGGGGTCCCCATATTTGCCGAAGGAGGAGAGGTGGAAACGGCGCTTGGAAGGATGCTCCTAGAAGAAGGAAAGATAAAGGAAGATGACTATGAAAAGGCATTGGAAGCGGCAAACGAAAAAAAACTAAGACTAGGAGAGATCCTTGTGTCTATGAACCTGCTTTCCCCTCATGAGCTGAACAGCTTTTTAGAGCTTCAGGTAAGGGAAAAGATAATAGGGGGGTTCAACTGCGTACGAGGGACTTATAGCTTCAAGCCGGAGAGTAGCTTTGCCGATAAAATGGTGGCCTATCAAATAGACCTGCCTCAGCTACTTTATGACGGTATTAAAAGACGCATAGAAGTAAAGAGTATCGAAGAGGTCTTCTTCAAGGGAGACGAAAACCCATCTGTCGAACCAACCCCAAATCTAAAGAGCCAAATAGATAGCCTGGGCTTTGGCCCGAGAGAGCTCCGGTTTATACAGATCCTCAAGGATAGGGGGAGCATGCGTGAAATACTGAAGATGAGCAGGCTGCCCAAGGACGAGACAATTAAGCTACTTTATTTTCTCTACCTGCTTGGCATGGTCAAGGTCTCGGGAGTTCCACCTCCAGAGGTTAAAAAAACAGTTATTAGGAGAGTAACCAAGGAAAAAGCGGCAGATTCAAAGAATGAAGAGATCAAGATATATCCGGAGGACCTAATCGTCCTGGAGGATGAGGTCGACGAATCGGAACCGTTTATTGAAGGTTCTTTTACTGAACCAGTGGTTGAGGGCGGAGTGTACAAGCTTACTCCAGAACAGCAGATTTACGGGGTGACCACAGAAGAGACCCCGATAGGGGCTCCCTCCATAGATATAGATAAAGAGATGAATGACCAGACCGCAGGCACGGAATTTAACCAGAAATCCAGCGCGAAACTGGATTCCGGAAAGAGTATGGCCGGCGGATTCGAAGAGGGCGTGAAGATTGCTGGAGAAGAATCGGGCAAGCACATTGTTAGCGATAGAAAAGGCGTTCAAATTCCGGACATCGAAATAGATTGGGAAAAGAGAAAGAGCGTTGAAATAGAATTTACTCCGTCCAGTGAAGGGATGAGTGAAGCAACGGGAGAGCATGAAGCAAGGGATAACGTCTCGGAAAAGCTATTACTGGAGGAGAAAAAGAGAAAAAAGGAGGCGCTCATAGAAGAGATTCAGAGTCTCCATTCTAATTTGGAGGGCAAGAGTTATTATGAGATATTGGGCATAAATAAATCGGCCAGAAAAGAAGAGATAAAAAACGCTTATTTTGGCCTGGTGAAAAAATTTCACCCCGATGCTAACCCTGACCTCAACAAAGATATAAGAGAGAAGACGGAGGAGATCTTCACAAAAATCACTGTTGCCTATGAAACCCTTTATGATGACGCCAAGCGTAAGGAATATGATTCACGGGACGAAGTAGAGAAGGTTAAATCTCAGGTCAAGCTTCTATACGATGCTGAGATTGCTTACAAGGCCGGGGAGGCTTTTCTCAATCAGAGAAGGTATAGAGAGGCTCAAGAGAAGTTCCTCGAGGCTGTGAATTTGAATCCGGAGGAAGCCGCTTACCTAGGGGCTCTGGTCTGGGCGAGGTTCTTGGGGGAAAACGACAAGGATAGGATTTTGAATGATGTTAAAAAACAACTTGAAAAAGCCATCGGTATCAACCCTAAGGTGGCTGAGAACCATTATTACCTCGGCTCTCTTTATAAACATTTGGAGGATCTGAACAGGGCCGAGGCCTGTTTTTTAAGGGCTGTGGAATGTAATCCCAATTACATAGAGGCCAAGAGGGAACTCAGGCTTCTTCAGCAACGGAAATCCGATAGCAATATCCGGGATAAGAAAAGGGAAAAGAAGTTCTGGTCAAGTTTATTTAAAAAGTAATTAAACACTATATCTAGTATGAATCCATCATCATAACACATTAAATTGTGTTCCATCTTTACAGCTTAACTTACTTATGATAATCTTCGCCTGTCGTTAAAATGAAAATTAAGTCTATCGAGCTAATCGGGTTTAAATCATTCTACGAGAAAACCGTAATCCATTTCCACAGCAGAATAAATGCTATCGTAGGGCCTAATGGATGCGGAAAGTCAAATATACTGGATGCAATACGCTGGATACTGGGGGAGCAGAATCCCCGGAGACTGAGAGCCGAGGGGATGGAAGAAGTCATCGCCAATGGCGGCGAGTCATTAAAACCGCTGGGTATGGCTGAGGTCTCCCTGGCCATAACCGATGTATCCAAGGACGGTTTCGACGAGGTTGTGATCAAGAGGAGGCTCTTTCGCTCCGGAGAGAGTGAATACTACATAAACGGTACGCCATGCCGGCTCAAGGATATTACGGAAATGTTCATGGACACGGGGATAGGGGCCCGGGCTTATTCCAATATAGGCCAAGGAAAGGTGGAGCATTTGCTGACCACCAAGCCTGAGGAGAGAAGGGGCATAATCGAAGAAGTCGCCGGACTGGTGAAGTACAAGACCAGGCGTCGTGAAACCGAGAGTCGGATTGAGTCCACCAAGGAAAATCTGACAAGGGTTAAGGATGTGATAAACGAAGTGAATCGTCAGATGAATACCCTGAGAAGACAGGCAAAGGATGCGGAGAGGTTTAAACAGCTTTCTCAAGAAGTAAGGAATCTCGAATCTAGGGCCTTGAGGGCCAAGCTCTTCAGGCTGAAGAGCGAAGTGCAAATGCTCTTGGATGAGAAGTCGAGGGTAGAGGCGGACATTTCTCAAGCCAGGGAGAAAATTAGTCAACGAGATGCCTTTTTAAAGGAAAGGGAATCAGAACTGCTAGTGTTAGAGCATAGCCACGATGAATCGGAAGAAGAGGTCTATAAACTCAAGTCCGACCTGCAGGCAAAGGAATCTTTTCAGGAGCTTTTGAGAAACGAGGCATCCAGCGTCGAGGAATTCATTGAGAAGGTAGAAAAGGAAATCGATTTATTGAGAGAAGAGGAGAGCAGGATAGAAACCCACATCGCACTCAAGAGGAGAAACCTGGAGGAGGTCAGGGTTATCCTATCCAGCAAAGAAACGGAACTGAGAGAGAAGGAGAGGGTTCTTTCCAGACTCAAATCAGAGGCGGCAAGGGGACGAGCGGACCTCGAGGCTACCAGGACAACGCTTTATGGTACGCTGGATCGGTATAGTTCTCTCAAGGGAATGGCTTTTGGATATGACAAGGAGTTAACCGAGCTTAAATCGAGAGAGGAGCGTATCCAAAAAGAGCTTCACGATGTAAAGAGCGAAATAGATAAAACGTCTTCTCGAATTTCCGGACTGGAACTGATATCCAAGGAGATTGAGGGACGAAAAAGGCAAATCGATGGAGAAAAGAAGGATATTCTTGCCGATCTTTCTGCCATGAACAGGAAGCAGGAATCGACGAGGGAAGAGGCTAGGCTGCTCAGCGAACGCCTTAACGAGGTTAATTCTAGACTCAATGTGCTGAAGCAGATTCAATCGAACTACGAATGGCTGCCCGAGGATATAAGAAGATTTTTCCTGGAAAGGAAGGGAGATGAAATCTTAGGACTGATTTCTGACTTCATCTCCGTCCCAAAAGGTTACGAGCGGGCCGTAGAAGCGGCCTTTGGGGATAAGTTAAAATGGGTTCTAGTCAAGGAAAAGGAGGAGGCCTTGAAGGCGATAGAATCCCTCCGGGAACTCTCGATTGGAAGAAGCACCTTCATCCCGATAGATTTCAGCAGAAAGGGCAACGGAGATTTCAAGAAAAACGGGGAGGATATCTTACCGCTTTGGGAGATGGTAAAGGTCGAGGGAATGGATTCGAACGTGATCGAGAATATGGTCAAGGGGGTGTTTGTGGTTTCTTCGCTTAGAGAAGCGATCACCCTTCGGGAAGAAATGGATGAGGGAAGCTCCTTCGTGACGCTGGAAGGGGACCTGCTCGATTCTTCCGGCGCGATTTCCGGCGGGTTTCCTACAGAGGGCGTGTTCGAGAGAAAAAGAGAGATCGAAGAGCTATCTTTGGAAGCGTCGAGACTGGATGAGAGACTTTATACTATCTCCCAGGAGATAGAGCTAAACCAGCGTGAGATGGAGAGGCTTCAAAGCAGGCTGGAACAGCTCGAAGGAGAGCTGGCCGAGTTCGGGATAAGGGATGTCGAGATCAAAAAGGATATAGCCAACTTGCGGGATAATCTCCTGAGAACTCAAAGAAGGTCGGAAGTGGTCGAGTTTGACCTGACGGATGTGCAATCACAAATCGGGGAAAGGGAGAAGGGGCTCCTGGAAATTCAGGAGACACTCAAGTCCCTTGAAGACGAGAAAGAAGACCTAGAGAAAAAATTCAAGGAACTGGAAGAGGAAGCACAAAAGTGGGAGGAGGAGGAGAACCGCCTGGAGTTAGAGATCACCAACTTCTTGGTAGAAAATGCCGCACTCATGGAAAAGGAAAAGGGCATCAGAGAGGACTTGGACGAGCTTGATCAGCGGCTGAAGGAGATCCGGGAAAGAATAGAGCTCGAAACCAAGGAGATCGAGAAGAAGAGAGAAGAAAAACTCAATCTGATAAAGACCAGTGAGGATGCCAGCCGCGAGGTGGAAAACCTTCTGGCGTTGGTAAGGGAGAAGGAAGAGGAACTATCAGCGTCTAAAAATCACAGAAACGAGGTTTTAGACCATATAAAAAAGGTAGAGCGCGAGCGAGAGGAGTTGAGGCTACAGCTTGATTTACTCCAGGACAAGTCAAACAACCTAGGGCTTCAATTGAAGGGCCTTCAGATGGAGATGGAACACAGCGAAGAGACGATACAAAAAATGGGCCTAGAATTTGATGGTCAGGCTGACGGTGGTGCAACTGCTTCTGAGGAAGAGAATTACCATGACGGTCATCATGATGAGGCAAGACTTCGGGAGCTTAGGGAGAAGATCGAGGGATTCGGCCCGGTAAACCTTTTAGCCCCGGAAGAGTATAAGGGCCTGGAGGAAAGGCATAGGTTCTTGAATGAGCAGATGGAAGATTTGGTGAGTGCCTTATCTTCTCTCCGAAAGGCTATTAACAAGATTGATACCGAGTATGAAAAGAGATTCAAGGAATGCTTCGATGTAATTAATGAGAAGTTTCAGGAAGTTTTCAGCAGGCTATTCCGGGGTGGTGAGGCGAAACTGATGCTCACCGACCCGGAGGACATTCTTCATACCGGTGTCGAGGTGATGGTTAGGCCTAGGGGGAAAAGATTTCAATCCGTAAACCTCCTTTCAGGCGGAGAAAAGGCGCTTTCCGCCATAGCCTTGGTTATTTCTGCCTGCTTTGTAAAACCGGCACCATTTCTATTACTGGATGAGATCGACGCCCCCTTGGATGATACTAATACCGCCCAGTTTTTGGAACTGCTCAAAGACATAGCCAGCGATTCTCAAGTGGTATTAATCACGCACAACAAGCGAACGATGCAGGCAGTGAACGCCTTAATCGGCATAACCTCGGATAAGCCCGGCGTTTCTAAAGTGGTTTCAGTCGAGCTAAATGGTGCCTGAGGCGCGAAAATCATAACTTTAACCTCGGTCATCGAGAGCCAATTTATTCAGCTAAAGAAGACAGAACACTCGGCGTTGTATATCTAGGCATAGTTCTCACCAAGAAAATTAATGTATTTGTGGAGTTGTGAAACACTCCCGGAGAAACCGTCCGGCAATCGCCTACCCGAATTAGCCATTTTTTGCTTGTTATGGGTAGGTTTTCAGCTTATAATTTTAAACGGTTTTTTAAGCGTGGAGGTCTTATAAAAGTATGATTTCTTATATAATGAAAAAGATTATCGGCTCTCAGAACGAGAGAGAGCTTAAGAAACTCCGTTCCGTCATATCCAGCATAAACGAATGGGAAAACGAGCTTATAAAACTCCCTACATCAGAATTAATCAACAAGACAGCGCACTTTAGAGAGACGATCAAGAATAGACTAAATGGCGCCGAGGAACTGGAGGAAGAAGAGTATTTTAAAGGACTTGAGGATATTCTCTGGGAAATCCTTCCGGAGGCATTCGCCGTGGCCAGGGAGGCGTCCCGGAGAACCTTGGGGATGCGTCCATTTGATGTTCAGCTCATAGGCGGAATGGTCCTTCACCAGGGAAAGATAGCGGAGATGAAAACGGGGGAAGGAAAGACCCTGGTTGCCGCTCTGCCCATTTATCTGAACGGTATAACCGGTCATGGTGCTCACCTGGTTACGGTGAACGACTACTTGGCCAGGCGCGATGCTACCTGGATGGGCCCGATTTACAAATTACTGGGAATGAAAGTAGGGGTTATAAACCACGAAGTTTCATACCTGGTCGAATGGGAAGACCCGGAAAGGGCCGAGCGGGCGATAAGGAATAACCTAAGCGTCTGGCCCAATGAGTACATAAATATGGACATACCCCCGGAGAGGAACCTGGAGGCGCTTGCCGCCTTCAAAACCAAGTTGGTTGAATGCTCCAGAAAAGAAGCCTATCTTGCCGACGCCACCTACGGAACCAATAACGAGTTTGGGTTCGATTACCTCAGGGACAACATGAAGTTTTCCCTGGATGATTACGTCCAAAGGGAACATAACTTTGCAATCGTAGACGAGGTGGACAGCATCCTCATAGACGAGGCTAGAACCCCACTCATCATCTCCGGCCCCTCTGAAGATTCGACCAAGCTTTACTACGAAATAGATGGTGTGGTCAGAAAACTAAAGAAGGATGTTGACTTTACCATAGACGAAAAAACCCGTCAGGTGACTCCTACCGAGGAAGGCTCGACGAAGGTAGAGAAAATGCTCGGGATAAGTAACATTTATGACCCGACAAACCTGGAGCTTCTCCATCACGTGATTCAGGGACTACGGGCGCACAACCTTTTCCACCGTGACGTGGACTATATGGTGAGAGAAGGAAAGGTGATTATAGTGGATGAATTTACCGGAAGGCTTATGCCCGGGAGGAGATGGAGCGACGGGCTTCACCAGGCTATAGAAGCAAAAGAGGGTGTCGAGATCGAGAGCGAGAACCAGACACTCGCTACCATAACTATTCAGAACTACTTCCGAATGTATCGGAAGCTGGCCGGAATGACCGGTACGGCCGATACCGAGGCGGTAGAGTTTAAAAAGATCTATAACCTGGATGTGGCGGTGATTCCTACACATAAACCGATGATAAGGATCGACTACAACGATTCCGTCTACAAGACGGAGCGAGAGAAGTTTAACGCGGTCGTCGAAGAAATAAGGGAGCTAAACTCGCTGGGAAGGCCGGTGCTGGTAGGAACAACATCCATCGAGAAATCGGAAAGGTTGAGCAAGATGCTAGAGAAGCTAAGAATCAACCACCAGGTCCTGAATGCGAAGCACCATGAGAGGGAAGCAGAGATTGTGGCACAGGCCGGTAGGGTCGGCGCCATCACCATAGCCACGAACATGGCCGGACGGGGCACGGATATTCTTCTTGGAGGAAACCCGGAGTTTCTGGCCAAGGACATACTAAAAAGAAAGTACAAGGTGGAGAGCCACGAGGCGGAACCGCATCAATTCGAGGAGGCTATGCTCGAGGCCAAGTCCATTTGTGAGGCAGAAAAAAAGAAGGTTATCGACCTCGGCGGGCTGCATATAGTCGGTACGGAGCGGCATGAAGCCAGGAGGATAGATAATCAGCTAAGAGGTAGGTCTGGAAGACAAGGGGACCCGGGTTCCTCCCGTTTCTACATATCGCTCGAAGACGATTTAATGAGGATTTTTGCTTCGGAAAGGATCTCCAAGGTTATGGACAGGCTGGGGTGGGAAGAAGGGGAGCCGATTGAAGCCAAGCTAATCACAAAATCCATAGAGAATGCTCAGAAGCAGGTCGAGGCCAGGAATTTTGACATAAGAAAGCACCTGCTCGAGTATGACGACGTTTTAAACACTCAGAGAGATGTGGTTTACACCAAGAGAAAAGAAATACTGGCCGGGGAAAACCTTAAGGAAAACCTCTACGAGATGGCGGATGAATTGATTCAGGATATAGCTTCAATATACATATCCGAAAAACAGAATGCGCAAGACCTGGACTTGAAGGGGCTCGGCGAAGCTATCCATCAAAGTTTCAACGTGCAGGTTGACTTCGACGGCCTCTCCCTAAACGGCATGAAGAGTGCAGAACTAATCGACTGTATAAAGGACAGAGTCATAAGGTCATACGAGGAAAAAGAAAACGAGATAGGTTCTGATACTATGAGACAGATCGAAAGGTACGTTATGCTTCAGACCCTTGATTACCTCTGGAAAGACCATCTCCTCAGCATGGACCACCTGAGAGAGGGGATCGGGCTCAGGGGTTATGCCCAGAAGGACCCGCTTTATGAATACAAAAAAGAGGGCTACGAAATGTTTTCCGACATGATGAATCGTTTCAATCAAGATGTATGCGAGAAGCTATTCCGGGTAAGACCGGTTAGCGACATAGACATGGAGCGGCTGGAACGAAGAAGAAGGCTCGAGCAACAGCGTATGGTCCTCAGCCGGGGTGAAGAGGAGGAGAGAAAAAAACCGGTGAGGCGCGAACAAAAGGTGGGAAGAAATGACCCCTGTCCATGTGGAAGCGGAAAGAAATATAAAAAGTGCTGCGGTGCTGCATAAAGGAGAAAAGGTATTGGAATCCAGAGAGCTTTCTACAAAAATTAAGAGCCTAGAAAAAAATATCCAGAGGGTGATAAAGGGAAAGCCGGAGGTAGTGAGGACCTCTATTGTCGGGCTTCTTTCCCAAGGACATATGCTGATCGAAGATATACCCGGCGTTGGAAAAACTACCTTAGCTCAGGCTTTGGCCAGGTCCACCGCCATTTCTTTCAAGAGGGTTCAATTCACGAGCGACTTGCTCCCGTCTGATATCCTCGGCGTATCGGTGTTTGACCAGAAAAACGGGGAGTTTAACTTCAAGCCCGGGCCCATATTCGCGAACATAGTGCTTGCCGATGAAATAAATCGGGCCACACCCAAGACGCAGAGCGCCCTTCTTGAGGCCATGAACGAATCCAGAATAACTATAGACGGCAAAAGCTACGAGCTCCCTAAGCCTTTCATGGTAATCGCCACACAAAACCCGTTTGAATATAAGGGCACTTTTCCCCTTCCCGAGAACCAACTGGACCGTTTCTCGATGAGGATAAGCATAGGCTATCCTGATTATGAGAGTGAAAAGGAGATTCTATCAAAGTATAGCCCGGCAAACCCCTGGGACGGAATTCAGCCGGTAATATCCCGGGAGGAGGTACTCCTTCTCCAGGGTATGGTGGAAAAGGTAAAGATCGATGAATCCATCCTGGACTACATATTATCCATAATAAATGAGACCAGGAATCCTAAGCTTTTTGAGCTGGGGGTGAGCCCCCGGGGGGCGATAGCCTTAAAACGGGCAGCCCAATCACACGCCCTTATCGAGGGCAGAAGTTATTGCATCCCGGATGATGTGAAGGAGATGGCCATACCTGTTCTTGCGCATCGGGTCATATTGAAACACGACGGTTTAATGGGAAATGGAAGAGAAGAGTCAATCAAAGAAGCCCTGGAAAGAGTAAAAGTTCCTATTTAGATTAGAGATGCCACAGAGAACATAGAGAAAAGAATAAAATACTTTACTCTGAGACCTTGGTGGCTAAACAATTCCATCTGGGAACTATTGAATGCATGTTTATTATTACAGAGTAGGGAATGCAGATCTGCGTTCCTTGCCACATTTCATCATAATACACAGTGCCTATTGAGGATTAAGCAGAAAAAGATGGATACAAATCTTAAAATCTATTTTTATAAAGGAAAGCCGCCCTTTTATTCCTTCCCGCTTGTTTTACTCGGGTTTATTGCCTTTAGCCTCCTTGCCCTAGTGGGTCTTTTCATCGGTGTCGTTATCGGCGCCGTTGCCATAGGATTTTTGGCACTACGTTATTTTCTCTCATCCAAAAAGACCGGGACAAAGCGCGTAGAGGACAACGGCCGCACCATTGTGCTCAGAGAGGATGAGTACGAGGTAATCGAGAAGAGAAAATAAACAAACAACCGAAGCTTCTTAAATAGTCATCTACCTTTGTCCTCAAATCGGGTGCACCGGCAACTTCGAGTGAATATATCGTGTGACACTGCTGTCCAAAATAATCAGGAATCAAACAATCCATCCCTGTAAAATAGGGCTTTAGACAGATAAAACGGATAATTTCAAATCAGCGCGCCTTCTTATGTGTTTGTTATGTAAATGTATCCAAATCATATCCGTTCACCTAAGCCGTGTATGTCCTGATGACATTAGTTTTTAGAAATGGGATTGCTTCGTTCGTGGAATTCATCCCTTCGACAAGCTGGATAGGGTTCCGGGTAAGGACATTGGCATCCTTTCTTTTTGCGGTGAAGCAATCTCTTATTGTGGACAAGTTTGATCGTGTGAGATAATTCACCAACCCCACAAGTCCTAAGTGGGAATCTAGTGTTTTTTGAATCTAATAAAATTGTTGATCAGTTCTTCTACTGCGAGGTTGATTCTTTCTTGCTTCATGAAATCCGAGCTATCAAAACTCGGTAGGGCTTCCATTGCCCCCCGCCAGACCAGTACTCTTGTTTCGGCGTCTATCACGTCGATGATTAACGTACCCTTTTTGTATTCGTTGTTAATATCATTTTCCTGCCCAGCTTCGGTAATGTTGTATGTCTTATTCAAGTCATGGTCATTAATGGCATTTACGGGCACCAGATAATAGCCGATCAATAAATTATGGGTTATAGTTTTTGCGCTTAAAACACTCATGTTTTCTCTTATCCCATCGGGATGACGGAATCCTATATTTATATTCTTGAATGTTTTCTGGCTATTTGCCGGAAGCGAGTCTTGAATGACAAAAATGCTGGTTGGCCCCCAGTATCCTTCTTTCTCCCTCGCTGTACCCAGATAGCCAACCTTGATTCTCAAATCTCTGACGTCCTGACTCCCTTTATTCTCCAGGGTAATCTCCCTCAAGAGTCCGCTCGCTCCGAAGTTGGCAGCCCAGGCCCAGTTTTTAACTAAGATTAGGTCGCTTGGTTTCATCTCTGTCCCCTTTTTTCCCCGGTCGAATACGGGTTTACCGGAATACGCTGACTGGTCGTATTCAAAACCATGAGGGGTTAGGCGTTTAGTTATGGCTTTTTGAATCGTATTCTGTGAAGGAAAATCCTTTGGGCCAGCGGTTAAACCGGCCAGGTAGTAAGCGTTAATCGATTCGGGCAACCAGGAGAAACGGACCGAGGGTCCTATAATAAAATTTGGATTTCTTATTAAAACGGTCTCGGATGGAGATTGAGCAGGTTCCTCCTCAAAATTGGAAGAGGCGCTTTGACCATATACCAAAGCAACCAGAAAAATGACTCCTAAAAACAAATAACCCGAAATTACTAGTGGTCTTTTCGTTTTAAATACTTGCAACATTGTTTATTTTCCCGCTTGCATACTTAAACCTTACACTTTGCTGTTCTCATTGTCCATCCGTTGTAGAGACGCATAGCAATGCGTCTCTACAAACTCAGGATTCCAGCTAAAACCTCTTCTCGGATGCATTGATTGAGGAACGTGCGGGAATGACTCATTAATAAAAAACTAGAGGTAACACGGGATAAAATTCCACCACAACAACCGGTAAAGACATTGGAAAGGAAAAAATAGCTTTTGCGATATGCCGATTGGTTATCGCTCCAATATTTTTACCGAGCCTTTTTTCATTAATATTTGAATGTACAGGTTTAGTAGTGGATCTTTAAATTGAAAACAGGAAAGTTATCCTTCTTCCCTATCTTGTGTCGTAGATGCACATTAGTAGAATAATAAAAATGCGTAGTACAACCGCCCGATTGTTCATATTGTGCCTTCTCGTTTCAATAGCCTCTTGTGGAAGAGCTCCTATTGAAGGTGCTCACCAGGCCATGCGATTGGCCTCACCACCCAAAAACCTTACCGATGACCTTCCCTTGGACCAGTTGGCAAAGGGAATGGAAGAAAACATAGAGCGGTTGAATAGATTGAGGATTGAATCCCTAATTTTCGGCCCTAAAGCGGTACCGAAAGATAGTTATATTAAGGCTCTTTATTACCTAGTGGGACAAATCGAGTCAGGTGCATCGAGAGATGATTTTATCGAGGCTGTGGTCAACAACTTTGATTTTTACGAAGTGTACGGCAAGGATAAATGGGGTGAAGTGCTGATAACCTCTTATTTTCATCCGGTTATACCAGGGTCTAAGACGAAAACATCCCGGTATTCTCAGGCCCTATACTCGGTTCCGCCTGACTTAGTAAACATTCGTCTGGATGAATTTGTTAAAGGCTTGGAAACCCTCTCTCCCATCAAGGACCAGGTGCTTAATCAGACATCTCAGCTTGGTACCTTGAGGGGCCGTTTAATCCCATCGGAAAGGGATGGTGCTTCAACTGTAACGCCCTATTACACACGGGAAGAAATCGAAAGCAGGCGAGTTTTGGAGGGACGGAATCTGGAATTGGCCTGGGTGGACCCTATCGATGCGTTTTTTCTGCATGTTCAGGGGTCGGGAACAGTAAGGTTTGAAGACGGCGAAGAGGTTCGAATAGGCTATTCCGCAAAAAATGGCCACCCATTCATTCCCATCAGTAAATATTTGCTGGATGTAATCCCCCGGGAAAAGATGAGTATGCAGGCAATCGACGTATATCTACGCCAGTTGCCCGAGGACGAGATGAGAGGGATTTTGAATAAGAACCCAAGCTATGTTTTCTTCCGAAGGCTAGAAGGAAAGCCGATTACCTCTTTGGGTACAGAGGTGGTGGACGGACGGACGATTGCTACCGATCAAAGCTTTTTCCCCAAAGGGGCTCTGGCATTCATGGAATTCTCGAAGCCGGTGTTTGAGGGCGATGCTTCGACCGCTCCTTCAAGATGGGAGCCGACTTCTCGATTTGTCTTAGACCAGGATACCGGGGGAGCCATAAACGGCCCTTATCGGGTGGATCTTTATTGGGGAAGCGGAAAAGAAGCGGGGCGATATGCGGGTGTTATGAAGAATCAGGGACGTTTGTATTATCTAGTACCCAAAGATGAATTTCTTGAGGAGCTTTTAAAGAATTAATTGCTAAACAAAAGAATGGAAGAAGTAATTCCGATTCACTTTAATACCAGGTTCCATAACTTTCCCTGTCATTATTCGTTAAGACTGGCCTTGCTATATCGATAGCTGAAGCGCCATCCCAAATCCGATGGAGTTTCCTCTTTTTCTTATAAGGGTATAAAAACAGTGGACAATAATTGCCGATTTATGTAAATATTAGTAATGATGAAGTGGTCAGTCACGATGATGACGATCCTTTTACTTTTCTTAGGCTGCAAGGGGAAGGAAAAAGATGTCTCCTCGCAGTCTATACTGCAAAGGGATACACTTAATATAAATATAGGGTCCGAACCACCCACCCTTGACTGGTCCTTAGCTACAGACAGCACTTCATTCACCGTGCTTAATAACATAATGGAGGGCCTAACCAGGTTTGGAGACGGTTACCAGCCGGAGCCCGCTCTAGCAGAGAAATGGGATATAAGCGATGACGGGAAGACTATCATCTTCTATCTCCGAAAGGATGTCACGTGGACCGATGGAGTGCCGCTCAAGGCTCAAGACTTTGAGTACTCATGGAAGCGCCTCCTTAGTCCTAATACCGGCGCCGATTACGCCTATTTTCTATTCGATATAAAGGGAGCCGAAGAGTATAACAGCGGAAAGGAAAACAGTCCGGATAAGATCGGGGTAAGGGCGCTCGACGAACATACGCTTCGGGTAGAGCTTAAACGACCTGCTTCCTATTTTCTCAGCCTTCTAACCTTCATGTCTACCTTCCCCATGAGAAAGGACGTCGTGGAAAAGCACGGCATCAGGTGGACCGAGCCGGAAAACATAGTTACCCTCGGCCCATTCACCCTATCGTCCTGGCGCCATCATGAAAGAATGGTTCTGACCAGAAATCCGAATTACTATGGGGAGAAACCCCGGGTGGAAAGGGTAGACATGATAATGAACGAAAATCCAACATCGGCGCTCGCTCTTTACGAGAGCGGGGAATTGGATTTTATAGATGGAAGAGGCATACCGCCTCTCGAGGTGCCTCGGCTGAGACTATCGCCGGAGTTCAAGACAGAGCCTCAATTCAGGGGGAATTACATCGCCTTCAACGTTAAAAAACCGCCTTTTGACAATCCATTGGTAAGACGTGCCTTTTCCGCAGCCATAGACCGGTCCAGCCTTGCCGAGCTCATCCAGGGGGCCGGAATTCCTACAACCTCTTGGATCCCCCAGGGGATGCTCGGGCATGACCCGGAAATCGGGATCAGGTTCAACCCGGAGCAGGCTAAGGCATGGCTTTCCCAGGCCGGATATCCGGACGGAAAGGGATTTCCCAAGGTGACCTTTTTATATCCGGACGTCGGTAACAACGGAATAATAGCAGAGGCGCTTCAAAGCATGTGGAAAAGGTACCTGGGGGTGGAAGTCGAGCTGGATAACCAGGAATGGAAGGTTTTTCTGAGCACACTCGATACCGACCCCCCTCACATTTTTCGCCACGGATGGGGGGCAGACTTCCCGGACCCGCACAATTTCATGAACCTTTTCGAGTGTGCAAGCGGAAACAACGAGACCCACTGGTGTAATGCTACCTATGATGAGCTTGTGGAAAAGGCTGCCGAAGAGGAAAACCCGGAGAAGAGAGTCGCCATGTATAGAGAGGCTCAGAAAATATTAACAGAGATCGACGTCCCCATTGCGCCTATGTTTACCTCTGTCCAGCAGAGCATGGTAAAGCCTTACGTTGCCGGGCTTGACCCGGACCCCCTTGGACTGGTCCTCTTCTATAAAGTGCATTTTCTGGATAGAAGTTCCTGATTCGATGTTTAGGAAAACCTTAATCTGATTCCGATTAGGTATAGGAGATCATCCAGGGTAATTATCCCGGTAAGCTTTCCCTTCTTGTCCACTATGGGCACACGGCGTATTCCGTTCTCATGCATCACCTTGGCAAGCTCGGCGGCCCTCTGCCCTTCTCTTCCGGTAACAATCCTGCCGGTCATTACGTCTTTCACCAGAGTCGAGTCCATATCCGCTTGTTTAGCCACTACCCTGATGGCTATGTCCCTATCGGTGAGGATCCCCACTGGTTTGCCGTTCTGAACCACTACTACGCTCCCCACATTTTTTTTATCCATAAGCCTCGCTGCTTTTATCACCTTGTCTTTAGGGTTTACCGTGATCACCTTCTTTTTTGTTATCTTCCGGATATGCATCGGGTTTAATTTACCCCTTTTTATTGATTTAGTCTAATCGGTAATAAAAGCATAGCTAAAACTTCTATAGCCGCTTAACTGCTAATTAATAAACTCCAATGATCCTGATAACATTAGTTCTTAGAAATGGGATTGCTTCAGTCGTGGAATTTATCCCTCGCAATGTCCTGCCCTCCGGCTCTCCCCAGATTCCCAGCGAAGCAATCTCTTATTTTGGACAAGTTTGAAACAAATTACAAATTCAAAATATCAACATCAAACTCTTGGAATTTGGAAATTGAATTCTAGCTTTGTTTGTGCCGGACAGTTAGCCTGCTATGGTTAAATCAATAAGAACCTTAGAGGCTGTTCTTGCAGTGATTATTGCCTCTCTTGTTTTCTCTAGAGGATAAAAATGAGAAATGAGTCGCTGAAATGGAATCTCTCTTTGCTTTAGCATGCTGATCGCTTTCTCAAAAGGGCCGCAACGCGAACCCTGTATGCGAATTTCGTTCACCACAGTCTTCGTGGAGTCAATGTGGCATTGTTCTACTCCACAAGTGGTTTTAAGGGCGACGGTTCCTCTTGGGCGGACGAGTTCCAAGGCCAGGCTTAGTCCGTCCGGTGTTCCGGTGGCTTCAACAACTATATCTGCTCCAATTCCATCGGTATAACCTTTAGTTTTTTTAACCGGGTCACCCAGAGATGAATTTATGACTTCGGATGCTCCGAAATTTTTGGCTCTTTTGAGTTTCCAGTTCGAACGGGATATAGCTATTACCCTGGCACCGAGCGCATTTGCCACAGCACAAATCAAAGCGCCCAGGCGGCCAACCCCTAAAACAGCCACAGTGTCGCCTTTACTCACCGGCGTAAGCTCAAACGTTTGAACCGCCGCGGCAAGCGGCTCGACCAGCACGGCTTTTTCCAGGGAGATTTCCGGGGGTAGAACATGAACACTGCCAACCGGAACCCTAATAAACTCGGCGAAAGCTCCATCTGAGGAGATTATTCCCAGGACGGTTCTTCTGGGGCAATGGTTTGAGAGTCCTATTTTACAGAATTCACATAAGTCCTTATTTCTATAAGCTATGCAAGTATTGTTAATTTCAGCAACGATGCTCTTCCCTATAAGTTCTTCATCTAATTTGTTTCCAACAGATACGACCTCCCCGCTGAATTCATGTCCAAGAACGAGTGGCAACGGTACCTTATATTGTCCGGAGAATAAAGCGATATCCGTCCCGCAGACGCCGGCAAATTTAACCTTAATGAGAACCTCGTTATCGGAGAGACTAGGCTTTTCGCGCTCCTCTATTCTTATTTCTTCCGGAGAAATCAACACGGCAGCTTTATACATGCTGGATGAACCACAACGATACCACGGCACGACGAAGGGAGTCAGAACTCAGAAGCCAGAATAATAGGAGAGACATCTGCCATTCTCCTGACTTCTGTCTTCCGGCTCCTGGATTCTATGTTTAACTTTGCGACTTTGTGCCTTGGTGGTTTAATAATTCACTTTCCCTTGAAATAGGGAATTATCTCCTTCGCATAAGCCTTTAGCGCCTTTTCCGGGTTGGGGCTGAATCGGTAAAAGAGCACAAAGTGCTTGACCCCTTTGTCGACGTATTGTTCTATCTTCTTTATACAATCCCTTGTCGAGCCGGTTATCGTGAAATCTAATACCGCCTCCCTCGGGAAAAATTTCCCCAACTCCCTAAACTTTTGCCTTCCCGCCTCGTCCTGGGGTACGACGTTGAAGTAGTTAAGCCCTTTATACTCCTCCGGTATTTCGACGTCGTATCCGGCTTTTTTGAGCTGGTCCTGCATTATCAGGACGTATTTAAACGGTTCGAGGGTTTTATAGGCGTCGTCCACATTCTTTCCGACGGAAGTAAACGCCCAGAGAGCCGTATCGATATCATCAAGGGAGCGGCCTCCTAACTGTGTTCCTTCTTCGATTGTTTTTAGATATTCGGCATAAAGGTTTGGGGTAAGGTCGATAGGGAGCCATCCATCGGCCACTTCCCCGGTAAGGCGTAACCCCTTAGGGCTGTGAGTGGCTATGTACATGGGAATTCTATTCCTTTGGTAGGGTTTTACCTGAAGGAATGCATCAGACATCGTGTAAAATTCCCCGGTAAAATTGACCGGCCCTTCGCTTGCCCATAACCTCTGCATTATCTTCATGGCTTCTCTCAACCGGGCCAGAGGCCTATTCCATTTAATTCCGTAGGCATCTAAATTCATCGATTCCCCTACTCCCAGCGCCAGGGTGACCCTTCCCTTGGAAATGTGGTCTATTGTGGCCAGCCTCTGGGCAAAAACCGCCGGATGCATCCTGTGCGGGTCGGAAACGGTTCCCAGGCGGATATTTTTGGTCATGGTCGCAGCGGCGGTTGCTACGGTCCAAGCCTCATGGGCCTCGGTCGGCGACACAAAAACTATATGGTCGGGGTACCATACGGTATCAAAACCGAGCTTATCTGCCTTAACCGAAAACTTTAGTAGTCCCTCTAAGTCCGCCCCGGGCATCGGCGCGGACAATCCGAATTTTATCTCTTTTCCCATTTTTCACCTCGCTATTAAAATTGAAACTCATTATAAACAAAAGAATGCACGAAATGCAACATTTGTGTTTTTTGAATAGAAGCACAGAAAGTTGGGTAGGTCGCGAATATCAGGATTGTGTTTTTTTCATCTGTTGATGTATTTTTCGGATGTGGTATGCAAAAGATTTGATCCAAATACTTACACGCATGGACCTTCATAATTCACAATCCAAGACCTGACCCTTTTAAAGATTGGGGTCAGGTCTTGAAATAACAGGTTTTTTATTTCTCTTCTGTAGGGCGGATCCGTCAGAAGGATTTAGTATTCCTGCCTTTCTCGGAGATAATTATTTTTCCGCGGCCCTAACAGCGTTATCTTTTTCGATCTGGTCAATCATCTTCATTTTCTGCCATTCTTTGAGGGCCATTTTGACCGTGGTGATGCCCAGGGTGGTGCATCTCGGGCGGGTCATCGCCAGTTCTCGTCCGATCACATCGGTGATAACCTCGGGCCCCATGGCTTCCACCTCATCCACGGTTTTCCCGACCACTATCTCCGTAATTATCGAGGTTCCGGCCTGGCTGACTATACATCCTTCCCCTTCAAAGCTTACGTCTTTGATGCGGCCTTCGTCATCTATGTTGAGATATAGAGTCACTATATCTCCACAGCCCGGATTTCCCCCTTTTTGAACGACCTGGGCGTTATCGAGGGAGCCGTAGTTCCTCGGGTTCTCGTAGTGGTCTAGGATGAATGTCATCAGTTCTTCGCGGTCCATAGCCATATCTTGGTATACCTTCTATTTTTAACACCCCCCAACCCCCTCCTTGCTAAGGAAGGGGAGAGGTTATGGTTTCTCTATAGGTGCTCTTACCAGGTTGCCCCACTCCGTCCAGGAGCCGTCGTAGTTTCTCACCTGGTTATATCCCAGGAGATAAGTTAACACAAACCAGGTGTGTGATGACCTTTCTCCAATCCGGCAATAGGCAATCACGTCGTCGTTCGGTTTCAAGCCCTGCTCTTGCTCATATATCGCTTTTAGTTCCTCGACAGATTTAAACGTTCCATCTTCATTTGCCGCCCGAGCCCAGGGTACGTTCTTGGCACCGGGAATGTGGCCGCCTCTTAGCGCTCCTTCCTGCGGATAAGCCTCCATGTGGAGCAGTTCCCCGGTATACTCCTTGGGCGAACGGACATCGATGAGCGGCTTCTTTGACTCCAGGTGCTTCATCACATCATCACGGAACGCTCTTATGGATAAATTGACCTGAGAAACTTTATAGTTGGTCTTGGGGTATTTCGGTACGTCTTTACTCAAGGGTCTTTTTTCCTCTATCCACTTCTGCCTGCCCCCGTTCATGATCAAACATTTTTCATGCCCGAAGACTTTGAATGTCCAGAAAGCGTAACACGCCCACCAGTTATTTTTATCCCCGTAAAAAACCACAGCGGTATCGTTCCCAATACCTTTCTCGGACATGAGCTTTTCAAAATTCTCCTTGCTGATATAGTCTCGGATTAGGGGGTCCTGGAGCTCAGTTTGCCAGTCTATTTTCACCGCTCCCGGAACGTGTCCAACGTCGTAAAGAAGGACGTCCTCATCGGATTCCACTATCCTTATGTTAGCTTCATTTAAATGGTCGGCTACCCATTGAGTGCTGACTAAAACTTCCGGATGTGCATACTCTCCCATCTCTTCCTCCTTATTTAGTTTTTTAACTATTCTATTGATTTTTGAGACTAAAGCAAGTTATTGCTTCAAAAACCAAACGGGCTTCTTGATTGGATTTTATGGAACGGCAATAGATGTTCTGATTTACATAGCCAACCAGTATTAATTCCGCAAAAATTTTAAAAAGGGGTTTTTTCTTGGGGAGATTTATGCTATCATGGAGACAGGGGAATTTGGTAATATACAAGGGCTTTAACCTCTTTGGTAAGGAGGGCGACTATGTTAGAGGACTTAAAGGTCAGGGACTTGATCGGTAAAAGGGAAAGCGTTTATTTCGTGGATGCCGACGATACGACCGATATAGCAGCCCTTAAGCTTAAGAACTTTAAGGTCAGAACAATAGGTGTGCTGAAGAATGGCAAACTGGCAGGGGTCGTAGGACAGAGCGACTTTTCGACCAAGGTTGTAGCAATGAGTAGAAAGCCTTCGGAGGTAAAGGTTTCAGAAATCATGAGTACGAATCTTTTCACCGTCAGTCTGGACACGTCCTTTTTTGATTGTTTAAAGCTAATGGATACCCATCATATATCTCATTTGATAATCCTGGATGAAGACGAAAAGTATTACGGTATGCTGTCATGGAGCGACCTGCAGCAGAGGCTGATCAAGGAACTCAAATACCAGCTTAAGATAACTCAGGAATACGCCTTTGGACCGCACATCGGCAATGCGATTGCTCTTGGGGATTAATGTCTATCCCTTTTTTAATCGGCCGTGAACTGCTCAAGCAACTATTGATAAGGCAAAAAGCCTTTTAATTTAGCCTAAAATTCTATTTCTCTGATTCTTTCTGGGTCAAACTCGTTAAGTAGCTTTATCTCATCCGCAGTTGGGGCCGGGGTGACAGGGGCGGGTGAAACTGGAAAGCCGGTGTTCTCCTCCACTTCTTGAAAGCTAGAGTAAGGGTGTACGCTATCTAAGGAGAGAATGCCATTATCTCTTCTAAAAACAGCGATAGGAGTCACCACCCTGTAGATGTTTCCGCTGGCCGTAATTACGGGACATTTCTCCACAAACGAGCGTTTATCGTGCCTTGTTCTCCACAGTATGACCCGTTTGGTGTTTGGACAAACCAATGCGCTTCCAGCGCCGCCGGTGAACTGGATCTTTATTCTATTGCCCTCGGCGATATGACTCAGGTTGAAGTTTCCATTTTTATCTATCTGCACGCCGGAGAGAAAAGCGACGTCCAATTCTCCGCGTGCGGACATGTCGAATATCTCGGCCAGGGTTATAGAGGCTTTCTTTGCCCTGGCTAATTCGAAGTGAACGGTAGTACGCGGGGGAGAGGAAGGACTGGGGTCTATTCCACCTGGTATATTGAGCCAGGTAAGGTCTGGATTATAAAGTTTCTTAGCCAGCCATATAGCGAAAAAGGGGAGGTTTGATGCCACACCCATGAATGCACTCTCGGCATCCTTTAGAAGGCGGGCCATGGTTACAATCATCATATCCGCTCTTGAATAATCCTTTCCGTTCATGAATAAAACCTTTGATGTTTAGTCAATAACAAACTCGAATTTATATAAATGATGCAAGATGCACGATTCATGATGAACGGTTTTTATTATATCTTGCATCCTGCATCTTGTATCCTGCATCCCAATCATTTAGGTTCGTTTTCGCTACGCCAATTACGTTTAACTGGTCGGTCTTAAGGTCTAACCTCTTCGAGGTAACTTTTGAGTGCGTTATTATCCTTGATGGATAGGTATTCCTTTACCTGCTCCGAAGAATAATCATAGTAGGGATAACATGCTCCAGGAAGTGCCCCCTTTGGAACCTCCACCACCGCTGCTACTTTAAATCCGGGGATTACAGCCAAATCCGCATCCTGGCTGATCTCTTCCGGCGAAACTATTTTCTCCGTAGTCAGTATAATCTTCCTTGCAGCTCGAGCCATAATGACGTCCTCATAAACAGGGCCGTATATAATAGCATTCCCTTCCTTATCCGCCTTTTGTACGTGTAGAACTGCCCAGTCCGGGTATAGCGCAGGGACAACGAGAACCTCTCCTTGCCCATATGGATTATCAACCGTTTTAAACTTATCGACTATATGACTCTCACCCAAACTAGCTATGGGCATGAAGGGCACGCCGTAAGCCGCCGCTCTTAGCTTCGATATTACGGTGTAGCAAGAGTTCTCGTCAAAATGCACTCTTCCCTCCTCGACAGAGCGCCGAAAGTTGGGGGCAAGGCCGAATTCCGCCTCGAAGCTAACAAAACCAGCTTGGATTTCCTCAAGACACCCGGCGAAACTGAGAAGGTCGAAATCGTAGTTTGCCGCTGTCTTCATAACCTTTAGTCCCTTCTTTCCCTGCCTGGCTAGCTCCCTAACAAACGCAGAGGGGATGCGCTGAAGAAGGAGGCCCCCGATTGCCAATCTCTCTCCATCCGATACTAACGAGGCTGCCTCTTCTATCGTCTTAACCTTATTCATATCGATATCACCGTCTTTGCTTATTACGTCACTAGGTTATCACAAAATAAAACATGTATCCATTTCCAGGACCTTACCAAGAATGACAAGACCCAAAACCGACAATAGTTGCTTTAAGTATTGTACAGTCATAAAATTAGAGCATGGAGGGAGAAGAAGAGTGTCTTTCTGGAGTGTCTTAAGATTGGAAGTGGGCCGATACTCTCTAAGACTGAGGCCTATCTTAGCAAATAAATAATAGAATATCGATCTCACGCTACTGAAACTATACTTCTTGGGCTAGAATCAACGATTACGCGTTTACTCCCTTCTTATCTCACCTAATTGGTAATAGGCAAAGGGGCTTCTAAAAAAATGGATATGTCTTATAGAGCTATGATGTTGAATGTGCATAAATTGGGTGACTGATGGAAACTGAACTGAGTAAGCTACAAGAACTAATAGATGAGCTCTTCGAAATGCGCAAGCGGGTTGCCCAGTTTGACGCATTGGAGGCTGAGTATAAGCGGTCAGAAGCAATAAAAAGTGGGACAAACCGGGTGCTGGAAATGGTTGCTAGGGGAGCCCCACTAATAGAGGTGCTAGATGTTTTAACCCGCTTCATTGAAGAACATGCAGACGGGATGCTTTGTTCAATATTGCTGCTAGATCCGGACGGAATCACCCTGAGGTATTATGCCGCACCAACCCTACCCAAAGCCTACATATCTTCGGTAGACGGTTTCTCCATAGGTCCTAGCGTCCGCTCCTGTGGAACCGCCGCTTACCGTAAGGAGCAGGTTATCGTCGAAGACGTTGCCAGCGACCCGCTTTGGGTGGGTTACAGAGAGCTGGCATTGAAGTATGGCCTACGCGCCTGCTGGTCTACTCCGATCTTATCCACGAGTGGCGATGTTTTGGGTACCTTTGCTATGTACTATGGCGAACCCCGTAGCCCTAGCCCGGAGCATCTGGAGCTGATTAAGATTGCAACTCATATAGCCGGAATAGCCATAGAATCCAGAGGGGCGGAAAAAGCGCTTGAGGAAAGCGAGGAACGTTTTCGAAGCGCCTTTGACTACGCTACCGTAGGCATGGCTCTGGTAGCACCCGATGGATGTTGGCTGAAAGTCAATCGTTCCTTGTGTGAAATAGTCGGTTATTCCGAGGATGAATTGTTATCCACGAATTTCCAGTCTATTACCCATCCCGACGATTTGGAAACCGACCTCGAGTTTGTACGACAAATGCTGGCCGGTGAGATTGATACCTACCAGATGGAGAAGCGATACCTCCATAAGGCCGGCCAGGTAGTATGGGTTCTCTTGAGTGTCTCTCTTGTCCGTGACTCCCAGGGCCGTCCTCTTTATTTTATCTCACAGATACAGGATATTACCGAGCGCAAGCGCGTGGAGAGTTCTCTCAGGGACAGTCTTACCCTTCTATCAAAGAAGAGTCGTTACGAATCCATAATTAGCACAGTCACCCGGAGCGTACATCAGTCGATCAACCTCGAGGAAGTCTTGCAAAACGCGGTCGAAGCCATGAGTAAAAACATAGAAGGTGTAGATAACGTCTCTATCTATATGGTAGACGGGCAAGAAGCGGTCCTAAAAGCTTACCGGGGCTATCCTGATTGGTTTATCGAGCAGGTAAGAAGAATTCCCTATCCAAAGGGGTTCACCTGGAAGACGATTATAGATGGCAAGGCCAGATATGTTGCAGATGCGGAACAAGATACGGTTATCGGCCCCGCCGGAAGATTATTAGGGACAAAGAGCTACGCCGCTATGCCCATTGACTCGCAAGGTAATACGGTGGGGGTTATCAATATTAACTCCCTTCATAAGAATGCCTTCGATGAGGAAGAGCTAAAGCTGCTCCGGATTGTGGCCAAGCAGATAGAGATAGCCATTAATAATGCTCAGCAGGCAGAAGTGCTCCGTCAATCTGAGGAGATACTCAAAGAACACCTTTCCCACCTATCCAAGAAGAATCGCTATGAGTCCATAATCAGCACGGTAACCCGGAGCGTTCATAAGTCGCTCAACCTGCAGGAGGTCCTTCAGAACGCTGTCGAAGCACTGAGTAAAAATATAGACAGGGTTAGCCATGTTTCAATCTTTCTGGTCGAAGGGGAGGAAGCAGTTCTAAAGTCACATGTGGGCTTTCCAGGTTGGTTCATCGAAAGGGTAAAAAGAATACCATACCCAAAAGGAGCTATCTGGAAGACGATTATAGAGGGGATAACCCTGTATTGCCCGGATGTGGATAGTGACGTTGTCATCGGGCCCGCTGGAAAGCAGTTGGGAATAAAGAGCTATTTGTGCACCCCCATAAACTTTGAGGATAAAGTGGTAGGTGCTTTAAATATAAATTCTCTTGAGAAATGCGCCTTCGATGAGGAGGAGTTAAAGCTACTTCAGATCGTCGCCCAGCAGATTGAGACCGCAATCAACAATGCACGCATAGTCGAGGCGCATAGACAATCGGAGGAGCGCTATCATACCCTTTTCGACCAGGCGCCGGTGGGGGTATACATATTTGACCGGGATTTAACCATAACCCATTGCAATAAACGGATGGCCGAAATCCTCAGCTCTTCCCCCGAAAAGATCGTCGGGATTAGCATACGGAAATTGAGGAATCAGTGTGTCTTACCGCTGATGGAGAGGGTGCTGGAGGGGCAAAATGCATCTTATGAGGGCTTTTATGAAGCGACCAGCAGCTTTGCCAAGCTATGGGTATCCATAAGGCTTTCTCCGTTGCGAGATGCGGGGGGAAAGGTTATAGGCGGGATGGCTGTGGTAGAGGACGTGACCGAGAGGAAAAGAATGGAAGAGGAGATACTCAAGGCTCAAAAGCTCGAGTCCGTAGGTATCCTCGCCGGTGGCATCGCCCATGATTTCAATAACCTTCTTTCCGCCATACTCGGCAATATTTCGCTCACCAAGCTATACACTAATCCTGATGACAAGTCTCATAAGAGATTAACTGAGGCGGAAAAGGCATGCATTAGGGCAAGCGACCTCACTCAACAACTGCTCACCTTCTCCAAAGGAGGGGCACCGGTGAAAAAGCTCCTGTCCTCTCTAGGAGATTTGATAAAGGACACGGCTAATTTTGCAGTGAGCGGGTCGAATGTGAGATGTGAGTTCCATATCGCCGAGGATTTATGGTCGGTAGAAGTGGACGAGGGACAGGTAAGTCAAGTAATAAATAATTTGGTAATAAACGCCCAGCAGGCTATGCCGGAGGGCGGCCTGGTAAAAGTGTCAGTGGACAATGTACAGATAGACAAGGAGGCGAGTATCCCTCTCCGAGAAGGAAGATACGTTAAGGTATCTGTGGAAGATAGAGGAATTGGGATACCAAGGGAACATCTTTCAAAGATATTCGACCCATATTTCACCACAAAGTATAGAGGGAGTGGGCTAGGGCTGGCCACGGTGTATTCAATAATAAAAAAACACGACGGGTATGTGGATGTCGAGTCCGAGGTAGGGGTGGGGACTAAGTTTTTCCTCTATATCCCGGCGGCGGAAACAAAGCCGGAAAAGGAGGCTGAGGAAAAGATGATTCTCGGGGGCAAGGGAAAGATACTGGTCATGGACGATGAAGAAGCGGTAAGGGTGACGCTTGGTGAGATGCTTAGATATTTGGGATACGAAGTTGAATGTGCTGGAGACGGCAGGGAGGCAATAGATTTATACATTAAAGCAAAACGAACCAATAGGCCGTTTGACCTGGTGATTATGGACTTAACCATACCCGGCGGAATGGGGGGTAAAGAGGCTATGGAAGAGTTGTCCAAGCTGGATTCAGGGGTTAGAGCAATCGTGTCGAGTGGGTACTCAAACGACTCGGGGATGTCGGAGTTTGTGAAATACGGTTTTAGAGGGTTTGTCGCTAAGCCATATAGAATAGAGGAGTTGAGCAGGATAGTTCGTGAAGCTATTAACGGAGGCTGAATTAGGCTTCAATCTCGACTAAACCATTGCTTGAATATATAGAGGTAGAGAAATACTTTATCCGAACTTTATTGGCCGAACAGGACAAACATAATGGCAAAGAAGCGTGATTACGTTGACAAAGGGGAACTTATCCGCCTCGAAAAAATGATCGAGCAGGAACGGGAAGCACGCCGGATTGCCGAAAAGGCGTTACGGGTGGCACAAAAAGATTTAGAAAAGCGTGTTCTGGAGCGTACTCTGGAGCTGGAGAAGGCAAATAAGACGCTTCAGGCGGAGATAGCGGAGCGCAGGCGGGTGGAGGAAGCGCTTAAAGAGAGCGAGGAAAAGAACCGTACCCTTGTCGAGTATTCATTCGATTACATATGTGAGACCAGCGCCGACGGCCGCTTCTTGTATGTCAATCCCAAGCATAAAGACCTGTTGGATTATCAACCGGATGAACTTCAGGGTAAAAGCATCTTTGAGTTTATTCACCCGGATGACCGCTCAGTGGTAATTTCTGAGTTTCAAAGAGCGATAGCGACCTTTTCTTCGGGGCATGCTATCTTTAGGTTCAGGCACAAAAACGGCCAGTGGAACTGGCTCGAAAGCACCGGTAGGCCATTTCTAACCGCGGCCGGAGAAATAAGAGGTATTATCGCCTCCCGGGATATAACTGAACGTAAGAGAGCCGAGGAGGCACTGAGGGCAACCGAAGAGGAATACAGAAACCTTTTTGAAAACGTCCCCACCGGTGTTTATCGTACCACCCCCGACGGTCGAATCCTAATGGCCAACCCGGCATTGATCAAAATGCTAGGTTTCTCTAGCTTGAAGGAGATGGTTTCACGCAACTTAGAGCAGGAAGGATTTGAGGATAAAAACGCCAGAAGCAGGTTCAAGGCGCTACTGGAGCGGGAGGGTAAGGTAGTCGGGCTTGAATCTGCGTGGTTAAAGAATGATGGGTCCGTAATTTTTGTCCGTGAAAGTGCCAGAGCAGTCCGGGGAAAGGATAACACCGTTTTATATTACGAGGGAACGGTCGAGGACATAACCGAGCGTAAAAGGGCAGAGGAGGCCCTTGAGCAAAAACTCCACCAGTTAGCCAAGAAGAGCCGCTATGAAACCATCATCAGTACCGTAACCCGAAGCGTTCATCGGTCGATCAACTTACAGGACGTTTTGGAAAACGCGGTGGATTCGATGAGCCAGAATATAGACAAGGCAGACATTGTGGGCATTTATTTGGTAGAGGGCAAAGAGGCGGTCCTGAAGGCCCATCGGGGCCTAACCGGCAGTTATCTTGAACGCGCCGGGAGGATTCCTTATCCAAAAGGCCTTACCTGGAAAACGATCCTGGAAGCTCAACCGGTTTATTGTGATGATGTAGAAAATGACCGGTTTATGGGCCCTGCCGGAAAGGAGTTAGGCATAAAGAGCTACTTATCTATGCCGATACGCTTTGAAGGACAGACTGTGGGTATGATGGGTATAAATTCCTTCGAGAAAAACGCTTTTGACCAGGAGGAGCTTAAACTGCTCGATATCGTGGTGCAGCAAATCGAAGTGGCAATCAACAACGCAAAGCAGGCGGGGGCGTTAAGGCAGTCGGAAGAACGCTACCGGACGCTTTTTGACCAGTCACCAATCGGTGTATGTATAATAGACCGGGATTTCAAGATAACCCAGTGTAACAATCACCTGGTTCAGATATTTCGCTCCACTTACGACAAAATCATCGGCCTAGACCTGAGAAAGCTCAAAGACCAAAGCTTTGTCCCAATAGTGGAGAAGGCTTTTGAAGGAGAGCTTGGCCACCATGAGACCCTTTATGAAACCACTACCAGTTCGGCACAATTGTGGTTGTCCGCCCGGGCCGTTCCTCTACGTGACTCGGACGGAAACGTCACCGGTGTGATGGGTGTCGTGGAAGACATCACCGAGCGAAAGAATATGGAAGAGGAGATAATTAAAGCTCACAAACTGGAATCGTTAGGTGTCCTTGCCGGTGGGATTGCCCATGATTTTAATAACCTCCTCGCCGTGATACTGGGTAACGTATCTCTCACAAAAATGCATACGAATCTAGACTACAGGGCTCATAAGAGGCTGACCGACGCAGAAAAGGCCTGCCTCCGGGCAAGGGATTTGACCCAAAGACTAATCACGTTCTCTAGAGGTGGGGCACCAGTCAAGAAAGAGACCGTTTTAGGAGAATTGATAAGGGAATCAGCGGAGTTCGCCCTGAAAGGGTCAAAGACCGGATGTGACTATTCAATACCGAAAGATTTATGGGCGGTAGAAGTGGACGAGGGGCAGGTGAGTCAGGTTATACATAATTTGGTGATAAATGCCAAAGAGGCAATGCTGGATGGCGGAATCATAAAGATCACCGTTGAGAACGTGGTGGGCGATAGCCCGTTATACCTGCCCTATAACTACGGCGATAGTCTCAGGATGAAAGACGGAAAGTACATCAAAATAACCGTCGAGGACAACGGAACGGGGATAACCAAGGAGCATCTGCCAAAAATATTCGATCCTTATTTTACCACCAAGCAAAATGGCAGCGGACTGGGCTTGGCCACGGCCTATTCCATAATAAAGAACCATGGCGGATATCTGGGTGTGGAATCGGAAATAGGGGTGGGGTCAAAATTTTACGTTTATCTTCCGGTAGCTCAGGGAAAGTCCAGCAAGAGTAAGAGCAGCGAGATTCGGAGCAATGGAGGTATTGGTAAGGTGCTAGTTATGGATGATGAAAGGCTGGTGAGAGAGTTAGCCGGGGAAATACTTAACCACCTGACATACGAGACAGAATTTGCTAGTGATGGCCACGAGGCTATAGAGGCGTACAAGAGAGCAAAGGAAAACGGCAGACCCTTCGATGTCGTGATCATGGACTTAACCGTACCCGGGGGCATGGGAGGGAGGGAGGCAATCAAGAGAATGCTGGAGTTTGACCCTTCGGTAAAGGCAATCGTGTCTAGCGGTTATTCAAATGACCCGGTTATATCCGACTACAAGAAATTTGGGTTTAAAGGAGTCATCTGTAAACCCTACAAAATGGAGGATTTAACCGAGGCATTGAATAGAGTATTACACGAGGACGACTGAGGGATAACGAGAAGCAAAGGCCCAGTCTATGATGACGCCTTTCCCCGCTTTTTGACATTCAACAGTTCTAGCATCTTGTCTATATCGACGGTTGGAAGCTTACATTCATAGTTTAGACAGACATAAACAGTGGCCTTCCCGCCCAGACTCGATTGATTCTTGGTAAACCCAGCAACGGCGGTTATATCTGTTTTTTCTTTAGCGGTATCACGTAGCAATACCACCTTGTTAGGTAGAAATTCCTTTCTTAAGGCTTGTAACATAGCTTTTGTATCTTGTGCTTCCGGGTTGCCTGCAATCACCACCTCGTATGAAGGACCTAACCCAAAATCGAGGGCAGCCATAAGCTGGGTATAAGCAGAAGGGTATTGTTTAACCGTCTTGGAAAAGGATCGTCCTATATGCGCCGCCTTTTTTTCGAGTTCAGAATTTGCGGTTATCCGGCCTAGCCTGAGCAAATTGAGCATGGATACGGAATTTCCAGACGGGATAGCCCCGTCATAGATCTCCTTCTGACGGACAATAAGTTCCTCGCCGTCGTCCGCACTGAAGTAAAAGCCACCGTCCTGGTCATCCCAAAAATGCTCTATCTGCTTGTCATTCAGGTCAAGCGCATTTTTTAGGTATTCAACCTCGAATGTAGCTTCATATAATTCAATCAATCCCCAGATGAGAAAGGCATAATCGTCCAGGTTTCCCTGGATACCCGCCTCGCCATCCCGATAGCGGTGTAGAAGCCGGCCATCCGGTTTACGCATATTCTCGAGAATAAAGCCTAAAGCGCGCTTGGCAGCTTCCGCATATTTTGGTTCGCCAAAAGCCTGAGCCCCCTTAGACAGCGCTGCAATCATAAGACCATTCCAATCCGTTAGTATCTTGTCGTCTTTGTGAGGGTGAACGCGTTTTTCGCGTACAGAAAATAGCTTCCCCCGGGCCGCCTCTACCCGTTTCTCCAGCTCCTGCATCGGCAGACCGAGAAGGGAGGCAATTTCATTAAACGAGCTATCTAAGTAAAGTATATTCCCCCCGGTCCTTCTTCCGGTTGCCTCCTCGTCGAAATTGCCTCCCTTCTCTACATTAAAAACCTGAATTATTAAATCCGCCTCTTCCTTCCCCAGGATCTTCTCTATCTCTTCCTGAGACCAGAGATAAAACTTTCCTTCCTCTCCTTCGCTGTCTGCATCCTCGGCGGAATAAAAACCCCCTCCAGGGGCAGTCATATCGCGAAGGACATAGGCGAAAATCTCCTGCGCGGTCCTTTTGTACTCTTCCCTTCCGGTCGCCTGGTATGCTTCAATGTACGCCATAGAGAGCATAGCCTGGTCATACAGCATCTTCTCGAAATGGGGCAAAAACCACCTGGCATCTGTCGAGTAGCGATGAAAGCCAAATCCTACATGGTCATAAATTCCTCCACGGCGCATCTCTTGGAGGGTTTTTTCTACCATATTGAGCGCATTTTCCTCACCGGTTCGCCTCCAGTATCGGAGCAAGAAGATGAAGTTATGCGGTGTCGGAAACTTCGGGGAACGGCTGAACCCGCCATGCACTGTATCAAAGCTCTTGGAGAGCTGCTGGTACGCGATATTCATCGTTGTTTCATCCAATTCATCCTGTAGAGAACCCTTTGATGCTTGTGATGATTGCTTTAGTGCCGAAGCAATCTGCTCAGCAGAATTTAATACCTCCTGGCGTTGTTTTGTCCAAACTTCCTTGATTCTCGGTATTAAATCGAGCATTCCTGCTCTCCCGAACCGGCTTTGCTTGGGTATATAGGTGGCGACAAAGAAGGGTTTTTTATCCGGCGTCATGACCACGTTAAGTGGCCAACCGCATCCGCCCTGTGAGAGCATCTGACACACGGCCATGTATATCCCGTCTATATCCGGGCGTTCTTCCCGGTCTACTTTAATAGACACAAAAGTTTCATTCATCAGTCTTGCCACTTCTTCATCCTCGAAAGATTCATGCTCCATTACATGACACCAGTGGCAGGTCGAATATCCGATGGACAGGAGAATCGGTTTATCTTCTTTCCTGGCTTTCTCAAACGCCTCCTCACCCCAGGGATACCAATCTACCGGATTCTCCGCATGCTGGAGCAGATAAGGGCTTTTCTCTTTAATAAGGCGATTATATTTTTTCATGTTTTTTAATTCAGATGCCTGGAGGGCTGAATCTGTACGAGGGTTCAATAAAAAGGATACTATGAACAAACCGATAATTCCAGTAACGAAAGTTAAAGATGGATTAATTGCTATTCCCAGATTCGGTTTCAACTTGTTCCCCTGCAGTATACCCGTTTGTACCGTGTTTCAACTTTAAATCATTGACTTTTACGAATAACCGTATTAATAATTGCAATAGGATGGGGAAGTTGAAAATATTCCGAATTTCGAAGTATTTCTCTAATCGGTTATATCTTGATTTTGGAAACTCCGGAATAATATTTGTATTTGCCATACTAATAATAAAGCCACAACAAATAATGATAAATTTTCCCACCTAAGCTAAAGAAAGAATAGATTCTTTAGGGGAGTCAATATAGTGCGAACAGGCGCCCTAAAAATAGCACTTATATATATGTTTCTGGGGGCTCTCTGGATTTTGTCCTCTGATGAAATAGTAGGAATGCTCAGCAGCGATTCTCCGACCCTAACCAGATTACAAACTATAAAAGGATGGGCTTTCATAGTCATAACCGGGGTGGTGCTTTATTGCCTGGTGGCAAGGCTAGTCAGACAGCTAAGTATAGCCAAAGAGTCAGAAACAGAACTTAGGCGGGAAAGAGAGAGGCTGATAGGACAGCTCACACAAGAACGGGACGACCTGGCCGCCCTCACCCAAGTAACCGCAAATGCAATTAGTACTCTTAATCTGAATGAACTTCTCAACACCCTACTCGCCCGACTGGTCGCTGTAATGCGGGCGGATACCGGGGTCATTTTGCTCATAGAAAACAATGAACTTAAAGTTAGAGCAACCCTAGGTTTGGATGAAGCCTTGGAGTCGGGTTACGCTGTACCTTTAGGAAAGGGCTTTGCCGGCACGATTGCCTTGACCAGGAAGCCACTCTATATTTCCGACGCTCAGGTCGACCCGCAAGTATTGAACCCCTACGTAAAAAAGCGCGGGGTCAGGACGATGCTAGGGGTTCCTCTTAAACGTAATGGGGATGTCTTTGGCGTCCTCCATGTTGACTGGTTGAATGTGCATCCCCATAACGAACGGGAACTCCACTTGCTCGAAATCACCGCCGAGCGTTGCGCCACGGCTATCCTCAATGCACGCCTATTCGAGCAAACCAAGGGTGCGGAGCTAGCACTCAGGGAAAATATCGACCAACTTAATAAAAAGAACCGCTATGAGTCAATAATTAGTGCCGTCACTAGGAGCGTTCATAAGAGTATCGTTCTCCAGGATGTCCTGGAGAACACAGTCGATGCCATGAGTGAGAATATAAAGGGCGTGGATAACGTCTCAATTTACCTGGTTGAAGACAGCACGGCGGTCATGAAGGCTAGCAGAGGCTATCCCGATTGGTTTATCGAGCGGGTCAGGAGTATACCGTATCCAAAGGGGTTTACCTGGAAGGCAATCATAGATGGTGAGCCCATCTACTGCCCCGATGTGGACCAGGATACCCTTATCGGCCCAGCCGGTAGGGAAGTGGGCACAAAGAGCTATGTATCGATGCCCATTTTCCTAGGTGGAGAGGCAGTGGGATGCATAAACATAAATTCCTTCGAGAAAAACGCCTTCGATGAAAACGACCTAAAACTTTTAGAGATAATTTCCCGACAAATCCAGACGGCACTCAACAACGTGAAGCAGGTCGAAGCTTTGAGGCAGTCTCAAGAGGAGATAAAGAAGCTGAATGAAGAGCTTGAGAGACGGGTCGAGGAGCGCACGGCACAACTTGAAGCTGCCAACAAGGAACTGGAGGCCTTCTCTTATTCTGTATCCCATGACCTCCGTGCGCCGCTTCGGGCCATAGACGGTTTCTCTCGTATGTTGATAGAGGATTATATAGAAAAGCTGGACGGCGAGGGAAGGCGTTTACTCGAAGTTATTCGCGACAATACCCGTAATATGGGACAGCTCATAGATGACCTCCTATCCTTTTCCCGCTTGGGGCGCCAGGAGATGAACCTGACATTCATAGAGATTGAGAAGCTGGTGAGGCCCATATTCGAAGAATTAATATCCACCGAAAACGGGAGGACGGTGGAATTTAATATTAATAATTTGCCTCCGGCTAAAGTGGACAGGGCAATGATCAAGCAGGTCTTTGCCAACCTCCTATCAAATGCCATAAAGTTCACCGGGACCAGGGGGAGAGCAGTTATAGAGGTCGGGGGTTGGGATAATGGGATAGAAAAGACATATTACATCAGGGATAACGGCGTGGGGTTTGACATGAACTATGTAGATAAGCTATTCGGTGTATTTCAGAGGCTGCACAGCCAGGGGGAGTTCGAGGGAACCGGGGTGG
>FWPU01001057.1_pt1 | contig 39132 bp, 28 predicted proteins | sample 2228361 | NCBI WGS metagenome assembly FWPU01 (sample SAMEA103939777, study PRJEB20133) | metagenome | reverse complement strand
AAGTTCGACTTCAGCTCGTCGGTCAGCTTGCGGTTCGACTTCTTGTGTGCGAAGCGCTCTTCGACGAAGTTCCACAGCTTCACGAACGACACAAACTCGCTTTTTTCGTCGGCGAACTTGCGATGCGCCTGGTCCGCTGCCTGTTGCGCTTCGAGCGGCCGCTCGCGCGGGTCCTGCACCGAAAGCGCGGCGGCGATGATCAGCACCTCCGTCAACGCGTGGTTGTCGCGTGCGGCGAGCAGCATGCGGCCGATGCGCGGATCGACCGGCAGCCGCGCGAGTTCGCGGCCGATCGGCGTCAGCTCGTTGTCCTCGTCCACCGCGTTCAGTTCGGCCAGCAGGTCGTAGCCGTCGGCGATCGCGCGCGCCGGCGGCGGCTCGACGAACGGAAACGCGCGCACGTCGCCCAGCCCGAGCGACTTCATCCGCAGGATGACCGAGGCCAGCGACGAGCGAAGGATCTCCGGATCGGTGAACTTTGGCCGCTTGGCGAAGTCGGCTTCGTCGTACAGCCGGATGCAGATGCCTTCGGCGACGCGCCCGCAGCGGCCGGCGCGTTGGTTCGCCGCCGCCTGCGAAATCGGCTCGACCTGGAGCTGCTCGACCTTGTTGCGGTACGAGTAGCGTTTCACGCGCGCCAGCCCGGTGTCGACCACATAGCGGATGCCGGGCACGGTCAGCGAGGTCTCGGCCACGTTCGTCGCCAGCACGATGCGCCGTGCGCCGCCGGGCTTGAACACGCGCTCCTGCTCCTCGGCCGACAGCCGCGCGTACAGCGGCAGGATCTCGGTCGCGGGTGGATGGTGCTTGCGCAGCGCCTCGGCTGCCTCGCGGATCTCGCGCTCGCCGGGCAGGAACACGAGCACGTCGCCGCGGCCGGCCAGCGCGCATTCGTCGACCGCATCGACGATCGCGTCCATCAGCGTGCGGTCGTCGGCATCGTCTTCGTCTTTCACCGGCCGCCAGCGGATCTCGACCGGATACAGCCGCCCGGAGACGTTGATCACCGGCGCCGGCTGCTCTCTGGTGCCGAAGTGCGCGGCGAAGCGGTCGGCGTCGATCGTCGCCGACGTGATGACGAGCTTAAGCTCCGGGCGCTTCGGAAGAAGCTGCTTCAGATAGCCGAGCAGGAAGTCGATGTTCAGCGACCGCTCGTGTGCTTCGTCGATGATGATCGTGTCGTAGGCGGAAAGCGATGGATCGCTTTGCGTTTCGGCGAGCAGGATGCCGTCGGTCATCAGCTTGATCGACGCGCCGGGACGCGTGTGATCGGTGAAGCGCACCTTGAAGCCGACCACTTCGCCGAGCGGCGTACCCAGTTCCTGCGCGATGCGGCGCGCCACCGACGAAGCGGCGATGCGGCGCGGCTGCGTATGGCCGATCAGCTTCTCGCGCCCGCGCCCGAGCGCCAGGCAGATCTTCGGCAGTTGCGTCGTCTTGCCCGATCCCGTCTCGCCGCAGACGATGACGACCTGATGGGCATCGATCGCGCGCGCGATCTCGTCGCGCCGCGCCGAAACCGGCAGTTCCTCAGGGAACGCGATCGGCGGCAGCGGCGCGCGCGACGGAATCGACCGTTGCGGTCGCTGCGCGGGCTTTGAAGCGGGCTGCTGCATCGTTCCGCGACCGAAGTCGCGTCATCGCTCGAAACCGGGGGGCGATCAGAGGGCGCGAAGTATACTTTTTGCGTGAACGACGCCGACGCCTCGCTGCCCTCCTCGCTCGTCGCGGCCACGCGCGCGCAGTTCGTCGCCTGGCTGCGCGAAGTCGCGCCCTATGTGCACGCGCATCGCGGCCGCACCTTCGTCGTCGCGTTCGGCGGCGAGCTGATCGAGGCGGGGCGGCTCACCGCGCTGGTGCACGATCTGTCGCTGCTGCATGCGATGGGCATCCGGCTCGTGATCGTGCACGGCTCGCGCCCGCAGGTGCAGGCGCAACTCGCGTTAAAGGGGCTCGAAGCGCGTTTCGCGCAAGGCATGCGCATCACCGACGCGGCGGCGCTCGAATGCGCGAAGGAAGCGTCGGGCGAGATCCGGCTCGACATCGAGGCGGCTTTTTCGCAAGGACTGCCGAACACGCCGATGGCGCACGCGAAGGTGCGCGTGGTCAGCGGCAACTTCGTCACCGCGCGTCCGGTCGGCATCCTCGACGGTATCGACTTCCTGCTCACAGGCGTCGTGCGCAAGGTCGACGCCGAGGCGATCCGCCACGCGCTCGCGGCCGATGCGATCGTGCTGGCTTCGCCGCTCGGCTTCTCGCCGACCGGCGAGGCGTTCAACCTGACGATGGAAGACGTCGCGACCAGCATCGCCGCCGCGATCCGCGCCGACAAGCTGATCCTGATCACCGGGATCGACGGCGTGCGCGACCGCGCGGGCCGTCTGTACGAGGAGCTGACGATCGCGCAGGCGGAGAATCTGCTCGCGGCCGACGACGTCGATACCGACTCGGCGTTCAACCTGCGTTTCGCGCTGCGCGCCTGCCGTGGCGGCGTGCAGCGGGTGCACGTGATCCCGTACGCGCTCGACGGCGCCGTGCTGATCGAGCTGTTCACGCACGACGGGGTGGGCACGATGCTGTCGGTCGAGGACCTCGAGGCGCTGCGCGAAGCGACGATCGACGACGTCGGCGGCATCCTCAAGTTGCTCGAGCCGCTCGAGGCCGACGGCTCGCTGGTCAAGCGCCCGCGCGAGCTGATCGAGCGCGAGATCGACCGCTTCACGGTGCTCGAGCACGACGGCGTCATCTACGGCTGCGCGGCGCTGTACGCTTTCCCCGAATCGAAGATGGGCGAGATGGCGGCGCTCACCGTGCATCCGAGCTACCGCAACTACGGCGACGGCGCGCGGCTGCTCAAGCGCATCGAGGCACGCGCGAAGGCCGCGGGGCTGGAGAAGCTGTTCGTGTTGACGACGCGCACCGCGCACTGGTTCCTCAAGCGCGGCTTCGCGCTCGCCGACGTCGAAGATCTGCCGGTCGAGCGCAAGAAACTGTACAACTGGCAGCGCCGCTCGCAGGTGTTGATCAAGACGATCTGAAGCAAGCTGGCAGGACCGATCATGAAGGAAGGCGTTATGGCGAGAATGGTCAAATGCGTGAAGCTCGGGCACGAGGCCGAGGGGCTGGACTTTCCGCCCGTGCCCGGCGAGCTCGGCAAACGCATCTGGGAGAACGTGTCGAAGGAGGCGTGGCAGCAGTGGCTCAAGCATCAGACGATGCTGGTCAACGAGAACCGCCTGAACCTCGCCGACCCGCGCGCGCGCAAGTACCTGCAGACGCAGATGGAGCGCCACTTTTTCGGCGAAGGTGCCGACGTCGCGCAGGGTTACGTACCCCCGAAGAGCTGATGCCTTGCACGGCCCGCTTGCCTTCGTGCTGTTGTGGGCGGCGGGGCTCGCGGTCGGCGTGGCGCTGGCGCTGCTGCTGACCAGTTCGGGTGCGGCTTGGATCGCGGTCGGACTGCTTGCGGTGGCCGGATTCGCGGCGACGCTGCTTCTGATGCGACGGCGCCGCTGATCGCGGTTCAATCCCCGGAGTCGACACAACGATGAAATTCGGTATCGGCCAGGCGGTCACGCGGATCGAGGACGACCGCCTGCTCACGGGTCGCGGTCGTTACGTGGACGATCTGCGTTTCGCGGACGAGCTGCACGTCGCGTTCGTCCGCTCGCCGCACGCGCATGCGCGCATTGCGGCGATCGACGCACGCGAGGCGGGCGCGGCCGAAGGCGTGGTCGAAGTGCTGACCGGCGCCGACCTCGTCGCCGAGGGTGTCGCGCCCTTCCCCGCCAACCCTGCGCTGCGCGGCGCGAAAGGGCAGCCGCCGACCACGCCGCCCTACTTCCCGCTGGCGACCGACACTGTGCGCTTCGTCGGGCAGCCGGTCGCCGCAGTCGTTGCCGAGTCGCGTGCGGCCGCCGAGCGCGCCGCCGCGCTGATCGCGGTCGAGTACGAGCCGAGGCCGGCGGTGGCGACGATCGAGGATGCGCTCGCGCCCGGCGCACCGCTCGTGTGGCCCGACGCGCCCGGCAACATCGCCGGCAGTTCGAGCTTCGGCGATGCGGCGGCCTGCGATGCCGCGTTCGCGCAGGCGGCGCACGTCGCGCGGATCTCCGTACGCAACCAGCGGCTGGCGCCCGTGACGATCGAGCCGCGCGGCTGTGTCGCCGAGTTCGACGCGAAGACGGGGCGGCTCACGCTGCACGCAAGCTCGCAGAACCCCGCCGGCTTCCAGAAGACGCTCGCCGGGGTGCTGAAGATGGCACCGGAAAACGTCCGCGTCGTCGTCGGCGACGTCGGCGGCGGCTTCGGCATGAAGGCCGCGCTGCATGCGGAAGACGTCGTCTGCGCATTCGCCGCGCGCAAGCTCGCGCGTCCGGTGCGCTGGCGTGCGACGCGGCTCGAGGAGTTCCAGGCCGCCACGCACGGGCGCGAACAGCACGCCGACGCGGAGCTGGCGCTCGACGCCGATGGCCGCATCCTCGCGATGCGCGTTCGCATCCGCGGCGGCATCGGCGCGTACGGCAACGCCGCGGGAGCGGCGATCCACCTGTTCATCGGGCCGAAGGTCACGACCGGCGTCTATCGCGTGCCGGCGCTCGACCTGCGTTCGCAGGCCGTGCTGACGCACACGAATCCGGTCGGCGCGTACCGCGGGGCGGGCCGCCCCGAGGCGATCTACCTGATCGAGCGGCTGATGGACCGCGCCGCCGCCGAGCTGAGGATCGACCCGGCCGAACTGCGCCGGCGCAATCTGATCCCGCCAACTGCGATGCCCTGCACGACGCCGATGGGCGAAACGTACGACAGCGGCGACTTCCCGCGCATGCTCGAACAGGCGCTCGCCGCCGCCGACTGGAACGGTTTCGAAGCGCGGCGCAAGCTGTCGCAAGCGCGCGGCAGACTGCGCGGGCGCGCGGTATCCACTTTCCTCGAATGGACCGGTGTGGTGCACGAGGAAACCGTTCAGCTTCACGTGCTCGCCGACGGCCGCGTACGCGTCTTCACCGCGATGCAGGCGATGGGCCAGGGCATCGAGACGAGCTATCTTCAGATCCTGGCGGAGGCGTTGCAACTCGATCCCGCGCGCATCGAGATCGTCCAGGGCGACAGCGACGTCGCGCAGGGTATCGGCAGCATGGGCAGCCGGTCGCTGTACATCGGCGGCTCGGCCATGCTGACCGCCTCCGAGCAGGCCATCGACGCCGGCCGCAAGCTCGCGTCCGACGCGCTGGAGGCCGCGCCGGAGGACATCGTCTATCGCGCGGGCCGCTTCGAGATCGCCGGCACCGACCGCGGCATCGATCTCGGCGCGCTCGCCGCGCGGCAACCGGACCGGCGCATCGCGGTGACCACGCTGCAGAAGGTCGGCGGCCCTTCATGGCCGAACGGCGTGCATGTCTGCGAAGTCGAGGTCGATCCGGACACCGGCGAAGTGCGGATCGACCGCTACACGACCTACGACGATGTCGGTCGCGTGATCAACCCGCCGATCGTCGCAGGCCAGGTGCACGGGGGTATCGCGCAGGCGGTCGGCCAGGCGCTGATGGAGCAGGTCGTCTACGACGGCGAAGGGCAGCTTTTGACCGGTTCGTTCATGGACTACGCGGTGCCGCGCGCCGACGACCTGCCGCGCATCGACACCCACACCGACGAATCGCAGCCGTGCAAGATCAATCCGCTCGGCGCAAAAGGCGTCGGCGAACTGGGCACGGTCGGCGCCACGCCAACGGTGATCAACGCGATCATCGATGCGCTGCGCCCGCTCGGCGTCACCGACCTCGAGATGCCGGCCACGCCCGAGCGCGTCTGGCGCGCGATCCGCGCCGCAAGGCAGGCGGCCTCATCGCACTGAGGCCCGGTCGATCGCGCGCAACTGGTGAAAAATCGCGACGTCGAACGGCGCCCAAGCCGCCGTTCGCACGCCGGCGTGCGCCAGCCCGCGCCGCACCCACTCGTTGCACGTGTACCAGTACGTGTAGACGGGGATCGCCTCGTAAAAGGCGTCCGTGTCGAAGTAGCCCGGTGCGTCGATGCGGATCGGCCGCCCTTCGGCATCGCGGCGGAACGATGCGCGCAAGTAGTCGACCAGCCGCAGATATTGCGCGGGGCCGATCCGGACGCGCCGTGACGCATACGCCTCCGGGCGATCGACATACTCGACGTGCATCGCCCCGCGTCCGAGCCCCGACAACGCGACGAGTGCGGTGCGCGGCCGCAACTCGCGCCAGGTCGGCGTGTTCAGATAGAAATCGCGGTCGCCCCAGCCGAAGGCGATCCACGCGAGCGGCGCAGCGAGCCGGCGGAAGTGCCTAGGCGGATGGTCGATCGACCAGTCCACGCCCGCGGCGCGCGTCGGCACGACGATCTCCGCGTGCACGCCGTTGGTCCTTACGTGGATCGTCACGCCATTGGACGCCTCGACGAAGCCGCGGTTGACCGGCCAAGCGCCGAGGACCAGCGCGAGCATCGGATACGCAGCGAAAGCCGCGGCGATCGCGAGCAGCGCGCGCAGCCAGCGACGGTGCGTCGCGCTCAAGCAGGCGCGCATGCTCCGGGGTGCCGCGCCTCGGGCCGCAGGCGCGTCACGGCCGCCGCGACTCGATCACGCCGTCGGTCGTTCCGAGCAGCAGCACGTCGGCGCCGCGCCGCGCGAACAGCCCGTTGGTCACGACCCCGACGATGCCGTCGATGGCTGTTTCGAGCCCAACCGGATCGGTGATGCGCAACCCGTGCACATCCAGGATCACGTTGCCGTTGTCGGTGACGATGCCTTCGCGCCATTTCGGCTGCCCGCCCAGTTCGGCGAGTCGGCGCGCAACATAGCTGCGCGCCATCGGAATCACCTCGACCGGCAGAGGAAAACGGCCGAGCACGTCGACCCGTTTGCTTTCGTCGGCGATGCAGACGAACTGCCGCGCCACCGCGGCGACGATCTTCTCGCGCGTCAGCGCCGCACCTCCGCCCTTGATCATCGCGAACGAACCGTCGATCTCGTCGGCGCCGTCGATGTAGACGGGCAGGTCTTCGACATCGTTCAGGTCGAACAGGCGGATGCCGTACGCGGTGAGCCGCTGGCCGCTGCGCTCGGAACTCGCGACCGCGCCGACGATGCGATCCTTGATCGTCGCCAGCTCGTCGATGAACAGATCCGCCGTCGAACCGGTGCCGACGCCGACGATTTTCCCTTCCGGCACGAAACGGATCGCGGCTTTGGCGACCGCCCGCTTCAGTTCTGCCTGCGTGATCATCCGCCCCTCCCTGCGCCGTGGCGCGATCATAACGGTCGCGCGGCAGCGGGCGCGGTCAGCGCGGGCGGCGAATCGTCGGCGGCGGCCGCCACGGACCGAACCGGAACGCGCGCGGGTGCTCGTCGCGCAGGCCGCGCAGCGCCGGGTCCGCGAAACGCGCCACGCGCGGCCGCACGGCCAGATTTGCGGCCACCGTCCGCGCGGCATCCTGGACGTGTTCGATCACGAACGCGTGGCCGCACGGCTTGTAGACGACGTTGCCCTCAAGCCGCACGTGCGGCGACCCGGCAATCACGATGCCGCGCTGGAACGAATCGCGGATCACACAGTCGATCGCACAGCTCGCGCCCGAGTCGCCGTTGGCGGACCAGTGCAACGGGAAGCGATCGCGCCGGCCGTACTGTCCGACCCTGCGGAACTCGACCCCGCGGAAGCGGCCGATCGACGAGCGCGCACCCTCGTCGGCGTCGCTCGCGCCGCTGGCGATCAGGCAATGCGCGCCGAACCCGTGTCCGACCGACGCCGAGTCGCCTTCGATCACGATGCCGCGGCTCAGCAGCACGACCTTGGCGAGCGTCGAAGCCGGCGCCCGAAGCGAAGAACGCTCGCCAAAATGGCGGTGCTGCAACGGGCGATCGACCGCCAGCGTCATGCCGTCGCTTGCGATCGTCTGGATCGTTCGCTCCTCGACCAGCGGCAGCTCGGCGCCGCCAGAGGCGATCGCGATCGGCTCCCCCGCGCGCCAGTCCACGGGTTGCGCAAGCCGCAACACGCAGCCGCCGGGAACGGCAGAGTCGCCCAGCGGAACCCAGCTCTTGCACGTGCGCCCATGCAGATCGATCGTGCCGCCGCGCATCGCGGCCAGAAACGCGCTGCCGAGGCCGTGCGCGTTTTCACCGGATGAACCGCCGCCCAGCGAAATCGTCAGCCGCGCCTGGCGCGGCGCTTCGGCGCTGCCCGCGCGCAGCGCGCCGCCGCTGTCGACGAGGATCCAACGCGTGCGCAGCGACAGTTCGCGCGGCGCGAAAAGCAGCGTGCCGAAGACCGTGATCGAAGCGGCGCGCACGTCGCCGTCGACGACGACCGTGCGCCCCGGCGGAATCACCACGTCCTCGTCGGGCCGCGGCACGCCTTTGTCCCAGGCCGCCGGATCGGACCAGGCGCGTGCGTCCGGCGCGGACGCGTGCGCGTCGCTCACCCCGGCTGCGCCGCCGGTGCCGTGGAAGTCCGGAAAACCCATCTCCTCCCCGAATGTCGATCGCGCCCCTCTGCGGGGACTTCGAATCCGAAACGGCCGCGCCTGCCTATGCCGTGCCCGGCAAGCCGTCGAGCTTGCGTTGCGTCCTCAGTGGTGAGGTGCAACTTTCAGGCCGAACGGCCGCGGCGCTGCGCGCCGGCAAAGCGGGCCGAAGGCTACACCGGAACGCGGCGCCGGCCCAAGCGCCGCGCCACACAAGAACGCGTGATCGCGCGCGCATCGCGTCGTCTTAACGCAGCTTGCGCGCGCGGCGCGCCGCCGAAGAGCACGCGGCCGTCGCCCGCAGCCCGGCCGCAGCCGGCCGTGAGCACGCCCTACTTGCGCGGGGGCGGCACGTCGGTGCAGACGCCTTCGTGGACCTCGGCCGCCATGCCGATGGATTCGCCGAGCGTGGGATGCGGATGGATCGTGCGGCCGATGTCGGTCGCGTCGCAGCCCATTTCGATGGCGAGCGCTACTTCGGAGATCAGGTCGCCGGCGCGCGTGCCGACGATGCCGCCGCCGACGATCCGATGCGTGTCTTCGTCGAACAGCAGCTTCGTGAAGCCTTCGTCGCGCGCGTTGGCGATCGCGCGCCCGCTCGCGCTCCACGGAAACTTCGCGACGCCGACGCGCACGCCCTTGTCCTTCGCTTCGTCTTCGGTCAAGCCGACCCATGCGATTTCCGGGTCCGTGTACGCGACCGCGGGAATCACGCGCGCATCGAAGTGCGACTTGTGCCCGGCGGCGGCTTCCGCGGCCACATGCCCTTCGTGCACGGCCTTGTGCGCGAGCATCGGCGGGCCGACGATGTCGCCGATCGCGAAGATGTGGGGCACGTTGGTCCGCATCTGCGAGTCGACCTCGATGTAGCCGCGCTCGCTCACCTTGACGCCGGCGCGCTCGGCGCCGATCTTGCGGCCGTTCGGGCTGCGGCCCACCGACTGCAGGATCAGGTCGTAGCGCTGCGGTTCGGCTGGCGCGGCTTCGCCCTCGAAGCGCGCCCACAGCCCGTCGGCCCGGGCTTCGACGGCGACCGTCTTCGTCTTCAGCATCACCTTGTCGAAACGGCCGGCGTTGTGCTTGTGCCAGACGCGCACGAGGTCGCGGTCCGCACCGGGCATCAGACCGTCCATCAGCTCGACGACATCGATGCGGCTGCCGAGGGTCGAGTACACGGTGGCCATCTCCAGCCCGATGATGCCGCCGCCGATGACCAGCATCCGCTGCGGGATCGAAGCGAGCTCGAGCGCGCCGGTGGAGTCGACGATGCGCGGGTCGTCGGGCAGAAACGGCAGCCGCACCGCGGCCGAGCCCGCGGCAATGATCGCGCGGTCGAAGCGGATCGTTTTCTTCTCACCGGTCTTATCCTGCCCCGTGCCGGTCGTCAATTCGACTTCGAGATGGTTCGGCCCGACGAAGCTGCCGTAGCCACGAACGACGGTGACTTTGCGCATCCTGGCCATCGCGGCAAGCCCGCCGGTGAGCTTGTCGACGACCTTGGCCTTGTGCGCGCGCAGTTTGGCCAGATCGACGGCCGGCTTGCCGAACGCGATGCCGATGTCGGCGAAGTGGGCGGCTTCGTCCATCACCGCCGCCACGTGCAGCAGCGCCTTCGACGGAATGCAACCGACGTTCAGGCACACGCCGCCGAGCGATGCGTAGCGCTCGACCAGCACCGTCTTCATTCCGAGGTCGGCCGCGCGAAACGCGGCCGAGTAGCCGCCGGGGCCGGCGCCCAGCACCAGCATGTCGCAGTCGATGTCCGCGGCGGCCGCGGGACGCTGTGCGGCAGGCGCCGAGGAAATCCCCCCCGGCTCCCCTTTTTCAAAGGGGGGTGAGGCAGCCTGGCGCGGTTCACTCCCCCCTTTCGTCAAGGAGGGCTGGGGGGGACTCGCGGCTTCGGCGCCCGCGCTTTCCTCCAACTCGAGAATCACGCTGCCCTCCGACACCTTGTCCCCCACCTTCACCCGCATCGCCTTCACCCGACCCGCGTGCGACGACGGTATCTCCATCGACGCCTTGTCGCTTTCCACCGTGATCAGCGACTGCTCGCGCCCCACCGTATCGCCCGCCTTCACCAGCACCTCGATGACTTCCACGTCCTTGAAGTCGCCGATGTCCGGAACCTTCACTTCGATCGTATGGCTCATCAGGTTTCTCCGCCCGCCAGCGGCAGGCTGAACACGCGCACCGGCAGCGCGGAACTCTTGTCGAACTCGGCTCCCGCCTGGACGCCAAGTTCGGCGATCGCACGCGCCGACGTCAGGCGATCGTACGCGGCGTACATCGCCCCGAGCGCGAAGTTGCGGCCCGAGCCGATGCCCCAGAACCGCTCGAAACTGAACACCTCGCGGTACGAGTAGACGCCGTAGATGCCGGTCGGATTCGCGATGACCGCGGTGATCTGCGAGGACTCGTACGGATCGGACTCGTCCTCCTTGGGGTTTAGGAAATACTTCTCCTTCAGCACCGCGTGCAGTCTCTGGAAGGTCGTGAAGATCTGCTGCCGGCTGCCAAGCCGGCATTCGTCGCCCAGATTGCGGAGCGCCTCGGCGAGCACCGCGAAGTGCGCGGTGCTGCCGGCCAGCCCGATGTAAGACTCGCCGATGCGGAAGATCTTCTCGTTGACCTCGTAGCCGTGCGGCAGCCGCGTCTCGCCGAAGGTCACGAGCGCATCCGACGCGATCGCGATCTCGCCGTTTTTCTTGACGACGACGATGGTGGTCACGGCTACAGCAGCACGCGCCGGAAGTCCGCCAGGAGCGACGCCAGATACGCGTTGAAGCGCGCCGCCGCTGCGCCGTCGACGACGCGGTGGTCCCACGACAGCGACAGCGGCAGGATGAGCCGCGGCACGAACTGCTTGCCGTCCCACACCGGCTTCGTCGTTGCGCGGCAGACGCCGAGGATCGCGACCTCGGGCGCGTTGATGATGGGCGTGAAGTAGGTGCCGCCGATGCCGCCGAGCGACGAAATGGAAAACGTTCCGCCCTGCATGTCGCCGATCGCGAGTTTGCCGTCGCGCGCCTTCGCGGCAAGCGCCGCCGTTTCCTGCGCGATCTCGAAGATCCCTTTCTTGTCGGCGTCCTTGATCACCGGCACGACCAGCCCGTTGGGCGTGTCGGCCGCGAAGCCGATGTGCCAGTAGTTCTTTCGGATGATGGCGTCGCCTTCGGGCGCGATCGAGCTGTTGAAGTCGGGAAACTTCTTCAGCGCCGCCACGCACGCCTTGATCAGGAACGCGAGCATGGTGACCTTGACGCCGCTCTTTTCGCTTTCCTTGTTCAACTGCACGCGGAAGGCTTCCAGCTCGGTGACGTCGGCGTCCTCGTGGTTGGTGACGTGCGGGATCATCACCCAGTTGCGCGCGAGGTTCGGCCCCGACAGCTTCCTGATGCGCGACATCTCGACGCGCTCGATCGGGCCGAACTTCGCGAAATCGACCTGCGGCCACGCGATCACGTTCAGACCGCCGACCGCGGCGCCGGCAGCCGCTGCCGCCGCCGGTCGCCCGACCCCGGAGAGCGCGCGCTTGACGTGCTCGCGAACGTCGTCGTGCGTGATGCGTCCCTTCGGTCCGCTGCCGGCGATCCGCGTGAGGTCGACGCCCAACTCGCGCGCGAACTTGCGCACCGACGGCGACGCGTGCGGTATCGCGCCCGCGGATGCGGTAACTTCGGGTCGGGCCACCATGTCGACCGCGTACGCCGTCGACGGCGGCGAAGTCGTCGCCGACGGCGAAGCCGTGGGCCGCGGCGCGGAAGACGGCGCAGGGCGCGGCGCAGCGGCAGCGGCTTCGCTCGTCGCGAGCGTCAGGATCGGCGAACCCTGCGACACCTTGTCGCCGATTTTCACCGACAGCGACTGCACCACACCCGCCGCCGGGCTCGGGATCTCCATCGACGCCTTGTCGCTCTCGACGGTGATCAGCGACTGGTCCTTGTCGATGCGATCACCGGGCTTGACGAGGACTTCGATCACCTCGACGTCCTTGAAGTCGCCGATGTCGGGGACGGTGACTTGGAACGCCTGGTCTGTTGTGGGCGCTGCCGAGGAATTCTGCCCTTTTTCAAAGGGAGGTGAGGCGGCCTGACGCGGCTCGCTCCCGCCTTTCGCAAAGGGGGGCCGGGGGGGATTTCCTGCAGCGGCGAACTCGTCGGCTTCCAACTCGAGAATCACGCTGCCCTCCGACACCTTGTCCCCCAACTTCACCCGCATCGCCTTCACCCGCCCCGCGTGCGACGACGGAATCTCCATCGACGCCTTGTCGCTCTCCACCGTAATCAGCGACTGCTCCCGCGCCACCGTGTCGCCCGCCTTCACCAGCACCTCGATGACTTCCACGTCCTTGAAGTCGCCGATGTCCGGAACCTTCACTTCGACCAGGTTGCCCATCGTCGTGTCTCCGTTCTTGTCGTCGGCCGCGCCGGCGCGCGGTGTGCGTTCAGGCACGCGTCGGGTTCGGCTTGTTCGGGTCGATGTCGTACTTCTTGATCGCTTCGGCCACCTTGGCCATCGGCAGCGCGCCTTCCTCGGCGAGCGCGCGCAGGGCGGCCACGGTCACGAAGCGACGATCGACCTCGAAGAACTCGCGCAGCTTCTCGCGCGTGTCCGAACGACCGAAGCCGTCGGTGCCGAGCACGTGATACGTGCGGCCCCTTGGCAGATAAGGCCGGATCTGGTCGGCAAACAGCCGCATGTAGTCGGTCGATGCGACGATCGGCCCGACGGTGCGCTCGAGCTTCTCGGTGACGTAGGCCTTTTTCGGCTTCTTGTCGGTCGGGTGCAGCAGGTTCCAGCGCTCGCAGTCGATGCCGTCGCGCCGCAGCTCGGTGAAGCTCGTGACGCTCCAGACGTCGCCCGCCACGCCCCAGTCCTTTTCGAGCAATTCGGCGGCGGCGATGACTTCGCGCAGGATCGCTCCGCTACCCAGAAGCTGAACGCGCGGGATCGACAGGCCCTTGCCGCTGCCGGCCATGCCTTCCTTGAACAAATACATGCCCTTGAGAATGCCCTCCTCCTGGCCCTTCTTCAGGCCCGGCTGCGGGTAGTTCTCGTTCATCAGCGTGACGTAGTACCAGACGTTGTCCTGCTCCTCGACCATGCGCTTCAGTCCGGCCTGCAGGATCACCGCGACTTCGTGCGCGAAGGTCGGGTCGTAGCTGATGCAGTTCGGTATCGTCGCGCTCATCAGGTGGGAGTGGCCATCCTGGTGCTGAAGACCTTCGCCGTTCAAGGTCGTGCGGCCGCTGGTGGCGCCGAGCAGGAAGCCGCGCGACTGCATGTCCCCGGCGGCCCAGGCGAGATCGCCGATGCGCTGGAAGCCGAACATCGAATAGAAGATGTAAAAGGGGATCATGATGCGGTCGTTGTTCGAGTACGACGTCGCGGCGGCGATCCAGTCCGCCATCGCACCGGCTTCGTTGATCCCCTCCTCGAGGATCTGTCCCGCCTTGTCCTCCCGGTAGTACATCACCTGGTCGCGGTCGACCGGCTCGTAAAGCTGGCCTTGCTGGCTGAAGATGCCGAGCTGCCTGAACATGCCTTCCATGCCGAACGTGCGCGCCTCGTCCGGGACGATCGGAACGACGCGCGGTCCGACCCCCTTGTCGCGCACGAGCTGCGTGAGAAAGCGCACGAACGCCTGCGTCGTGCTGATCTCGCGGCCTTCGGCGGTCGGCTCGAGGATCGCGTTGAAGGCTTCGAGCGGCGGCACCGCGAGCTTCTCGGACGACGTGCGCCGACGCTGCGGCAGATAGCCACCCAGCGCGCGGCGACGCTCGTGCAGGTACTTCATTTCCGGTGAGTTGTCGGCCGGCTTGTAGAACGGCACCTGCTCGATCTCGTCGTCCGGCACCGGGATCGCGAAGCGGTCGCGGAACTCGCGTACGGCATCGGTATCGAGCTTCTTGACCTGGTGCGTCGGGTTCTTGGCCTCGCCGATCTTGCCCATCCCGAAACCCTTGACGGTCTTCGCCAGGATCACGGTCGGCTGACCCTCGTGCTTGACCGCCGCCGCGTAGGCCGCGTAGATCTTGTGCGGATCGTGGCCGCCGCGATTCAGGCGCCAGATGTCGGCGTCGGTCATCCGCGACACCATTTCCAGCGTCTGCGGATACTTGCCGAAGAAGTGCTTGCGCACGAAAGCGCCGTCGCGCGCCTTGTAGTTCTGGTACTCGCCGTCGACGGTTTCCTCCATCAGCCGCAGCAGCCAGCCATCCTTGTCCTTGGCGAGCAGCGGGTCCCAGTACGAACCCCAGATCAGCTTGATCACGTTCCAGCCGGCGCCGCGGAAGCTGCCTTCCAGCTCCTGGATGATCTTGCCGTTGCCGCGTACGGGACCGTCGAGCCGCTGCAGGTTGCAATTGACGACGAAGATCAGGTTGTCGAGCTTCTCGCGCGCGGCCATGCCGATCGCGCCCATCGACTCGGGTTCGTCCATCTCGCCGTCGCCGCAGAAGCACCACACCTTGCGACCGCGGGTGTCGGCAATACCGCGGTTGTGCAGGTACTTCAGGAAACGCGCCTGGTAGATGGCCTGCAGCGGGCCCAGCCCCATCGACACCGTCGGGAACTGCCAGAAGTCCGGCATCAGCTTCGGATGCGGATACGACGTGATGCCCCTGCCGTCGACGTCGCGCCGGAAGTTGCGCAGCTGCTCCTCGGTCAGCCGCCCCTCGAGAAAGGCACGGGCATAGACGCCCGGCGACGAATGGCCCTGGAAGTAGACGAGGTCGCCGCCGAAGTCCGCACTGGGCGCGCGCCAGAAGTGGTTGAAGCCGACCTCCATCAGCGTGCCCACCGACGCATAGCTCGCGATGTGGCCGCCGAGGTCGCTTTCGCCGCGGTTGGCCCGCACCACCATCGCCATCGCGTTCCAGCGCACGTACGAGCGGATGCGCTCTTCGATCGCGTAGTCGCCCGGCGACTGTTCTTCGAGGTGCGGCGGGATCGTATTGATGTACGCCGTGTACGGCGAAAAGGGGATATACGCGCCCGATCGACGCGCCTTCTCGATCAGCCGCTCGATCAGGTAATGCGCGCGGTACGCACCCTCCCGCTCGAGCACCGCATCGAGTGCCTCGATCCATTCCTGGGTCTCGAGCGCGTCGGGATCGTTGGCGGCCGCGGCCGCCGGAATGTTCGGAATCGCGGACATCGATGTCTCCTCGGAATGTGCGTCACGGCCGGACAGCGACCGTCGGAGAAGCGCACCGTCGGACTCTAGCAGCGGGTGGCGAGTTTTTCAAATAGCGATAGATCTTGCCGGATAATGAAATCTCGCCATCGTTCAAGCCGCGCCCGCGTACGTCGCGACCGGCTCGCTAATATGCGGCGCGCCCGCGGCGATGGCATCCGCATTCCACCGCATCGAGCGCACTGTGCGCCATGACTGCACCGGCCGACAAGCACTCGCTGATCGCCGCCTTCGACGCGCTGGCGGCGGCCCGGTCGCGTCGAATTCGTTCCGCGCCGTGGCTGCCGTTCGCGGTGATCGGACTGCTTGCGCTGCTGATCGCCGGGCTGTTCGTCGCGATGGTCGTCGAGGACCGGCACCTGCGCCGCGACGCGATGCATCGCGACATCGACTCCGCGGCACAACAGATGGCGCTGCGCCTGACCGCGCTCAGCGAGACCTTGACGACGGCGGCGCTGGAAATCGGCGCCGGAACGATCGGCGAGCGCCGCTTCGCAAGCGTGGCGTCGGAGCTGGTCGCCTCCAAGCCCGAGGTGATCCAGATCCGCTTCGTCGACGCGGCCGGTCGCCTTGCCTGGCCGCTGCCGTCGGCACCGGGTCCCGCCGCGGGCACCCCGGTGGAGCCGACGCTCCAGCCCCTGCTCGCGCGTGCGCGCGCGGCCGGTACAGCAAGCTTCGCGCTCGCCGACGACGCGGAGGCCGATCGGGCGATCGTGCTGATCGTGCCGTCGTTTGCCCGGGCGCGCTACGTCGGAGCGATCGTTGCGCGCGTATCGCCGAGCGAGCTGCTGCGCGCCGGCGTGGCGCCGGAAATCACGGATCGCTACCGCCTGTCGCTGCAAACCGCTGCGGGCGTGCTCGCCAGCAGCACCGCGAGCGCGCCGTCGCCCGGCGCGCCGAGCTACTCGACCGCCGTCTCGCCGCTGCCGCCCGCCGTGCGCCTGCATGCGAGCGCATTCAAGCTCGAATCGGGGCTGGTCGGCAGCGCGCTCGTCTGGGTCGTGGCCGCGCTCGCCGCCGCGGTCTTGATCGCACTCGGCGCGCTCGCCCACTACACGTCGCGCCAGGCGCGCATCGACCACGCGCTGTTCGCCGAAACCGCGCTGCGCCGCGCCATGGAAGACTCGATGGCCACTGGCTTGAGCGTGTTCGACACCGATGGCGTGCTGCGCTACGTGAACCGTGCATTCTGCGCGATGACCGGCTGGAGCGAACACGATCTGGTGGGCCGCAGCGCGCCGCTGCCGTACTGGCCGGCCGAGACGCGCGCCGAACACGAAAGGATCCTTCAGCGCATCCTTGCCGCCGACATCCCCGCCGCCGGCTTCGAGGCGCAGGTGCTGCGCGCCGACGGTTCCCGCTTCGACGCCCGTATGTACGTCTCCGCGCTGGTCGACGACGCCGGCAGGCAGATCGGCTGGATGAGCTCGATGGCCGATGTCACCGAACCCAAGCGCATTCGCAGCGAGCTGGCCGCCGCGCACGAGCGCTTCACGACGGTCCTCGAGTCGCTCGAGGCCGCCGTCTCCGTCGTGCCGATCGATGCGGCAGCCGAAGGCGCAACGCTGCTGTTCGCCAATCGCGAGTACCGCACGCGCTTCGGCGAAACCGATGCCGGGCACCTGCGTCTGGCGCAGCGGTTGCGCGGTCGCACCGGGCCGGAGATGAGCGGCGAGGCGCTCGACGAGACGAGCGGCCGCTGGTACGACGTACGGATGCGCGAAATCCGCTGGCCGGCCAAGGACTACGACGGCGGCCGCGCGGTCCGGCTGCAGATCGCCACCGATATCACGCTGCGCAAGACGACCGAGGAAATCGCGCGCCAGCAGCAGGAAAAAGTGCAGTTCACCGCGCGCCTGATGACGATGGGCGAAATGGCGTCGTCGCTGGCGCACGAGCTGAACCAGCCGCTGACCGCGATCGTCAACTACAGCGAAGGCACCCTCGCCCGGCTGCGCGCCGCAGCGGTGCCGCCGGCCGAGCTGCACGCCGCACTGGAGAAGACCTCGAAGCAGGCGCAGCGCGCGGGCCGCATCATCCGCCGCATCCGCGAATTCGTGAAGCGCTCCGAGCCGCGACGCCGCCCCACGCCGGCGCAGCGCATCGTCGACGACGCGATCGCCTTCGCCGAGATCGAGGCCGGCAAAAAGAACATCGCGATCGCCGCCGCGGTCGATCCGACGCTGCCGCCGCTGGACGTCGATCCGATCCTGATCGAGCAGGTGCTGCTGAACCTGCTGAAGAACGCGATCGACGCGATGGAGCACGCGACGGTGCGTCGCATCGATGTGACCGTCAGGCGCGCGCCGGGCGACGGCATGGCCGAGGTGGCCGTCATCGATCGCGGCGGCGGCATTCCCGAGGCGCATCGGGCGAGCGTGTTCGAGCCGTTCTTCAGCACCAAGGCCGAAGGCATGGGCATGGGGCTGAACATCTGCCGCTCGATCATCGAGTTCCACCAGGGGCGCCTGCACCTCGAGAAAAACCCCGAGCCGACGGGCGGATCGGTCCTGCGCTTCACGCTTCCGCTTGCGGCCGACGCCGCCGCCTCCGACAATGCGCACGTGCCGAGCGAAGCGGCCGCCAAAGTGAGCGACAGCGAATGACCGAGACGGGATCGAAGGACAGCCTGGGCGTCGTCTACGTCGTCGACGACGACGAAGCCGTGCGCGACTCGCTGCAATGGCTGCTCGAAGCCAGCGACTATCGCGTCGCGACCTACGACAGCGCCGAAGCCTTTCTCGCCGGTTTCGACCCGAACGCGATCGCCTGCCTGATCCTCGACGTTCGCATGCCGGGCATGAGCGGGCTCGAACTGCAGGACGAGCTGCTCGCGCGCAAGCTCAACCTGCCGATCATCTTCATCACCGGACACGGCGACGTGCCGATGGCGGTTTCGACGATGAAAAAGGGCGCGGTCGACTTCATCGAAAAGCCGTTCGATCAGACCGCGCTAAAGGCGCTGGTCGAGCGGATGCTCGCGCACGCGCGCTCCGCCGCCGCCGCCGCCGAGCGGCAGCGGCTCAACGAAGCCCTGCTCGCCCGGCTGACCCCGCGCGAGCAGCAGGTGCTCGAGCGCATCGTCGCGGGGCGTCTGAACAAGCAGATCGCCGACGATCTGGGCATTTCGATCAAGACCGTCGAGGCTCACCGCGCCAACATCATGGACAAGCTGCGTGCGAACACGGTCGCCGATCTGATGCGGGTTGCGCTTTCCGGTGCGCGGGATCGTGAGTCCGCGCGGGGTGCGGCGTAAAATTCGCGCCTGCCTTTCTTCGCTCCGTCTTCCCGCTTCCATGACCGCCCGTCTGATCGACGGCAAGGCGCTCGCCGCGTCGCTGCGCGCCGGCCTCATACCCCGCATCGAGGCGCTCGCCGCGCGCGGCCGACGCCCGGGGCTCGCGGTGATCCTCGTCGGCGACGATCCGGCGTCGGCCGTCTACGTGCGCAACAAGATCAAGGCGTGCGAGCAGACCGGGATCCGCTCCTGGTTCGAGCATCTGCCGGCGCAGACCGGCGAAGAGCAACTGCTCGCACGGATCGCGGCGCTGAACGCGAACCCGGACGTGCACGGCATCCTCGTGCAGCTTCCGCTGCCGAAGCACCTCGACGCGCAGAAGGTCCTCGAGACGATCGCGTTCGACAAGGACGTCGACGGGCTGCACGCGATCAACGCGGGGCTGACGCTGATGGGGCGCCCGCACTTCCGCTCGTGCACGCCGTACGGCGTGATGAAGATGCTCGAGTCGATCGACTATCCGCTCCGCGGTGCGCACGCGGTCGTGCTCGGTCGCTCGAACATGGTCGGCAAACCGATGGCGATGCTGCTGCTCGCCGCCAACGCGACCGTGACGATCTGCCATAGCGCCACGCGCGACCTGGCGTCGATCACGCGCCAAGCCGACGTGCTGGTGGCCGCGGTCGGCAAGCTCGGGCTCGTGACCGCGGACATGGTCAAACCCGGCGCGGTGGTCATCGACGTCGGCACCAACCGCACGCCCGACGGCAAGCTCGCCGGAGACGTCGACTTCGACGCCGTGCGCGAGGTCGCCGGCTGGATCTCGCCGGTGCCCGGCGGCGTCGGACCGATGACGATCACGATGCTGCTCGTGAATACGGTCGAGGCGGCCGAGCGCGCGGCCGCGCGCGAACCGTCGGCCGTCGGCCGTCGGCCGACTGAACCCCACATCTGACGAAGCGCAGTCCGCTTCGCTTGCGCCGAACGCCGATGCCTTTCGAAAACGCCACCAATCCGTTGCTCGACTATCGCGATCTCGCACGCTTTTCGGAGATCCGGCCCGAACACATCGCGCCGGCGATCGACGCGCTGCTCGCCGACTGCCGAGCGACCGTCGAGCGCGTGACCGATACCACGGCGCCCGCGAGCTGGGACAACGTCGTCGCGCCGCTGGACGACGCGACCGAACGGCTGTCGCGCGCGTGGGCCGCCGTTTCGCACATGAACGCGGTCGTCGACACGCCCGCGCTGCGCGAGCAGTACAACGCCAACCTGCCGAAGCTCACGGCCTTCTGGACCGAACTGTCGCAGAACCTGCGTCTGTACGAGCGTTTCAAGCAGCTTGCCGCCGCGCCCGACTTCGCGACCTGGCCCGCCGCGCGTCGCAGGGTCGTCGAGAACGAGCTGCGCGACTTCCGCCTCGGCGGCGCGGAACTGCCCGCGCCTCAGAAGCGGCGGCTGCGCGCGCTGCGCGAGAAAATGGCGCAGCTTTCGACGCGCTTCGCCGAAAACGTGCTCGACGCCACCAATGCGTTCTCGCTCGTCGTCGAAGACCGCGCGCAGCTTGCCGGCATTCCGGACGACGCGCTCGAGCTGTACCGCGAGGCCGCGGCCGCCGAAGGCAGGTCCGGCTACAAGATCACGCTGCATTTCCCGAGCTACTTCCCGGCGCTGCAATACGCCGACGACCGCACGCTGCGATACACGCTGTATCGGGCCTACTCGACGCGCGCGTCGGAGTTCGGCAAGCCGGAATGGGACAACGGCGCCGTGATGCTCGAGCTGCTGCGGCTGCGGCGCGAGCTGGCGCAACTGCTCGGCTACCGTAACTTCGCCGAAGTTTCGCTCGTTCCGAAGATGGCCTCCACACCCGACGAGGTCCTCGGCTTCCTGCGCGACCTGGCGCGCCGCTGCAGGCCGCATGCCGAGCGTGACATGGCCGAGCTGCGCGAGTTCGCCGCCCGCGAGCTGGGCCTGGCGGATCTGCAGCCGTGGGACATCCCTTACGCCGGCGAAAAATTGCGTCAGGCGCGCTATGCGTACTCCGAACAGGAGCTGAAGCAGTACTTCCCCGAGCACAAGGTGCTCGCGGGGCTGTTCCACGTGGTCGAGACGCTGTTCGCGGTGAAAGTCAGGCCGGACAGCGCGCCGGTTTGGCACCCGGACGTGAAGTTCTTCCGTATCGAGGACCGCGGCGGGGCGCTGGTCGGACAGTTCTATCTGGATCTGTACGCGCGCGAGCACAAGCAGGGCGGCGCCTGGCAGGACGACGCGCGCGCGCGCCGGCGCGTGGCGGGCGTCGTGCAGACGCCGGTGTCGTTTCTCACCTGCAATTTCTCGCGGCCGGTCGGAGGAAAGCCGGCGTTGTTCACCCACGACGAGGTGCTGACGCTGTTCCACGAGTTCGGACACGGACTGCATCACATGCTGACGCGGGTCGACGAGCTGGCCGTCTCGGGCATCCACGGCGTCGAGTGGGACGCGGTCGAGCTGCCCAGCCAGTTCATGGAGAACTTCTGCTGGGAGTGGGAGTGCCTGCAGCGGATGACCGAACACGTCGAAACGAAGCAGCCGCTGCCGCGCGCGCTGTTCGACAGGATGATCGCCGCGAAGAACTTCCAGAGCGGCATGCAGATGGTGCGGCAGCTCGAGTTCGGCCTGTTCGACATGCGGCTGCACACCGAGTTCGACCCGGCGCAGGCCACACCGCGCGACGTGCTGCAACTGGCCGAAGACGTGCGGCGCGAAGTGGCGGTGGTCTTCCCGCCCGACTTCTTCCGCGGCGCGTGGAGCTTCACGCACATCTTCGCCGGCGGCTACGCGGCGGGCTATTACAGCTACAAGTGGGCAGAGGTGCTTTCCGCGGACTGCTACGCCGCGTTCGAGGAAAACGGCAACGTGCTCGACCCTGCGGTCGGCCGGCGCTTCCTGGACGAAATCCTCGCCGTCGGCGGCAGCCGGCCCGCGATGGAGTCGTTCGTCGCCTTCCGCGGTCGCAAGCCGCAGATCGACGCGTTGCTGCGGCACAATGGCATGGTCGCCTGAGTGTCGGATTGCGGATCGAGGATCGAGCGTGAAGAAATCGCTGTACGTTCTGCTGTGCGCGGTCGCGTTGCCGGTCGCGGCGCAGTACAAGTGGACCGACGCCGACGGCCGCGTCAGCTACGGTGACAGCCCGCCGCGCGAAGCGCGCAACATCCAGCGCATCGACCTGCGCAGCGACGATGGCGGCAATGAACTGCTGCGCGGGCTGCCCTACGAGCTGCGCAGAGTCGCCGAACGGCATCCGGTCGTGCTGTACACGACAGCACCGTGCGCGCCGTGCGATGCCGGCCGCGAACTGCTGCGCGCACGCGGCGTTCCCTTCGTCGAGCGCACGGTGACGTCGAACGACGACATCGAGGCGCTTCAGCGCATCGCGGGAACGAACCGGTTGCCGGTGCTCGCGGTCGGTCGCCAGCTCGAGCGCAGCTTCGAGACCGGCGCATGGAACACGCTGCTCGACCTCGCCGGTTATCCGCGGACATCCGTGCTGACGCGAAGCTGGCAGCCGCCCGCGCCGCAGCCGCTGGCGCCACCGCCCGCAGCGCAGGCGGCCACCACGCCGCCCAACTGAACGCTGCCGCGCGAGGCGCTCGCGCGGCAAGTCGATGCCGATCAAGCTCGCGACCTGGAACGTCAACTCGCTGAAGGTGCGGCTGCCGCACCTCACCGACTGGCTCGGCGCGCACGCGGTCGACATCCTGTGCCTGCAGGAAACCAAGCTCACCGACGACAAGTTCCCCGTCGGCGAACTGGCCAAGATCGGCTACCGCAGCGTCTACGCCGGACAGAAGACCTACAACGGCGTGGCGATCCTGCTGCGCGACGGCGCCGTGGCCGCACCGACCGACGTGCGGGTCAACCTGCCGAACTTCGAGGACGAGCAGAAGCGGCTGCTCGCGGTCACGATCGACGGCCTGCGCGTCGTCTGCGCGTATTTTCCGAACGGCCAGGCCGTCGGCAGCGACAAGTACGAGTACAAACTGCGTTGGCTCGGTGCGTTGACGGCCTGGCTCAAGGACGAGCTGGCGCGGCACGACAAGCTCGCGCTCGCCGGCGATTTCAACATCGCGCCCGAGCCGCGCGACGTGCACGATCCCGTGCTCTGGGACGGGCAAGTGCTGTTCTCGGAACCCGAGCGCGCCGCTTTCCGCGCGCTGCTCGATCTCGGCTTGAAGGACAGCTTCCGCCTGTTCGACCAACCCGAGCGCAGCTACACGTGGTGGGACTACCGCAACATGGCGTTCCGCCGCAAGTGGGGCCTCCGCATCGATCACATCCTGCTGTCGCCGGCGCTGGCGGCGCAATGCACGGCTTGCACGATCGACGTCGAACCGCGCCGGCGCGAGCAGCCGAGCGACCACGCGCCGGTGATCGCCACTCTCGGCTGAGCCTTACGCGGTTTGCCGATCGCTTGCCGGCGACCGGACACCATGCTACAAAACAAACACTCGTTTGGTTTAGCCGCTCCCGCTCCCGATCCCATGCCCGCCGTCCGCGCGCCGCGCGCCGACAACCGCCTGCCGCAGATCCTCGACCAGGCCGCGCGGCTGTTCCGCGCGCAGGGTTTCCAGGGCACGTCGGTGCGCGACATCGTGCGGGCGGTCGACATGCTGCCGGGGTCGCTGTACTACCACTTCGCGACGAAGGAGGACCTGCTCGCCGCGGTGTACGCCGAAGGCGTGCGGCGTATCTCCGCGCGCGTGCGCGCCGCGATCGACGGCAGGCGCGATCCGTGGGAGCGGCTCGAGGCCGCGTGCATCGCTCACCTCGAGGCCATCCTCGAGGACGACGACTACGCGCAGGTCGTGATCCGCGTGCGGCCGAGCGACGCGCCGGCCGCCGAACGGCGCCTGATCGCGCTGCGCGACGAATACGAGGCGCTGTTTTCGAAGCTGGTCCAGGACCTGCCGCTGCCGCGCGGTGTGGACCGCCGCACGCTGCGGCTGATGCTGCTGGGTGCGCTGAACTGGTCGCAGACCTGGTATCGGCCGGGCCGCGACTCCCCGCGCACCCTCGCGCGGCGCTTCGTGCTGCTGCTGCAATCCCCGCTCGGAAAGGACGGCTGATGGACATCCGACCGAAAGTGCTGATCACGAAGATCGGTTTCGACGGCCACGACCGCGGCAGCCGCATCGTCGCCGCGGCGCTGCGCGACGCCGGCATGGAGGTGATCTACACGCCGCCGTGGCAGGAGATCGCGACCGTGGTCAAGCTCGCGACCGAAGAGGACGTCGACGTGATCGGCATCTCGTCGCTCGCCACCGACCACCTGATCGTGCCGAAGCTGATGGACGCGCTGCGCGCCGCCGGGCTCGACGACGTCGCGGTGATCGTCGGCGGCATCGTGCCCGACGCGGACGAGCGGATGCTGCTCGACGCCGGCGTTGCGCGCGTGTTCCATCCGGGCGCCGCGCTCGACGAGATCGCGCGCTGCGTGCGCGAGCTGGCGCTGTCCGTGCGCGCGCGGCGCGCCAACGCCTGAGGGAGCGTCATGAACAAGCCCATCGACGAGAACCTTCTGCACGGCGCCGATGCCGAAGCGCGGTGGCGGCGCGAATACGCCGAGCAGATCGGCGCCGACCGCGCAGTCGTCAACCGTTCCGGCATCGCGATCAAGCCCCTTTACACGAATCGCGACTGGGATTCTTCGCGCCACGACGAGGATCTCGGATTCCCGGGGCAGCCGCCGTATACGCGCGGCATCTACGCGACGATGCACCGCGGTCGCACGTGGACGCAGCGACAGTTGATCGGCCTCGGCACCCCCGACGACTACAACGCGCGGCTGCGCACGTTGCTCGCGCAGGGCGCGAACGCGATCTCGCTGATCCCGTGCAACTCGGTGTTTCGCGGGTTCGACATGGACGAGTCGCACTTCGAGCTGCTCGGTACCTGCGGTACGGTGGTCAACACCGCCGAACACATGGACCGCGCGCTCGCCGGTGTCGACCTGGCGCGCACCTCCTGCGCGCTGAACGACCCGTCGCCGTTCACGCTGCTCGCGTTCCTGCTCGCGGTCGCCGGCAAGCGCGGCGTGGACTGGCGCACGATCACCGGCACGTCGAACCAGAGCGACTATCTGAGCCACTACGTCGCCAACCACATGTTCTTCCGCCTCGCGCTGCCGGGCGCGCGGCGCGTGCTCGTCGACCACATCGACTTCTGCAACCGCTTCGTGCCGAAGTGGAACCCGATGTCGGTCGTCGGCCAGCACATGCAGCAGGCGGGCGCAACCCCCGCCGAAGCGATGGCTTTCACGCTTTCGACGGCGATCCAGGTCGCGCGCGACTGCATCGACCGCGGCATGAACCCGGACGCGTTCCTGCCGCGCTTCACGTTCTTCTTCGACATCTCGCTGTCGTTCTTCGAGGAGGTCGCCAAGTTCCGCGCCGGGCGGCGCATCTGGGCGCGCATCGCGCGCGACGAGCTGGGCGCGAAGGATTCGCGCTCGTGGCGCTTCAAGTTCCACGGTCAGACCTCGGGCGTGGACCTCACGCGCCAGCAGCCGTTGAACAACATCGCGCGCGTGACGGTGCAGGCGATGGCCGGCATCTTCGGCGGGCTGCAGTCGCTGCACACCGACGCGTACGACGAGGCGCTGTCGTGCCCGACCGACTTCGGCGCGCGCATCGCGATCGCCACGCAGAACATCCTGCGCGAGGAAGCGCACCTGACCGACGTGATCGACCCGCTCGGCGGCAGTTTCTACGTCGAGACGCTGACGGACCGGATGGAGGAAGAGATCCTGCGCGTGATGAAGATCGTCGAAGACGCCGGTGGCATGTATCGAGCGGTCAAGTCGGGGCTCGTCCAGAAGATGATCGGCGAGTCCGCGCGTCGCTTCCAGCAGAAGGTCGAGTCCGGCGAGCAGACGGTCGTCGGCGTCAACGCCTACGTCATCGACGAGGACCCGACCGCGCGTCAGCCGCTGGCGCGCCCGGACCCTGCCGCGATGCGCTCGCACCTGGAAGCGTTCAAGGCGTTCAAGGCGCAGCGCTCTCAGGCGCAGGTCGCGACCGCGCTCGCTGCGCTCGCGCGCGCCGCCAACGACCCCGAGGACAACGTGTTCGCCAAGGTCGTCGAAGCGGCCGAGGCCGGTTGCACGCACGGCGAGATCTGCGGCACCCTGCGGCGCGAACTCGGCTACGGCCACGTGCAGGCGTTCGTCTGAACATGCCGGAGGGCGATCGCACGTTGCTGTCGCGCCTGCTGGCCGGCGATCGCCGCGCGCTGGCGCGCGCGATCTCGGCGGTCGAAAACGGCACACCGGCCGCCGCATCGATCGCGGCCGGCATCTCGTCGCACCTCGGCCGCGCGCACGTGGTCGGCATCACCGGCGCGCCGGGCGCGGGCAAGTCGACGCTGATCCATGCGCTGCTCGGCGAGCTGATCGCGCGCGGCGGCACCATCGCGGTCGTCGCGGTCGACCCGTCGAGCCCGATCACCGGCGGTGCGGTGCTCGGCGACCGCGTGCGCATGGGCGAGTTCGGCGCGCACGAGCGCGTGTTCATCCGCTCGCTCGCCTCGCGCGGGCACCCGGGCGGCGTGTCGAAGACGACCGGTGAAGTCGTCGACCTGCTCGACGCGGCGGGTTTCGACGTCGTGATCGTCGAAACCGTCGGCGCCGGCCAGTCGGAGGTCGAAATCGTCGGCATCGCCGATACGCGAATCGTCGTCTGCCCGCCGGGGCTGGGCGACGACCTCCAGGCGATCAAGGCCGGCATCCTCGAGATCGCCGATCTGCTGGTCGTCAACAAGGCAGACCTGCCGGGCGCCGAACGCACGGTCCGCGAGCTGAACGAGATGCTCAAGCTGCGCAGCGCTGCCGCAGCGAACGTGCCGTTGCTGTCGACCTGCGCCACGCGCGGCGAGGGCATCGCGGCGCTGGTCGATGCGATGGCCGCCCACGGCGCGGCCGCAGGCCAAGGCCGGCGGCTCGCGAAACGACGTTCGCCCGCGGCGAAGGCGACGCACGCGGATGAAGTTAGACAGCGCCTCGCGCGGCTGTCGGCCGCGGATGCCTTCACGCGTTCGCTCGGCGTGCGTTTCCTCGACGGCGGCCCGGGCCGCGCGACGATCGAGATGGCGGTGCGCGACGAGCACCTGAACTTCAACGGCAGTTGCCACGGCGGCGTAATCTTCGCGCTCGCCGACTGTGCGTTCGGGCTGGCGTCGAACTCGCACGGCGTCATCGCGGCCGGCATCGACGCGCACATCACCTACCAGGCGGCGGCCGCACGCGGCGATCGGCTGACGGCGACCGCGACCGAGGTTTCGCGCTCGCGCAAGCTCGCCGTCTACCGGATCGACGTGACGAAATCCGACGGCCAACCGATCTCGAGCTTCACCGGCACCGTCTACGTGACGACCAAGCCGCACGCGCACGGCGGCTGATCGAACGTCGCCGCCACCGCGACGCGGCGCGCTGCGCCGACGCGCATTCGGCTCAATGCTGCCTGTCCGCCGGCTGCGCCGCGAGCGCGGTCGCGCCGCCGCGCCGTTCGCCGAGCTTGAACCAGCGGCGCTCCCAGGCGTCCAGATACGAGTAGATCACCGGCACGACGACCAGCGTCAGCAGCGTCGAGGTGATGACGCCGCCGATGATCGCGCGGCCCATCGGCGCCTGCTGCTCGGCGCCCTCGCCCAGACCCAGCGCGAGCGGCAGCATGCCGAAGATCATCGCCGCGGTCGTCATCAGGATCGGGCGCAGCCGCACCTGCCCGGCGGCGAGCAGCGCGTCGATGCGGCTCAAACCGTTCCTCTGCCCCTGGTTGGCGAAGTCCACGAGCAGGATCGCGTTCTTCGTGACCAGGCCCATCAGGAACACGATGCCGATCATCGAGAAGATGTTCAGCGTCGTACCGGTGACCAGCAGCGCCAGCATCACGCCGACGATCGCGAGCGGCAGCGAGGCCATGATCGCGATCGGTTGAATGAAGCTGCCGAACTGCGAGGCCAGCACGATGTAGATGAAGATCACGGCGAGCGCGAGCGCGCCGAAGATCGCGGCGTTGACCTCCTGCTGGTCCTTGATCTGGCCGCCGATGTCGAACCGCAAGCCGGGCGGAAGCTGATACGACTCGACCAGCGCCTGCACCTCCCTGCCGGCGTCGCCGGCCGGGCGGCCTTCGACGTTGGCGAACAAGGCGACGCGGCGCTGCAGATCCTGCCGGCGGATGTTCTCCGGATTGAAGGTGCGCTCGATCGTCGCGATCGCGCGCAGCGGAACGATCTCGGGCGAGCCGTCGGCGAGCTGGCGGCCGGTCGCGATGTTCAGGTTCGCGATGTCGTCGACCACCGTGCGGTTCGCGCGCGGCAGTTGCGTGATCACCTCGTAGTTCTGTCCGTCGGGTGCGAGCCAGTAGCCGGAGTTTTCGCCACCGACCAGCGCGCGCAGCGTCGAGCCGAGCTGCGCGTGCGTGATGCCGTACTCGGCCGCCAGCTCCGGCTTCAGCCGCACCGCGAGCGCCGGCGTGCCCTCCTTGACGGTCACGTCGATGTCGGTGACGCCGCGGATCCGCGCGATCCGGTTCTTGAAGTCCTCGATCACGCGGTTCATCGCGGCGTCGTCGTTGCCGAGCAGCGCGACGTAGATCGCGCCACCGAAGCCGACGGTCATCTGCACGCCCGGGATGCCGGCCACCCGCTTGCGGATCGCCTCCTCGATCTTCTTCTGCGAGCGGTCGCGCTCGGCGCGCGGCACGAGCTTCAGGTTGATGCGCGCTTTGTTGCGCGCGCCGTCGGTGCCGATCGAGGTGTCGATCGATTCGATTTCCTTGAACTCGCGCAGCACTTCCTCGACGCGCCGCACGCGCTCGTCGGCGTACTCGAGGCTCGATCCGACCGGCATCGTCAGCCGCACGCTGGTGAAGCTCTGGTCGGCGTCCGGCATCAGCTCGCCGCCGACGATGCCGGCGATCGGGATGCTCGCGACGAAGCTCGCCGCCGCGATCGCCAGCGTGGTCTTGCGACGGGCAAGCGCCCGGCGCAGCAGCCTGTCGTAGATGCCGTGCCACGACTCGACCCAGCGGTCGAAGGTGCGCAGCACCGGACCGATCAGCGGCAAGTTCTGCGCGCCTTCGGGCGGGTCGCGCCAGATCGCCGACAGCATCGGATCGAGCGTGAAGCTGACGAACAGCGACACGAGCACCGCGACGACGACCGTCATGCCGAACGGATAGAAGAACTTGCCGACGATCCCGCCCATGAACGCGATCGGCACGAACACCGCGACGATCGAAAACGTCGTGGCCAGCACCGCCAGCCCGATCTCGTCGGTGCCCTCGCGCGCCGCCGTGTAATGGTCCTTGCCCATGCGGATGTGGCGGACGATGTTCTCGCGCACGACGATCGCGTCGTCGATCAGCAAGCCGATGCATAGCGACAGCGCCATCAGCGTCATGTAGTTCAGCGTGAAGCCGAGCGCGTGGACGGCGATGAAGCTCGAGATCACCGCGATCGGCAGCGTCAGCCCCGTGATCACCGTGCTGCGCCACGAGCCGAGGAACAGGAACACGATCAGCACCGTGAGCAGCGCGCCTTCGGCGATCGTTCGCTTGACGTTGTCGACGGACTGCTGAACGAAGTCGGCCATCGCCCACATGAACTTCAGCTCCACGCCCGGCGGAAGCTGCTTGCGAATGTCCGCCGCGGCGTCCTTGAGCTGGCGACCGACGTCGACGATGTTGGCGTCCTGCGCCTTGAACACCCACACGCCGATCGCGGGCTGGCCGTCGATGCGCGTGAGCGACCTCCGCTCGGCCTCGCCGTCGACGACGGTCGCGACCTGCGACAGCAGGATCGGCGCGCCGTTCGGACCCTTGGGCCGCGCGACGACGATGCGCTCGAAGTCCAGCGGCGACGACAGCCGCCCGTCGACGCGCACGATCGCTTCGCTGGTCGCATTCGAGATCGTTCCGACCGGAACGCTGACGTTGGCGGTGCGCAGCGCCTGCACGACCTGGTCGACGGTCAGCCCGTACGCAGTCAGCCTGGCCGGATCGACGCGCGCCTGAATCTGCCGCGTCACCGTGCCGCCCAGATCGACGCGCCCCACCCCGCTGACGCGCTCGAAGCCCTTCTGCACGATCTGTTCGGCGATCAGCGTGAGTTCCCGCTGGTTCTTGTCGCGGCCGAGCAGCGCGAACGACGCGACCGGCTGGTCGTTTTCCGTTTCCGCGCGCGTGACGATCGGATCCTTGGCGTCGCGCGGAAAACCCGCGCGGATCTGCGCGAGCTTGTCGCGCACTTCCTGCATCGCACGCGTCACATCGACGTCGAGGCGGAACTCGACCCAGGTCAGCGACCGTCCTTCGTCGGAGCGCGACAGGATGCGCTTCACGCCCGCCACCGTGTTGACCGCGTTCTCGACCGGCTTGGCGAGGTCGTTCTCGACCTGCTCGGGCGACGCACCCGGGTAGCTGATCCAGATCTGCACGCCCGGCGGACTCACGTCGGGCATCGGCTCCACGCCGAGCCGCGCGTACGAAAACAGGCCCAGCACCGTCAACGCCACCATCACCATGGTGGCGAAGACGGGGTGGTTGATCGAAACGCGGGTGATCCACATGGCGCACCCCGCTCAGTTGGCGTTCGCGGCCGGTGCGCGCGGTGCGTCCTTGTCGGCGACCTTCGATCCGGCCGGCGTGCCGCTGATGATCTTCGCGGCCAGGCCGTCGCGCAGGTTGTCGAACTGGGTCGCGATCACCCGGTCGGCCGGCGTCACGCCTTCGACGATCTCGACGAGCTGCGCGCGTTCGTCGCGCCGGCCGAGCCTGACCTGCCGTCGCACGAGCTTGCCGTCGGCGATCACCCAGACGATCGGCTGTCCGTTTTCGATGCGAACGGCCGACAGCGGCAGCGCGGGCACCTCTTTGTCGGCCCCGACGTGCAGCCGCACGCGCGCGAACATGCCGGCGCGCAAGACCGAGTCCTCGTTGGCGAGCGCCACGTACACGTTGATCGTCCGCGTGCCGGGTTCGGCGCTGGGGTTGATCCGGTCGACGCGGCCGGCGAACACGCGGCCTGCGAGGCCCTCGATCTCGACTTCGGCCTTCGCGCCGCGCGGGATCCGCGCGACGTCCGACACCGGTGCCTGCGCCTGCACTTCGAGCTGCGACAGGTCGACGATCGCGAAAAGCGGTGCGTCGAACGAAACCTTCTCGCCTGGCTGCACGTAGCGGCGCGCGATCTGCCCCGCGATCGGCGCGCGCACGACCGCATCGGCCAGCATCAGCTGCGTCTGCTCGAGCTGCGCGCGCGCCGCCTCGACCGCCGCGGCCTGTGCGCGGTGCGCGCTGTCGGCCGAGTCGAACGCGTTCTGCGAGATGAAGTTCTGCTTGACGAGCTGCGCATTGGCCAGGCGCGTGCGTTCGGTCTGCTCCAGTTGCGCGCGCGCCGACTCCAGCGTCGCGGTGCGCTCGGCGAGCTGCGAGCGCAGCGCCGCGGTGTCGAACTCGGCGAGGACCTGGCCGGCGGCCACTCGGTCGCCTTCGCGCACGCGCACGCTGCGGACCTCGGCCGACAGCTTCGAGCGCACGGTCGCCTGCGAAATCGCCTGCACATTGCCCGGCAGCATGAGTTCCTGCGCGAGCGAATGCGGCGCAAGCCGCACGACGTCGCGTTGCGTGAATTCGAGCGGTGGGACCTCCTTCTTCCTCGCGTCCTTCGCGCGTTCGGCCGCACCGCGCACGCCCATCGCCGCACCGATGCCGCCCGCCACCAGGATCGCGGCGACCGCACCGATCCAGACCTTGCGTCCTTTCGTCATGGCTCCGCCTCGCGCGGCGCGCCGGACCGACCCGATCCGGGTCGCGGCGCCTCGCAGCGGCCCGGCGCCGCGGGTGGCGGCGCGGCACGCTGCGTGCCGCAGGATGTTGTTCGACGGACGGATTATGCGGATCCGGCGCCGCGGCCGCCCGCGCGATGCGACAGACCGCGCGAGGCCGCGACGCAGTGCAGGAAGGACCGACGAAGCCGGCGGGGCCGGCGATCAGTCCTTCAGCCCGAGTTCCTGGATCTTGCGCGTGATCGTGTTGCGCCCGACGCCGAGCTTCAGCGCCGCCTCGATGCGGCGGCCGTGCGTGTGTCTGAGCGCGGTGCTGATCAGCACGCCCTCGAAGTCGCGCGCGAGCGCCCCCATCACGTCGGTCTGACCCTCCGCGAGCCGGCGTTCGACCTCCTCGATCAACAACGCGCGCCAGTCGCGCCCCGACGACACCGCGGGAGGGGGCGCGGTTTCGCACGCCGCGCCGGCGGATTTCGGCGCCGGTGGAGACGGCGCGGCCGCGGGTGAAGCAGCCTCGTTTCGCAGCTCGATCGGCAGATCGTCGACCCTGACCACCTGCGCCGGTGCCAGCACCGTGAGCCAGTGGCACAGATTTTCGAGCTGGCGCACGTTGCCCGGAAAGGGCAACCGCTGGATGTATTCGAGCGCTTCGTCCGACAGCCGCTTGGGTTCGACCCCCAGTTCGCGCGCGCTCTTGGCGAGGAAGTGCCGCGCCAGCAGCGGGATGTCCTCGCGCCGCTCGCGTAGCGGCGGCAGCCGCAGCCGGATCACGTTGAGCCGGTGGTACAGATCCTCGCGGAACAGCCCCTGCCGCACGCGCTCCTCGAGGTTCTGGTGGGTCGCGGCGATCACGCGAACGTCGGCCTTGATCGGCTGGTGGCCGCCGACGCGGTAGAAAAAGCCGTCGGACAGCACGCGCAGCAGCCGCGTCTGCAGTTCGGCCGGCATGTCGCCGATCTCGTCGAGGAACAGCGTCCCGCCTTCGGCCTGCTCGAAGCGGCCGCGCCGCGTCGCCTGTGCGCCGGTGAAGGCGCCGCGCTCGTGGCCGAACAGTTCGCTTTCCAGCAGATCGCGCGGGATCGCCGCCATGTTCAACGCGATGAACGGGCCGCCGCTGCGTGCGCTGTGCTTGTGCAGTGCGCGCGCGACGACCTCCTTGCCGCTGCCGGATTCGCCGGTCAGCAGCACGGTGACGTTCGAGTGCGCGAGCCGGCCGATCGCGCGGAACACCTCCTGCATCGACGGGGCCTGGCCGAGGATCTCGGGCACCTCGACGGGCGCTTCGTCGTTGGCCGACTCGCGCAGGCTTTCGTCGACCGCGCGGCGGATCAGCTCGACGGCGCGATCGACGTCGAACGGCTTGGGCAGGTACTCGAAAGCGCCCCCCTGGAACGCCGAGACCGCGCTCTCCAGATCGGAATACGCGGTCATGATGATCACCGGCAGCGCCGGATGCTTGCGCTTGACCGTGCGCAGCAGCTCTATGCCGTTCATGCCGGGCATGCGGATGTCGGACACGAGCACCTGCGGGCTCGCCGACTCCAGCTCGTGCAGCACCTCCTGCGCGGCGCCGAAAGTCTTGCACGGAATGTTCTCGCGCGCGAGCGCCTTTTCCAGCACCCAGCGGATGGAGCGGTCGTCGTCGACGATCCAGATCGGTTTCATGTGTACGGGATCACTATCCGGAATTCCGTGCGGCCGGGCCGCGAATCCACCTCGATCGCGCCGTCGTTCTGCTGGATGAAGGTCTGCGCGAGCGTCAGACCGAGCCCGCTGCCGCCTTCGCGTCCGGACACGAGCGGATAGAAGATGCGCTCCTTCAGGTCTTCGGGGATGCCCGGACCGTTGTCGATCACATGCAAGGCCAATGCCAGGCGGTGCCGGTGGCGGGCGATCGTCACCTGCCGCGCGACGCGCGTGCGCAGCACGATCTCGGCGTCGCCCGTCGCGATGCGCGCGTCGAGCGCCTGCGCGGCATTGCGAACGACGTTCAGCAGCGCCTGGATCAACTGCTCGCGGTCGCCGCGCACGTCGGGGACCGACGCGTCGTAGTCGCGCCGCACCTCGAGTCCGCGTGGGAACTCGGCGAGGATCACCGCCCGCACGCGCTCGCACACCTCGTGGATGTTGACGGGACCGACCACACGCGGATGGCGGTGCGGCGCGAGCAGCCGGTCCACAAGCGACTGCAGACGGTCGGCCTCGCCGATGATCACGCGCGTGTACTCGCGCTGCTCGGGCGAGGTCAGTTCGCCTTCCAGAAGCTGTGCGGCGCCGCGGATTCCGCCGAGCGGGTTCTTGATTTCGTGCGCCAGGCTGCGCAACAGCTGCCGGTTCGCTTCGGTCTGGTCGAGCTGATGCTCCTCGCGCGTGACCTTCAGCTGCTGTTCGATTTCGGCAAGCTCGAGCGCAAGCGGCGTGTCTTCGGCGTACAGCGCGGAGGCGACCGCCTGCACCGAAAGCGGCTCGCGGTGCGGCCGCCGAACCGAAAGAAGCTGCCGCCGCACCCCGAGGTCGTTCGCGCGCGCCTCGGCGAACGTCCGTTCGACCTCGTCTTCCTCGGCGAACAGCCGCGCCGCGCGATGGCCCACCAGACTGCGGCGCGAAAGATCGAACAACTGCTCGGCCGCCTGGTTGGCGTACGAGACGGCGCCGTCGGCGCCAACGATCAACACCGCGGTCGCGAGCAGGTCGAGCCCCGCGTAGCGGGCCGGCGCTTCGAGCGCGGCCGAGTTGCCGTCGAACCGGCTCATCGAGCCGGCTCCGGCGCGACGTGGACGAAAGCGCCGCGCCGCGCGGCGCGCGGCGTTACTGGCGCAGCAGCGCGAGTTCCCGCTGCAGCGAAGCGACGTTGTTCTCGCTGCGCTGGATGTCTTCCTGCAGGCGCTGAACGCGCTCCTGGTAGCGCGCGAAGTTGCGCGTCTCGTCGCCGCGGCGTTCCGGCTCGCCGTTGTTGTACTCGGCGCGCAGCCGCGCGAGCTTGTCCTGCTCGACGCGCAGTTCCTCTTCGAGGATCCGCCGGCGATCGTTGTCGCGCGAGCGCTGCGTTTCGCCGTCGACGCGCGGGAAATTCGCCGGCGTCACCGCCCGCGATTCGTTCGCCGACGGGCTGCCGTTGGGTCGCGCGGGCGCCTTCGGTGCCGGGATGGTCAGGATCGGCTGCACGTCGATTTTCCTGCAACCCTTGGGCGCGCCGACGTTCTGGTAGGTCTTGCGGCCCTGCTCGTCGATGCAGAGGAAGATGTCCTGCTGCGCGAGCGCGCTCGCCGGCATCCCCGCCGCGCACAGCGAGCTCAGAACAAACAAGGTCTTGCGCACCATCCTCGTACCCCAAGCGGAGCGAACCGCGCCGAGTGTACGGCAGGCTTCGGGCGATCAACATCCCGTATGCCGGCGCAATGCCTCTTTTTTCCGAGCCTGCCATCGTGTCCATCGCGTCGTCCCCGCGTCAAGCGAAAAGGGGCGGTATACCCGCCCCCTTGCGTGCCTGCGCCGCCGCGGCTGCTCAGGCGGCGTAGTACATGTCGAACTCGACCGGATGGGTCGTCATGCGAAAGCGCGTGACCTCCTCCATCTTCAGCGCGATGTAGGCGTCGATCATGTCGTTGCTGAACACGCCGCCGCGCGTGAGGAATTCGCGATCGCGGTCGAGGTTGTCGAGCGCTTCGTCGAGCGAAGCGCACGGATGCGGGATCTTGGCGGCCTCTTCCGGCTCGAGGTCGTACAGGTTCTTGTCCATCGGCTCGCCCGGATGGATCTTGTTCTGTACGCCGTCCAGGCCCGCCATCATCATCGCGGCGAACGCGAGGTACGGATTGGCCGTGGGGTCCGGGAAGCGCACCTCGACGCGGCGCCCCTTCGGATTCGACACGTACGGAATGCGGCAGGCCGCGGAGCGGTTTCGCGCCGAGTACGCCAGATTGATCGGCGCCTCGAAACCGGGCACGAGCCGCTTGTAGGAGTTGGTGCCCGGATTGGTCAGCGCGTTCAGCGCCTTCGCGTGCTTGATGATTCCGCCGATGTAGTACAGCGCGAAGTCCGACAGCCCCGCGTAGCCGTTGCCGGCGAACAGGTTCTGTCCGTCCTTCCAGATCGACTGGTGCACGTGCATGCCCGAACCGTTGTCGCCGACCACTGGCTTCGGCATGAAGGTGGCCGTCTTGCCGTAGCTCGCCGCGACGTTCCACACCGTGTACTTGAGGATCTGCAGCCAATCGGCGCGTTTGACCAGCGTGTTGAACTTGGTGCCGATTTCGCACTGTCCCGGCGCGGCGACCTCGTGGTGGTGCACTTCGACTTCCACGCCCTGCTGCTCGAGCAGCAGGCAGATCTCGGAACGGATGTCCTGCAGGGAATCGACCGGCGGCACCGGGAAGTAGCCGCCCTTGACCGGCGGGCGATGGGCCAGGTTGCCGCCCTCGTAGTCGATCCCGCTCGACCACGGCGCTTCCTCGGACTTGATCTTCACGAAGCAGCCCGACATGTCGACGCTCCACGTCACCGAGTCGAAGATGAAGAACTCGGGCTCCGGACCGAAGTAGGCGGTGTCGCCGATGCCGGTCGACTTCAGGTACGCCTCGGCCCGTTTGGCGATCGAGCGCGGATCGCGGTCATAGCCCTTGCCGGTCGACGGCTCGACCACGTCGCAGGTGAGGATCAGCGTGTTCTCCTCGCGGAACGGGTCCATCCGCGCGGTCCCCGGGTCCGGCATCAGCAGCATGTCGGACGCCTCGATGCCCTTCCAGCCGGCGATCGACGAGCCGTCGAACGCATGGCCGTGCTCGAACTTGTCTTCGCCGAAGGCCTTGGCGGGCACGCTGACGTGCTGCTCCTTGCCCCGAGTGTCGGTAAAACGCAGATCAACGAACTTCACTTCGTTGTCCGCGAGCATCTTCATCACGTCTTTGGGCGTGCCCATGAATCGTTCTCCTCTGATTGAGAGTGGTTGCAATCGGGTGTCGGACCGGCTCCGCCGGAGTTCCCGGTCGATCGTTGTTGAGCCTCAGCAGGAAGCGTGCCGATGTCGCACCGCGCCGGCTCAGCTCCGCACCGGCCTTGTGCATCAAGGACTTAGATTCGACCGACACGTCGAGGCGAGCAAGGCAGCACCGGCCGAGCAGACGCCCTGTTTCGGTGCAGTATGCACCAAGAAAGTATCGGCTGCACTAGCTAGGTGCATTCCGGTGCCTCGCTTTCGGCAGAAACAAAGACTGCAGATCGCTGAGGAAGCGCCTTCCCATGGGGGTCGGTGCGATACGCCGGTAATCGCGCTCGATCAGCCCGCGCGACTCGGCGGCATCCAGCGCGCGCTCGATCTGCGATAGTGGGAGCCCGGTGCGCTCGGTAAACAGGTTTGGCGCAAAACCTTCGTTTAACCGCAGCGCGTTGAGCATGAACTCGAAAGCCAGATCGTCACGCGGGACCTCGACGCTTTCGGCGACGAACCGACCCTGCGCCGCATTGCGCAGATACGAGGCCGGCTGCCGAAACCGCATCTGGCGCACGATCCGGTGCGGAAACGACAGCTTGCTGTGCGCGCCGGCGCCGATGCCGAGATAGTCGCCGAACAACCAGTAGTTCACGTTGTGGCGGCAGCAATGCCCGCGGCGCGCATAGGCCGACACCTCGTAGTGCTCGTAACCGGCCGCGGCCAGCCGCCCTTCGATCCACTCGTGCATCGCGGCGGCGGCCTCCTCGTCCGGCAGCGGCGGCGGGCGCTTGGCGAAAACCGTGTTCGATTCGATCGTCAATTGATACAGCGACAGGTGCGGCGGCGCGAACGACAGCGCGCATTCGACGTCGCGCTGCGCGTCGGCCGGCGTCTGCCCGGGCAGCGCGTACATCAGGTCGAGGTTGAGCTCGTCGAACGTGCGTTGCGCCAGCTCGACCGCGGCGACCGCCTGCGCTCGATCGTGGATGCGACCGAGCCGTGCGAGCCGTTCGTCATCGAAGGACTGGATGCCGATCGACAGCCGGTTGACGCCGGCCGCGCGAAACGCCGCGAACTTGCCCGCCTCGAAGGCGCCCGGATTGGCTTCGAGGGTGATCTCGCAGTCGGCCTCGAGCGGGAGCAGCGCGCGCACGTCCGACAGCAGCCGATCGAGCCCCGCGGCAGAAAGCAGGCTCGGCGTGCCGCCGCCCACGAACACGCTGACGACGTGCCGGCCCCAGACGAGCGGCAGCGCCGCTTCCAGGTCGGCGCGCAAGGCGGCGAGATACTCGCCCTCCGGGATGGTTTCGACGCCGCTGGCCGGCTCGTGCGAGTTGAAGTCGCAGTAGGGGCACTTGCGCACGCACCATGGCCAGTGCACGTACAGCGCCAGCGGCGGCAGCGCGGACAGGTTCAGGGGGCCGGGTCCCAGGAAGGCGGCAACCTCGTTGGCCGCCGACGCGGCGGGCACCACCGGAATCTTCACCATCCCCAGCAGACCTTAAGCTTGCGCGCGAGTTCGGCGAGCGCGAGCGCGCGATGGCTGATGCGGTTTTTTTGTTCGGGCGCCAGTTCCGCTGCGGTGCAGCCCAGGTCGGGCAGCCAGAAAAGCGGGTCGTAGCCGAAGCCGTTCGCGCCGCGCGGCGCGTCGATCACTTCGCCATGCCAGCGCGCCTCGGCGATCAAGGGTTCGGGGTCGTGCGCGCTGCGCACCGCCACCAGCACGCAGGTGTAATGCGCGCGCCGGTCGGCCACGCCGGCGAGCCGCAGCAGCAGTTTGCGGTTGTTGTCGGCGTCGGTCGCGGCCTCGCCCGCGAACCGCGCCGACCGAACGCCCGGTTCGCCGTCCAGCGCCGCGCAGCACAGCCCCGAGTCGTCCGCGAGCGCGGCCAGACCGCTCGCCGCGGCGGCGTGTCGCGCTTTGGCCAGCGCGTTTTCGACGAACGTCGCGTGCGGCTCGGCGGCCGCGCGAATGCCGAGCGCACCCTGCGCGATGACTTCGATGCCGGACGGCGCGAGCAAGGCGTCGAACTCGCGCAGTTTGCCCGGGTTGTCGGAAGCGAGGACGAGACGGCGCATGCGTCGGCTCAGGCGACGCCGAGCGCGGCCTTCTGCAGCGCGATCAGACGCTCGATGCCCGAGCGCGCGAGCGCGAGCATCGCATCCATCTGCGCACGCGTGAACGGCGCACCTTCGGCCGTGCCCTGCAACTCGACAAAGCCGCCGGCACCCGTCATCACCACGTTCATGTCGGTGTCGCAGCTCGAGTCCTCGGCGTAGTCGAGATCGAGCAGCGCCTCGTCGCCGACCATCCCCACCGAGACCGCGGCGACGAAGTCCCGTACCGGCAACCGGTCGACCATGCCTTGGTCCTGCATCCAGCGCAGCGCGTCGAACACGGCGACGAAGCCGCCCGTGATCGCCGCGCACCGCGTGCCGCCGTC